>OCZU010000038.1_pt1 | contig 101523 bp, 88 predicted proteins | sample 1539001 | NCBI WGS metagenome assembly OCZU01 (sample SAMEA3539306, study PRJEB22396) | soil metagenome | biome: tundra; feature: field; material: soil | place: USA | collected 2010-05 | depth 0.15 m | reverse complement strand
GGGCGGAACTCACCGAACGAATGAGGAAGTTCCACCTGGAACTGCATCCCGAGAAGACGCGACTTCTGGAATTCGGTCCGTATGCGATCGACAGCCGGGCGTGGCGTGGAGAAGGGAAACCGGAGACGTTCAACTTTCTTGGCTTTACGCATATCTGCGTAAAGAAGAGGAGCAACGGACGGTTTACGGTCTTGCGGCAAACGATACGCAAGAGGTTGCAGGCGAAGCTGAACGAGGTGAAAGCCGAGCTTCAGCGACGAATGCACGACCCCATCCCCGAACAGGGCAAGTGGTTGCAGGCGGTGGTGCGTGGGCATATCTGGTATTACGGAGTGCCCATGAACAACTCGGCGCTGGCTCTTTTTCGATTCCAAGTGGGGCGGCTCTGGCATCGCGCGCTGTCGCGGCGCAGCCAGAACGGTCGCGTCCGTTGGGATCGCATGCGGCGCCTCATCACTCGCTGGCTGCCTCTGCCTACCGTCTGTCATCCCTATCCTCTGCGCCGCATGGGCGTTATTACCTAAGGCAAGAGCCGGATGCGGTAGTGCCGCTCGTCCGGATCCGTGGAGGGGGTTGTGAGCAATCATGATCCCTACTCCGACTACGGCTGAAAATGGAGACCTTTGCAGCATCCCGTAGATCATGCGGCGCGGGGAGTCAAGGGTCAGCGCGCACTTTAATAGACGCATACTGGATATGCGATGGCGCCGATTCACTTCTGATTTTCACGGGTGTAGAGTCGGAGCGGCATTTCTTGGAGAAAACATGAAAATTTGTGGAATGGTTGCTGCGTTAATTTATTTATCTGCCGGGCCTGCGATGGCGCAGGATTTGCCAGCGTTTGTGAACGGGCAGCTTCCGGGATTGGTGGATATCTACAAGGGGATGCACACCCATCCGGAATTGTCGCATCACGAAGAGCAGAGTTCCGCGTTGCTGGCAGCGGAATTGCGGAAGGCCGGGTATACGGTTACCGAGCACGTTGGGAAATATCCGGACGGCAGCCAGGCCTACGGAATAGTGGCGATTCTGAAAAATGGCGACGGGCCGCGCTTGCTGATTCGCACGGATATGGACGCGCTGCCGATTGTTGAGGAAACCGGACTGAGCTACGCGAGTCACGTGAAAGCGAAAAACGCGAGCGGGCAGGAAGTGGGCGTGATGCACGCGTGCGGACACGACATTCACATGACCACGATGATTGGCGTGGCGCGCGCGATGGCGGCGATGAAAAATCAGTGGCACGGCACGTTGATGCTGATTGGCCAGCCTTCGGAGGAAACGATTGACGGCGCGAAGGCTATGCTCGCGGATCATTTATACGAGCGATTCGGCACGCCGGATATGGCGATTGCGCTGCATGATACCAACCACGGTGCGGCGGGCACAGTTTCGGTGACGCCCGGCGCGTCGCAGGCGAGCTCGACTTCTGTGGATGTGACCATGCGCGGAATTGGCGGCCACGGTTCGGCTCCGCAGGCTGGGAAAGATCCGATTGTGATGACTGCGGAATTTATTGTGCAATTGCAGAGCATCGTGAGCCGGCAGGAAGATCCGCACGACCTTACCGTGGTGACGGTTGGCGACATTCATGGCGGCACGAAACGAAATATAATTCCCGACGAAGTGAAAATGGAATTGACGGTGCGCACGTTCACCGATAAAGCGCTGAATATCGTATTGGACGGCATTCGGCGAACGGCGCAGGGTGTGGCGCTTTCCGCCGGCGTGCCGGAAGACCGCGCGCCAATCGTTACGGTAGTGAAGGATGAGTCCACGCCGGTGAATTACAACGACCCGGCGCTGGCGCTGCGCGTGAAATCCACGCTGGTGAAAACGCTGGGCGCGCAAAATGTGATTGATGGAATTCCGCTGATGGGCAGTGAGGATTTTGGCGTGCTGGGATTGGAAGGACACAAAATTCCGACGTTTATGTTCTGGCTGGGCGCGATGGATCCGGCGAAGTTTGCCGCAGCGGAAGCCGCCGGGAAAGATTTGCCGGGAACACACAGCAGCCGCTTTGAGCCTGCGCCTGAGCCGACGTTACGGACGGGGATTGTGGCGATGTCGGCGGCGGCGATTTCGTTGCTGCAAAATTAGCTAGGCCAAGAACGAAGAAAGCCGCGCACCGATCGGTGCAGGGCTTTTTTCACAAAATGTTTAATTGGTGTCGTTAAATTTTATTGGCCGGGCGCAGCCGGCTTCGCGAATTTGGCGTCATCCACCGGAACATTCTGCTGCACGCTATCAATTTGAATACTGAAGCGTCCGTTTGGCCGAGCCAGCGCCCAGCGGAATGGGATTTTAATTCCGTCGGCATCGCGGTAATCGGAGTAATCGATTTGCACGGGCATGATGCCGAGTCCGACGTCGGTATATTTAACGAGACGCGTGAGCAGGCCGGTCTGTTCGTCAAAATAGAATCTGACCGTCGGCATGCCCGGAGCGCGTGTAGTAAGTACGTACATCTCCTTATCACCGATTTTTTCCGGGTGTCCCATGCGGAACTGCTTGAACGTCTGCTTCGATTTCAGATCCGCGGCGAGCGCAAAATCAGAATCGATCATGGAGTTGGCGGATTCGGCAGCGGTCATATCGCGCGCCGGGCGTCCCGTGTTGCCCATCCAACCTGCAGTTCCGTCGAATGCGGTAAAACTGTCCCCATTTTGTCCGTGCGAAACGGTGACCCGCTTGTTGGGTGCTTTTGCGAATACGTCAACGGGGATTTTGTTTCCGCCGACCAGAATGTTGCCCTTTTCGACGCGAGTTGTAATTTTCTGCAGAGCGTCCGGGCCGCCCACGGCCTGGAGATATTTATCGACGACCTGATCCGCCGTTGGCGGAGCTGGCCCGGCTGTGGGAGGCGCCGGCGGCGTTCGCGGACCACTTGGCGCGTCAGCATCCAGCACCACGGGAACGGAGGCGGGCTGTTCCGCGCCGCGATGGCAGGTGTTGCAGGTGACCTGGCGAGTGCCATTGAAATTGGCCTTGTTGATGTCCATCTGCATCTGCATCATTTTGCGCGCGGTCAATTTCATCTGCTTGTCATCTTTTTCGTTCGCTCCTTCTACGTGGCAGGCTTCGCATTCCACACCCAGTGAAACGGTGATGAATTGCATGGACGGAACCAGTTGGTCGGCGGGCAAATCCTTCAACACTTGAATATTTTTGAATTGCTGGGCGGCAGTTTTCGCCGCAGGCGCAGCCTGCGCCGCTCCGCCGGATTGCGCCCGCGCGCCCGCAAACGCAAGTGCGAGTGTGATCGTCAGCCCTGCGAGCGCCAGTATAATTTTCTTGGACCTGCCGTTCATGGAGTGCCCCCTCTAAGATCGATGTTCTCGACCGTTGTCGCGCTGGGAATTGTATCAGACGCGTGCCGGATTCGCGCATCTGCACAGTGAATTGACGCTCGCCAGAGCCAAAATTGTTCAGCGGACGGGCTTCCACTACCGCCGTACTATGCCTCCGGTACCGCAAGAATTGAGCCGACCGGTTCATTGAGGCGGATGCGCGCTTTCCCCAATATAGACATAACGGGTCGGGAGGTTTTTAGCCGCGGGGACGACGTTGCCGAGAAATCGGTAATGGAAGGCAAGCCTCCCAATCCGCCGCCAATTTTCTGAACTCCCTCGTGTATTCCTCTTGAAGTGCCTCTCGAAGTGCCGTTTTCCGTTTGGACTCCGAAATGCCATTTATCCTATAGGGTATGGCTAAACAAAGCGTCCGGCGCCGCTTAAGTTATTGAATCGGGGAGCAGATAGGTTGCGCGGTCTGGAGCAATGTCAGTCTTAGCCGACGGTTTTTGATGGCACCGACGGACGAACAGGACATTTGTGAAAGTGAGCTTCGCAAAGAAATTCATACACCTATCACTGGTGACAATCCTGGCCGGGATCGTTCCGGCGATTTCATCACCGGCCGGCGGCGCGGTTTCAGCGGATTCGCCGCACGCCGCGGCGTTTCAGGCGTTTGACCGGTACGTTCAATTTACCGAGGAACGCGTTTCAAACGATCTGGCGCCGGGCGGCGCATTTCTCGACGTGGACACACTGACCGCCGACGAGCGCGAGGCCGCGTATGGCAAGCTGCGACGTGGCGACGTGCGGATAGAACCGCTTACAACGCTGGATCACGGCCAGAAGATTGCCTGTCCGGGCTGCATGATTCAGCACTGGGTGGGAATCGTTTTCATTCCCGGCGCCACGTTGGAGCAAACATTGCGCTTGGTGCAGGATTACGACCACCAGGCGGAAATTTACGCGCCGGATGTGATGCGCGCGAAAATTCTTTCGCACAGCGGAGATGATTTCAACGTCTTCATGCGATTTCACCGCACGATGATCGTCACGGTCGTGCTGGATACCGAACATCGCGTGCATTATCAACGCATTGACGCTTCGCATGCGGCGAGCCGCGCCGTTTCAACACGCGTGCAGGAAGTGGAACACGCAGGCGCTTCCACTGAACGTGATTTGCCCGAGGGCAAGGACAACGGATATTTGTGGAGGATTAACAATTACTGGCGATTTCTGCAGCGCGATGGAGGAACTTACGTTCAATGCGAATCGGTTTCACTAAGCCGCGATATTCCGGCCGGACTTGCCTGGCTGGTTGCGCCATTCGCGGAAAGCGTCCCGCGCGATTCGTTAAAATTTACGCTGGACGCCACGCGCAGGGCGATTGTTTCTACACAAAATTCTTCCTTACGTCATTAGAGCTTGCTCGCCCGAGTTTATCGTCGCTTCAGTTGCGGCGAACGCGTCCGTCGTGAAAGAATGCCGCCATGACCACCACCAAAAATGTTCTTCTTGTCGGAATGTTGATGGCTACTTCCTGCTTTACCGCATCAGCCGGTGCGCAAACCATGCGGCCGGAGGCGGAAAAGAAGCTGGCGCACGACATCTACAAAGAGTTTATCGAAATTCAATCCGGATACACGACCGGTGCGACGACGCCGGTTGTTCAAGCGGCCGTCAGATATTTGAAAGCGGCGGGATTTTCGGACTCGGATATTTTTGTCGGCGGCGCGAGTGACAAGAAAGCGAATCTGGTGGTGCGTTTGCGCGGAACCGGCGCAAAGAAACCGATTCTGCTGCTGGCGCACACGGATGTGGTGGAAGCCAAGCGCGAAGACTGGACGACCGATCCGTTTCAATTCATCGAGAAAGACGGATTCTATTACGGCCGCGGCACGGGCGACGACAAGGCTCAGGCGGCGGTGTGGATCGCGAATTTAATTCAATACAAGCGCGAAGGATTCAAACCGGATCGCGACATTATTGTTGCGCTCACCGCGGACGAAGAAGGCGGCGGGCCTTTTAACGGCGTCGAATGGCTCTTGAAGAATCACAAGGATTTGATTGACGCCGACCTGGCGCTGAACGAAGGTGGCTACGGCGAAATCGTTCGCGGCAAGAAGGTCGCAAATGATTTGCAGGTAAGCGAAAAGTACGTAATCAATTTCCGATTTGAAGTGCGCAACAAAGGCGGGCACAGCTCAATGCCGGTGCACGATAACGCGATTTATCATCTGGCCGGCGCGCTGCAGAACCTTTCCAATTCTGGATTTCCGCTTAAGACGAATGCGGTGACGGCGGCATATTTTGAGCAGATGGCGAAGCTGGATGATGGTCCTCGAAAAGAAGATTTAGCAAAGATTGCCAGCGGTTCTCAAGAAGCGATGGAGCGCGTAGCGGCGGCGTCTCCGGCGTGGAACTCAACGCTGCGGACGACCTGCGTGGCGACCATGCTGGAAGGCGGGCACGCGCTGAATGCTTTGCCGCAACTTGCAGCGGCCACGGTGAATTGCCGCGTGCTGCCGGAAGATTCGCCGGAATATGTGCTGAGCACGTTGAAAAAAGTTGTGGCGGACGATCAGGTCAGCGTGACGGCGATGGGCGACATGACGAAAGGCCCGGGGTCTCCGATGAGGCCGGATGTACTAAACGCAGTCCGCGATATAACAGACACCATGTGGCCGGGCGTGGCCACGGTGCCGACGATGGTGATGGGCGCAACGGACGGCAGATTTCTGCGCATCGCCGGAATTCCCACCTATGGCGTGCAGGGATTTTTTCAGGATCGCGACGATATTCGGTTCCATGGACGGGATGAGCGCATGCCGGTACAGTCATATTATGAGGGGCAGGCGTTTTTGTATGAGCTGGTGAAGAAGTTGGCGAACTAATGTTGCGCAGCATGAATTAATTCCATCAAAAGTTTCCTGCCGCTGGATCATTTCATTTGTCCGGCCATTTATCCGGGAGAGTGCCATGTTTGAAAAGAATCTTCTTGCGGGACGCACAATTTTTCTTAGCGGCGGAGGCACCGGCCTGGGCCGCTCGATGGCTTTGCGCATGGCGGGATTGGGCGCAAAGATTTTTCTCGTCGGGCGCAGAGAGGAACCACTGCGCGAAGTGACCGCCGAAATTCGCGCGGCAAACGGCGCTTGCAGTTACGCCACGGCCGACGTGCGCGATTTTGCCGCCGTGGAAGCAGCAGTGGCTGCGGCCGAAAAGGAATTCGGGCCGGTGGACACGCTTATCAACAATGCCGCGGGAAATTTTATCGCGCGGACGGAAAAGATTTCGCCCAACGCATTTGCTGCGGTCGTTGGAATTGTGCTGCACGGTACATTTCATTGCACGCAAGCGCTTGGCAAGCGCTGGATCGCCGCTGGCCGGCCCGGTCAGGTGCTGAACATGTGCACGACATACGCTTCAGCGAATTGCGGCTCGGCATTCGTGGTGCCTTCGGCGTGCGCGAAAGCCGGAGTGCTGGCGATGACGCGTTCGCTGGCAATCGAGTGGGCGCGCTACAACATTCGACTGAACGCGATTGCTCCCGGCCCGTTTCCCACGGAGGGGGCGTGGTCCCGTCTGATGCCCAGCAAGGAATTTGAGGAACACGCGCGGCGCACGCACCCGATGAAACGATTTGGCAAGCACGAAGAGCTGGCGGACCTGGCCGTTTTTCTGCTTTCCAATTCCGCGGCATACATCAACGGCGAATGCGTGGTGATTGACGGCGGCCAGTGGCTGCGCGGCGCGGGTGAGTTCAACGATTTCGTGGATTTGCCGGACGCCATGTGGGAAATGTTGGAGACTTCGCGAAAACCGGCGCCCGCGAAACAGGCCTAGTCTGGGCGTTTTTAGGCTAAACTTTTCTCCTAGTACTTCTGGCCGCCTATTCGTTACCCCCGCATTACGCTCCGCTTGACTCTGCCGTGCTAACATTTTGTTGGGAGAGAATTGTGCCGACGCATATGCGGCACAGAAGGATATTCACAATGTTGAACTACGAATTCATTGCTCGCAGAAAAGCACGCGCCGCCGGCTTCTCGCTGATTGAATTGATGATCGTTGTCGCTGTGATTCTGATCATCGCGGCCCTGGCCGTGCCGCAATTGCTCCGCGCACGAATGGCTGCGAATGAATCCGCGGCGGCTTCCGCGCTGCGGACTCTGGCCACGCAGGAAGCGAATTATAATTCGGCGTGGGGATCGGGATTTTCGCCGACCCTCGCGTCAATGGGACCGCCGCTTCCCGGCACTCCAGCATCATCCACAACTGCGGATTTGATTGATCAGGTATTTGCCAGCGGTATTCGCGGTGGATACCAATTCCTTTATACGCCGCTGATTCCCTCTGGCGAAGTTACGCCAACTGGATACACCGTGAACGCCAATCCGATCAGCCCCGGGATTACGGGTGACTGGTTTTTTTATCTGGATCAATCAAACGTGATTCGCCAGAATTACGGTTCGACTGCTTCTCTGGCGTCCCCGCCCTTGAACCGGTAAACGCGCAATTCACCTTGCCCGCCCTTCGTAACAGACCATTCAATTGGCGTCCCTTCCCGTTAAATAAGTGAAAATACGTTCGTGACAATTTGACATGGTGCGCGTCTATATATAGCGTAGCCGTATATGGAGGCTATGACCAAGATGCAACCCGAACTGAAAAAAGGAACCGCGGAAGTGCTGATCCTTTCCTTGCTGGAGGATCGCGCCCGCCACGGTTACGAGCTGGCGAAGCTGATAGAGAAGCGCTCGCGCGGCGTGCTGGAATTTCATGTGGCGTCACTCTATCCAATGCTGTACAGGCTGGAACGGCGCGGATGGATCGAAGGGCGCTGGCTGGAAAAAGCGGGGCAGCGCCGCCGAAGATTTTACAAGTTGACTGCGGCGGGACGCCGCGCTCTGCCGGAACAACGCAAGAGCTGGCGCGAATTTATCCGTGCGATCGAACGCGTGGCCCAGGTGGGAAATGCGTGATTGGAAAAAATTTGTCCGCGAAAAGTTGCCGCCGCTCGGATTAAGCGGCGCGCGCGAGCAGGAAATTGTCGAGGAAATCGCGCAGCAGCTTGAGGACGCGCACTCGGAAGCAATCGTCCAGGGAGCTACGCCGGCCGAAGCCGAAACACACGCGGCAGCGCAAATTCCCGATTGGAATGTGCTGGCGCAGGGAATCCGCCGCGCGACCGAGCCAATCGCCGCACAAGTATCTGCGAGCGTGCCGAAAAACTGGCGCGAAGCAATTCTCGAAGAAAATATTCGCAAGCGAAAGGGAGGAAATATGTTCGCCGATCTCATTCTAGATTTGCGTTACGCGTTGCGCGTGCTCAGCAAGACCCTGGGCTTCACCGCGATTGCTGTGATGACGCTGGCACTCGGCATCGGCGCAAATACCGCGCTATTCAGCGTGATCAACGCGATTCGGCTGCGCACGCTGCCAGTGCATGATCCGCAGCAACTTGTGGTTCTATCCGATCCAGGGAAAACCGGTCAACTCGCAGGTTTGCAGACGGACGACCGCACATTTTTTACCTACCATGAGTTTGAAGGGCTACGCGACAACAATCAGGTTCTTTCCGGAATATTTGCATTTAGTTCGTCGCAATATCCCGCACCGGTTGCTACCGCTCAGTCCGACCCCGGTAGCTCATCGCAAATCGAAATGGTCAGCGGCGGTTACTTTGGCGTGCTGGGAGCAAGCGCGGAACTCGGTCACACGTTTTCGATGGACGTGGATCAGGGGCGCAATGGATTTCCGCAGGCAGTGCTGAGTTATGCGTTTTGGCAACGACGGATGCAGGCGGATCCGAATGTAATCGGCAAGAAGATACGTATTCGACAAACTGTATTTGATGTAATCGGTGTGATGCCGTCCACTTTTACCGGCATTGTGGTCGGCAGCGCACCAGATATGTGGGTTCCGTTGACGATGCGGCAAGCGATCGCGCCCGGACCCGACCGGCTGACGCAGCCACCAGCGCAAGTTCGCCGGTACATGTTTTTGCACATCGTGGGACGCTTGAAACCCCGTGCAAATCTGAAGCAAGCAAACACGTCTCTGAATATTACGTTTCACAATCTGTTGGAACTTGATGGCAGCACGATCGCCGATGCGCAGCGAAGGAGTCAGTTGATTGATGCGCGCATCGTTGTGCGCGACGCGCGGCACGGCCTTTCGGTGCTACGCGACCAGTACCAACAGCCTCTTTTCATTCTGATGGGACTCGTCGGACTACTACTGCTTCTAGCGTGCGCAAACGTGGCGAATCTGTTTCTGGCGCGCGCATCCGGCCGCCAGCGCGAGCTGGCCGTGCGCGTCGCACTGGGATCGAACCGCGGACGGCTGGTGCGCCAGCTATTATCTGAAAGCATTCTCCTCTCAGGGGCAGGTGCTGCGGTTGGATTGTTGCTGGCACAGTGGGGCGACCGGCTGTTGCTGCGGCTGGTTTCGGGCAGTTCGACTCCGATTCCGTTGGACGTGCATCTGGACGCCACCGTACTTGCGTTCACTCTCGGCGTAATGCTGTTCACCGGAATCCTATTTGGTTTGATTCCGGCTTGGCGCGCCACGCGGCTTGATTTGAATCTTGTTTTGCGCGGGACGGCCCAAAATATTTCCGCTGCGGAACGTGGAGCGCAGCGATTGCCCATGGGCAAAGTTCTCGTCGGAGCGCAGGTCGCCATTTCTCTTTTGCTGTTGGTAACCGCCGGATTATTTGTCCGCAGCCTGCAGAAATTGACCGAGGTTCCGCTCGGATATAGTGCGGAACACCTGCTGATCTTTGAAATGAATCCGCTGTCGGACGGATACAAAGCGGCCACGATTCCTGCCTTATTCGACCAACTGATTGCGAAAATCAAAACGATTCCCGGCGTACGCAGCGCGGCGCTTTCTGAAAATGGTCTCTTTTCCGGAAACGATTCTGGAGACGACATTTCCATCGTAGGATCCACGCCCAAATCGGGCCAGAACATGGATGTGGCGCTCGACGAGGTGGGACCGGCATATTTTCAGACAATAGGCATTCCCGTTCTTGCGGGCCGCGATGTGGAATCGCGAGACACCGCTGGAACTCGCCACATGTGGCTGAATCAGACGATGTCAAAATATTTCTTTGGCGAATCGAGCCCTCTCGGGCAGCACATCGTCGTGCATTATTCGTTAGCCGACATTGAATACGACGTCGTTGGAGTTGTGAGCGACGCGAAATATAACGACCTTCGCGGTAAAACTGACCGGCGCGGCTATTTTTCGTATTTCGATCCGCCGGTCGTCCTCAACGATGCTGTGTTTGAAGTGCGTTCTGCCGGAGATGATGCGGCCGTGACGTCCGCGGTGCGCCAGATGATTCACGAAACCGACGCGGAACTTTCCCCACCTGAGTTCCTCACAATACCGGTGTTGATTGACGCGCTTCTGGTGCGCGACAAACTGACTGCGCGCCTTTCCACATTTTTCGGAATTGTGGCTCTGGCCCTCGCGTGCATCGGTCTCTATGGAGTTCTTTCATATAACGTGACGCGCCGCACCGGCGAAATGGGAGTGCGCATGGCTTTGGGCGCGCAGCGCTTCGGAATTCTGCGACTGGTGATTCGCGACGCGCTAGTTGTGACGGGGATCGGTGTTCTGGTGGGACTGGGAGCCGCATGGGCGGCGACGCGGGTGCTCGGTAGCATGCTCTACGGACTTTCACCGCGCGATCCGGTAACGATGATCGGCGCCGCCATCGTGCTAATCGCCGTAGCCACCCTTGCTGCTTTTATCCCGGCGTGGCGCGCTTCACGCGTGGATCCCATGACGGCGCTGCGATACGAGTAGCCATGCGCAATTGGAAACAATACGTTCGCGAACATTTGCCCCCGCTCGGATTGAGCGGCGCGCGCGGGCAGGAAATCGTCGAAGAAATTGCGCAGCAACTCGAAGGCGCTTTTACCGAATCAATTGCGCGGGGAACGACGACCACCGCAGCGGAAGCATGCGCCAGCGCGCAGATTCCCGATTGGATAGTGTTGGCGAGTGAAATCCGCCGCGCCGAACGGCCCATTACAAATGAAATTGCCGCTCACGTACCGCTGGAGTGGCGTGAATTTATGCAGGAAGAGAATTTCCGCAGGCGCCGGGGAGGAAACATGTTCGCTGATTTGCTGCAGGACATTCGTTACGCGTTTCGGATGTTGCGAAAGAGCCCGGGATTCACTTCCGTGGTCGTATTGACGCTGGCGCTGGGGATCGGCGCAAATGCCACGATCTTCTCCGTGATAAACGCCGTGCTGCTACGGCCGCTGCCGTATCCGCAAGCGGACCAATTGGTGCGCGTGTATGAAAGCAATCCGGGCAAGGGCTGGCCGAAATTTTCCGTCGCGCCTCCAAATTTCTTGGACTGGCGCGCACAGTCGCACACGATTGAAAAAATGGCGGCGTATGAGCCCAATGGATATTCGTACACCAGCGGGGACACGCCGGAACACTGGTCTGGGCCGATGGTGACGGAAGGTTTTTTCGAGGTCTTAAAGGCTCAACCTGCACTCGGACGAACCTTTAGTCCAGATGAATTTCAGATGGGGAAAAATCACGTCGTCGTAATTAGCGATGCCCTGTGGCGCCGCGCGTTCGCCGCGGATCGCTCCGTGCTTGGCCGAAATGCTTCGCTGGATGGGCAGACGTTCACCGTGATTGGCGTGATGGGTCCGCAGTTTCAATTTCCTTCGACGGCTTCTCAGGTGTGGCTGCCGCTGGTTTTCACTCCTGATGATGTTCAAAACACACGGGGAGCGCACTACCTGGGAGACATCGCGCGGCTAAGTACTGGAGTGAGCATCGCACAAGCGGAATCGGAAATGGCGGGCATCGCAGCGCGTCTGGAGAAGCAATATCCGAAGACCAATACCGGTTGGACCACCGTGATTACGCCGCTTTCGCAGTCCGGCGGAGTGCAGGAAATTCGTCCCGCGCTTTTCGTTTTGCTCGGAGCAGTGGGATTTGTGTTGCTGATTGCCTGCGCGAATTCCGCGAACATGCTTCTCGCGCGCGCCACCGTCCGGCAAAGGGAAATCGCCGTGCGTTTGACGATGGGCGCCAGCCGCGGGCGTTTGGTGCGGCAATTATTGACCGAAAGTATTTTACTATCGTTTATTGGCGCGGCGTTGGCTCTGCTTATCGCGTTTTGGAGCGCGCGAATCATTTCGACTCTGCCCGCAAACTTTCTTCCCCGCGCGCAATTCGTCACGCTGGATAGCCGTGTTTTGTTTTTCACAATTGTGCTCGCGTTTCTCACTGGATTGTTGTTCGGCTCCGCGCCCGCAATCGCCATGGTGCGTGGCGAACTTTCGGATTCGCTGAAAGAGGGCGGGCGAACTGGAAGCGGCGCGCGCGCGGGACTCCGCAAGTTGCTGGTGGTGGGCGAAGTGATGCTCGCATTTGTATTGCTTGCTGGCGCTGGACTGTTAATGCGCAGTTTTTCGCGCCTTTCGGATGTTGATCCCGGCGTGCAGACCGCCGGACGCTTCGCATTTGATGTAAACATTCCAAGCAAGCGGTACGCGACGCCGCAGCAGCAGGCGGAATTCTACAATCAGGTTCAGCAACGCGTCGCAGCTCTGCCGGGAGTTCAATCTGTTGTGTTTACGACGCTTCTCCCGGTGAGCGGCGATGACGAAGACTACGAGGTCGGCCGCGCGGCCGACGCGTCGGGCGAAAATAATCCTTCAGCGCTCTCCTTTCGTGTGACGCCGGGATACATGCGTGCTTTGGGAATTCGCATTCTATCCGGACGTGAATTCACGCCAGCCGACGATGCTTCCGCGCCAAAGGTTTGCATCGTCAACGACGTATTTGCGCGCACGCTTTTTCCGGGGCGCAATGCTGTCGGTGAAAAAATTCACATCGGACACGGGTACGATATTCTCCGCGAAATTGTTGGCGTTGTAGCGAGCGTCAAGCAGTCCGGCCAGGGGGACACGGATGCTTCGATGCAGGTGTATGAGCCATTTGCTCAGTTCCCGCGCACTGACGCTAACTTTATTGTTCGTTCCAGTGGAGCGAGTGTCGGCCTCGCCTCAGCGGTACGCCACGCGGTACAGCAAGTGGATTCGCAACAACCGGTGACAGCATTCCGATCGCTCGAGGAAATTCTGGGCGACTCAATCGCGCTTCCGCGTTTCCGCACCGTGCTTTTGGGAATGTTTGCAGCGCTTGCGGCATTGCTCGCGGCGATGGGGCTTTACGGTGTGATGTCCTACACCGTAACGCAACAAACGCAGGAAATTGGAATTCGATTGGCACTAGGAGCGCAGCGCGGCGATATTTTGCGGTTAATTATTGGCCGCGGGATGCTGCTGGTTGCGGCAGGAGTGGTACTGGGCATCACAGGCGCGCTGGCATTAACGCGTTTCCTAGTGTCCTTCGCGTCGTTCCTTTTTGGAGTGAAAGCGTATGACCCGACTAATTTAGTGGGTGTCACCGTATTGTTTGCGGCGGTAGCGGCGCTGGCTTGTTGGCTGCCCGCGCGGCGCGCGAGCCGCGTGGATCCGCTGGTGGCGCTGCGGTACGAATAGAGAAAAAAAGCCCGGAGGCGCGGGCCTCCGGGCTTTGGATCTGCATTCTAAAGAGCGTTATGCTCTTTTCGGTTCGGGTTTCGCGGCGGCCAGCGCGGCCTTCGCTTGCGCGACTAACTGCGTGAATCCGCTGGCGTCCTTCACGGCCATATCCGCCATAACTTTGCGGTCGATCGTAATGGCGGCGGCTTTTAGGCCGGCGATAAACTGGCTGTAAGAAAGGCCGGCATTTCGCGTTGCTGCTCCGACGCGCTGAATCCACAAGCGGCGGAACTGGCGCTTCTTGTTGCGGCGATCGCGGAATGAAAAGCGCTCCGCGCGATTCACCGCTTCCTGCGCGGATTGATACAGCTTGCTCTTTGTGAGGAAAAATCCCTTTGTGCGCTTTAAATACTTCTTGCGGCGCGCGCGGCGTTTAGTTCCCCGTTTAACTCTTGCCATTGTATTAGCTCCTGCGGGAGAGGCAGACCAGCACACAGCCACGTCAACGTTTGCGGAAAATTAATTACGCAAAACCGTTTACGAAAACCGAATGCAGAAAATGCATCTCCACGGCGTGTTGAGAATGCGCTGCGTCCAATCCTGCGGACAACTCGCGCTTGAAGCCGCTCCGCGCCCACATCATTCGCAAATGCGAATGGTGCGAACGGTGCAGCTTCGTTGGCCGGCAGGCCCGCCGCGGGCGGATAACGCGCTGCCTGGCACAGTAAAAACAACGGCGTACAAAAATCTACAAAGTGATGCGTATCAAAATGAATTAGCCGTAGGGAATCAGGCGCTTCACGTTGCGCGCGTCGGCTTTATTTACCTGCGTCATTTTTTTCAAGCGACGCATGCGGTTCGGTCCCTTGGTGCCCAGAAGATGGCGCTTGCCGGAATGTCCGCGCAAAACTTTGCCGCTTTTGGTGATCTTAAAACGCTTGGCGGCTCCGCGATGAGTCTTTAACTTTAGCTTCTTAGCCACTGGTTCCTTCTCTCGGTGTGGATCTTTCCGACGATGTCGGATTTCGTACGACGACTTCTGGCGCGCGTTTATTGCTACGGCGTCGCCGGTGTTGTTGGCGTGGGTGCCGCACCTTTTTTGGCCGCCAGCAGCGCCATCAAAATATTTGCTTCCATGCGCGGCCCAAGTTCGACCATCGCATATTCGCCCACTTCTTTCAGCAGGCGATCCATCTTTTTGCGGCTCACTTCCTGATGCGCCATTTCGCGGCCGCGGTGGAAGATCATGGCCTTGACCTTATGTCCTTCGCCAAGGAACCGGATGATCTGATTCTTCCGCACCTGGAAATCGTGTTCGGCGGTGGAAGGCCGGAACTTTACTTCTTTCAGCTGCGTGGCTTTCTGATGCTTGCGCTGCTCGTGCTTCTTCTTGCTTTCCTGATACAGGAATTTGCCGTAGTCGGTAATTTTGCAGACGGGCGGATCGGCCGTCGGAGAAATCTCAACGAGGTCCAAGCCCCGTTCGCGCGCGAGTTTAATCGCCTCGAACGGCTGCATCACTCCCAACTGCCCGCCTTCTTCATCAATGACGCGAATTTCGCGCGCCCGGATTTTATCGTTTACCCGGACCCGATCATTCGGCCGAAAACTTCGCTCGGCGATAACCCCTCCTCGACAACCCCGGTAGTGCTCCCCGCGCGCTTTGCACTGTTAAGCGCAAAGACATCTATGGGGCGGTAAGTATAGCACGGCCACAGGGGGATTTAGCTAGCGAGATTGGGCGGCCCAAAAACGTATTCCATCAGCGACAACATGCGCCCGGCAAGCGCATTCGAGTCCGCCTCTCCGATGCGGACGGCACCCTGACAGGCATAGAAACGCTCCGCGTAGGGATCGGAAATTAATGGAAGCCTGCGGAATCCGAGCTTTTGGGCAACTAGCAGCGAGTGGTACCACAAGCGTTTCCCATATCCGTATCCGATGTGCTTTGGTTCTATGAATAAGTTCTCTAACGTGACTGTTTCGGCGTTCTCGGGACGAAGACTGTAGAAGCCAATCAGTTCGTTTTCCGTTTCCAGCATGTAAACGTGAAAGCCGGGCATGAATTTTTCGGGAACTACTTCGAGGTCCGCGCGCACGTTGGCCATGAATGCGGCGTCATAGCCCCAATGCGCTTTCGAGCGCATCGCTACTTCGGTAAGGAGGCCGCCTTCGTCGGGGCGCGCTTGGCGGATTCGCGGAATCACTCGGGTTTCTCCTGCGAATCTAATTATGCCAGATTCGTTTGAGCTTGGAATCAAGGTGAATTGGCCGCGCAAAGATGCGCCCCCGCGCTGCTTCTGGCAAAATGGGCAGCCTCCTAAATTTCATGAACGCAACCGCCAATCAACTCGGCGCAACATTTCACCACGAAGCTCCCGCTGGCCGCTGGGCCGCGCTGGGAATTTTGGCTACCGCGGGATTCCTGGAAATGAGCACCTGGTTTTCTGCGTCGGCGGTGCTGCCGCAATTGCGCGCGGCTTGGGGAGTATCCGCGTGGTCGGGCGCGTGGCTGACCATTTCCGTGCAACTTGGATTTGTAGCAGGCGCATTATTTTCGGCGGTCGTGAATTTGGCGGATATCGCGCGTCCGCGTCAGCTGATGTTCATTGGCGGAATCGGCGCGGCTACATTTAATTTGGGATTGCTTGCGACGCACGGACTGGCGTCCGCGATTCCACTGCGATTTGCAACCGGCGTGGCGCTGGCGCTGGTGTATCCGCCCAGCATGAAAGCGATGGCCACATGGTTCAAGCGTGACCGCGGCACCGCGCTGGGCGTGATGGTCGGCGGCACAACTCTGGGCACGTCGCTGCCGCATTTGCTGAACGCGCTTGGCGGAGTGCACTGGCCGCGCGTGATCATCGCAACTTCGGCGCTGACAGTTCTGGGCGCGCTGATCGCGGAATTTGCCGCGCACGATGGCCCATTTCCATTTCCGGCTGGCGTATTCGATCCGCGCGAAGCTGTGCGCGCGTTCGCGAATCGAGGCGTGCGTCTGGCAACTCTCGGATATTTCGGACACATGTGGGAGCTTTACGCGATGTGGACGTGGTGCGGCGCATTCTTCGCCGACGCTCTGCGCGCGCACGGCGCAATTTTTCCCGGCGGCGATCCGGTGCGCGAAGCGGCGCTCGCCGCGTTCGCGTCAATTGGAATTGGCGCCGTCGGATGCTGGGCCGCGGGAGCACTCGCGGATCGCTGGGGACGCACGCGCACCGCCGCCGCTTCCATGATCATCAGCGGAGCGTGCGCGCTGGCAATCGGCGCGCTAGCAAACTATTCCGTCGCGCTGACGCTCATGCTCGGCGTGATATGGGGATTCGCGGTCGTCGCAGATTCCGCACAATTTTCCACGATGGTCACAGAATGCGCCGACCAAAGTTATGTCGGCACCGCGCTCACGTTGCAGCTCGCCATCGGATTCACGCTTTCCGTTACAACCGTCTGGCTCGTGCCGGTGCTGAAGGAATTGCATGGATGGGCATGGGCATTCGCCGCGCTAGCTCCGGGTCCGGTGCTAGGAGTAATCGCGATGATTCGCCTGCTGCGTTCGCCGGATGCGGCGAAGATCGCTCACGGCCGCGGGTGAGAAGATCTAAACCCCGGCGGCGCACTCTGACGCCGGGGTTTCCATGGAAGGAAATGAATGACGGATTCCGCGCGCTGACTGATTTACTTTCTCGGATGAACTTCATCCTTAATTAATTCGCCGCCCTTCATCACGAAAACAACATGCTCCATCGTCGTAATATCTTTCAGCGGATCGCCGCTGACGGCCACAATATCCGCGAATTTTCCAGCTTCGATGGTGCCGGTATCTTTTGCGGAGCCGAGCAAATCCGCGGCGTTCACGGTAGACGCTTGAATTGCTTGCAGCGGAGACATGCCCGCGTGAACCAGCGTTACAAATTCTTTGGAAACAAATTCGGGGTCGTCGTCCACTCCGTAGGCGATTTTCAGGTGATGTTTCAGTGCCAGCGTGAAGGCCGGCTGCTGCGCGGCCAAAATTGCTTTGCCCTTCGCTGCGCTGATCGGATCAATACCAAGCGATGTGCCCGATTCCACGCCGTGTTGAAATGTGAAAAGCGTTGGGACGAGCCACGTGCCGCGCTTTTCCATCAATGAAGCGCCCTCTTCATCGAGCATGGTTCCGTGCTCGATGGAATCTACGCCCGCGCGCACGGCGGCTTTAATTCCCACCGTGCCTTCGGCGTGGGCCATCACATGTTTTCTGGCGCGGTGCGCAATTTCCACGGCGCGCGCCATTTGTTCTTCGCTCAGTTCCTGAACTGTGTAGTCGCTGAAAATATCCATCACGCCGCCGGTGGCCATCAGCTTGATCCAGTCGGCGCCGTATTTGATGTCGTGACGCACCGCGTCATTCACTTCGTCCACGGAATTGGCGATATTCGCGCCGCGCAGCTGCGCCTGATCCGGCGCGAGAGGATCGTTGTCACCGTGCCCGCCGGTAAGGCTGATGAAATTTCCGGACGAAACAATTCGCGGCCCGCGAATCAGTCCCTTGCGGATGGCGTCGCGCAACGCGATTTGTCCGTAAGCGGCGTCGCCCTCGCCCGCTTCGCGCAGAGAAGTGAATCCGTGGTCGAGCCAGATCTGCAAATTGTGAACGCCATAAAGCGCCTGCATCGGCGAAGACGTCCGCAGCGGCCCTGTTGGCGATTGATCCTTCCAGTTACCCAGAATGTGCGCGTGGCAATCGGCGAGACCCGGCAAAACTGTTTGCGCGGAAAGATCAATCACGTCCACGCCAGCCGGCGCGGAAGATCCCACGCTGACGATGCGGTCGTTTTCCACGAGAATAAAAACATTCGTCGCGTAATTTCCGGTGCGCACGTCGAGCAAATGTCCTGCGTGAATTGCCACGCGCACCGGCGGCTTCGCCGCCGCGGCGCCCTTCGGCGCGTCCTGCGTGAAGGCCATCGTCGTCGCGCAGAGAATCACGCCGAGAAGAGCGCCAACTTTCTTTAACGTCATTTTCACTGGAAAACCTCCACGGAATTATTACTGTAGTTGCGGAGTCTATTCGTCGATGAAGGGAAACGCAACGCGCGGCTAAACCATCATCACCCCTGAGTCCTGCTAACCGCCATCTTTGTTCCAATCGAAGAAACTGGGGAGCACAGGAAAAGTAAACCTATCTCCGTACTTTTCCTACCACGCCTTCCAGTCATTCAGGGCGAACTGTCGCTGGTCCGCCGTATCCTTGCAGTTAAGCTTTGGAGAATCAGGAAGACCGGCATTCTTGGCTTCTTTTCCAAGATCATTCAGAGCTTTCATTCCTCCGCATCGGACTGATTGAAAGTTGTGGTTCGCGAGAGCGATCAAATAGGAAACGCCTGGACGGCCGATTCGATCCAAATCGAAATCGAGAGCCCCGTGATCAGCATATGTGGATGGCGTATAAGAGGCGACGAGTTCATTGCGAATCGCGGTTTGTGTATCGGTGCTTGTCCGTCCGAACATGTCCGCCAGATTGAATCCGACATCGTACTTGATCAACGCGGGCGTTTCCCGTTCCTGCATGAGCATCATGTATTGCGCTACATGAACGTCGAATTCTTCGGAACCGTGTAGAAACTTTCTTTCATCCTCGTTCATAGCTTTGAGCTTTCCCACAAGAAATCGAGCGCCGGGATCTCCGGCCTGAACAAAGTAATCGCGAATCGCGCGCAGTTCGCGCCATGTCGCCGGGTCAGCTCCGTGGTGAAGGATTTTTACCTCGAGCTTCTGCAACTGCTCGTACTCGCTCGCGAGGTCGTTCGCTTGTGCCGGCATGGACAAGCCAGAGATGCATATGCAGAGGAAAAGTATTAACGGGATGATGAAGGCACTTGCGCGGACTGATAGCGGAATCTTCCGCTGCTTCTTGTCGGACGACAGCCACATATTCAGCGACCTGCCAACGCGCGACTAAGAACTCGCGCGAGAATCCACTTCAGCTCGCAGCGCCACAACAAACTCATCCAGCGGCTTAGCGCCCTGATCACCCTTGGTGCGATGCCGCACGCCGACAGTTCCCGCTTCGGCTTCGCGGCCGCCGACCACGAGCATGTAAGGAATCTTCTGCATTTGCGCGTCGCGGATTTTCGCCTGGAGTTTTTCGTTGCGGTCGTCGAGGTGCGCGCGGAATCCGGCGGCTTTCAGTTTTTCAAGGACCTGCTTGGCGTAATTCTGGAACTTTTCGCTTAGCGGCAACACGCTGGCTTGCACGGGCGCGAGCCACGCCGGAAAAGCGCCGGCATACTGTTCGATCAGAATACCGAAGAATCGCTCGACGCTGCCGAGCAGCGCGCGATGAACCATCAGCGGCTGGTGGCGCGCGCCATCTTCGCCCACGTATTCCAAACCAAATCTCGACGGCAGATTGAAATCAAATTGCACGGTGCTCAACTGCCACGGGCGGCCGATGGCGTCAATTAATTTCATGTCAATCTTCGGACCGTAAAACGCGGCTTCACCTTCCATGCGTTTGAAAGGAACTTTCAAGCGAGTGAGAGTATTGGAAAGAGCGGCGGTGGCGCGCTGCCAGTCTTCCGGCTTCCCCGCGTAATTTTCCGGATGCGCGGAGTCCCAATCGGAAAGTTCGATTTCAAATTTATCGAAGCCGAAAGTTTTCATTACTGCGAAGGCAAAATCCACGCAGCCTTCGACTTCCGATTCGATCTGCGAAGGCATACAGAAAATGTGCGCGTCGTCCTGAGTGAACCCGCGCACGCGCAGCAATCCGTGCAGCACGCCGCTCCGCTCGTATCGATAAACAGTTCCGAATTCCGCCAGGCGCATCGGCAATTCGCGATAGCTGCGCAGCCGCGAGCGGTAAATCAAAATGTGGCCCGGACAATTCATGGGCTTCAACTGGTAATCTGCTTTTTCCACTTCCACGGGGCCAAACATATTGTCTTTGTAAAATCCGGTGTGCCCGCTGGTGTTCCACAAATCGCGCAGCATGATGTGCGGAGTGAAAACCAGATCGTAGCCGCGCCGCAATTGTTCTTCGCGCAGCCAGTCCTCGATAATTTTGCGAATCAGCCCGCCCTTGGGATGCCAGAAAATCAGGCCGGGGCCAGCTGCTTCTTCGATGCTGAAAAGTTCCAGCTCAGGACCGAGCTTGCGGTGATCGCGGCGCTTCGCCTCTTCAAGTTTGTGCAAGTACTCGTCGAGTTCTTTCTGATTGATGAAGCACGCGCCGTAAATCCGCTGCATCTGCGGATTGCCTTCCTGGCCTTTCCAGTACGCGCCGGCAACGCTCATCAATTTGAACGCCTGAATTTTTCCGGTGCTGGGAATGTGCGGGCCGCGGCAGAAATCCATGAATTTTCCGGTGGTGTAAAAAGAAACCATCGGCTCGGTGGCTTTTTCTTCGATCAGCTCGCACTTAAAAATTTGATTGGATTTTTTATAAACCTCCAGCGCTTCTGCTTTCGGCAGGAATTTGCGCTCGTTCGGCACGTTGCGCGAAGCGATATCGTGCATACGCTTTTCGATGGCCGCGAGATCTTCTTCGCTGAACGGCTGCTCGCGCAGAAATTCGTAGAAAAATCCGGTGTCAATCGGCGGACCGATGCCGAGTTTCACGTCGGGGAAAAGTTCCAGCACCGCCGCGGCCAGTAAATGCGCGGCGGAATGACGGAAAACGAAAAGTGCGTCGGGATCTTTCTCCGTAAGAATATCCAGCGCTGCATCGCGTTCGATGGGGCGCGAAAGGTCAATCAGTTCGCTGGCGCTCACAGCGTTTGGATTTCCGGATGCGGCATCTTCCGCGGCGCCGGGACCGGGCGCGGGCGGCACTCCATAAGTAACGCGCGCCACAAGCGCGGCGCTCGCGAGGCGCGGCGAAATTTGCTTCGCCACATCCAGGGCGGTGGTGCCGCGCGGCACGTCAAGAACTTTGCCGTCGCGCAGCGAAATGAAAATGTTATCCATGCGGCCTTTCGGACAAGAGAGAATGTATTACGCTAGCAAGGCGACGCAAAACGGTCAAGCTAGAGAGGATTTGCGCCACCAATATTGATCGAGGACTCACCATGGAAACCGGCATCAACATCCGCAAAGCTGTCGCAGAAGATATTCCAAAGTTGCGCGCGCTAATCGATGCATCCGTACGCGAATTACAAGCCGAAGACTACACCCCCGAACAAATCGAGGGCGCGTTGAAAACTGTGTTCGGCGTGGATAGCCAGCTCATCTCGGACGGAACATATTTCATCGCGGAAGGAAAAACCGAAAACGCAAATGTAGTTGCTGTCGGATGCGGTGGATGGAGCAAACGCAAAACACTTTTCGGCGGCGATCAGTGGACAAGCAGAGCGGAGTCGCCGCTGGATCCGCGCGTTGACGCCGCTAAGATCCGTTCTTTCTTCGTGCACCCAGCATGGCCGCGCCGCGGAATCGGCAGCGCCATTCTGGAAACCTGCGAAGCTGCGGCGAAATCAGCGGGCTTTTCCCGCGCCGAGATGGGCGCAACGCTGACCGGAGTGAAATTATTTCAAGTTCGAGGCTACGTCCCGCGAGAATCCATTGAAATTCCTCTGGAGAATGGCGTATTACTGCCAGTTGTTCGGATGACAAAGCAGTTGTAGGCGCTATTGGACCATGAAACGCGGCGGGAGTTCCGTCGCAAACGGCAGCCGCCGAATCGCTTCAGTGCAAGGCGTAGCTAGTCCTACCGCAGAGCCTTTTTCTACGAACGCGGAGAAAATGGATTTCGTACACGATTCACCGAACTGGTGGCCGTAATATCGAATTTTTACGAGCCGCCCGTTTGGAAGAGACTTAATCGCTGCCTCGGCGAACCACGGACCCGAGGCGGCGTCCGCTTCTCCAACAATCATCAGCACCGGCGCGCTGGATTTCACCGGATCCAGGAAGGTCGCGGAAATCTCTCCGCGCGGCCATTCCTTGCATGCGTCTCTGTGAATGCGAGCGCGAGAATTGCCCATAAAAGTTCCCGCGGTCTCGCGCGTCAGGTCATCGTCGGTGATGAAGCGCGCGCCTTCGGAACAAGTAACCGTGAAATACATGCCGCGAGAAAAGCCCGCGCCCGGATTCGTCTGGATCGTGGCGCTTTCAAACGTAATGAAATCATTTTGAAATGCTTTATGAATTATAGCGGGAACATAGCGCGCGGTTCCCGTGTCGGTCAGCATCAGGCGTAGCCTGTCCGTAAAACTATCCCGGTACAAAAGGACGGACTGTTTCTGTCTGTCGGATGGACGAATCATATCCACGCGCAAAGGGCCATCCTTGAAGCAGCCCAGCACGGTGTCAAATTCTTCGTGCAACTTTGGAAGAGTTTCGTGGCACAGCTGATCCGCGGCGCAGTCTTCAAACAGCAGATCCAGTGCATGTTGCGCCGAGCGTGCGAATTGCAGCGGCTGTTTAATATTCGGAGTGGCAACTCCGCCCAGGAAAACCGCGCGCACGTGATCGCGGTGCTGCCGCAGATAGACCTGCGAAGCGAGTGAGCCATACGAAAGGCCGGCGATATTAATTTTTGTGTAGCCCAGCGCATCGCGAACTTCGTCCAGGTCATCCATCGCGATCGGCGTCGTATACATCTTCAGGTTGGCGATTTTTTCGAGAGTTTCACGGCACTTGCGAACACTTTCGCCGAGTGGCGTGCCGCCAAAAAACTTTTGCAGATCATCGGGAGAATCGCCAACATCGCAATTCAGTGGATTCGATTTTCCGGTGCCGCGCTGATCCACAAAAATGAGGTCGCGATTTTTCCGGACGTCGGATAGAAATCCTCGAGCAGCAAAAGCTGTGCGCGTTGCCCCAACTCCGGGGCCGCCTTCGAGCCAGAACAGCGGATCGGGAGCAGGCGCGGAACTGAGCGCGGGAACTAGAACAATATTCAGTGCAATTGTGCGGCCGGATTTTGCGGAACGGTCTTCATAAACTTCGTAGGAGCCGCAGCGTACTTCTTCATCAAGCCCCGCAACTTTGCAAGGTTTGAACGCAACTCGCGAGGCAGGAGCCCGAAACGGAATCCGTGAGCTCGCAAACCGCGCCGGACTCGAGCCGGATGCGCAGAAAGTAGATCCGGCCAGCACGGAGAGAAAAACGTATCTGCCGGCGTGCGTCATTTCACGAACTGGCCTGCTTCCGCGTCGCGTCGACGGAAAACTTATTGCCGTTATAAACGGTTACAGTTAACTTCATCTCCGTGCCCTCGAGCGATCCGTCAAACGACACGACGTCGACCTTAAAGGCAATTCTGTTGCCTTGCACTTTGGTATCTGAGATGGAACCAAATTCCACGCCGTTTCTAAATACTTTTCCGGCCAGCGCATCGCCTTTCGCGTGAAGCTCGAACGTGATCGTTTCGATGGTGCCTTCGTGATTCATTTTTCCTTCCCAGGTGCCTTCCAGCTTTGAAGCCTGAGCCGCCACCGATACGGCGGCAAGCATCAATATTCCGAACAATGCGGTAATTCTTTTTGCGATCATACAATTCAACCTGCTTTTGTGAATTTCACAGCAGACATCTATTCGTAACGAAGCGCGATGATTGGATCCACGCGCGATGCCCGGCGCGCGGGAATATATCCGGCGAGCGCTGCGACAATTGTCAGAACAACCGCTGCGGCCACAATTGCGACGGGGTCACGCGGCGGCACCCCGAATAAAAGACTGGTTAAGAGCTTCGACAGAACAAGACTCAGCGCGATGCCGCCGGCGATTCCCGCGGCAACAAGCCACAGGCAACTGCGCATCACCATCCACAGAACGGATGAGCGTGTGGCTCCGAGCGACATTCGGATGCCGATTTCGCGCGTGCGCCGCTGAACGTTGGAAGCCATCACGCCGTACAGCCCGATGGACGCAAGCAGCAGCGCGAGGCCGCCGAAAAATGTGGAAAGTGTTGCCAGAAGCCGGTCGGGCGCCAGCGATTCCAGTTTTTGTTCGGCGAATGTTTTCACTCCGTAGATTGGCAGGCTGCTGTCGAGCGTCTGCACTTCGCGCCGAAGCGAATTGATCAGCGGACGAGTAGCGCCTGTCGTGCGCAAATAAACGGTGCGTTCGCTCACTGGCCAAGGACTCTCGTCAAAGCTGAGGTAGGCGATTCGGGGCGTGTCCTCGCGCACGCTGTCATACTTCGCGTCCGCAGCGATGCCGATAATTTCCACGCCGTCATGTCCGCCGAAGCGAACTTTTTTGCCGAGGGCCTCCTCGCCAGGAAAAAAATGTTTCGCTGCGGTTTCCGTAATAATAATCACCAGCTGACTGCTGTTATCCGTCGGCAGAAAATCGCGTCCGCGCAAAAGTTTCGTGCCGGTGGCGCGGAAAAAATCACCGCCCACAAAGTTCATCATGATTGCCGTGTCGTGATAATCGGCGGGGGCGGGACGGCCGGGAACAACGAGTCCCGCACCGTTATAAGTTCCGCTGAGTAAGGGATAAGCCGTGCTCGCAACGGATTCCACGCCATCCAAATTCTGCAGCCGCAATTGAAGCTGGCGATAAAAACTTGTGAGCTGAGCCGGAGAGTAACCATTCAGCCCCGGATTCATGGAGGCCTGCACAACGTTTTCCGTGTTCACGCCGGCGTCGAGCGTGGTGACGTTGCGTACACTGCGCAGGAACAGCCCGGCGCCTACGAGCAATATCAGCGATAGCGTCACTTGAGAAACGACCAGCGCTTTGCCCCAATCAACGCGGCGCGGGCCCGCGCTGAGTGACGTGCCTTCATCTTTCAGCGCGCCTGCGACGTCCGGCCGAGTGGCTTGAATTGCTGGAGCGAGACGGAACAAAACGCCGGTGACGATTGTCACGGCCAGAGCAAATCCCCAAACGCGCGCATTCAATTGGATGTTAATCGAGAGAGGTACCATCAAATCGGCCACGCTCGTCGTGGCAGGCAGAAACCGAATCAACAGCGCGACGCTCCACTGCGCAAATACAACACCCAGCAGCCCGCCGATCATGGCAAGCGAAATACTTTCTGTAAGAAGCTGGCGCACAAGCCGAAGCCGTCCTGCGCCAAGAGCGAGACGAACGGCGATCTCCCGGCGTCGTGCAGCGCTGCGAGTGAGCAGCAAGCTCGCGATATTCACGCACGCGATAAGCAGCACCAGACCCACGACTGCCATTAGAAAGTAGAGGGTGTTCCCGTAATCCTCGGCGAGCCGTGAAAAACCGGCGGCACCCGGCAGAAGATGGAGGTTTTCGCGTTCAGGAACTTTGCCTCGATAGAGGTTGTGGTGTCCGTCCTTAACCAGCTGATGGAACGTGACGTTGATCCCCGCAATTGCCTGCTTTTCGTTCACGCCCGGCGCGCGGCGGCCCATGAGGTTGAGCCACGCGTAACCGCTATTGTCCAGCACCGGCGCGCTCCCCGGGAAAAGCCGCGGCTGGGTCATCAGCGGAGCCCAAAGATCGGGTGAACTCCCGGGCTGCACTCCGGAAAATGAGGCAGCCGCAACGCCCACGACCGTGAACGGATAATCGTTGATTCGGATTATCCTTCCGGCGATGCCGGGATCCGCGCCAAAGTGGTCGCGCCAGAATGCATAACTCAGTACTGCCACCGGATGACTCATGGGCGCGTCATCATCGTCTGGAGTTAAGAATCGTCCGAGGGCCGGTTGAATGCCCAGAACGGAAAAATAGTTTCCGGAAACAAGTTCGGCGGTGGCGCGCTGGGGCTGTCCCGCGGTTACCAGAGTTACCGGAGTGATCTGACGCGCAAGTAAACCGGAAAATACTTTGTTGGCGTCGCGCAGCTCGCGATACATCGTGTAGCTGTAGCCACTGTCAAATTTTTCAAGTTCGGTGGGCTTTTCGACGGGAAGCGGACGGAAAAGCACGGCATCCATCAAACTGAAAATCCCGATGTTTGCGCCAATGCCGAGCGCTAGAGAAATTACGGCAACCGCGGTGAACACCGGGCTCTTCCGAATCATGCGCGCGCCGTAGCGAACGTCCTGGAAAAATTGTTCGAGTCTTATCCATCCCCACGCGCGGCGTGTGTCGTCTTTGATAATCGGTATATTTCCCAGGGCGCGCTGTGCCGCGTAACGCGCTTCATTCTCTGAAACGCTGCCCTGCCGTTGTTCTTCGGCCTCCGCGTCCAAATGTGCGCGCAGCTCGCAATCCAGGTCGTCTGCGTCATTCTGGCGCCGCAAAAACATTTCAATTCTCCTCGGCCGGCCGCATCACCTGCCCGATGGCACGAGCAAGTTTCTTCCATTGGGATTCTTCCACCGCAAGTTGTTTATGTCCGGCGGGGGTCAGTCGGTAATACTTGAACTCGCGGTTTTGGCCCGGAGCTGTTTCCCATTTTGCGGTCAGCCAGCCCTTCTTTTTCAGGCGATGCAGCGCGGGATAAAGCGAGCCGTGCTCAATCTGCAGCGCTGCGTCCGTCGTGCGCTGGATGTGCTTGGCGATTTGGTGGCCGTGAGCGGGGCCAAACAGCAGTGTGCGCAGGATCAGCATATCCAGCGTTCCCTGCAACAATTCGACCCGGTCATCTACCTTATTTGGCATGTCTGCTACGCCTTTATACGCTGTATGTTTTAGAGCTTCCTTAGCGAGAACTCGAAGGTAGGGTTTCTACCCTCAGTAGAGTAGACGTTCGACCCTGAAAAACGTTTCATCAAATTTTTGCTGCGAGGGCGTGAAACGTCGTTACTGCTGCGCGCGCGGTGCCGCTGCCGCGGAAAGTTCCCGGCGAATCACCGTTAACGCCTGCGCCGCCGTTCCGATTCGCTGGTAGTGCGAGGCTTCAACGCGTTCGTGGACTTCCGAAGCAAACAGAAATTTGCGCACCGTAAAATCATACTTGTAAAGAGTCGGCAGCCAGATGCCCGGCTCGACCTCGGACTGTTCGATCACCGCCCGGCCGTCGCGATACACTTTTCCGCCAATTCCGCCAATAAATGAGATGTCAGTTGTAAGCACGGCGTCTAGCTGCACAAGCTGCGCGGATTTTTCGTCTACCCAGGTGGTTGCGGTTGCATGCTTCAGGAATTCAGTTTTCAGCGACGTGGGTTTGTAATTCGGGTCCGGATCCAGATGAAACTTGGAAAGCGTGCGGCCGTCGCGCACCTCGTGTCCCACCCATGTGAAAATAAAAGCTTCGTGGATGGATGCCACCAGATCTTTCCGGTCCTTATTGCGCCGTTCGATTTTCTCGCGATCGCGTTTGGTTTGCGGATTGGATGAATCCGCGGCAGCTTCCAGCAAATGTTCCGTAGCAACCATTTGCGCCTGAATTGCGGCCGGGTCCGTGGGGCGTCCATGTTCTGCCAGCGTAATGCGCGCAGATCCTGCGCCCGTGGGAATAATTCGCACGGTCCGGTCTTCTCCCGCGCTGCTGCTCATGTCGTGATCGTGAATCACTCGCCGCTCTAGCCGCTGGAACAACTGCAGCGCATCATCATTCGTATTTTGATTGGCAAGCGTGCGCGTAATCAACGCGTTGCGCTCGGCTTCTGTTAGCGGAGCTTCATTACGCGATAGCGAACTGTCCTGAAAGAGCGTCGGGCGCGCATAGCTCGATGTGACCGCGAGTGCAATCAGTACAGTTGCGAGGAGAAGTAGAGGTCGTCGCATTGGAAGAAAGAGGCCGCCACCTGCGGGCTAATGCTACCGAGTTTTTAGATTCGGCGCCCGGCAAGGGCGTTGCTTCCAGACGCGCATCAAGCGCGGTTTGTCGTCCTGCCGAACCGCGACGTTTCGCTGAACGATGGCGCTTTGCCTGACAACCAAATCTTAGTGAAAAGTAGTCTGAATTGCCAAATTCACCCGCTTTTCACACCAAACAGCACAACTTAGGCACACTTTCGACACGACATCAACGATTTGCAGCTATCCCGAAACATTTTGGAGCATCTAAACGTTTTACTAGGTAGAGAAAGCCGCGTACAGGTGCGCATGAGCCAGGTCCAAAATCAGAAAAGGCCATCAGCCAAGGTGGCGCTGGGTGAGACGTTTCGTCTGGCGCTGGACACGCTACGTGCGCACAAGCTTCGCAGTTTCCTGACGTTACTGGGAATCATCCTGGCGGTGGCCACGCTGGTCGGCGTCATGTCCATCGTTTCTGGTCTGAACCTGTACATTTCAGACAAAGTGGCCAACCTAGGCGCGAACGCGTTTGTCGTAAACCGCTTTGGCATCATTACCAATCAGGACCAGTTCTTGAAAGCGCAGAAGCGGCCGCTGATGACCTATGACGATTACCAGGCGCTGTTGGACCACATGCAACTGGCACAGGCGGTCGCCGTGCTGGAACTCACGACCCTCGATGTCCGCGGCGGCGGCCAGCTTGATGAGGACGTGAACATTTTCGGCGTTTCGCCGAACTATGTGGAAGTTCGCGCCATTGGCATCGATCGCGGCCGCGCGATAACGGAGTCGGATGACGAGCACCGCTCGGCGGTCTGCGTGTTGGGAATGGATGTGGTCAACAAGCTTTTTCCCAACGTCGATCCTCTCGGAAAATTTGTGCGCGCAGGTCCGGAGGAATTTCAAGTAGTGGGCGTAACCACGCCACTGGGTACCATCTTCGGCCAGCCGCAGGACAATTACATTCAAATTCCATTTCACAGTTATGAAAAGTCATGGCACACCGCGCAGAATTCCCTCACATTCTTCGTGGAAGCACGCTCGCCGGAATTGATTGACGCCGCCGAAGACGAAGTGCGCGTGGTTCTTCGCGCCCGCCGGCACATTCCTTATAACGATCCCGACAATTTTGGAATTATTGGATCCAGCTCGATCACCAATCTTTGGCAACAATTAACCGGAAATATTTTCGGACTGGCGATATGGCTCACCTCCGTGTTTCTTGTGGTCGGCGGAATCGTAATTATGAACATCATGCTGGCCAGCGTCACGGAGCGCACGCGCGAAATCGGCATCCGCAAAGCGCTGGGTGCGCGCAGATCTCACATCGTCACGCAATTCCTGGTCGAATCCGCGGTACTGGCCGCCGTCGGCGGAATGATGGGTATCGGACTGGCGGAAGCAATCACGGCGCTCGTGAACGCGTCAGGCGTCTTTCCGATGTCCACGCCACTGAAAGCGGTGATTATCGGGCTGCTTCTCTCCACCAGTGTGGGACTGTTTTTTGGAATTTATCCGGCTGTGCGCGCGGCAAAGCTGGATCCGATTGAAGCGCTAAGGATTGAGAATTAGGAATTTTCATCTGTTGTTCCGATAGAGGCGAATCATGGCACAAGGAACGCTGGACAATCTGAAGCTGGGAATGGATACGCTGCGCGCGCACAAGCTGCGCAGCTTTCTCGCTGTGCTGGGCATCGTCATCGGCGTTGGCGTTGTGATGATTGTCGTCGCCATCATTCAGGGATTCCGCCAGCAGGTCGTCGATAGCATCAGCTCATTTGGCGCCGACACGGCATTCGTCAGCCGGTTTAACCAGGGTCCGAGCAATGGCAGGCGTCCCAAGGATGAGCGCGAACGCAAGCCGCTAACAGTGGAAGATGGCGATGCGATTCGTACTCTGTGCCCGGCGGTCAGCAACGTTACAACCTGGATTACGCAGTGGGAAACGCAGCACAAGGTTTTTTACCAGGGAAATTCCGTTTCCGGCCCGGACTTTCGCGGCGCCCAGCCTAACTATCCTTACGTGTATGCGAACGCCACTCTGAAAGAAGGCCGGTTTTTCACTCAAACGGAAAACGATCATCGCGATGACGTCGCCGTGCTGGGTGAGGACACCGCCAAAGCCCTGTTCGGCGATCTGCCGGCCGTCAACCGTAACATCATCGTGGATGGCTCGAACTTTTTGGTCATTGGTGTTCTGGATAAACCCGTGGGCGGCTTTGGCACGAATGATGAAGACCGGCGACTCATCATTCCGTTCCTGACGTTCAAAAAGATTTTTCCGGCGGCCTATGAAATTTCAATTCGCTTCCAGGCCAAGCAGGATCAGCTCGATACTGCCGTGGATCAAGCCCGCGAAGTTTTGCGCCGGCGCCGGAACGTTCCATTTGATAAGCCCGACAGTTTTTCACTCACTACGTCGCAGGAACAAATTCAGCAATTCGACTCGATCATTCAGGTCGTGGTCGTCGCCACAGTCGTAATTGCTTCCATCGGTCTGCTGATTGGCGGTGTGGGCGTGATGAACATCATGCTGGTGAGCGTCACCGAGCGCACGCGCGAAATCGGCGTCCGCAAAGCGATTGGCGCGCGGCGCAAGGATATCACGCTGCAATTTCTGTTTGAGGCCATGGCTTTAACCGGAACAGGCGGATTAATCGGCGTGGTGACTGTCGAAACGATCGTGTTCGCAATCCGCACCTGGAGCACTATGAAGGCGGTCGTGCCTTGGTGGGCTATTGCCATGGCGCTTACTGCTTCGCTCAGTATCGGATTGCTCTTCGGCGTGTGGCCTGCGATGAAGGCCTCGAAGCTGGATCCCGTCGAAGCCCTGCGCTACGAATAGGCGTTGTCGAGACGAGTCGAACCGCCCAGCTGAGATTAATTTATCGAAATCAATTAGTGGCGGGCAGCGCTGCCCTAGGCGCCGGCCGCGCGCCGGGAACCGCTCCCGCAAGTGACGGATCGGCAGCCAGCGCCGCGGGAAATGCCTTCACGTACTTGGCCAGGTGCGGCAGCAGAAAACTGTGGTAGTGGAAGTCCTTCATTTCGGCGATGGCCTGCTCCGACGTCCAGTGATCCACGGCGATGCGGTAGAGCGCGATCATCACGCCGGTGCGGTCCGCGCCGTACTGGCAGTGTATGAAAACTTTCTGGTCGGGATTGTCGCGCAGTAGCGTGAAGAACGTCAGTAGCTCATCCCGTGAAGGCAACCCCGCGCCGTTCCATGGCAAATTGACGAATTTCATACCGAGCGATTCCACGGACTTCTTTTCGGAGCTGACTTCACCGCTTTCACCGCGGAAGTCCACGACGATATTCATGCCAAGCTTGTGAAGCCCGGCGTATGCAGAATCATTGGGCTGAGCGCCTCGAAAAAGTGTACCCGCAACGCTACCAGCGTTCGGTACGCCCTGAATCGTCATGGCGGTGGCGCGCGCGCCCGTGGGAGCAATCTGCGCCGGTGTCCCTACAGCACCAATCAATGCAACGCCAGCAGTGAGTGCTACGGCGAGTGAGCGGGATTTCAGCTTTAGTCGCATATGGGGAGAGCCTTTCGCCCTTATGCCATTAGATGTTCGGATTCAAAAGCGGGATGCACGCGATTGGACGGCCATTCACAACGCGTCCTGCGTCCAAAAGTCGCGGTTGGGGCGTTTCGCAACACAACCACTACAAATAGACGCCCATTGACTCTTACACCGAACATTTTGTGATTTTTGTGCGATTCCCTCTTGACAAGTTTTCCGAGTGGATTGATACTGCCCCCCCAGATTAGGGGGAACGTGAAATAATTCAGAAGAGCCGAAACCGCCTTCTGAACGCTTCGCGCCGCCTGCACGGTTAAAAACGGAAACAAACGACGGGTGAAACTCCCGGCGTCGGCCCGTACGATTTCTTGGATCGGCGTCTAAAGCAATTCTGACGACTTTTGAGCGTCGCGGAATTTGCGTGGGGGTTGTTTTCGCGTTTGGCTGGCGCGCTTGTGTCACGGAATCCTGAAATCGAGTAACACCTGCCCGGAGAAGCGGGTGTTGCGGCCCCACAGCCGGTGGGCGAGGGGTATAATAGGGGGTACCGCTCTCGCGGGACTACCCTGAAATGCGCGGAGGCGGAAAATGGCGGAAGTGAGAATGGCGTTAAACGAAGAAACGATGCGAACGGGAACTCAGGTCACGGAAAAGACCCATCAGAAAGTCGGTTTGGAATTCGTGCGTCACTTTACAGACGGAAAGATTTCCCCATTTGACGCCGTGGAATGGGAGCAGCGTACCGCGCTGATTGGTAATGAAAAAGGACAGGTAATTTTCCGCCAGGAAAATGTGGAAGTGCCGAAGCCATGGTCACAGACGGCCACCAACATCGTGGCTTCCAAATATTTCCACGGGAAGCCAAATACTGCTCAGCGTGAAGGCTCGGTGCGCCAACTCATCGCGCGCGTAGTCGATTCGATTGTGCTGTGGGGCGAGAAGGGCAACTATTTCGATTCGACTGCTTCGCGTGACGCTTTCCGCGACGAACTCACCCACCTGCTCGTCGAGCAGAAAGCGGCCTTCAATTCTCCGGTGTGGTTCAACGTGGGCGTGCAAGCCAGGCCGCAATGCTCCGCGTGCTTCATCAATTCCGTGCAGGACGATATGGGCTCTATCATGGGCCTCGCCAAAACGGAAGGTATGCTCTTCAAGTGGGGCTCCGGCACGGGAACGAATTTTTCCTCTCTGCGCGGCAGCAAAGAAACGCTTTCCGGCGGAGGCATTGCCAGCGGTCCGGTAAGTTTCATGAAGGGCTTTGACGCGTTCGCAGGCGTGATCAAGAGCGGCGGAAAAACTCGCCGCGCCGCGAAAATGGTGATCCTGAACATGGATCATCCGGACATCGTGGAATTCATCGAAAGCAAAATGAAGGAAGAACGCAAAGCGCAGGTGCTAATCACGCAGGGCTACGATCCTGCGATTGACGGCGAAGCCTACTCTTCCATTTTTTTCCAGAACGCGAATCATTCCGTGCGCGTCACTGACGAATTCATGCGCGCTGTCGAAGAAGACCGCGATACCTGGACGCGCAATGTCACCGACGGCGCTCCCTGCCAGCAGTACAACGCCCGCGATCTTTTGAAGTTGGCGGCGGATTCGGCATGGCACTGCGGCGATCCCGGCATGCAGTACGATTCCACAATTAATCGCTGGCACACGTGCAGCAAAACAGCTCGCATCAACGCCTCGAATCCCTGCTCCGAATACATGTTCCTTGACGACACCGCCTGCAACCTTGCGTCACTGAACTTGATGAAATTCAGCGGTCCTTCGGGTGTGTTTGACGTGGACGGTTTCCGCCATGCCGTGGATGTCACCATCACCGCGCAGGAAATCCTAGTGGATAACGCCAGCTACCCGACGCCGCAGATCGAAAAGAATTCGCACGAATTCCGTCCGCTCGGATTGGGCTACGCGAATCTCGGCGCGCTTCTCATGTCACAGGCGTTGCCGTACGATTCAGCCGCCGGCCGCGATATGTGCGGCGTAATCACCGCTCTGATGACGGGCGAAGCCTATGCGCAATCCGCGCGGGTTGCCGAACGTCTTGGCCCGTTCGCCGGATACGAGAAAAATCGCGAACCGGTGCTCGACGTAATCCGCCTGCATCGCGATTCACTCCTTCCGATCAAGGAAGAAAACGTGCAGCCTTCATTGCTGCACGCCGCGCAACAATCTTGGGATGACGCGCTCGAGCTCGGCGAAAAGTTCGGCTTTCGCAACTCGCAAGTCAGCGTGCTGGCGCCCACAGGCACCATCGGTTTCATGATGGATTGCGATACCACCGGAATCGAACCCGATCTTGCGCTCGTGAAATTCAAAAAACTGGTCGGCGGCGGTGTGATCACGATCGTAAATAACACCGTGCCCGAAGCGCTTCTGAAGCTGGGCTACTCCCCGGAGGAAATGGAAAAGATTGTCACGCACGTGGATAAGACGGGCTCGATCGAAGGCGCACCCGCGCTGAAGCCGGGGCACCTGCCGGTTTTCGATTGCTCGCTCGCCCCTGCAAATGGCGGCCGATCGATCGCCTGGCGCGGACACGTCGGTATGATGGCCGCGGCGCAGCCGTTCCTTTCGGGCGCAATCAGCAAGACCATCAACATGCCCGAAGAATCCACCGTCGAAGACATCATGAACGCATACATTGAGTCCTGGAAGAAGGGACTGAAGGCCGTGGCGATTTACCGTGACAACTCCAAGGGCAGCCAGCCGCTCTCTGCTTCCGGCGCGAAGAAAGAAGAACTGTCGCAACCAGTCGCAGCATCGCTGTCGACCCCGCAAACCGGTTCGCCGCAACAGCAGGAGCTATTCTCGCAAGCGCATCGCCGCAGGTTGCCCGACGAGCGCAAAGCCATCACTCAAAAATTCTGGATTAACAATCACGAAGGCTACATCACCGTCGGCATGTACGACGACGGAACGCCGGGAGAGGTGTTCATCAAGATGGCTAAGGAAGGCTCCACGCTTTCCGGCGTGATGGACGGCTTCGCGCTCACGTTGAGCATCGGCTTGCAGTACGGTGTCCCGTTGCGCGCGCTCGTCGATAAGCTGATGAACACGCGCTTTGAGCCTTCCGGATTCACGCACACACCGGATATCCGCATGGCGTCCTCGGTGCTCGACTACATCGCGCGCTGGATGGGCGGCAAATTCATTTCCACGGACTACCTGAAGCTGCAGGGCGAAGATATGACCAGCGACGTGATGGCCGGACCTTCCATGCCCGCCACCACATCGCAACCCGCCGCTGCTGCGCCATCTGCAACTAATGCCGAAGCGCCGCAGACGTCTTCACGCGCCAGCTTCACCGCCCGCACCATGGCGGCAAGCGCGCCAACGTGCAGCAACTGCGGCATGCTCATGACGCCCAACGGAAGCTGCTACAAGTGTTCCAATTGCGGCGGCACCAGCGGCTGCAGCTAAACTGCGAATAATTTAGCGAGGGAAATTACTCGGGGCGCGGAACATTCCGTGCCCCGATTTGTTTATGACTTACTGAAACCGTGGACTTGTTCAGCCATAAATATTGTAGACTCGTGACATGAGAACGACTGTGGATATCCCAGATCCGATTTACAGCCGCGTGCGTAGCCGGGCTGTGAGCGAAGGAAGCACGGCCAAAGAATTGATCCTCCGCGGCGTCGAACAGGTTTTGAAAGATAAGAAAAGGAAATCACGAAGGCGGGTCAAGCTGCCAATCGTTCGATCGAAGCGCCCGGGAGAGCTACAGATCGACAACGCAAAGATCTACGACATCATTTCTTTTCCCTGATATCAATGTCTGGCTAGCGCTTACTTATGAAGCGCACACCCACAACCGTGCAGCGCGAAACCGGCTAGCCGGCGCTGAGCATGCAAGACCATTTTTCTGCCGTCACACTCAACTCGGATTACTTCGTCTTCTTTCCGCCGACGCAGTGATGGGCGACGACGCCATGAACCAGACTGACGCTTGGAGGGCATATGACCGCTGGTTTGAAGACGACCGAGTAGCATTTATAGAAGAACCTTCAGACCTAGAACCAATTTTCCGCGGCATGAGCCAGTTGCAGCGCTCCGCTCCGAAGGATTGGGCGGATTCTTACCTCGCCGCTTTCGCAGATGCTTCGCAACTTACCATCGTTACTTTTGACAAAATCCTTCGCGGTAAAGCGAGAAACGGTCTATTGCTGAACGGTTAGTCGGCGGGTAACTGCGCGATAAGTCGAAATCGTACGCCCAGAGAAAACAATAAGGGGGTCCACCTGGGACCCCCTCTTTGTTACACCACTTCAGCCCAGTTCCCCAATTTTGGGGCGGGCTATCTATCCCCGGGAAACCATTTGATCGACCGTTACCACTATTTATGCAAGTGTTTGGCCAGAATGGAGGTTTCCCACAAAGGCCGCCTACGTGATTGATTCGACGTGAGTTAGCGCCACGCATAGCATCCCGCACTTCCTGTCAGGTCAGTTCCAAATTCCGTTTTTCACAGAAACTTAGTGAGAGTCTATGGTCTGGCGGATTCTTCCACTAGTACACTACGTGCCGAGTGACGCTTCAATCGCCCCGGCGATGGCCGCGGCCCAGCGCTCAACGTCCTCCGCGCGTTCGGCTTCGACCATCACGCGTGCCTTTGGTTCGGTGCCCGAATACCGCAACACGATTCGCCCGGAATTCCCCAGCGCACGCATGGCTTCGGCCAGCGTCTGCGCTACTTCTGGAATCTCACTCAGCGGCGGCTTGCTGCGCACCTTCACATTGCGAATCGTTTGCGGAAATACCTTCAGTCCGCTGACGAGTTCATCCAAAGGCCCGCGCAGCGCCACCAGACTCGCAATTTTCACGGCGGTCAGCAGGCCGTCGCCCGTCGTAGCGTCGTCCAGAAAAATAATGTGGCCGGATTGTTCGCCGCCCAGATTGCAACCACTGCGAATCATTTCTTCCAGCACGTATCGGTCGCCCACGTCGGCGCGCGCCAGTTGCAAACCTTCCGCCTGCAGCACACGTTCGAGTCCAAGATTCGCCATTGTGGTGCTCACCACGCGCCCGCACTTCAGTTGTCCGGTTGATTTCAAATAGCGCGCCATGGCCAGCAAAATTCCATCGCCATCCACCAGCTTTCCGGTGGCGCTTACGAAAAGAGCGCGGTCCGCATCCCCATCAAAAGCAACGCCCAGCGCCGCACGTTCCGCAATCACGCGCTGCTGCAATTTTTCCGGATGCATCGAGCCGCTATCCGTATTGATATTCCGTCCATCGGGTGTGTGATTGATCGCCACCACGTTCGCGCCCAGCGAGCGGAACAGTTCCGGTCCCAGCCGGTACGCCGCGCCGTTTGCGCAATCGATGACAATTTTCATTCCAGCAAGACTGCCGCCGGGCAGCACAAGTTTGCGCAGAAAATCCAGATACGCCGCGTCCAGCGCCGGATCCGCTTCCAGCCACAGCGCTTCGGCCGGCTCGATTTCTCCGCTCAGAATTTCGCTTTCGAGTTGCTCTTCGATTTCATCCGGGAATTTCATTCCCGACGCGGCGAAAAGTTTTATTCCGTTATCGTGATACGGATTGTGCGAAGCCGAAATCACAATGCCCGCCGCAAATTTCCCCTGGCGCACCAGGCATGCCACACCCGGTGTGGTAATCACTCCGGCCGACGCGGCGGAAACTCCCGCAGCCGCTAGTCCCGCGGCAATTTCTCCGGCAATGTGCGCGCCCGATTCTCGCGTGTCCATGCCAATTAGCACCGCCGCGATCGGCACAACTTCGGAAGGACGCAGAAATCGACCCAGCGCGCGGCCGGCGCGGAAAAGTGTGGCGTCATCCAGCGGAAATTTACCGGGGACGCCGCGAATTCCATCAGTACCGAAAAGTTGTTTGGCCATACGAAATAAAGTCTCGAAATTCTCGTGTGATTAAAAGCTGTTCATCGGTGACTCGTGCCAGGGTACGAAGAGTTCGTATCCAGCCACCAGTGGTTCGTAACAGGGCACGGCTTCAGCCGTGCCGAAAAGCCCCTGAAATTCAGTGGTTTTAACCCTTGATCCCTCACAAAACGCCCATCCGAGATCTTCAAGCAAATCAGTCTAGCACACGAGTTACAGCGCCTCGGCGCGCCGAATTTCCGCGTTCGCCAAAGATGCAACCGTCAACGAATATGAAGTTTCCTCAGTGCGAAGTCCGTTTGCGGAAAACGTATTTTTCCTGTTTCCTGAAGGGAATTGATTGCAGCACGCCACGCTCTTCTTCCATGCCGATGGATTGCATGTGCGCGTGAATATTCAGGTGATGATTCAAATGCATCGGATGAGATTTCGTGGACCCTGCGGGCACATCGAACGCCAGCAGTCCGCCAGGATTCAAAAGCGAAGAAAGAAAGCGAAGCTCGCCCGGCAAATCGGGCAAATGTTCCAACACATCAAATGAAAAAATTGTATCCAATCCACGTTGCTGGGCCGACGCAGCCAAGTCCGTTTTGGAATGCAGGAATTCCACCGTCAGATTCTGCCGCTGCGCGCGCATCCGCGCAAATTTCATGGACGTGCCATCAACATCGAAATAAATCGTCGCGCGGCCTCGCCGCGCCAGTTCCAAAATAATTTCGCCGTTGCCTGCGCCATAATCAAGACCCGCGCCGCGGCCAAACTTCAGCATTCTTATGTTATCGCAAATCCGTTTGTATTCCAGGTTGTAACCGGAAATCGCGAACATATAAAGTTCAGAATTCTCGCGGTACCACTGAGTCATTTGTTCGTGATCGCTTTCGTCAAGATGCGCCGCCTGCCAATTTTTCGCGAGCTGTTCGTTGCTGGTGGCCCACAATTGACGGATTTTTGTTGCGGAATATCCCGTAAACTCCTGCAACTCGCGCCCCGCCTCGCGAACGTTCTTGGCATTCTGCCGATGCGCACGCGCCACCAGCAATCCTGTCGCCAATGCACAAACCACAATTAGAGCGGCGGACGCCAGAGAAGAATTCCAGTCGATATGTCCTCTTCGGCCAACATCGAATATCAGTTGAGTGGTAACGAGGGCGACGAGCACGGCGCGCCCAAGAACCGATTTTTCAATCGTGACGATTGCGAGATGAACCGAAGCCACTATCAATGCGGTAGCCAACAAGAAATCGACCCGTGTTGTCCAAAGCAATGTCCCAAGCATCGCGCAATCTGTGCCCCAAAAATACAACGAGGAAAAAGCCGGGGGCGCCAATCGTTTCGCGAAAAAATTTGCTATAGCAAGCCACCCGCACGACGCCAGAACAACGACAACACCTCTCATGCTCGAAGCGCAAAGCAGTCCAATCACCAACCCCGCCGCGATTAATCTCCAGCGAATCTTGATCTGCCAACGCGCTCGCTTATTCAAATTCACGTTCAAGTGAAGATAGTCCGGTGTGTAGAAGAGTGAGCCTGCGAGCGCCGCGATGACCAGCGCGAAGGTAAGGACCGGCATTCGCGCTGTGATTCCGGAAATTTTCCACGCGACGGCGGCAGCCGTAATTGTACAGCACGCGCACACCCCCGACCACACGCGGCTCAGCGTTAGATATTTCTGCTGTTCGGAATAGTTCACTGCACGCGGAGTTTAGTGGTGTACAGGGGCGTTTGGCAACGTGCGAACGTAGTGCACCAGATTCCAGAGCTGATCATTCCCTTGAGAATTGCCGAAGGCAGGCATGCCGCTCAAACGTATGCCGCCGCGAATGATCACGAAAAGCTCCTCGTCCTTATAGTTTTGCACGCCGGCGGAAGCCAGCGACGGCGCATCCGGATAGAAAGAGTTTCCCATCTTGGTGGGCGTGCGCCCATCATAACCGTGGCAACCTGCGCAAGCCGAGCCGAAACTCGTGTGGCCGTCCTCAATATTGTCCGCCGTATTTGGTGTTTCGGTGGGCAAACGTTGCTGCGCCGCGCGCGCAACCATGGAATGTTTCGCGCCAGTAGCAAGATAAGTTTCAATGCGGCTGGGGTGTCCGAGCGCGCTGATTTCCATGTGCTGAAACACGAACCAGCCGCCGGCAATTCCGAGCACGATCAGAAAAACAATGCAAAGGATGAATCCACGAAGCATGGGAGCGTCACCTCATAACGAAGTCGATTTTCCGAATTAAACTTACCAAATTTCTTTAGTGAACGTAGTCGCAATTCTTGAAGAGAAATTTCTGATGGCCGGTATCGCAAGCGGCAGGCGGCATCATGGGTTTCCGAGCCGCCCGACAAGCCCCGCTAAATCACGCTCACTGCAAAACATGCGAATCGCAGCAATGCCAGATGCGCCCGCATTCAGGCATTCGCGCGCGTTTTTCTCAGTAATTCCGCCAATCGCAAGTACAGGAATCTTCACAGCTCTAGACACCTCGGCCAGCCGTTTTATTCCCTGCGGCGCCCCAAACGTTTCTTTGCTCGGAGTCGAAAACACCGGCCCGAAAATCACGTAGTCCGCGCCATCGCCTTCCGCCGCTCGCGCCGCTTCCAGCGAATGACACGACGCTCCAATCAAAAATTCACTGAATGAAGCCGCGCGCTTCCACGCATTCAGCGCTGCAACAGGCAGCGACGATTCGCCTAGATGCACGCCGCCGGCACTCGCGGCTAACGCCACATCCAGCCGATCGTTCACAATAATCCGCGTGGTTGAATGCGACCCTGAAGCCGCTGCTTTCACTGCCAAGCGCGTCAGCCGAAGCAATTCTCGCGTGGGCAAATCTTTTTCTCGAATTTGTATCCAATCAATTCCCGCGGCAACCGCTGCCACGATGTGTTCGGACAGTTGAGTTGGCTCCGCCAGCGCGCGGCGGTCGGTGATGTAGCACAGCAGCGGCGTCATAGGGATTTATTGCGCGGAAGGTGTGGGTGCGCGGCGAAGTAGATTGATGGCCACGATGATATCCAGAATACCCAGCCCGGAGATCATTCCTCGCACCGCGGGATGCAGCAGAAAGCGAATTAATTCAGGATAGCGGCCGAGAAAAAAATTGTGATCCCAATATTGTGTGGACCAGGGAAGAAAAACCAGCAGAATGCCCAGCTCAAACAGTACCAGGACGATAATCACGCGAAAGAAGCGATTCTTCACGCGGGTTCCACACGCCAAATTTTCAGGGTGACAGAATTCATTCGGCTAAGTTTCAATGAAAAGTGTAATTAAATCAAACGCGGGAAGCGAAAATTACCGTTCTCGCAGCGATCCAATGCGTTCCGCCACGTCACGGTAATCGATGTTCAGCGCGTACACCTGCTGGAAACTCTTCAGCGCTTCGTCGGGATGGCCGCCCAAATCCTGTGCGATTCCCAAATCATATTGCAGCGCGAGCACGGATTCCTGGTCCAGGTCCGGAGTCTGCAGCGCGCGCTCGTACCAGAACGCCGCAATTTCCGGCTGTCCTTTTTCCATGAATGCAAGTGCCAGCAACGTGCAGCACTGCATGGTGTAGCGGAAAGCCACGCCGTGATCGTGCGCCTGCACAACTTTCTGGAATTCGCTGATCGCCTCTTCCAGCAGGCCCATCTCTCGATACGCGATTCCAAGATTGTAATGCGTCTCCGGATCTTCATCCGTCTGCAATTCTTCAAGCTCTGCACGGAACTCCGCGAAAACTTCGCTCAGCGGGCCGCCGGGATCCGAAGCTCCAACCATGGAGACAGTTGGCTTCGGTGCTTCGCGGCGCGGAACCGAAGGCGGCGCCGCCGGCTTTGCGAATTGATTCAGGCGCGCGGTGCCATTGCCCGATGCGCTGGGCGCAACGGGCGGCGCTGCATCCAGCACCATGCCAAGTTCCATCGCCAAATCGCCCAACGGAGATGCGTCCGGCTCAGCCACAACTCGAATCGGTGAAACGTTCGACGACGATCCGGGCTGTGAAGCCTGTTCAACCAACTCAAGCTCATATTCCGCGGGCTCTTCCTCCGCGTGCTCCGCGGAGCCGCTATTCGCGAATACGGGAACCGGTTCCGGCGCTGGAGCCTCTTTCTGCAATTCAACTTCGTTCTGCAATTCGGCTTCCTGCTCAACTTCAATTTCATTCCCGGATTCAACATCCGAAACAACATGCGTCTTCCCCGGCTCGTCGTCACTTTCAGTTTTGTGCGAACCGTTCGTGTTTTCCGTTTCTTCTTGAATCACGAACGCAGATCGGTTGGACTCAACGCCTGCGGGAACGTCATTGAACTCGCGTTCGTCCTCAGGCTCTTCCACGTCGGGAATCATTTCGGAGGTTGATCCGCCGCCAGCCTGGCCGGAAATGGACGCCCACTCATCGGAAAGATCGAGCTCGTGCACGGAATCCTGCGGCGAAGGCGCTTTCGTCTTGCTGGGCGCACGCGCATCCGTGGGCTCAATCACAAATTCTTCCACCGGCTCGCCGTCACCGGGAGCTTTCATCGAAACGTCAATTCCTGGATCGCTCTTCGGAATTGTAAATTCCGCGGGCGCCGCGGCAGGCGCGGGATCGAGCGACGCAGCCCGCTGAAAACGTCTGGAGAGTTCAGCGAAGCGTTCGGCATTCGCCGTGTCGCCGCGCTCGGTGAGAATCTTCATGAGATGCTCGGCCAGTTCGGCGGTGCGTTGGTTATTTCCCTCGCCCAAATGCAGGTCCAGAAGTTTCTCCAATGCCGGCGTATAACGCGGTGCACGGAGAATTACCCTTTCCAGCAGATCGATCGCCTTGGGCGTCAGACCGTAGCTCGAAAACAGATCCACATCCGTCAGCGCAACGGTAACGAAGTGCTCCGTTTCTTCGTCCAGCGGCGGTTCTTCAAATTTCTTCGGAGCGACAATCTCTTCAACAACCGGCACCGGAGTTGCCGCTGCTGCTTCCAGCGGCTTCATGCCCAAGCGCGCGCGTACCTGCTCTAGATTTGCGCGAATGTTTAGATCTTCAGGCGAGCGCTCGATGAGCTGCTCGTAAACTTCCCGCGCGCGATCGAAATGGCCACCGGCGGCCGCGGCCTGTCCAAGCTGCGCCAGCGCGTCGGGAAGATGAAACGTGTCATTAATCTGCGTGTAAAGATCGACCAACCATTCGTGCGGCTCGATGCGCCCGGTAAATCGCGCTGCGATTGCGTGCAGCATTTGCGCCAGCGATTCCGCGTCGTCAGCTGCCGGCATCGTGTGGCGAATTTCGTCCAGCAAAAGAAGCGCGTTATCCGCCTGGCCCAATTCGACCATCGCCATCACCGTCTTTGCCGCCATCGCGTAATGCTTCGGATCGCGGCCCAGCACGCGTCTCGCCAATTCTCCGGCGCGCTCCGCATTTTCTTCCTGCAAATAAATTTCCAGAAGTTGCGCGGAAGCTTCGTTGCCCGATTCCAGATCCGGCGCGGATTCCAGCAACACCACCGCTTCCTTACGCCGGCCCGCGGCCGAAAGCGCGCGCGCCATCAGAAGCCGCGCCAATAAATTTTCCGGCGCCAGCGCCACGGCTCGCTCGCACAATTTCACGGCTTCTTCCGGATCGCGATTCACCAGTTGCCGTTCCGCGCACACCAGCAGAGTCTGCGCCGCGTCCTGATTCTGGCCCATCGCCAGCTGCACATCCGCTAGACGCATCTGTACGCGCAAATTATCGGGTTCCGCTTCCAGAAGTTTTCGCAGCAGCGCCGCGGCGGGTTCGCGGCGGTTTGCCTTCAGATGTCCTTCCGCCAATTGCAAAAATATCGGCCGCGCTTCGCTCAGCACGCCCTGCTGAACGTAAAGTTCAGCCAGCCGCTCGAGCGGCTTCATTTCCTCGGGCGCCAGCTTCGCAATCTTTTTGTAAATGGCGATGGCCTTGGTCAGAAATCCATCGCGAATAAATATTTGCGCCAGGCGTGCAAAATAATCTATGGCCTGAAATGTTTCGCCCTGCCGCACGTACAAATCGCCCACGGTCATCAGCGTTACTTGATCGCCGGGCTCGTGCTTCAATATCTGCTGATATTCCGCGATCGCCTGCGGCACGCGGTTCTGGCCCAGATGTTTCTGCGCGGCTTCAACGTGTTTGATTTTGCTGTATGCCATTTCGTAGCGTCCAACCAGTTCCGTTCAGCGAGTTGCGCTCAACCAGTTCCGTTCCGTCCGTTGTGTCCAACCCTGACTGCCTGAGAGCGCGGTTTGCCTGCCCGCAGTTTGCGGGTGGCCGACGCGTAGAGCGCAGGCCAAAAGGCGGCAATTTCACGCTAACACGCGCACTAGAAGTGCGGCAACGAAACGCAACGCGCGCGTTGCGAGGCAGTAACTGGTACTAAAGGGCTGGTAGCACACAGGCTTCAGCCTGTTCCGCGCTGATCGGCCAAATGAGGGTTTGCGCTTCGTAACAGGGCACGAACTCATTCGTGCCGGAATGCCCGGGATATTCAGGGGTTTTCGCGTTTTTTGCGTCCCGGTGCTGTTCACCGGGAAACCCCCTGAGGAACTGCGCGTCTACTACTGAGGCTCGGTCGCCAGCAGCGGCAAGGGCACCTGCGAAGCCGTCGCCGCCCAAGTTGCGGAATCACGCACCGGCGCGAACGAATGCCGATGCAGTGGCGTCGGCCCATGTTCGCGCAGCGCCGCCAAATGATCCGGCGTCGCATATCCTCGATTGTGACACAAACCGTATTGCGGATACGTCACGTGGAATTCGTCCATCAGCCGGTCGCGTTCCACCTTCGCAACTATCGACGCCGCCGCAATCGAAACCGAGCGCGCGTCTCCGTGGATCAGCGACTTCTGCTCAACCTGTAAATCCAATTCCATTGCGTCAATCAGCAGATAATCCGGCGTCAGCGTCAGCGACGCAACGCAAGCACGCATCGCTTGCCGGCTCGCCTGATAAATATTCCACGCGTCAATTCGCGCCGCATCAATCTGCGCGATGCTGAAATCCAGCGCGTGTTCCTTAATCCGTTCCGCAAGCACCGCGCGCCGATCGTGCGTAAGCTTCTTCGAGTCGTCCAATCCCACAATTCGCCGCCGCGGATTCAGTATCACCGCCGCCGCCACAACCGGCCCGAATAATGAGCCGCGCCCAACTTCGTCAATTCCGCAAATGCGCATCCAGCCGTGCTGGCGCGCCATTCGTTCGTATCGCGATGAACAATGGCGTGACATTCGCGCCGAATTTTAGCACAGCGCTAACAATGTCAAACGCCATAATCGCAAACGCGCATTACTCAAAGCCGGAATCCGCCGCGCAACGAGCCGTCAGATTCCGGCTCCGAATAAGAAACATCTCGTAACCGAATGCCGCCTACATTGCGATGTCAAAGGAAAGCTGCTCGATCGTTGAGTCCAACTCCTGCTGCGCCTGTTTCCGCTTGTCTTGCAGCTCCGCATAATCCTTGCGAAGCGCCGCAAGTTGGTTTTCCTGGTCGTTCAATTCGCCGGTGTAACGCTGAGCGAGCGCTTTTTCTTCCGGCGTACCCTTCAGCGCTTTCATGTCTTCGCGCAAGCGGTCTTGGTCCTTCACGATATCCTGTATCGCGGTTTGTTTTAATTTCAAGTCGACGTCGAGTTTGGCTACCGCGTCCTTCTGCGCCAGTATCTGCCGCAACGATTGTTCCAACTCCGACGTCAGTGAGCGCTGCGTGACAAACATTTCCAGTGCGCCTTGGTTCAAATTCGTCAGCGCAAACTGAGAAGTAACCGGCCGCGTCTCTTCCACCGTAAATGTTTTCGTTTCGTTTGACGGAACCTCGACGCGGAAGCGGTAAGCAGTCGCCGATTGTTCTTCCGGCTTCAAGTCGGACACAAGTTTCCAGCCGATGCGTACTGGATGCTCCAGAATCAGCGTTCGCGCGGCAACATCTTCGTTGCGCACCGTGTAAACAATTCGCTGCCGCGATTCAACTGTGCGAATCATGATTCCACGCGCAACACGCACGCGTGTAATCTTGTCGGACGAGCCTTCCGGTTTGGCCACCACTTGCATGGCCAGGTCCGCCGCGTAGCTGATCAGCCGCTTTTCGCCCGGCTGTATCGGCTCGACCAGCCCTTCTCCGGCGAACGCGCCGCCTTCCACAACGCTGAAACTTCCGCCGTCCAGTACCAGCGAACTCGAATTTGTCATCCACAACGCGCGCAGCGGACGCGCCGAGCCCAGCCCCGACTTCCACAGCGCCACTTTTTCCGCGTCGATGTCCGTCTGAATAATCGGCACCAGCGCCGATTCATTCTTCCGAATCGTCACGCGATCCTTCAATGTGTACTGGAATAGATCGCCCAGCGATTTTCCCTCCGCCGCATTTATATTCCGCGCCGCCGTGAAAAACTCCGTGTCGTCCGCCACGCTGGATGAATTGTCGGTCTTCAGCAGCATCGCGCTTGCCGCAGAGTACGATCCTCCCCCCGTGCCGCCACCAACCCCTGGGCCAAGCCCGGCGCCCAATCCGGATCCCATTCCGCCGCCACTTCCGCTGGCTACGCCGAATCCCCCGCCGCCGCGCCCGCCCCCAGCGCCGTTGGCGTCGCCAACCATCTTGCCCAGCGAAGCGCCCCAGCGATCCAGCGACTCGCCGTGCGTCTGCGGACTCAGCAGCACGCCAACCGGCATCGGCACTTCGGGCCGCGAGATGTAATACGGTTGCGAGATGTGCTGTATGAACGAGTGCGGCGCGCCCGCTGCAAGCGACAGCTCAATATCATTCCAATCCTCGCCAACAGTATTGTCCACAACTGCCCAACCTTGCAGCAGCGGCTTGGCAACGGAGGAATTCGTAGCGCTCGGCAGCACGATGCGATACGTCGTCTTCCACACCGGCACTTCGCTGATGTAGCTCACGCGGATCTGCCGCTCGCCGCTGCCCGTCGTGCTCAGCACAAGATACCGCGTATCTTCCTGATGCGTCGAGTCCAGCAATCTCAGCGCGCGCGCCAACTGCTGTTCCAGGTCGTGATCCACAAACCGCAGACTCGTCGCGGCATCCAGCGGGAACGATCGCATCTCGCCCGAATCGCCCAGCAGCGCGATCTGCTCGCGCGTCACGCTTGTGTCATTCTTAGCGCCGACGCTGCCTTCGCTTCGCGTCACTTCTTCCACGCTCAGCAACCTGCCAGTGAACGCGCCCGATGACGTGCGCACTTCCAGCCGCGCGCCGCGCAATTCCACCAGCAAATCCTTCAGCGTCGCCGGATCGCCCAAGCTCACCGGCAGCGCTTCCAGTTGATGCGCCGCCGAATCCCGCGAGTTGTAACTCGCGCCGGTAATTCTTCCGCCGCTCAAATCCAGCGCCGTGAGCGACTTCAGCACGTCATCGAGTTGGCTGCTCGTCAGATCAATATCAATGTCCTCGTTTCCGCGCACGCGGCCGTCGTGCTCGAAATATCCAACTCCGGATTTGTAAAGCACGACGCGGCGCAAAGGCAGCTTCAGCATCTTTGTATCTGGGGACGAAGCCGCATTCGCAGGATTAGGAAGAGGGAATCCATAACGTGAAGAGTCCGACTTAGTTCCGGGAACAAGAGCCTTCGCCGGAGTTGGTGGCTTCGTGGAAGTCTGCTGCGCGAACGCGCGCAAGCAAACCGCGCTGCAAATCACTGAGAGGAACAACACGATCCTAATGCGTCGAGCTGAGTTCATATTTTCCTCCTAATGGGAACGTACAGTGAAAAAGACGGCAATCAATCGGAATTAGTTCCAGCGGATAGAAGTCGGAAGGGAAATATATTTAGCCAAGGTGCGCGGAAAAATGAAACCCGAAATGAGATTTGCTCGTCTTGCGCGAAAATTATTTGAGTGTGAAAAAGTGAAACGCGGATTGAGGATGTTGCGTCTGCGGGAAAATTCCGATTTAGAAAACCGAGCGGCTAACCTCCCCACCCGTCATTCCTCGGCACTCACAGTGTGAGTGCCGAGGAATCTGCTTTGCGCCTTGCCGACCGAGAAAACCGCCAACCAAACCCGAGATTCCTCGATCCCCGCGCAGCGGGCCTCTCGGAATGACAGCGTTGGGTGGGCGCCCGCGAAAACATCGGCCCACCTAGAGGTGGCCCCTACGAAACCAAATCGCGCGCCGCGAAAAATCCGCGCTCTACGCTTCCGTCGCGTGCGTTGCCGTCCCAGCGTGAACCGCGCCGCCGCCCAGCTCCACTCGATCCGCGGGACGAATTCTCGCGGCCTTACCCTTGCGTCCGCGGATGTAATACAGCTTGGCGCGGCGCACCTTGGCGCGTCTCACCACTTCGATGATGCTGATCATCGGCGAGTGCAGCGGGAAAATGCGCTCCACTCCAATTCCGAAGCTGATGCGCCGCACCGTGAACGATGCCGACGCCTGCTTGCCATTGCGCGCGATCACCACGCCCTCATAGGGCTGGATGCGCTCTTTGTTGTCGCCTTCCTTCAGGCGTACGTGGACACGCACGGTGTCCCCGGCGCGGAATTCCGGTAGGTCCTTGCGTAGCTGCTGCTCACTGACCTTATCAAGCACGATGCTCATGGCTGTTAATCCTTAAGGATGTATTGAGTAAGACCACTCAGGCAGGGCCTGCACGGTCGGAACAGTCGCCAAGTGTAGCTGATTTGCGCGCATTTGACCAGCATGTTGCGGCGCGGTGCGCACTCGGTAGGGGAGGGTCTGCGACCCTCCCGTTCCGCCGTCCCATGAACAAAACCCGTCATTCCTCGGAGCCCGCAGCGTGGGCTCCGAGGAATCTGCTTTTCGTCTTTCTCCCTGCCTCCGAGCCTCTTTGCCTCTCTACCTCATTGCCACTCGTCCGTGAACTACCTGTCGAATCCGCCGCACGTGAATGCGCTTCTCACGATTGCGGGTTTGGGCGATGTCATACGATGATTGCATCCGCGTGTCCATCTTCACTCCAAAAGCCTTCTCAATCCGGAGTGCCATCTCCCCGGAAAGGCCGGCCTTGCCGTTCAGCAGACTTGAAAGCGCGGGTCGGGAAACCTGAAGCGCGGCCGTCGCCGTTACCGTCAGCCCCGCTGGCTGAATGATTTCAGTCCGAATAAAATCTCCGGGATGGGGCGGATTCTTCATCGACATGGCGTTTGCTGCTGGTGTCCTAGTGATAGTCCTCCATATTCACGTCGCAAATCTCTCGCTCCGCCGCGTCAATCCGGAACGTCAAACGGCGGTTGCCGGTCACGCTCAGACTCTACATGCCCGCACGGTCGCCGGTCAGAGTGTGCACGTCCCCCGCTGGCAGAGAGCGCAATTCCTCGCGGTCTTGCATCTCGTCCAGGAACGCCAGCATTTTGCGGAGCTGATTGGCCGCATCGGGTGGAACGCCTTTCGCGTTATCTTCCGCGTAGAGCCTTTTCAGGCCCTTATGGGCGAAGTTCCGCGCTTTCACTCACGCAAGCGCAGCCTGTAGCTTAACACTTGTCAAACTCTCTCTGTCTCCTTGCCTCGCGCCTCTGCTGTCGCCGTTGACCTTTCTCATGTAGCGGCCACCTAGGAAAGGCCGAACTTCGGACCGAGCGAAAGGCTCCGAATTTCCGCAACTGCGGACAATCTGGGTGCATCGGAATCACAGGGAGGAAGGGGGAAAAACAGAAGGCACCCGAATCAATCGTTTCGCATCAATCGTTTCGCCAAATAGACCATTTGCGTCTATAATGGGGGCGAAAGTGGAGGTGTCTTCGCGTGCTGTCTATTCGGTTGGCGAGAATTGGCAAGAAGAAGAAACCGTTTTATCGCGTGGTGGTGATTGAGAAGAGCCGTCCGCGCAACGGCAGGACTTTGGAAGTGGTGGGGACGTACGATCCGCTGCAAAAGCCGGCGCTGGTGAAGCTGGATGCGGAGCGGGTGAAGTATTGGCTGGGATGTGGAGCGCAACCCAGTGACACGGTTCGGAGTTTCTTCAAAGGCCAGAAAATCGCCTAGATCGAATTGCATGACCCGCTGAACGGATTGATTGAGCAGGGAACAAAATTAGGTTATGCAACGGCTCGCAGGTAATATCCAGCAGACTGGATGTCCAGCCCGGTTCAATTTCGGTGGCGGGCGCATGAAGGGAATTCGTGGAAGCGGCCGGGACATACGCAGGAGGCTGCGGCATGAAAGAACTTGTGGAAGTGATTGCTAAGGCGCTGGTAGATAATCCAGATCAAGTACAAGTGAACGCAGTGGAAGGCGAGCAAGTGACCGTGCTTGAGCTGAAGGTGCATCCCGCGGACCTGGGAAAAGTTATCGGCAGGCAGGGACGCACGGCGAAGTCTATCCGCACGATTTTGGGCGCGGCTGGAATGAAGATGAAGAAGCGCCTGACGCTCGAAATTCTTGAGTAGTGCCCTCCGATCCAATCGACCGGCTGACACTTGCGCGATTGCTCCGTCCGCACGGAATTCGCGGTGAAATTGCTGCGGAAATTTTGACGGATTTTCCCGAGCGGTTGACGAGTCTGCGCGAGGTTTGGCTTTGGGATGGAAACGATTCCGTGCCCCCGATTCGCGCCGATGTGGAGCGTTGCTGGTTGAGCTTTGCGCGCGGCGGACAAGCTGTGTTCCACTTCGCCGGCGTGGATCACATCGAGGATGTGGAGAAGTTGCGCGGGCTTCAGGTGCAAGTGCCGCTGTCGGATCGGATGGAATTGCCCGGCGGGAGTTATTACATCTCGCAGTTAGAGGGATGCGAGGTCTGGGAACGCGCGGCGGATCCGAGCGACGCTGACGGCACAGCGAAAGATAGTGCACACAGCGATGCGTTCACAGCGAAGCTCGGTGTTGTGCGCGGAGTGCAGGAGTCGGGGACTCCTGTGCTGGAAGTGGATACGCCGGAGGGTGAAGTGCTGATTCCGCTGGCGATGGAAATTTGCCGGCGGATTGATGTGGCCGCGCGGCGAATTGAAGTTGTGATGCCGGAAGGATTGCGGGATTTGAACAAGAGGTAGCGGTGGAATTATTTAACGAAGGCAAAAAAGAAAACAAAGGGCAACCCGAGATTTCTCGTCCCGCAAAAGCGAGCGAGACACAAAAGGCGTGTCGCCCACTCCTCCAAATGCCGGGCTAAGAGAGAGAAGCGACGGACAGCGGCGATCCGCCGCGCAGAAAAACTAAAACTCACCATGCGTTTCGATATTGTCACGATATTTCCGGAATTTTTTGATGGGCCGCTGGACTACGGCATTCTGCGGCGGGCGCGCGCGACCGGATTAGTCGAGGTGCACGTTGAGGATTTGCGCGATTACACGCACGACCGGCATCGGACAGTGGATGATCGTCCATTCGGCGGCGGCGAAGGAATGGTGCTGAAGCCGGAGCCGCTGTTTGAAGCGGTGGAAACAATTATTGGAGTCGCGCCGGTGTCCACGTTGAGCGCGAAGCCTGCGGTGGCGAGTACGTTCGCAAATACTTCCGTGGTGCTGCTTTCCGCTTCGGGAAGAATGTTCAGCGAGCAAGTGGCGCGGCGGCTGAGCAAGCTCGAGCGCGTGGTGCTGATTTGCGGGCGCTACGAAGGCGTGGACGAGCGCGTGGCGGAACATTTGGCGACGGAAGAAATTTCGATTGGCGATTTTGTGCTGAGCGGAGGCGAGTTGCCGGCGGCCGTGATTGTGGATGCGGTGACGCGTCTGCTGCCCGGGGCGCTGGGCAATGAAGCTTCGTCGGTGCGCGAATCTTTTAGCGTGGAAAGTTTAGAGGCGGCGGAAAATTCTGATGGTGGCGGCGCGGGGAATTCCGGGGCATCGGAGAAACGGAAAGAAAGAAAAGTTTGCGCTGATTTTTCTGCGTGGCTGGCGTCGTTTGCTGTGAATGCGAATGGAGATGCGGAGCGCGGAGGGATTTTGGATTGTCCGCATTACACGCGACCGGCTGCGTTTCGTGATTGGCCGATTCCTGACGTGTTGAACGGCGGGAACCATGAAGAGATTCGGAGTTGGCGGCGGCGCGCGGCGTTGGCGAAAACTTTGCGGAATCGTCCGGAGTTGCTGGCGCACGCTGGGCTGACGAATGAAGAGCTTTCCTGGCTGGAAGAATTACACGCGCAGACGAAAAATAAGGCGAGCAGACACGCAAACACGTAGTTCATCACGAGTGGTGGGACGTTCATCGCATTTCGTTTTAAAAATTCCACAGATAAGAAAGCACCGACAGGAGTGTCGGCGCTACTCAGGCCGGCGGAGGGTGCAGCAAGCAGCGCCCCTACGAAGTTAAATTGGGATTTGTCGCGGAATTATTTTTTTATTTCTGGGGCGGGCGTGATCACTACCTGGCGTTCTTCGCCGATGCCTTCGCTCGAGGTGTGAATGCCGACGAGATCTTTGAGCGCGAGATGAACGATGCGGCGTTCGCGCGGGGCCATGGGATTCAGGCGAAACGGTTGATTGGTTTCGCGGACACGCTGAGCCGCAACTTTTGCGGAGAGCATTAATTCTGCGATGCGCAGCGCGCGGAAATCACCGGAATCGAATCGGATGCGATCGAAGAACGGCGGATCGAGACGCAGCGAGCGGACGGCCAGATATTCGAGCGCGAGCAGAAGTTCGGCGCCGCGTTCGAGAAGCAATTCTTTATCGGAGCCATCGAAAACCACGACGATTTCCGGACGCTCGAATTCATCGGGCTTTTCGGAGGATGGAGATGCGGCGCGTGCTGTGACGGCTGACGAAACCCCTTCGCGTGATTGCGATTTTGACGCACGGGCGTCGTGAGTTGCGTTACCGTCGCGCGTCGAATTACCGTCGCGTAACATAGGCGAGGCAGCTGGAAGCGGTTCAACCTTAATTGTGTACGTGAGATTCAGGGCGGTTGCCGGCATCACCGTATCGAGCCAATTTTGCAAGGATGTGAGAACAGCTTTGCGGTCGAGGATTCCTTCACGAGCAATAGGAGAATGAGATTGAGGCATGATGTGCAAAATCCTTGTTGCGCCTTCGCAATTCGGGGCGCATCGCTCGACTGACTGTAAATTCCTGAAAACTCGCTGTTACTTCTTGGCCCCCTTCAGAGCGGGCAGTGGCAAAGGGTTCGATTTGTTCAAAAAATACTGCTGAGCCATGTTAACCAAGTTACTGGTAAAAATATAGAGCACGAGTCCGCTGGAGACCGGGAAAACGATAAACATTCCGCCGAACATGATGGGCATAAGCGCCATCATGCGCTGCTGCGCGGGGTCGGTGGCGGGCGTGGGCGTCATTTTCTGCATGGCGTACATGGAAACTGACATCAGGATGGGCAAAATGTAGTAGGGATCTTTTGACGAAAGATCCTGCAGCCATCCAAACCAGGGCGCGTGCCGCAATTCGATGGTCACGTTGAGCATGCGGTAGAGCGCGAACCAAATGGGCATCTGCAAAATCGTGGGCAGGCATCCGCCAAGCGGATTGATGCCTTCGCGGCTGTAAACCGCCATCACTTCTTCGTTCATTTTCGCTTTGCGCGGATCTTTCATCGAATATTTCTTGTAACGATCCTGAATCGCTTTTACTTCCGGCGCGACCTTCTGCATTTTCTGCATGGAGCGCGTGCTCTTGATGCGCAGAGGCAGAAGCACCATATTCAAACCGATGGTAAGGGCAACGATGGCCCAGCCGTAATTTGGAATGTAGTTATGCGCCCACCGGAGCAAGTAGAAGAGCGGCTCAGCGATGATCGCGAGCCAGCCGAATTGCACGAGTTCATTCAGCGGGGGACGTATTTGTTTCAGCTCGTCGAGATTCTTCGGGCCGACGAAAAGTCTGAGATTAACAGTGCCGCCTTTCGATGAACCCGCAGCCACTTCCGGAATTAATTCCTTCGATGTGCTCGTACCGTCGATGACGTCTCGGCTGACCGTCCAATCAACCAGAGTCATCGAGGCGCCGAGGACGTCAGGCTGACCAACAGAGGCGAGTTGGCTGACTGCGGCGGGATGATCCGGAGTGCTGCTGACCGTTTGCAATGGAGGCAAGAACGCCATCGCGAAGAACTGGTCTTCCAAGCCGGCGAAATCCAGCGGGCCGGACTGAGTATTTTTCTGCGCGCTGTTATCGGGAACACCGAGTTTGCCGGCGGCAACGAGTTCGAGTTTTCCGCCCAGACTATAAAACGCTTGTGTGGATTGGCTGCCGCGTCCGCGGAACGCGCCGGGATCGCCGAATCCTCCGCGCCAGGCAAGTGCTGCGGGTACGGGACGTCCATCAAGCTCAACGCTTACCTGAACATTCGCGACGTAAGTGTTATCGAATTTAATTTTCTTTACGACGGAAAGGTGGCCATCGCTCCAAGTGAAATCCACTTCGGCAGGCGCTTGAATTGCGCCGGGAGTATCGGGCCTGACGCTTACTTCATACAGTGCCGCGTTCGCGCGCGATTCGAGTTGCGCATCGTCCATAACGATGGCGAGCGGCCATCCGCCGAATTGCGCGGCGGCATCTGCGTGGATCAGATCGAGCTTCTTCGGCGGAACGCTTTCGTCAGTGTACTTCTCAAGAACCCAGCTGTGGGCGACGGCACCTTTGTTGGAAAGCTCAACGTGGTATACGCCGCTTTCTACGATGATGGTGCGCTCGGCTGCGGCGGCGTGCGCGGAAATCGGTGTGGATGGCGCGGAAGAAACTCCTGTGATTTGCGAGCCGACAGGAGCGGGTGCGGAGCTATTCGGAGCGGGCGAAGGAGTTGTTGGCGCTTGCTGGGCAGGTGTCTGCGAATTTGCCGGCGACGTGGTGGTTGCGGTTGGCACTGGCTGCGGTTGAGGCTTCGGTTTTGTGAGATACGACGAGCCGATTAGAACCGCGAGGCAAAGAATTACCGCGAGAAGGGTGCGGTACTCGTGGGACATCTCTTTCTTTGGTTCGGTCACTGCGCGAACTCCTGGCCGCGCGTGGCGCGATTATTGGATGAGTGTGAAGAAGCTTCAGGGGTTAAAACCCCTGAATTGAAGTGGCTGGTTGGCACGGCTGAAGCCGTGCCCTGATACGAACCATCTATGAGATGACTTTCGGAGTGGGAAAAAGATTTCGCTTCCGGAACGGGATCGAAGCCTCCGCGGGAAAACGGCTGGCAGCGCGCAAGGCGGCGCAAGGTCAACCAGACTCCGCGGCGCGCGCCGAATCGCTGGACGGCTTCGCCGGCGTAATGCGAGCACGAGGGATAAAATCTGCAGGCGGAAAAATTCAGCGGTGAAAGAAACGTTTGATACACGCGGAGCAACAGAAGCAACGCGCGAGCGGTGATGCCGGGACGATTTTCCGTGGACTGAACAATCACGTGAGCGCGCTCCGCAACAGGCTGAGGAGTTCTTCCGTCAGCCGAGAGAATTCGATCCGCGCCACCGAGGCGCGCGGGTGAATTACGATGTCCCATCCGGTTGGTATCTCCGACCTGTGGAGTCGCAGGATTTCGCGCATTCGCCTGCGAATTCTGTTGCGCACGACAGCGCCGCCCAGAGCTTTTTTAACGCTGGAGCCGAACCGGCTTCGCTCGGTGCCGTTGCGGCGGACAAAAATAACGAATTGCGAACTGGAGCGCCGCTTGCCTCCGCGATAGACCGCTTCGTATTCGATGCGGCGCAGTAAACGCGCGGTACGCGGGTAACTCCGGTCAACAGCGGGCGAAGCGTCCTCAGACAGGCGTGAGCTTATGACGACCCTTCTTTCGCCGAGCGGCGAGCACCCGGCGTCCTCCAACTGTCTTCATACGCGAGCGGAAGCCGTGAGTCTTGTGGCGCCGCCGAACTCTGGGCTGAAAAGTGCGCTTGGGCACAGATGTACTCTCCCCTTGTAAGCCTCGATGGAGGCAGGTAAAACGACTTGGTGTTGAAACGTCATAGTGTATTCGGTGGGGCGGGTGGGGTCAAGGAAGGGCTGGTACCAGCTCCGGTCGCGCGTCATGAACAGGGGCCGGCTCGCCCCACAGGATAACGGCGTTCGGTAATGTAACCGCGATAACGGTCAGTTCCAAGAAGGTCATTATCAAATTGTCGGGAGGCAGATGTTTGAACTGAACCTGATAAACCGCGAGACGCGCCGCCGCGCCCACGAGCATAAGAATAAGGAACTGAAGCGAGCGGTAGGAAGCGCGATATCCGTCGGCTAACTCGCATTCGTCGGGCATGGCGGACTCGAAGACGCGCTTATAGCGAACCAGAAATTTGCCCGGTCGGTGTCTGCGTCTTATGTCCTCTTGTTTCTCGGAAGAAAGCGAAGCAAAGACATCTCCGTAAATGTATTTCGCCCAGTCATCACGATCTTGCAGCACAAGCCTCTTGCCCCATTTCTTGAACGGCCCATCCGCTTCGTCGAACGACTTCACGGGACCTTTCCTAAAGCGAAAGATCCCTAGCTACATGACGCCGAACGACACAAGGAACAGCGAGAGATTTTGGCGCAGGAATTCGTGCTTGGCGTCGAACGCTACTTCTACCGCGGCCATCGCGAACACATAGACGACGTAGGTCAACGCCACGATCACACGTCGCCGTCCGCGCGAATGAAGATCAATACCGAAAATTCTCAGTCGCTTTGGATCATCGGTTAGCACGGCTTCATGCCCCTTTCTTCTGAAGCGTGTAAACCTGTTCGCTGAGCGGACGAAATGGCTCAGTTGAGAAGATGGCTTCAATTGGTAGCGCAAAGAACTGGCTGAGTTTGAAGACGAGTTCGAGCGATGGGACATAGTCGCCGCGTTCGAGGAAACCGATGGTTTGCGGATTGACGCCGATTTTCGTGGCCAGAGATTGGCGGCTAACTGAGCGTTCGGCGCGAAGGACGGCTATGCGGTTATAGATCATAAGATTGTTTAATAACAATATTATATTTCTTATGTGAAACGATGTCAAGTCAAAGTTCGTTGCGATAGTTCGTTTACATAGAACAATAAGTTTGATAATATTTATACAAGTGATGTAATGAAATTATATAACGAACATTCGCTATTCAAAAGCCCCATCCTCGGTGCGCAAGAAGACAATGTGATTCAAGCGATTTCGAGGATGCAGAAGGCTCTCCGCTTTTCGCTTTCCACTCCGGCTCGATGGAAGGGTGTGTTGCGGCGGAATGCTTTCGCGCGCGCGATTCAGGGATCGAATAGCATCGAGGGGTACGTTGTTACAAAGGATGATGCGATTGCCGCGGTGGAGGGTGAGGAACCGATTAGCGCGGAGCAGTCGACGTGGGATGCAGTGACCGGATATCGCAACGCGATGACGTTTGTGCTACAGCTATCCAAGGATTCTGATTTTGTATTCAACGAGGGAATTCTGCGGAGCCTTCATTTCATGATGATTCAGTACGACCTTGCAAAGCATCCGGGGAACTGGCGGCCGGGGCCGATCTATATTCGCGATGAAGCGAAAGGCCAGAATATTTATGAAGGGCCTGCCGGAGAGTCTGTCCCCAAATTGATCAGCGAATTGATTGAATATTTGAACGGCGAGAGGGATGCCGGGCAGCTACTGATCAAGGGAGCAATGGCACACCTGAACCTTGTGATGATTCATCCGTTTTCGGACGGGAACGGAAGAATGGCTCGATGCTTACAGACACTTGTGCTTTCAGGAAAAGCAATTGGTGATCCCACTTTTTCTTCTATCGAAGAGTATCTTGGTCGAAACACACAGGACTACTACAAGGTGCTTGCTGAGACGGGGCGCGGGAAATGGAATCCTAAAAATGACACCCGTTCCTGGATCCGGTTTAATCTCACCGCTCATTATCGGCAAGCCGGCACTGCTCTGAAACGCGCACGAGTGATTGAAAAACTTTGGGGAGACCTGGAACAGGAGATGCAGAAGAATCAGCTGCCGGAGCGGGCGATTTACGCTCTATCGGACGCGGCGATGGGATACCGTGTGCGCAGTTCTCACTACAAACATAGCGCGGACGTGAGCAATGTTGTGGCGAGCCGCGATTTGCGGGCGATGGTGAATGCGGGATTGTTAACGGCGAAAGGTGAACGGCGAGGAAGGCTGTACGTGGGAACGGAATATCTGAAGACGATTGCTGAAAAAATACGAGAGATGGAGCCTCAAGAGATTCCAGACCCGTTTGTTGGCGGCGCTGCTATGATTGCGTAGATTCCCGCGTGAGACTATCTAGATCGCGGGGCACGTTTTTTCCTGGCGTCGGCGAAATCCCAAAATTGAATTGAAGTTTAATGCTGAAATTGAGTGGTGAGGGCCACCTATTCAGCGGCCCTCGGCTGCTCACATGTTTTCGGTTACGACGTATGGCGCGCGATAGGTGCCGCGGAGCATGCGATTGGCTTCTGGGTCGCCAATTACTTGCTCGGTTGCGCCATCGAACTGCAAGGTGCGTCCCAGGCGGTACGAGGCGTTGGCCAGGTGCACCAGGGTTGTTGACTTGTGGGCTTCCTCGATGGGCGAATGAATATCTTCGGCGCGGCGACTGCGAACGCAATCGATGAAGTTTTGGTAGTGGTCGGCGGAGCCTTTGCCGGAGGGGCCCGGTGTGACACCTTCTCCGACCCAGGTCTTGTACGAGTCGTAGGTATCTATGCCGAGATAGCCGTTTGATCCGTAGAAAATGTTGCCGACAGTGTTTGTCTTCGCGTCCTTGGGGCCGAGGGAGACGCCGGGGGTAGCGGGTTTTTTCGCGGCTGGTGCGGCGGCTGGAGGTGCGTCGGTGGCCAAGCCCGCGGCAGGCGCGCCAGCGGATTTGTAAGCGCCTGAACCAATTTCCGCTTCGTGATTGGTGATCCAGTGGCGGATTTCGAGTTCCATCATTTTGCGCTTGCTGCCGGAGCCGCCGAAATAGAATGTGGCGTTCAGGACGTTGGGCGTTTCCTGATCGTCCTCAAACATAAAGTGTCCACCCTGGGCAGAGACGGACGTGGGCCAATCAACACCCAAACCCCAGCGCGCGATATCAATTTCGTGGATGGCTTGATTGCCGCATTCACCGTTGCCGGTGTCCCAAATCCAATGCCAGTTGTAGTGAAAGCGATTTTTCGTAAAGGGTTTCAGGGGAGCGGGGCCGGTCCACAAATCATAATTTACTCCGGCAGGAATGGGTTCGGGCACAGCGAGCCCGATGGTGGGCCGCCACTTGCAGCAAAGCGCGCGAGCCATATAAACGTCGCCGATGGTGCCGTCATGCAGGCGCGAAATGGCTTCGATCATGCCGGGATTCGAGCGGGATTGGCTGCCGTGCTGGCAAATTCGGTTGTATTTTTTTACGGCGCGGACGAGTTGGCGTCCTTCAAACCAGTTATGCGAGCAGGGCTTTTCTACAAAGACGTCCTTTCCCGCCTGGCAGCCCCAGATGCCCATGAGCGAGTGCCAATGATTGGGAGAGGCGATGGAGATGGCGTCAATTTCCTTATCTTCGAGAAGTTTGCGAATGTCGCCGTAGGATTTTGGCCTGGCCGCGCCAAGTTTCTCGACGTCAACGAGGCGCTGATTCAGAACGCTTTCGTCAACATCACACAAAGCTGCGATCTGCGCGTTTTGAACGTGCGAATATCCCCTGATGTGATCGGCGCCACGGCCGCGCAATCCGCAAATTGCCACGCGGACGCGATCGTTCGCGCCGAGAATTTTACCGCCCAACGCGAGCGCAGCTGCGCCTACAGTGATTGCTTTTCCGGTTGTTTTTAGGAAATCACGCCGCTCGATCGTCATGGCTGCCGCCTTTGGGCTGGAAAATCGTTTTTCTAGCCGCATGGAATATTTTGAAGTATCTCATGGCCGCCCAGACCGTGAGAACTGCGAATGTATCACGACACTCGATGAGGGGAAACGCCCGAAGAAACGTTGCGTTTCGAGACTTCACGTTCTCGCGTCAATGTGGTTCCGTTGTGCAAGCGAAACTGGAGGCGGAGTTTGGGTCGCCCGCGCCGTTGTATTTTGCGGATTGTGGATAGGCGCAGAGTGGTCGAGTGATTTTCACGGTGCGGTTGGGATCGCCGGGGACAAATTTTGTGGCGATGACGGCACCCGGTGCGGCGCTTTTTTCCACCCACTGTTCGAGAGAAAGTTCGAGGCTGTGCTGGGGATCCGTCGCTATGGCGGAAACTGCCGCGCCGAAATTGTCCGCGGCGGGGCCTCCGGCGCAGTGCTGCATGCCGGGAACCATATAAACGCGAAGAAAAGAGTCGGCATTTTGCTGGCCCATTTTGCCGATGACGCTGTTGTAGTAATTAATTGTGTTGAGCGCGGAAATCGCGGGATCGTTCCAGCCGTGATAAATGATGAGCTTGCCGCCGCGCGCTTTGAATGCGGCGAGGTTGGCGTCTGTGGCGTTCAGGATGGCGGCCATTTTTTGATCGGCGGCCACAACGGCTTGATCGAGACTTGCGTGGGAGATGTCCCAGTCCGCGTTTTGGTAAACCATATCGGCGAAAAATCCTACGGCGAATTCAAACCCCAGACTGCTGCGCGGGGTTGTTCCAGTGACCCAATTGGCCCAGCCATTGCCGCCGAGTTCGGCGCCTGGAAGGAAACCTGGATAAATTAATCCGCCGTATGAATCGCGCGCGCCTTCGTAGAGTTTTTTCATGGCGATTATTTGCGGCGACGTGAGGCAGCCATCGGCGTCGCCTTCTTTGCAGAGCAAAACATTTGGATCGAAATGACACTGGCGGGGATCGTTGAGGATGCCATCGGTTACGCCGTCGAGTTTGTCGCAGGCGTCATTCACGGCGCTGGCGATGGCGGGCAATTTTCGCGCAGGAATATAACTTGCTGGGTCGAGTGAGAGAGCTTGCGTGTTCCAAATGCCGCCGGCGAGAAGATGAGTCCAGAAATTTGCGGGAGCGCCGGCGATAATGCCGTCATAATCTTCGGGATAACGCTGCGCTTCCATAAGGGCCTGGCGGCCTCCATTCGAGCAGCTGGAAAAATAGGAGTGCTGAGGGTTGCTGCCGTAGTACGCACTGACTAAAGATTTCGCGATTTGCGTCATCAGGTGAATGGCGCGGTAGCCGAAGTCAGTTATTTTTTCCGGATGGCCGAGCGCCCACGCGGCGCCGGGGCCACCGAGTGTTGCGGTGTGGCCGGTATCGGTGCTGGCGGTGGCGTATCCCTGGCCGATGGCGACGCCCATGGAACGAAAATCAATCGAGCCGGCAAAACCGCCGTTGCCTTGTCCTTGAAATTTTCCGTTCCAGTTGCTGGCGGGAAGCCAGACTTCAATCTTGATATCGGAATCGGAGGTGGGAGTGGAGTCCACGGCGATTCGGCAGAATCCGGGGAGGGATTTGAAAAATGCGGAGGCGGCTGCGGCTTGGGCGGAGCCTCCTAATCCCGGCAGAGTTAGCGCGCCTGCTGCGACGGATTGGGCGGAAGTGATTTTCGCTTGCGGGAGAGTGAGTTTGGCGAGGGCTTCGCAGGAATTCGCGGCCGGTTGGGCGGATTGTGCGGATGCGCTGCAAGCGAAGATGGAGGTGACGAACGACGCAGCGAGTACCCGGCTGATTTTCATTGCGCGGTTCCCTCCAAAATACTTTCTGGTTGCTCAGGAATGGTGATACTAACAGAACCGGCTTCGCTTGACGAAGAACACGTGACGGCTTGGGAGATGACCCCCCGATGAAATCCAAGAGCACAGAGTTGTCGCACGCCGAGAAAACCGCTCTATATGAAAAACGGATCGCGACGCATCCCAAGATAGAGCACAAAGGGGCGGCGAATCCTTATACGTCCGTGAATGGCCACATGTTTTCTTTGCTAAGGCCTTCGGGGGAAATGGCTTTGCGGCTGCGCGCGGATGAGCGCGAGAAGTTTTCGAAGAAATATAGGACGAAATTGTATGAGGCGTATGGGACGGTGATGCCGGAATATGTGATGGTTCCGGATGCTGTGCTGCAGAAGACCGGAGAGATGAAGAAATATGTGGCGATTAGTTATGAATATGTAACCGGGTTGAAGCCGAAGCCGACGAGGAAGAAAAAAGCGTCTTAGGATCAACGAGCTTTTGATTGTGCGAATCGTTGGATTTTAAATCAGGACGAAGTTGTGGCATTATGAGGGTTATGGGAAGCAAAGACGCACCAAAGCGCGAAAAGAAAAAGCCGAAGAAGGAAGTTCCGAAGGTGCCTGCTACGCGGGTGATTGGCCGGGTTTAGGTCGGTCGGGTTGCGCGAAGTTTGCGGGGATTTTTCGGGCGGCTCTTTTCGAGTTCGGTAGAGAACTGCACGCGTGACGCCTGGTTTCGCGGCGGGCGGGTCGCAGACCCGCCCCTACGACACCTTTCATTCCAATCACAATTTAAAAATCTTCGATGCGGAGTTGCGAATCGGCTTGTTTCCACGCTGATTCAAATTGCTGGCGTGCCTGTTGTGCTTCGGCTTCGGCAGGCTTTGCCGCGCGGAGCAGTGCTGCGCCTAGCGATTCCCGGACGGGGTAATACCATTCGGGCGGCTCGTCGTAATTCATTTTGTCCTGAATTGCTACGGCCTGGCGCCAGTGCGTGATGGCAGCAGCGGTGAAGGCATTCGTCGCCGACATTGATTGCACGGAGTCGCTCCGCGCGGTTGCGATGCGCGCTTCTAGGGTGTGCGTGGCGAGCGCGATGATTACCCTCCAATCGTTGTATTCAAATCCGTACGCGGGGCCCGGGGGCATTTTTGCGGCTAGAGTTTGAAATTCGGCGAATTCCTTTTCTGCCTCGGCGGGCTGACCTTTTGCTGTGAGGGCACAGCCGCGGGCGTAGTGCCAGAACATTGTCGTGATCATTAATTTTGCGTCGGGTGCGGGAAGCTTTAGCACGTCGTCCCAGCGCGCGAAGCGAAGTAAATTAAAAATGGGAGTTGGCACGGCGGCTTCGGCCATTGGAAATTCGGAGAGAGCGGGGAGCGCCTCGGTTGCGTCCATTTCAGCTGCGTCCTGCGCGATGCGGAACTGTCCGTTCATTGCCGCGGCATAATAAATAAAATCCACGTTGTGGCTGAGGTACATCATTCCGTACATGGAGTTCGCGGTGCCCGTCGTTTGAAGGAAGGAATTGTCGGCGGCGATGGCGTCCTGATTACTTTTTACGGCGGCGGAATAATCGCCGGTGCGCAAATAAATGTGTGCGGGCATGTGAACGAGATGTTCCGCAGCGGGAACGGCGGACTCGAGGCGCCTGGCGCTGGCGTTTGCGAGTTCCGGATGCGGTGCGGCTTCGACGGCATGAATGTAATAGTGGTTTGCGCCGGCGTTATCGGGCCAGCGCTTCAGTGTGGCTTCGAGAGTGGCAATAATTTCCGTCGTGTTTTCATTTGGTTTGCCGTCAACGCTCCAGAGTTGCCACGGATGCAAATCCATCAGACTTTCGGCGAAGAGTACTTGCGCGTCGGCGTCGTCCGGATATTTGTGAGCGAGCGCGCGCATCGCGTCTGCGTAATCGCGCGCGAGTGTTGTGAGATCCACCTTGGGATCGTCGGAATACCGCTTTGCGAGCGCGTCAATATAATCGCGTTCGTTTTCCGGACCGTTGGCGGCCAAATGTTTTGCTTTTTGAATCGTGGCGAAGCTGCCCTTTTCGCGATCGGGATCAACGTCAATGTTGTAGTTCGGGCCGAGAGCCAGCGCTTTGCCCCAGTACGGCATGGCGGCATTCGGATCGAGTTCGGAAGCGCGCTCAAAGGAGCGGATGGCTTGTTCGTGATTGAAGCCGTAGACGAGCGTGAGTCCCTGATCGAAAAACTTTTGCGCTTCGGGATTGGTAGTGTGAATCGCGTGATGGAGATTGCCCATGCCGGAATACAGTTTCGGCGGCGCGGGGACTGGAGGATTTTGCGCGGCGGCGACGAATGAACTGGAAAGCACGATTGCTAAGAACAGAGTGGGGCGGAATAATGCGCGCATGGTTCACCTCACGTAGTGACGCGACGGATTTGGAAACTTGGGCGTGATTCTAACGGGGGAGTTTTGCTGGCGTCAACCGCCTTTGAATTTTCCTGCGAGACCTTTCAGGCGGCCGGCTGAGGCCATTGCGCCGTACTGCTTCACCATTTTGCGCATTTGCAGATATTGCTTCAGGACCTGATTTACTTCCTGCACGGAAGTACCGCTTCCGGCGGCGATGCGTTTGCGGCGTTTGCCATCGAGCAGGTCGTGATCGTCGCGCTCGGCGTTCGTCATGGAATTAATGATGGCTTCGATGCGCCGCAGGCGGCCTTCATCGAGTTGAGTATCCTTTGGAATATTTGCGAGCGGGCCGATTTTTGGAAGCATGCCGAGTACGGATTCGAGCGGCCCCATCTTTTTTATTTGACGCAACTGGTCGCGGAAATCGCCGAGTGAGAATTCGCTGCGGCGCATTTTGCGTTCCATTTCGGCGGCTTGCTTGTGATCGACGGCCTGCTCAACACGCTCGATGAGGGAGAGAACGTCGCCCATGCCGAGGACGCGCGAGACGATGCGATCGGGATAGAAGGCTTCGAGGGCGTCATATTTTTCACCCGTGCCGATAAACTTTACGGGCGCGCCGGTAACTTTGCCGATGCTGAGCGCCGCACCGCCGCGGGCGTCACCATCGAGCTTGGTGAGGATTACGCCGGTGAGTCCGAGGCGGCGATGAAATTCTCCGGCGCTGCGCACGGCGTCCTGACCGATCATTGCGTCCGCAACAAATAAAATTTCGGAGGGCTGCAATTCTTTTTTGAGTTGCGAAAGTTCGTCCATGAGCGTGTCGTCAATGTGCAGACGGCCCGCGGTATCCACAAGAATTACGTCAGACGCGGAAAGTTTTGCTTCGCGAATTGCGCCGCGCACAATTTCCAGCGGCTTATCGGTATTCGGGCCGGGCCACAAAGAAACGCCGACGGCCTTGGCAACTTGCGCGAGCTGTTCGCGCGCGGCGGGGCGATAGACGTCAGTGGACGTGGCGATGGGACGGTGTCCATTGGCGCCGAGCCACTTGCCGAGTTTGCCGGTGGTGGTAGTTTTTCCGGAGCCCTGCAGGCCGACGATCATCCATACGGACGGCGGACGCGAAGAAAAAAGCGGCTTGGCGTGTTTGCCGAGCAGCGCGAGCAATTCATCGCGAACAATTTTTACGATTTGCTGGTCGGGCGAAAGCTGCAGCAACACTTCGGAGCCAAGAGCTTTGGCGCGAATATTCGCGAGCAGCTCATCGGCCACGCTGACGGCGACGTCGCCTTCGAGCATCGCTTCGCGGATTTGTGTGAGCGCCGCGTCCAGGTGCTCTTCGGTGAGCTTGCCCTGTCCGCGAAGATTCTTAAACGCGCGCTGAAGTTTGTCTGTTAGGTTTTCAAACATAGCGACTTCGGATTACCTGTGTCACCAGCAAGAAACCATTGTAGCTTAGCCGCGCCGAAGGCGTAAACGCGCGGAAGCGTGGGAATGGCGCGGACCTTCTTCTTGACATGCAACCATTTAGTTGCATATAATTTCTTATGGACAAGGTGTTCAAGGCGCTGGCTGATTCAACGCGGAGGAAATTGCTGGACCGGTTGAAGGCGGACAACGGACAGACGCTGAGCGAGCTTTGCGTTCGCGCCAATATGACGCGCCAGGCGGTGACGAAACATCTTGGGCTGCTGGAAGACGCGAATCTGGTGGTTGTTGTGTGGAGGGGACGCACCAAGTTGCACTATTTGAATCCTGTGCCGATTCACGAAGTTTACGAGCGATGGATCGGAAAGTACGAGCAGCATCGCGTGCGCGCTTTATTTGATCTGAAGAAAATTCTGGAGGAGAAAGACGATGGAAAAACCGAAATTCGTTTACGTAACGTATATCACCACGACACCCGAAAAACTTTGGAACGCTCTGTAGAACAGCGAAATGACAAGACAGTATTGGAGAAATCACACAAACGCGACTGACTGGAAACCCGGCTCGCGATGGGAACATCGGGACACGGACGACGCGAAGCTCGTGGACATTGTCGGCAAAGTGGTGGAAAGCGATCCGCCGCGGAAATTAGTGCTGACGTGGGCTTCTCCCGCGGACGAGGCGAGGCCTGCGGGGCATTCGCGCGTTACGTTTGAAATTGTTTCGTTCGGTGAAATCGTGCGGTTGACGGTGACGCATGACGAACTCGAGGCGGGTTCCGAAATGCGCAGCGGCATTTCGTACGCCTGGCCGCTGGTCCTTTCGAGTTTGAAATCGATATTGGAAACTGGAAAGCCAATGCCGATGACGAGCACTCGAAAGGGTTGGCCGCCGAGGAACTGAACTTTCTATTCGTGCGCGCGAGCGCGGCGGGTCACGTGTGCCCGCCGCGTTCGGCGATCAGTTGCATCACGATTTCGCTTCCAAATCTCTTTCTGTGAAATTGCCTGCCCCACGCAAGCGGCGTGACGTCGTGATACTCGTGCATCGTGTCCTCTCCGTAGCCCGGATGCAACTGTTTGCGCAATGAAGCGCGCGCGTTTGCGTTGGCACCGTGGGCCAGCAATAATTCTGTGAACGGCGCGGTTTGCGGCAGTCCGTTATGATTCATCCAGAAATTTGGCTGGGAGACTACTGTTGCGAAGAGCGCGGTGTGGCCGCCGAAACCTTCGGGGTCAATCGCAGCTTTAGTGTCCACATTCATTCCTTGCGCGAGGAGCCAGCGCGCAATTTCCATTTCGTTGTAGTCGACGCACATGTGGAGCAGGGTCGCTCCCGCGAGCGGCGTTCCACACGTCGCTTGCACTTCATCGTGACATCCGAATTCCGGCGGAAAGAATTCTTCATGCGTGAACGTGCACTTTAAGAGTTGCGGGTCGCGGCGCAGATGTTTTTCGAGGAGATCGATGCGTCCGCGGTGAATCGCCATCGGCGGTGTATCGGGCAGTTCGACGTCGTGCTTAACGTACATTTCCAGAATTTCGTGCTTCGCCGATGGATTGCCGCTATCGGTTTCGAGCACGACGGCCACTGGCGCGATGCGTTTTCCATTTTCGTCGCGGACTTGCGCGCCCAACTCGAACATCAGCGCGGTTCCTGAAGCGCTGAGCGGATATGCGGGGTTTGCCAGGCAGCCGGCGGGCGGACGAGGAGCGCCCATCATCGCGTGAAGCATGCGCGCGGTACCGATTTTGCTTTGGAGCGTGGCGCGATCGAGCGCCGAATCGAGATCACACGCACCAAGTTCGAAAAGCAGTTTGATGATGGCGTCGCGCCCGAGACTTGCAGCATAGCTCATCGGCGGCCCCCAGTTGTTTTTGCGAATCAGGGCGTCTTCGTGAAGAAGTTGAGGGTGCTTGGTGACAATTTCGCGAACAGCGTTCAAATCGTCGAGCCAGCTGGCGTCAATCAATTTACAGGCGAGAACCAGGCGCGGCCAGCTTGGCGCTTCGTAGGAGCGCGCGAGGACGAGTTGTGCGTCGGCGAGTTTTACGTTCGCTGGTTCGATTTTTTTGGAATGGAACGCGTGAAGATCCGCGATGGCGGGGGAATCACCGGCGCGAATGGCGCGCAACAAATCCTTTGCTTGATGCTTGAGCTGATCGAGATTCGGACGGGAAGTTTTCGATTGGGTATGCAGAGCCTCCTTATTGGCTGCCCGTGGTCCGCTTGCGTCGGGCGTTAAGGAAGTTCGTGTGCCGCGCGATGATAAGAAATTCAGTCAGGTGGACTCGGTCCTGCCGGCGGACGGGAGGCGTCCTGACCGCCTGCTATCAGGATACTCACTCGTTGAAAGACCGGTCAAGGATTTTCGGTGTGATTGCGATTGACTTGTCGAATCGGCGTCGGTACTATCCGGTTCAAATCTGCACCCTACAACTTGAAAGGAGTTTTTATGCGACTCGGAAAAGCACTGGCCGTAATTGCGTTCGCCGGCGCCGCGGTTTTCACGCTCGGGGCTCAACAGAAACCGGCCCACATTATGGGCATTGAATTTCAAACGCCCAAGAATGGAATGACGAAGCAATATGAAGCCGGACGAAAAGCAAAAGCGGAATGGCACAAATCGCAGAAAGATCCGCGGCCGCTTTTTATTTGGGAAACGATGACGGGAGAACACACGGGGTCGTACATTGTTGGCCAGCCGGCGGTCACGTGGAAGGAAATGGATAATCCGCCGATTAGCGACGACATGGATCAGGACATGTGGCAAAGGACGATGGGCGATTATACGGAGTCTCTAGTGGCCCACTATTACGAACATCAGCCGGATTTGAGCTGGCCCGGCACGGCGACGATGCCCCCGAAGTACAGCGAGGTGGTCACGTTTAACGTGCACCAGGGCAAGACGGATGCGTTTGTGGCGGACCTCAAGAAAATCACCGCGGCGATCAGCAAAGCGAAATGGGGCTCGAACTACAATGTTTACTCGCTGAGTTACGGCGGCAAGGGAAATACATTCGTGCTGGTGGTTGACCATCCGAACTATGCGGATTTCGCGGAGCCGGCCAAATCGTTCAATCAGTTGCTGGCGGAAGCGATGGGCAAGGACGCCGCGGTCGCGTTCATGAAGGGCCTGGACGCGACGCTTGACAGTACGGAAGCGCAGATCATCAAGTTCCGTCCGGACTTGAGCTACATTCCAGATGGGATGAAATAGATTTCATTGCCGAGTTTTCCGGCTGGGCCAAACGGCGAATTGGTCCGGCTGGAGGATTCGCAGCGCATTATTTTCTGCGTGGATTCCCACATTTTCAGATTCGATAACTAAAACTAAGAATAAAACGAAAACTTATTTGGAATTGCGAGCCATTCCCTGCTGAATCACGTTACCTGTGGAATCGAAGGTGACGCGATAGGTCAAGCTGGGTGTGCGCGTGCTTGTGCCCATTTTGAAGCGAATGTCGCTGATGTCCACGGCTTCGTTTCCCGCGATGGGGTGAATCCTAAAAACCGGGAAGCGCGAAAACCACAAATATGTTTGCACGTCGGGCAGAGTGCGCGCGGTTGCGAGAAAATTATCGGGCGGCGAATCGGGGAAGAAATCGAGATTGACTGTTTTCGAGGAAAGCAACGATTCGTCCAGGCGATAGACGCCGCGGGAGGTGAGCATTAATCCATCCCAATCCAAAAGTGACGGCGCCAGAGGGAGCGCGGCTATTTCCTGCGCGTCGATTTTCTGGGCGGTGGCAAAATCGCGCACGCGAGTGAGCGCGACGTGATGCGCGAATGTGCAGAGCAACAGATACGCGGTGGCCGCGAGCAATCCGCCGCGCGCCCATGTGGAGCGGCGAATTTTCGAGCCGCGATTTCCAATCAGCGGAAGAAAAAATATTGCCGCGAAGATTGCGCTGGCGATTGGAACGACCCACGCCGGGAACGAAAATCCCATGGCGGCGGCGAACCAGAGAACTCCGAGCGCGAGCACGGTGAATAGCGCCCACATGCGCGACGCGCGGCGAACATTGTGCGCGGTGTCTCGATGAACCCACGCGGCCATCTGCGGCACCAGGAGTATCGCGGACATGGTGAAATCCACGATAAAAACAATGTCCCATGCGGGGCGAGCGCGGCTGAGGGGACTCCAAATCATTGTGCCGAATGACGTGACCAGATCAAGCAGGAGATGACTGGCGAGTCCGGCGGCGGTGGCGAGCGCCGTCCAGGCGAAGGATGGCGGCGAAAATCCGAATTTGCGCGCGCCCCAGCGAATCAGCGGGGTGAGAAGCAACGCCCAAAGTGGAAGCAAAATGAGCGAGTGCGTGATGTAGCGGTGATACTTCAGCACCGCGAGATCGTCGCGCGAGAAGAAATCGTACACCATGTCAACATCGGGAAACGCGGAGCCGAGAGTTGCCGCGAAAATTGCGACCCCGGCCTGCTGAGAATATTCTGTGGGCGATTCGGAACGGCGCGTGGTGAAAAGTCCCTTGCCCAGAAGTGCGCCGGCGAATGCGTGAGTGATTGTATCCATGCGTGTGAGTGGCGCTCCGCTTTGAATTAGATGACGTGAATTAACGGCGCGCGTTTTTCGATTGCGCGGCCGATTTGACACGCTGCTACGCCGTGCTTTGCCAGCAATTCCAGTGCGTTTTGCGCGGAATCCGGCGCGATTGCCGCCAACAGGCCGCCGGAAGTTTGCGGGTCAAACATCAGCAGCCGAAATTCTACCGGAACGCTTTCCGCGAATGTTACGCAATCTCCGATGAAATCGCGATTGTTGTTCAGTCCCATGGAAACATTTCCTTCGCGCGCGCATTCTATCGCACCGGGAAGATATTCAACGAGCGCGTGATTTATTTCAAATGAGACTGGTGAAATTTGCGCGGCTGGATTGCCGAGCGCCATTTCTCTGGCGTGGCCGAGCAGGCTAAAGCCGGTTACGTCCGTCACTGCATGCACAATTTTCTTTGCTCCGCGCGCGTTTGTATTCGCGTCCAATTCGGCGAGGGCTTCGGCGGCGGCCCGATTCAGGCGCGTCATGGAAGCGGTGGCGGCGGAAATACTTTCCTCGGAAGCACGGCCTTTCTTCAGCGCCGTGGCAATCACTCCGGTGCCGAGCGGCTTGGTGAAAAGCAAGACGTCGCCGGGTTGCGCGCCGACATTTCGCCAGATTCGATCGGGATGAATCAAGCCCGTGACGGCGTAGCCAAATTTCAGATCGTCATCGCGAATGGAATGTCCACCGATCACGAAGCATCCAGCTTCGGACATTTTTGTCAGGCCACCGCGCATGATTTGATCGAGCGTGGACGGATCGCCGCGCTCCGGGAATCCGACGAGCGACAGCGCGGAAATTGGGCGGCCGCCCATCGCGTAAATGTCGCTGAGCGCGTTGGCGGCGGCGATTTGGCCGAAAAGATTTGGGTCGTCCACGATGGGCGTGAAGAAATCGGTCGTTTGGACGAGAGCAAGATCCGCGGAAATGCGGTACACCCCCGCGTCGTCGCTGGTTTCAAATCCGACCAGAACATTTGCGTCGGATTGACGCGGAAGTCCGCGCAGGACAGAGTCCAAAAGTTTTGGACTGAGTTTCGCGGCGCAGCCCGCGGCTTTCGCCATTGATGTTAGTCGGACGGGTTCGGACAAACGCAGCACTCCTAGTCTGTGCAATCCAATGCCATGCAAAGCAACCCGACGATTATAGCTTGAGAGTGGTTTTTGCCGCGCGACGGCGAAGTCGTGCGAAAATGTATGCATGAAATCTGGCTTCTATCGCTTCGGGCAATTCGAGTTTAACGTTGAAACGCTGGAATTGCAGCGACAGGGCGTGCCGGTGCATCTTCAATCGCAGCCCGCCCGCGTGCTGGCCTGCCTGATTCAAAATTCCGATCGAACTGTTACGCGCGAAGAATTGCGCGCCGCGATCTGGGGAAATGAAACTTTCGTTGATTTCGAGCGCGGACTTAATTTTTGCATTTCGCAGATTCGGTCGGCGCTTGGGGACGATTCCGCGCGGCCAGTTTACATTCAAACTTTGCCGAAACGTGGATACCAGTTCATCGCGCCGGTTGAATTTGTTTCGCGAGGAATCGAGCCGCAGGAAATCTTGCCGAGCGCCCGGCCGGCGCGATTCGCTAGCCGACGCTGGTTGACGATCGCGGGTGTTGCTGTTGTTTTCCTGAGCGCGGCAGCATTTGCGGCGGCGCATTACTGACGACGGAGCACAACCACAAATCCGCAGTCGATTGTTGCGGTAGTGCAGTTTGACAACGAAACGGGCAATCCCGACGTAACGCGGTTCAGTGATGCGTTGACCGACAATGTTGTGGAGCGGCTTTCGACGCTGAGCAAAGGACGCTACGGTGTAATCGGGAACGCGCGAATTCTTCGAGTTCCACGCGAGCAACGCGACCTGATTGCCATCGGCGCGTCGCTCAACGCAAAATATGTTGTGCTGGGACAAGTACACTCCGACGGCGACAAAACGCGAATCCTGGCGCATCTGATTCGGCTGCCGGAACAGGTTCACCTGTGGGTGGTGCGGGCGGACCACCAGACACTGGGCGATCCTTTGGATCTGGAAACCGAGTTGGCGCAGCGTATTGCCGACTAGTTTTCATCCCGAGTGACGGCCGACGCCGCCCGCAACGGTTCACCTTCGCTCGCAAACCACTGAATCTTCGGTATATAGCGTCTTACATTCTTCTATGTGGTCGGAACGGCAAATTTACTTGCGCTCTCGATTGGTGTGTCGTCTTATGGCCCGAGCGCGCCAGTGCGCGATTATTTTATTCGGGAAGGGAACACCATGAGCGGCAACTACCAAAGACGAGATCTACTGAAATTTGCATCCGCCGTAATTCCAATGGGCGCGCTGAAACTTGGATTGCGAATGCCCGGCTTGGAACCAGCCGGCGAAAATCTGCACTTGCCAGTGGCTGATTCGTTTCCTGGCCAGCCTTCCGAACTCGTGAGGGAGATGGTGACGGTGGCGCATTTTGATCTGATGCGAGTTAAGGAGCTGGTCGAATCGCGGTCGTCGCTGGCGAAGGCATCGTGGGACTGGGGATTCGGAGATTGGGAATCGGCGCTTGGCGCGGCATCGCATATGGGCAACCGGCCGATCGCCGAATACTTGATCTCGAAAGGCGCCCGCCCTTCGATATTTTCCGCGGCGATGCTTGGGCAGCTTGATGTTGTGAAAGCGTTCGTGGCGGCCCACCCGGGAGTGCAGCGCATTCGCGGGCCGCACAGCATAAGTTTGTTGGCGCACGCGAAATTTGGCGGAGCTGGTGCGCGCAATGTTTACGATTTCCTGCAAGCGCTGGGCGATGCGGATGCTGAGCCGGAGGTTCCGATTTCAGACGAGGAAAAAACAAAACTGTTAGGAAGCTACGCTTTTGGCATCGGCGTGACCCAGCAGATTGACGTGACAATGCAGCACAATCAGGAAATGAAAACCGACCAATTCACATGGACGCGCAAAGGTTCGATGGGCCGTCCGCTGTATCACCTGGGGAAGCGGGAATTTTACCCGGCGGGCGCGCCCGATGTGTGCATAAGCTTCGCGGAAGAGGGCAGCGCAATAGTGATGACTGTGAACGATGGCGATATGACTCTGACGGCGCGGCGGACTTAGCCGTTGCTCGCGGAGCGAAAAGGAATCGTGACGGCTTTAGCGGACGGGGAGGAGGACGTCATGTGGCAACGTCCGTCGAAAATGCCACCGGGTTCGATGACCAAGCACGGCGCGTGGATTTCGCCTGAGACGACGCCCTTGGCCTGAATTTCCACGCGGCCCTTGGCGAAGATTACTCCGTCGAAACGCCCGGCGATGATTACCTGATTCCCTTCGATCTGGCCTTCGACCTTGGCGCCTTCGCCTAGAACCAGAGTCTGGTTACTTAGAATGTTGCCTTTCACCTGGGCTTCGATGCGGAGCGTGCCGGAAAACTCCAGCGTGCCTTCAAAGCGTACGGTTCTGTCGAGGAATCCGGACCATTCGCCCTGCGGTTCCGACATGCGCCGGTGATCTGAGAAAGGCCAAGCCATGCGACACCTCTGGTTCAGTCAGCTATTCGAGACACGCCTACTTTACAGTGCGAGTTGTAGTAGTTCAATCTGTAACGATGACCGTGATGCTCAATCCATAATACTACGTAAGTAGTTTAATGGATAAGCTTGTCGTATATGCCGTTAAGCTGCGCGTCATCGTAGAATTCGATGAGGATCTGGCCCGGCTTGCTCTTCGTTTGGGGGCGCATAGTGACTCGGGTCCCGAGATGTCGTTCCAGTTCCTCGAGCGCAGCCCGCGTATTGGCGTCAAGGTCGGCGGCCGGGCGCTTCGCGGCGTCTCCGCCACGGGCTTTGCGAACGATGAAGCGCTCGAGTTGACGAACCGTCAGGCCGCCGCGCGCGATGCGATGTGCGAGCTTCTGGCGTTCGTCGAGATCGGTGACGCCGACGAGTGCGCGCGCATGGCTGGCGCTGAGCTTGCCGTCTTCCATTTGGTCGAGAATCGACTTTTCCAATCGCAGGATGCGGACCGCGTTTCCAACCGTCGCGCGATCTTTGCCGGTGCGCTCGGCAACTTCTTCCTGCGTCATGTGGAATTCATTCAGCAGGCGGTCAAAAGCACGCGCTTCTTCAACGGGATTGAGGTCCTCGCGCTGAAGGTTTTCTACGAGTGTCAATTCCAAGACTTGTTCGTCGGGAATATCGCGCAAGACCGCAGGAACGCGCTGCAGTCCGGCGCGTTGAGCGGCACGCCATCGGCGTTCGCCGGCGATGATGTGAAAGCGCGCACCCATTTTTCGCAATACGATGGGCTGGATAATTCCGCTGGCCTGAATCGAGCGCGAAAGCTCTTCGAGCGCTTCTTCGCGGAAACGCGTGCGGGGCTGGTACGGGTTCGGATCAATCAGGTCGATGTCCACCTGATACGAGCCCGTCTGAGGCTGTGCTATCGGGATCGGCTGCTGTGCCTGTGCTACTGATGACTGAGCTCCCGGCGCCGGCTGCTGCTGCGGCTGCGGTTGGTTCTGTTGAGGTTCCGGCTCCCGAATTAGTGCTCCCAGGCCCCGTCCCAGCGCGTTTCTGGTCATTGGCAACGACCTCCTTGGCGAGTTGCATGTAGGATTCCGCACCTCTACTATTTATGTCGTAGAACATGATTGGCTTGCCGTGGCTTGGCGCTTCGGCCAATCGAACATTTCTCGGAATAACCGACGTGAAGACCTGCGCTCCGAAGAAGCTTCGTAGATCGGCGGCTACCTGGCGCGAGAGCGTGGTGCGCTCATCGTACATCGTGAGCAGGATACCTTCGATACCCAGGGTCGGATTCAGCGAGCGGCGGATGCGCATGAGAGTGTCGAGTAGCTCGGAGACGCCTTCGAGGGCGTAATACTCGCATTGGATCGGGACCAGGACAGCGTCGCTTGCAACTAGAGCGTTCAGCGTCAGAAGGTCCAGCGCGGGCGGGCAGTCAATGATAACGAATTGATAATTTTGTTTAATAGTACCTAGAAGCGTGCGGAGTTGGAATTCGCGGTCGGATGCGTTCACCAGCTCGACGGATGCGCCCACAAGATTTTTATCCGCGGGAAGCAAATCGAGGCCTTCTACCTGGGTTTTCTGAATGATGCGGTCCAGCGGCTCGTGGAAGATGAGCGCGTTGTAGAGGCTGCGGCGCGAAGGATCCTTCGGGAAGCCGATGCCGCCGGTCGTGTTGCTTTGCGGATCGCAGTCAATGAGAAGAGTGCGCTGCTCGGCTACGGCAAGGGACGCCGCTAGATTGATGGCGGTGGTCGTCTTGCCGACGCCACCCTTTTGATTTGCAACTGCAATAATTCGGCCCAAATCGCTCCCCTAACGTGCGAAATGTAACAGAAGTTGACATCGATGTGCAAGTTGTTTCACGTGAAACAATTTGATCGCAGACAGTCGACGATTTGTGTCGAATCTCAGCTAATCCCGATCAAATTGTTCCACGTGGAACAATTCAATCGGTCACATGGTTTGGATCAAGTGGCGCTGGTAGGTTGAAGCCACACCATATTAATGGCTGCGTGCCCCTATCCCCGCTTGTAGATTCTTCGATGGAGATTGTTTCACGTGAGAAAATCGCGTCAACAACTCGGCCAACAGCCGGAAGGTGGAATTGTTCCACGTGGAACAATCGGTCCTGGCGATTCGGAGCGATTAGTACGTCCGCGTGCCTATAACAGGAAACTTCGTTCGGTCAGGCGAATACTCCGCTCGCTTACGAACGAATTGTTCCACGTGGAACAATTTAACGGCGGCAAACGCGGATCGGCTTGTACAGTGCGCGCCTTATACTTGTTCTTGGACTTGTTTACCCTATTAGCGCGCCCATCGCGAGCGAATTGTTTCACGTGGAACATTTCGTCTTTAATCGAAGGTATCTGGAGTAATTCTGCCTAGAAGGCGGTGCTACCAGAGCCGGACTCCGCTGATCGCAGAGTCGTTCGGTGGACGGAGTATCCGGTTCCGGCATTCTTATCGTGACCAACAATGGGTGTACGGCGACGCATGAGGTGGGAACAATGGAGAGGTTCAAGGGCTCCATAGGCAGGTATGATCAAATTGTTCCACGTGGAACAATTTGACGTAAGTCCTTATTTTACAGTGGTTCCCGAGAGCAAAACGCGATTTTTCGAGTTTGGAAGCAGGTGCGGGAGGCGCCATTGCCAACCTGGAAGTACGCTAATGCGAGCCGCATCTTCGGCACCGAGCCAGAGGAGGACTTCACCGGACGCGGCGGTGAGTCTCGGTCCAGCCCACTTTAGTAAGGATTTGTGATCACCCACTGCCCTTGCTGCTATAACGTCAAAATTGGAGATTTCTGGCGCCAGTGCCTCGTAAGATGATCGGAGAACCTCCACGTCGTCCAATTTTAGAGCGCGAATCACTTCATTCATGAAAGTCGCCTTTCTTGTATCTTGTTCAATTAATGAGACTTGCAGATCAGGCAACACAATTTTGAGAGCCAGGCCAGGGAATCCGGCTCCAGATCCGACGTCGGCGAGCCGACATGCGAGATTTTTGATGAATTTAGCGCCAAAGAAGCTTTCGCCGAAGTGCCTGGAGACCAATTCCTGCGGAATTTCGATGGAAGTGAGGCTAATCTTCTGATTCCAAAGGACTAAGAGAGAAATGTACTTTTGGATCTGCTCGAGTTGAAGTGCACTCAACTGCGTGTTGAATGGCGCTAACCAAGACTGAATCGATTCATCGGATAGTACTACATTAGTAGTAGTTAGTTTATTCGATTTTCCCCACGACGGCGTCATGTTCTATTCGCGGCCTGCCTCTACGACATCCGCAGTCTCGCTTTCCTGCGAGGCGGCTTGCTTCGCAAAGTAACCCGGCGCGACGTATCCGGCCAGGAGATCAACCACCAGGTGCGTGACAGTTGCAGCGATCAGGTTGCCGGTGGCCCATCGAGAAATGGCGAATGCCAATCCGAGGATGAAAGTGGAGGTCAGCCCGCGGCGCCCTTGATACAGGTGAGCGAGGGAAAAAATCGCTGAGGAAGCCACGATCGCAACGGCGACCGAGCCGGTGGTTGATTGGAAAACGGCGTAAACGAATCCGCGATAAATAAATTCCTCGCAAACCGCGGCGGTGACGGCGAGCGCGGAAAACGCAAGCGCTTCGATCAGCGAGCGCGGCATCAGACGCAGCGAGATTTCGCGCATGCGGGAGCTGGCTTCCATCGGCATAGAAACGATGCGGCGAATTCCGAAGTATTGAAGGCCGCAGACTGCGATGGCCATGCCCGCGGTGACGATTGCGGTGAGTCCCGGCGAATGCAATGTGAGGCCAAGATTCTCGGGCGTCAGAACTCGCGCGTAGCATCGCCACGCGATGACTCCCGTGAGCACCCACTGAAACGCGATTGTTGAAGCGTAAATGGATAAGCGATCTTCGGCGGAAATTTGCGGCCGCGCGATAAGTTTGCTCACGCGCACGGACCCGCGCCAGGGAATTAGAATTCCCAGCGCGGCGAAAATCAGCGCGAAATCCCAGTGAAACGTCATGGTATTCGCAGACCGGCGCGGGCGAACATCTTTATGCCGAGCGCGGCAGCAGCTTTAGAGTTCAACACGAGTCGGCGCGCGGGGCAAGTGAGCCGGAAAAGTTCCGTGGAAGCGCGTTCATTAATTTTGTCCAATCAATTCGAGCACAGCTCTGCGTGCGCGTCGGCGCGGTTGACAATTTCCGCGCGCAACGACTATCGTTGCGACTACATGAAAATACTTGTCATTGGCGGCGGCGGACGCGAACACGCGCTGGTGTGGAAGTTGCGTCAGAGCGCGCGCGTGGAAAAAATTTGGTGCGCGCCGGGAAACGGAGGAATTTCCGCCGAAGCAGAATGTTTTCCAATCAAGCAAACGGATACAGTAGCGATGGCGGATTTGGCGGCACGACTTGGCGCGGATCTGACTGTGATAGGACCGGAGTTGCCGCTGGTTTCCGGAGTGGCGGACGAATTCGCGCGGCGGGGTATGGCGCTGTTCGGTCCCTCGAAGGCAGCGGCGGAGTTGGAAGGCAGCAAGATTTACGCAAAGGAATTTTTGCAGCGCCATAAAATTCCGACCGCGCCGGCTTACGGATTTTACGATTCGCCGGGCGCGGCTTACGCGGCGCTGAAAAATGTTCAGTGGCCGATGGTGATTAAGGCCGACGGACTGTGCGCAGGCAAAGGAGTTTTAGTCGCGCAGAATTACGACGAGGCGAAACAATTTCTCGAACGCATGATGGAGAAACGCGAGTTCGGCGAGGGCGGCGCGCGCGTGCTGTTGGAACATGCGATTCGCGGCGAGGAGCTTTCGCTGATTGTAATGACGGATGGCGAACGCGTTGCCGCGATGGCGCCCGCACGAGATCACAAACGCGTGTTCGACAATGATCAAGGGCCGAACACGGGCGGAATGGGCGCGTATTCGTCGGATGAATTGCTGCCTGCCGATTTGGCTGCGCGGATTGACAAGGAAGTTGTGCGTCCTGCAATTCGTGGCATGGCGTTAGAGGGCCGGCCGTATCGAGGATTTCTTTATTTCGGATTGATGCTTAGCGCGGAAGGCCCGAGCGTGCTGGAGTTCAATTGCCGGATGGGCGATCCGGAAGCACAAGCGATTATTTATCGAATGGATTTCGATTTGGCGGAGGCGCTCGAGAATTGCGCGGCTGGCAAACTTGACGTAAGCGCGATACATTGGAAGCGCGGACCGAGCGTTTGCGTGGTGATGACGTCCGAGGGGTATCCCGCGAATCCGAAGGTTGGGCAGGAGATTAGCGGGATTCGGGACGCCGACGGGATCACCGCAGTTAAGGTATTTCACGCAGGAACGCGGCGGGAAGGCATTTCATACTACACAAGTAGTGGACGAGTGTTGGGAGTAACCGCAGGAGGCGCAACCCTTTCAGCGGCGGTGAAGGCTAGCTATGAAGCAGTCCGCAAGATAAAATTTGGCGGCGCGCACTACCGGACGGATATTGCCGGGCGAGCGTTGAAGCAAAGTTCAGCAACCTTATAATAAGCCAGGTCTAAACTGGCCGGGCGACAACTTCAATCAGGCGGAGGAGCCGTGAGCGAGCATAAGGATCTGAAGCCAATGGTCGGAATCGTGATGGGGTCGGATACCGACCTGCCGGTAATGTCGGAGACGGCCAAGACGCTGGAAAAGTTTGAAATACCTTATGAGATTGAAGTGACGTCGGCGCACCGTTCGCCGGCGCGGACGCACGAATACGCGTCCACCGCAATTGCACGCGGACTGAAAGTAATTATCGTGGCGGCTGGCGGTGCGGCGCATCTGGCGGGAGTGATCGCGGCAGTAACGACGATTCCAGTCGTTGCGGTGCCGATGGCGACGACGGTGCTGAACGGAATTGACTCACTGCTTTCAACGGTGCAAATGCCCGCGGGAGTTCCCGTGGCCGCAATGGCAATCGATAAGCCGGGCGCGATAAACGCGGCGGTTTTTGCGGCGGAAATTATTGGCACGTTCGACGCGAAAGTGGCGTCGCGTTTGCTGGCGCACAAAGAAGATTTGCAGAAATCCGTGGCTGATAAGAATGCGCGGGTGAAGCAGCAGTATGTGGGTAAATCGCGCTAGCGGCGGTTCTCGCTTCAGAGGCGCCACGACCCACCAGGCAAGACTATCTAGCTTGGGCCCACAAATTATAGTTACCTTCCTGTGGCATTGCGTTTAGTGGTGCGGGGCGCGCAAAGTCGGGGCCGTGGAATCGCGCTTATCGTCGGTCTTCAATTCGGTTTCAGGCGGAGGAATGATCCAGTCGAAGCGATCGCCTTCGTGAAGAATTGCGAGCGTCAGTTTGGAGTCTCGCGGCGCGGTGGCCTGCAGCGCCTGGCGGAAAAATACGGTGGCCGGCTCCGAATTCGCTTTTTGTGTTGCGCCGTCGAGCATGAGCTGCGCGGCCTGCCCTACTTTTGGATCCGCCGAGCGAATGGGAATCAGGCGCGAATCGTTCTGCTGCAACATTTCCTGCAAAGTGGATCCTTTTATTTCCGGCGGATATTTAAATTCCACGATTGTGTGCGGGTCGCGTTTTTCCGGCGGATAAAGCTGCACGTAACTGGGGCGTTGCGCGAGCGTGTCCCAATAATCCCCACGGAGCAAGCGCTGTTGCAATTTGTAGCTGATCACCCACGCTTCCGGGCCGTAGTCCTTCTGATATCCGACGATCAGAATTTGGACGATGGGCTCATCTTCTTTCAATTTCAGTTCGTGATGTAATTCACTGGTAACGGCGCGCAGGCGCTCCAGAAATGCGATGCCTAGAACTTCCAAATCCGTTGCTTCGTTGTAATCCACGCTTTCAATTGGATGATTGGATTTCAGGTGGCCGACTTTCGACAACTCGGCGTCCAGGCGAATCGGCGGCTTGCCGGAATTCAGCTCGACCCATTCGACTGCGCCGAGCAAGACGGCAACGTGTCCGCCGACAAGCGGAACGAAAAGCGGAGAGTGCGCGCCAGGCTCGGATTTTTCGCTTTCTGCGCCGACAAGAATTGCGTCACGAGTGACGCAAATCACCACGCGGCCTGTGGCCAGGTTGGCGATAATTTCCTGGGCACTGGCCGGACTGTTCTGAGATTGCGCGCGCGGCGACGCCGGAATGAGCAGAAGCGCAGTGACAATTATAATAGTGATCAGGAATCCGTGAAGTGGATATGCAGCGCGGCGCATGGCGGATTTCACCTCCGGAAAGCCTCTCCGGAACTATCAATTACGTTACCATATTCCCGAGGCGGTGGCGCAGGATGCTGCATTTTAGGGTAGTCGCGACGGCTGGCGCGTCCGCATGCTGTGAGGAAATCTGCACGCGGGAGCGGATTTCAGTAGAATAGCTCATATCGAACCAGCGGAGAGGACGGACCATGGGTTTGATGGACAAGTTTTTTGGCGATGGCAAAGGACTGCGCTCGCCGCGCGGCATGAAACATGGCGGAAAGCGCGTCAGCGATATTCTGAATGCGCACGCGAAATTTTATGCCGGCGATTCCAGCGGAGTGCGCGCGAATCTGGAAGGCGCGAATCTTGCGCATGCGGATTTTCGCGGCGTGAATCTTTCGGATGCAAATTTGATGGGCGCGAAACTGGACGGCGCGAATTTTCGCAAAGCGAAGTTGGTGCGCGTGAATATGGAGCGCGCCAGTCTGCGCGGAACGGATCTCCGCAACGCCGATTTGACCGAAGCGAAACTGACCGGCGCGGATATGGCTGGCGCGCAGGCCAGCGGAATCGAATTCTTCCGCTGCGAAATGGCCGGAGTGAATTTTGAGAAAGCGAATCTGCGAAATGTGAATTTCCGTTTGGCGAATCTGCGCGGTGCGAAATTTGCCGGCGCGGATATGGGCGTCACTATTTTGCGGGAAACGGATTTGGATGGCGTGGATTTAAGCGGCGTGGATTTGAGCACTACGCTAATGCCGAAGGATTACGCCGCAGGAAAGTAACGATGATCCCCAACCGCGGTTCCTCAAGAACGCCGAAGTCCCTGTAGACAGGTTAACGTCATCGCAGGTGTACAATCACCGCTGCTCCACATTTTGGGATCCGTACATTTTCAGTGGCGGAGATGATTTATGCTCTCAAAACTGGGTAGGGGAATCCGCTTGATGTTCGCGGTGCTCGCCGTTATTTTTCTTATTTTACCAGCGGATACCTTCGGCCAGTCCACAAAATTTCAGCTTTCGTTCGATGCAGCTGACATTCACGCGAGCAACTCAACAGACCAGTGGGTGTCCCTGGGCGTCCTGCCGGACGGGCACGTTCGATCTCACAATGCCACGTTGAGGATGATCATTGCGGCTGCCTACAACGTAGACGTCGACGGAGTTAGCGGAGGCCCGGCCTGGCTGGACTCTGAGCGCTTCGACATTAACGCTAAAACTGCGCCCACATTATCGAAGGACGACCTTTTGCTGATGGTGCAAACGCTTTTGGCCGAGCGGTTCAAGTTGGCAATCCGCCACGACAAGAAGGTCGTGCAGGATTTCACGCTGAGGGTCGGTAAGAACGGGCCGAAACTTCAACCGCCGAGCAAAGTCGATAACGGTTGCTCCGTCGTGGATGGCGTGCCGGGACAACTCCACCTGGGATGCCACGCCCTCACCATGAGGGACCTTGCCGAGCAGTTGCCCCAATTCGCCGGCGGCTACGTGACGATGCCCGTGGCCGACCTGACCGAATTAAACGGCGCTTATGATTTCCAATTGGACTGGATGGCCAGGCGTCCATATGACGCCGCGATAGCAAATGCCGCCGCGGGCGCCGCCAAGGATTCGCTGGCCGTTTCCATATTTGAAGCAGTGGCACGGCTTGGACTTACTCTGGAGAAACGCGACAACCAGCGGGACGTGATCGTCGTTGAGAGTGTTGAGCGAGTGCCGACGAATAATGTCCCGGGCGGAGATGTGGCGACGTTGCCGGCCCCGGACTTGAAACCCGAACAGTTAGCCGCTATTGATAGCTTTGTCACCGCAGAAATGGGACGCGAGCACATTCCCGGTCTTGCCGTCGGAGTTTACAGCCGTGGGCAAATTTTGCTGGCCAAAGGTTATGGACTGGCAAACGTTGAGCTGAATGTTCCGGTAAAGCCGGAGACAGTTTTTCAGTCAGGCTCGGTGGGGAAACAATTTGTATCGGCGGCGGTAATGACGCTGGTGGAAGAAGGGAAGATCGGGCTGGATGACAGCATCGTGAAGTATTTTCCCAACGCGCCCGAAAGCTGGAAACCGATTCTGGTGAAGAATCTGCTGTCACACACTTCGGGGCTGGCTGAATACGAGACTGGAGAGCTCAGCGGACCGAAGGGTCCGTTTTATCTACGGCTGGATTTCACCGAGGACCAGCTTGTGGAAAAAATTGAAGCATTGCCGATTGAATTCAAGCCGGGCGAAAAGTGGAACTACCGCAATACAAATTATGTGCTGTTAGGGGTGATGATTCACAAAGTAACCGGCAAATTCTACGCGGATTACCTGCAGGAAAGAATATTCAAACCGTGGAACATGACTTCCACGAGGCTTATCAGCGAGGCAGATATTATTCCGAATCGCTCATCGGGCTATGAAATGAGAGCCGGCAAGCTGCGAAATCAGGATTGGGTATCGCCTACATTTAATTCGACGGCAGATGGAACGCTTTACTACAACGTATTGGACCTCGCGAAGTGGGACGAAGCGCTGTATGGGACGAGTCTGCTGAAGCAATCCAGCCTCGACCGGATCTGGACGGTGTTTCCGTTGAGCGATGGCCATCCGAATCCTGCCGACTACGGATTCGGATGGGGCATTACCAAGGTGAATGGGCACAAAGTAATTGAACACGGCGGCGCATGGCAGGGTTTCACTTGCTTTATCGCGCGATTTCCAGATGACAGCCTGTCGGTCGTCGTGCTGACGAACCTGGCCGGCGCAGGTCCGGGCTTGATTGCGCATAAGGTTTCCGAATTAGTGAATCCGGCACTGAAGCCGCCTCCGCCTAAAGAGCGTAAAGAAATCACAATCGACCCAAAGCTGTTTGACGCATACGTTGGCCGTTACGAGCTGGCACCGAACATTTTTTTCACGGTTACGCGAAACGAGAATCACTTCTTTGCTCAGTTGACCGGGCAGGACAGACTTGAAGTATTTCCGGGAACCGCGCGGGATTTCTTCTTAAAGGTGGTCGACGCACAAATCACTTTCGTGACGGATAGCCAGGGACGGGCGACGGAACTGATTCTGCATCAGGGCGGCCGGGACCAGCACGCAAAGCGGATTGATTAAGCGACTGATAGCGGATTGCGGGTTGGACTATTTCCCGCTGCCGAAATCGCCGGCAGCGCGGGCGATTCCGCGGCGTCGAACTTCGATGCCGAGCCGCTTAATTTTCTGATTTAGGGTGGAAAGCGGAATCTGAAATCTTTCGGCGGCTTCGGTTTGATTCCATCCCGTGCGTTCGAGCATGTCCAGGACGATGCGCCGCTCGACTTCTTCCACCATTTGAAATAGCGAAGGGCGGGAATTATTCGCGCCGGGGATAGCGCCGGGTTCACCCGGGGCGGGCGTGAAGAATTCTGAAGTTTGGAAACGCACACCGTGCAGCGTGTCCTTGTTGCGCAAAGTTTCGGGCAGCAAATCGGCGTCGAGTTGTGTGCCGGTAGCGAGCACCACGGAGCGCTCGATGACGTTCTCGAGTTCACGGACGTTGCCCGGCCATTCGTAATCCATCATCAACTTCAGCGCGGCATTTGTGAAGCGCATGGCCGACTTGGAATTTTCCTCACAGTAGCGCCGCAGGAAATGATCGAGCAGCAGAGGAATATCTTCTTTGCGGTCGCGCAATGCAGGCAATTTCAGCGAAATCACGTTCAAGCGGTGATACAAATCCTCGCGGAAAGTTCCGGCACGCACCAGATCCATCAAATCCTGGTTGCATGCGGCAACGATGCGCACATCAACTTTGATTGTGTCCGTGCCGCCCAGGCGCATGAATTCGCGTTCCTGAATCACGCGCAGAAGTTTGGCCTGCGTTTCCGCGCTGACGGTGGAAATTTCGTCGAAGAAAATCGTGCCCTGATCGGCAACTTCAAACAATCCTTTTTTTGACGCGACCGCGCTGGTGAATGCGCCCTTCACGTGTCCAAACAATTGTGATTCCAGCAAATCCACGGGAATAGAGCCGCTATTTACCGGCACGAAAGCTTTTTCCGCGCGCGGTGAAGCAGAATGAATCGCTTTCGCGATTAATTCTTTACCGGTGCCGCTTTCACCTATGATCAGAACAGTGGAGCGCGAAGGTGCGACCTGCGAGACCAGGTCAAACAGCGTCAGCATTTTTTCGCTTTTGCCGATGATGTTCGGAAAATTGTAGCGCTGCTTCAGCGCGCGCTTCAGTTGGACGTTTTCTTCTCGCAGGCGGCGGCCTTCGACGGCCTGATGCACTTGCTTCAACAGTTCGTCATTCGACCACGGCTTGGTGATGTAATCGAGCGCGCCACTCTTGAACGCCTGGCGCGCCATATCGACGGAGCCGTACGCGGTGATGAGCACGATGGAAAGTTCTGAATCGCGGCCGCGAATTTCGCGCAGAATATCCAGACCGTTGCGGTCAGGCAGGCTCACATCGAGCAGAAGTAAATCGAATGGCTTTTCTTCCAGACGCGCCAAACCTTCGGCGCCGGTTCCCGCGCTGGTTACGCCGTAGCCTTCAGAGCCCAGCAGTAATTCGAGCCCCTCACGAATTTCGGACTCGTCGTCAACGACGAGAATGGTTCCCTTAGACATGCGCCGCCTTCCGGGACACTGGGAATTCGAGCCGGAAAGATGTGCCGCGCCCCGGGGTCGAGCGAACATCAATCTTGCCTGCGTGTTCCTTAATAATTCCGTAGCTTACAGAAAGGCCCAAGCCAGTGCCGCGTCCCGACATTTTCGTGGTAAAGAATGGATCAAAAATTCGATTCAAATGTTCGCGCGAAATCCCCACTCCGGAATCAACCACTTCCACTTCCACCGTGCCATTCGAGCAGGCCGTGCGAATTTCCAGAATTCCGCCGGAGGGCATGGCGTCGCGCGCGTTCATAAATAAATTCAGAAACACTTGCTGCAGCCGGTTCATGGAGCCCAGCACCGGCGGCAATTCTTCCTGCATTTTCCGCACAACTTCCACGCGCGCGGTCTTGAACGGATGCGAGACCAGCACCAGCGTTTCTTCCAACACGGAATTCATATTCACTTCACTAAACTGCGCGGAGCCGACGCGCGAAAAATTCAGCAGGTTGTTGACGATTTCGCTGGCGCGGAAGGTCTGCTTGATAATTTTTTCGATCAGCAAGCCGCGCGGATCGTCGCCCGGAAATTGCTTGGCCAGCATTTGAATGTAGTTTGCGATTACGGCGAGGGGAGTATTCACTTCATGCGCCACGCCCGCGGCCAACAGGCCGAGCGACGTTAATTTTTCTGTTTGCATCAGCTGATCTTCCAGGCGCGCGCGCTGCGAAACATCGTCCACTAGAATCAAGCGGCCCAGGCGCTGGCCATCCTTGCCAAGAAGCGGCGTAATGGAAACGTTCACAACCAGCAGGCGGCCTTCGCGATGGCGCAGTTGGAATTTGTAAATGCTGGAAACGCGCTCATCTTCGGCGCGAGCTTCGATTTCCGCAACCATGTCCGCCGGAAGAACGTTTTCCAAATTTTGGCCAATGGCATCCACGCGCGAAACGCCGACCAGATGTTCGACCTGCGAGTTCCACGATTCGATGCGGCCTTCCAGGTCCACAGCAAAAACGCCGACATGCAGCGATTCGACAATGTTTTCGCTGAAATCCTTCAGGCGCTCGATTTGAATCGCTTTTTGTTCCAGCGAACTGTAGAGCTGCGCGTTATCCAGCGCGATGGCGACGTAACTGGCGATGGTGAACAAAAGTTCGACGTCGTCAGACGAAAGGAAATCGCCGTCCACCGTTTTGCCCAGTCCCAGGACGGCTACGGTGCGTTCGCGAATGCGGCACGGAATGTAATAGTTCAGGTCCAGCCGTTCGAGAGAGCGCCGAATGGAAGGATCGGTTTCGGCGGCGTTGCGCGGCGATTCGTAAAATAAATACCCGCGGGAAAATTCCGGGCGCGCGGGATCCATAAAGCGAAGGTCCAGCGCTTCCGTGTTGGTGATGCCGAGCGAGCGCGAAAGGCGCACCGTGCCGGCTGCTTCATCCATGACGAAAATCGCCAGGCGATCGACAAGGAGCGTTTGCGAAATGCGATCCATCACGGAGCCGAGCATCGGCTCAATATGAACTTCGTTCGTAAGCGTGCGGCCAAATTCAATCAGCGTGCGGCGATAGTCCAAGCGGTCGCGATAGAAAAATCGATCGAGGCGCCGCTGCGTCCAGTCTCGGAAGGGCTGCAATAGAAATGCGGCCAACACGATGGCGAGCGTGCCGCCGGTCGGCCCCTGTGGCCACGTCGAATGGAAAAGCTCGCCGACGCTCGCAACGACCAGGAAATAAACGGCAACCACGCCCGCCGTTGCCGCTGTGTAGGCCAAGCCGCGCTTGAAGATGATGTCCACGTCCATCAAGCGGTAGCGAATAATAGCGTACGCAAAGCACAGCGGAACCAGCGCGAGCGAAAGCGTGGAAAGTTTGCCCCAGTACGGCACGAAGCCGCCGGTGAAGAAAACATAAGGAACGATATACATCAGCACGAACGGCATGACCGCGACGGTGCCGCCGAAAACCCATTTCAATTGCTGCTTCAGAATTCCACTGGGCGCGTTGCGATAGCTGCGCAGAAAAATTGCGGCGGCCAGCAGGAAATAAATTCCTGTGTAAGCCATGCGAATCTGATCCAACTCAATTCGCGCGCCCAGCCACGGCACAAATCCCAACCAACCCCCCGCAACCAAAACCTGCACGGCGCCGATAATCGCCGGCACGGAGTACACCACAATTAATTGCGCCCAACGGCCGCGCCGCGATCCGCTGCGTTCCGGAAATACCAGGGCAAAGTGCAGCAGCAACGCCGCCTGCAGCAGGCACGCGCCAATGTTTGCCCAGTAGACAATCTGGTCAAACGAATTCAGTTTTCCGGTGAAATGGAAGGTGTAAAAAATGAATGAGACCAGGCAGAAAATGTAAAAATGCAGCGCGCGGGCGGCGCTCCACCGGCGCAGAAAAATGAAAACGCCGATGAATAGATATACGACGCCAATAAAGCGCAGATAATTCTGAAGAGACGATTTTTCCGCTGGAGCCGCCACCACTTGCGCGATAAAATCCGCGCCATTCCGCACCAACTCGTAGCGCAATTCCGTCCAGACAACACCGGGACGCCCCAGCCGTTGCGTTACTTCCAGCGTGTTTCCGATTTTTGCGTCGTTAATCGTCAGCAGCAGGTCGCCCTGCTTCACACCGGCTTTGTCGGCGGGAGAATTCGGCTCAACGTGGCGTGCCCGAACTCCCGCATCCGTATCCAGCCAGGTGACGCCATCTTCCGCAATTTCAAATTTCATGCTCTGGCGGAAATTGATCGTAGCAAAGACAATGGCAGCGAACGTCACCAATACAAGGGCGACGGCACCGACTCGGACTCGTAGGCTTTCGGTCATTTCAGGCTGGTCGTCAAAAGCTATACTGCACTTTCATCAGCAAACTAACAAATTGAGGCCACTCGCGAGGTAGTCCTCGCTTTAGTGTTTTAGCACGTTATCTTCCAAAAGTGGGATGATTCGTGGTTTGTAAGTTACACAATCAAAAGCATTTACGGCACGCGGCTTAATTCTCAAGGAAAAGTATTCCGCTTTTGGTATTGGCCATCCCATTCTTGGTAGGAGCGCGTAACTTGCCTAGAACTGGAAACTTAGCCCGCCGCGGAATGAGCGTGACGCCGACACCAGCACGACCGAACCGTCCTGTGCGGTGATGGGGATGTAACCCTGTGCCAGCAGGTTTCGGGCGTCGGCCAGGAACTCCCAGCGGCAGGTCCAAAGGCTTCCCGGTAGCGGTTGACGGATGCCGACGCTAAAGTAGGGATCCAAATCGTAGAGCGCTTCCCCGTACGAGTCCTGATGCGTAAGCGCGGGGCCGTTGAGCCATTTGTAGCCGACGTGGAATTCCGTGCCGGAGTGCCGCACCTTTCCTGAAAAGCGCGCTCCAACGCTGTGCCGATAGCGCATGATGAGCGAATCGCGAAGCAACGCAGTGGCGGCGACATCTTCCGAGCCCGGCGCAAGCGCTCCAGCAAACGCATACACAGCGGCCAGATCAAAATTCTCGCCGAGCTTTTGCTTATACGCCACGCGGATGCCGGAAGACTCCGTGGAGCCGGCGTCATAAACAAACGCGCTTGAAAACGGATCCTGCAGATAATCGGAACTGGAAGGATTACCGATTCCGAAAACAGGAGTGTCCTTCGACTGTTCGTGAAACGCGGCAACTTCCACGCTGGCCTGCTGCGAAATTTTGTAGTGAAGATTGGCCTCTTCGTGCCAGCCACCTTCCAAAACCGGATGGCCCGTACGCAGCATCAGAATCGGGAAAGAATTCAAATCGGCCATCGCGCGATCGGGACTTGGACCAGAAGAAGTTGTGTTCGCCGCAGTGCCCGATGCGACGATGAAATTCGCCTGCCACGACGGTGTGACCAGCACGGTAAGAGCAACGACGGGCCGCAGCGATTCGGTGCTGTCGCCAATTTGAGCGCCGAGAACATCCACTCCATAATGAAGTGTGGCGCTATCGCCAATCGCCAAAGTATTCCGCTGCGAAAACCGCTCTCCTCGAAAGAACAGTCCATCGGGACCAAGCCACGCCTGACGAATGACGACTTCGGTCATCGAGCCGCCCGGCGCATCTCCTGAAGGCATCCACGCCGTCGCGATTCCGCCCGCGGGCAAATCGTGGCCATAACTCATTTGACCGGCGAACAGCAAACGTCCTTCGCTGCCGATTGGCTGGTCATATAAAAACGCGGTCGCCGGTGCTTCGGGAAGATTTGAGATTGAGCCGGGCTGAGTTGAACCGCTGGTCATCTCAAGATCGGCATGCGCACGACGGACGCTGTACTCGTCCGGCAATTTGGAGAGGGTCGAAGTTTGAGGATCCGTCCATTCCAGCACAGGACGCGTGGCGGCGGAAGCCCGCAAAACGGATTTCCAATCATTGGTGGTTGTTGTTTGTGAAGGCGCACGGCGCAGGCGATCTAGCGACGCGAAAACAGTGGTCATCTCAACTCTTACCATCGTTGTCACATTCGGCAGCACGTGAATGTGCCGTTGAAGGGCCGGAAGGTATCCAATCAGAGTTACGCGCACTTCATAGAATCCCGCGGCCACACGCGCGCCATTAAAAGCGCCATTCTGATTGGTGAAAAGTTGAGTGGGAACAGAATCGGCAAGATTTTCGGCGACGAATTTGACGGTCGCGCCCATTTGCGGCGTGCCGCCCGGCCCCAGAACCACGCCGGAAAGCTGGCCATAATTTGTGGCTGCCGCAGCCGGCCCGGGCAGAAAAATCGCCAGGGCCAGGGCAAGCAAGGGCAGAACGAATATGCCACCCCTGTTGCGCACTGCGTGAGCCATCATGGCCTCCTGTTGAGAATCAATTCGCCGCGGTGGCGCGTGGCGGCAGCGCGGCCGGCTTGACGGTAAATTCCTGAGAACGCGTCAGCGATTGATTGCCAACTTTATCGTCAACGGTAATTTCCAGTTTGTATTTGCCCGGCGCGAAATCGTTCTGGTGCAGGGTGATCTGCGTTTCAATGGTTAACTGATCTCCGAATTGTTTGAATTCATCCGAAGTTTCAGGCGTATCCAGAATGACCTGATCGCCCTTGGTAGTGGTGATTTTGAAATGAGCCAGAACGTTTGATTTGTGCGTTGTCGGATCGATTTTAAGGTTGTAAATCTGAAAATAGATTCCCATCTTCTGCTCGGCCGTAAATTCCTGGTGCAATGCGGGTCGTACCTTTACATCTCCAAGAACGAACGGCCCGATGCCAACCTGTTGCGGCGGAACTTTCTCAATGCTGTCGGCGAGGATCAGCGTGCTCGCGTCCAGTTTTTCCGCATCAAATTGTGGCACCCTCAGTGAGGTGCTCACCACGCCCGTGTTTCCGCTGTGCGTATCCTTCAGCACGATATCCAGACGATACAGACCGGGGCGCAGAGGAATCGTTTTTCCATAGATGGATTTCTTGGTCAGGTATTGCTGGAAAAGAGTGTCCGGAAAATCGTCGTGGATGGTGTCTTCAAAAATCTGCACAACGCGTCCGCCAATGGTGCTGATGCGCGCATACAAATTTAGAGTACCGAGATGAACGCCGTCTTTTTCCTCGAAACTCATGGCACGGTTATTCAGTTCAACCGTGATTGGCACCATGACCGTGTCCGAGGTGATTTTCAGGTATGCGAACCCCCAATCAAATGGAAGCTGGTTCCGCACGATGCGCGCGGTCACCAATTCTTCCAGAGACTTGAACTTCACCGGTGGCGCTACGAAAATTTTCGCTGAAAGTTCAAGCCGCGTAAATTCGTCCTGGTCGCCGCTGTTGTTGGAAAATTCGCTTAACGGGCTGGTGGTTCCGTTGGTCTGTGTAAAGCGCTGAGTCTTGTCCGCCAGACCGTACTGCTCCAATTCACTCAATCCAGCGCCGGGTACATACAGCAATGCGTCCTTCTCACCGGGATCGGTGCTCAGGCGGTATTCATTGGTGCCCGATTTATCCACGAATTCAATCTTAACGTTGGGTCCGATGCCCTCGAGGTAGTTATACGTCCAGTCTTCAAATGGATACGTTTCCGTGTTGCCGCCGCCTTCTTCAGGAGTGCGATTGTAATTTCCACCGGAAGGATGCGTATCGGTGTTGTCCGGCTTGCCCCAGATAATGTAGATGCGGCCGCGGTCCGTCTTCCAGCCCGGTGCTCCTGACGCAAAATGCTCGTTTGCGTAGGCGATGCGCCGGAAATGCTCTTCCTTGAATTCGTTTTCGGGAGTATCAGGAGTGGGATCGCGTCGCAGCCAGAAATTCTCGATAAACTGTTCGCGCTCTTCATTCGTGGAAAGCTTCAGGAAGGTTTCGCGCTCTGCATCGGTAATGATGTACGGCACATCGTTATCAAGCCAGACTCTGTAGGGCGAGCCCAACTCGTTGTACAGCTTCTTTTGCTGACCCTTTGTTAGGCGTGCACTCTGAGCCTGTGCTTTCTTATTTTTGTCGTTCTTGTCCGTTTGATCCTTGCTGGCCTGTCCGGAAGTCACCGGAGGATCCTGCGCGCGCACGGTCGGCATCAGGATAAATGCGGATGCGATGCCCAGGCACAGCAGACGGCTAGACAGTCTCATGGAAACACCTCTCCCTATTCTGGTAGATGCCGATTTTAGTCTTACCGGACAAGTGCGTCAACAAGGGATTCCCTCGAGTTCCGACTGATTACCAGCCTTAGATTCCGTGGTTTACGGGGAGGTTGCCCACGTTGGGACCGTTTGAGCCCGGTCAGTACGCCCCAGACAGTGATTAGTGTCCCGACAACTGCTTCCGGGCCAGATCGCGGTTTTTCAGGGCGGCGGCATGCGTGGGATTTGCGGCCAGCGCCTTATCAAACTGCTCGAGAGCTTCGGCTGGTTTGCCCATGCGCAGAAACAATTCTCCGAAGTCATTGTGCACCTGAGCGTCTTGTGGGAATGCTGTCAGTACCTGAGTGAAATCCTGCACGGCTTCGGAGAATTGACCGGTTCGAGCGAGCGCTTTCGCAAGGTTGTAACGCGCGCTCGCGTAGTCTGGTTGAAGTATGAGCGCGGCGCGGAATTGTCGAATGGCGTCTTCTGATGGGCCGATAGCTGAAAGCGCCGTGCCAAGCCAATTATGACCTTCGGGCTGTCCGGGTTGTAGTTTCACCGCTTCGTCCAGAACACTCACCGCGTCGCGGGGATCCAAGCGCCTGAGCATCAAAGCGCCGAGCCACAAGTGCGCTTGAAAATCATCCGGATATTTTTCCAGTTGATGGCGCATCAGCGCTTCTTCCAGAGCGCCGCGTTGGCCGGCCTCACGCGGCAAAAGTTGAAATGAAAGATGAGCCATTTCGTCGGTGGATTGATTTCCACTGAAGACGCGTTTCGGCGGACGATGCGGATTGAGTGGATTCGCAGCGGAATTATCGTAATGCCAGCGCATCAACAGGACGGAGCCCTTCGGAAGAAAGACCGGCTCGCGATAGTGGTACACAGCCTGCCACTTTGGATCCCAATGGCGGATGAGAATCAGCTGCTTGTGTTCGCCGTTGGGAAGAATCGCGAATCCTTCCACTACATGACCCAAGTAATGCGCGTGCGGATATACGGCGAGTGCTTCCGCATCGAGCGGCAGCGTGAATTTATCGGTGACGACGAAATCCGGATCGCCCGGCGGAATATTCAGCGCGCCGTCGTGCTCAAGCTGAATCAGAATCGGCGCGTATTTCGGCGGTTTATCCGTGAAATATACGCCGATGGAAGGTTTCACTTCTTCCGGTTTACCCATGGTCATCATGTGCGCGTTCAGCACTAGATCGTTCCCGGGATCCAGCCGCCACGAAAAACCATCCTGCTCGACCCACGGAGTGCTGCCCGGTTTCCAGAAAAGAAAGTGGCTATCGAAATCAAAAATATTCCGCACGATTTTTACGTTCATTCCCGGGAATCCCGCACCGGGTTCCGATTCCTGCCGCCGTGCCGATCGCGCCCGGTCCACGATTATGTTCGCGTGATGAATCAGGTGCGCATCTCCCGGACGAATCTCAATTGCGCGGACGTATTTCGTGTCGGTAATTCCCGGCGAGAAAATAAAATTCCAGAAAACGTCAGGGCCCTTTGCCGGAAGAGTAAATGCGCGAGTTGCTTCCACCACCATGTCCGGCGGTCCGAGCTGCCATCCTTCAGTCAATTTCGGAACGGGCGGAGTTTCGGATGCGGGCCCCTCGGGCGCGCCGCTCTTCACCCAATTTCCGATGAGTGCAATTTCTTCCGCGGTCAGGCGATGCTCACCGGCGAAATCGCCGTATCCTGCAGCGGGTAACCAGGGAGGCATCGCGCGGCTTCCTGTTGCCGATGCGATTTGCTGCGCGTGCTTCTTTGCGTCTGCGTAATTCAAAAGTGGAAACGGAGCGGATTCTCCGGGCCGGTGACATGAAATGCAATTCCGGTAAAGCATGGGAGCAACGTCGTGAGCGAAATTCGGAGCAGACGCGATAGGTGGTGATGGTCGGACAATTTGTTGGGCCGCCGAGGTGGCGATGACCAGGATCGCTAGACCCGCCGCTACCACTAGATTTCCCGCTGAACGATTCGCACGGAACATTTAATTTAGGGAGCCCTGCAGGCCCCGGCCGGTTATGAATCCGGCTGAACCCTGCCAGGTTGTCCGGTAGTGTACACCTGCCTGATTTACGTAACGATGTGCTGAAGACGCCATTCCAGTGATTTTGGGGAGCGGCATCCCGTAAGCTGCATAAAAATCAGTAGGTTACGCCGAAGACGGATGCGTTTTACCGTAATTTACCCCAGTGCCCAACGTCAGGCATCCCTTTCAATAGTTTTGAGAATCCACTACAATGAGAAGAACCGAGTAGGGTGCGCGACCGTCTATATCTTCTGACCAGACCTGCACCAAACCTAGTTTTGTGGGGACGTCCCGGACAGCGAAAATTTTGATGCAATTGGGTCAAGGCGGAAGGAAACTTTCGGTCGCGAGAAAGCGTATTAACAGAGCAGGGGCAGTCGGACGATAAGGAAGCCCCCGAATTACATAAGAGAGAATCCAGAATGAAGGTTTGGAAAAAAGTTGGTATTGGTGTGGTTGTGTTGGCGGTCGCCGGCGGAATCGTCGTCTATAGCGTCAAGCAGGCGAACAAGGACGTCGTAACAGTGCAGACCGCGAAGGTCGGTCAGGAACACCTGACGACGGTGGTGACGGCTTCCGGCCAGGTTATGCCAAAGACGTACTCAAACATATTGGCTCAAGGATTTGGGCAGATTACGGAAATCCTGGCCAAAGAAGGCGATCAGGTGAAGCGCGGCGATATTTTGCTGCGCACTGACGACATTCAACCCGCGGCCAATGCGGAAGCAGGGAAGTCCGGAATTGATTCGGCCTCCGCGGCTCTAGAATCCGCGCAGGCTAGCTGCGTATCGGCGCAGGCTGATGAGAAAAATCAAGAAGCCAATCTGGAAAACAATAAAATTAGCTGGGATCGCGGACAAACTCTCTACCAAGAAGGTTTGATCCCCAAACAGGATTACGACACGCGGAAGGCGGTCTATGACGGATCCGTCGCAGCCGTTGCTTCGGCCCAGGCGAAGATTCCGCAGTGCAGAGCTCTGATTGAGCAGGCGCGCCACTTCATGGAACAGAACAAGGCGCAGCTTGTTGCCACGTCTGATATATTAAACAAGACGACGTACCGCGCGCCCATCGACGGCATTGTAACTTACATCGCCGTTCGCAAAGGCGAGAACATGGTTCCCGGCATTGAGAACTCATCGGGCAGCTACATGATGACGATTTCCGATATGTCGGTTGTCACCTCGGAAGTGATGGTGGACGAAACGGACATCATCAACATACGCGTCGGCCAGCCGGCAACAATTACGGTGGATGCTCTGCCCGCACAAACTTTTACCGGCAAGGTCACGGAAGTAGGCAACCAGGCAGTGCTGCGCAGCTCCGGTCTGGCTTCCACTCAGTCCACAACCGGTTCGCAGGAAGCGAAAGATTTCAAAGTTGTTGTGACGCTGGATCACCCGCCAACAGGTCTGCGCAATGGACTTTCTTCGACCGCGAAGATTGTGACCGCGGAAAAAGAAAATGTTCTGGCGATTCCGATTCAGGCGCTGGCGGTGCGCTCGCGCAAGCAACTTGAAGATGCCGCAAAACAGGGTGCCGCCAAACAAGGCGGAGGCAGCAGCGTGACATTGGCTGCGGCCAAGCCCGATGCGAATTCCACAGACGCCAAGAAGGACGACGTACAGGGCGTTTTCGTGATTCGCAACGGCAAAGCGCTTTTTGTTCAGGTGCAAACTGGAATTTCCGGTATCACGGATATCGAAGTTACCAGCGGTTTGCAAAAGGGCGATGAGATCGTCACCGGCAGCTACAAAGCGCTGCGTACGCTCCGGCCGGATACTCCTGTCAAAATAGATAACACCACGCCCGCGCAAGGGTCCGAAACGACCTGAGCGGCGTCTAAGCAAAGAGGGGAATCCACGGATGCCCGCAGAAGCTACAGTGTCGGACAGCTACCGGCAGGACTTGGTTGACGCCGGAATGGCGATCAAGACAGAGGGTCTCGCCAAAGTTTACGTCATGGGTACGGAAGAGGTTCACGCCCTGCGCGGCGTTGACCTGGAAATTCACCGTGGCGAATACGTCGCCATCATGGGCCCTTCGGGTTCGGGCAAATCCACGCTGATGAATCTGATCGGCTGCCTGGATTCGCCTTCCAGTGGAAAATACTGGCTCGCCGGACGACTGGTCAGCGAACTGGATGACGACGAGCTGGCCTACATTCGCAACAAAGAAATTGGATTCGTATTTCAGACCTTCAATCTTCTGCCCCGCGCTTCCGCGCTTCACAATGTTGAGCTGCCGCTGATTTACAACGGCACGCCATCGGACGAACGGATGGAACGTGCCAAGAGTTCGCTGCAAATTGTGGATTTGGCCGACCGCATGTATCACAAGCCGAATGAACTTTCCGGCGGACAGCGGCAACGCGTGGCGATCGCGCGCGCGCTGGTAAATCGCCCGTCAATTCTGCTGGCGGATGAACCGACCGGAAACCTGGACTCGAAAACCGGCGAAGAAATTATGGCGGTGTTCGAGCGACTGCACGCGCAGGGCAACACGATTATTCTGGTAACGCACGAGCCTGACGTTGCCGCGCACGCTTGGCGCGTGATTCACGTGCGCGACGGAAAAGTCGAATCGGATAAGAAGATTAAGTAGCCGCGGCTCTCACAACCATCGGTTTTTCTCGCGTTCGCACGCAGTAGCAATCATAATTCATTTGTTTTGGCACTCCGAATAGGCGTGAGCGCGCCCTTCTTCAAACCAGCGGCGGCGAATTCCGGCGCCCACGCATCTGCGGCCATTTTTGTGATATAGAGTGCGGCAAAATGAGGTCCGGGCCGTGTGACCTCGCCGCCCGAATCCAAGTCCACGTTCTTTCTTCCTGAAAGGAGATACATCGTGTCCGCGAAGAAACTCTTGCTGTCCACTTTGCTCGGGGGAGTGATTGCGTTTGCCTATGGATTTATTTCCTGGGACCTTTTGCCGTGGCACCCCATTTCCTCTTTCACAAATGAAGACGCTGTGACAGCGGCCGTCAAAGCCGGCGCACCGAAATCAGGAGTTTATCTAATGCCGAACGAGCAGCCACCTGCCGGTGCCGACAAAGCCGCGCAGGCAAAGGCGGAGCAAGCGATGATGGATCGCATGAAGGCCGGCCCCGTCGTATTCGCCGCGATTCAGGCTCAGGGAATGGGTGAAAATTACGCGATGTTCTTTGTTGTCGGTGGGCTCATTGATTTTGCGGGTGCGTTCTTCATCTCATGGCTCGTCCTGATGATTCCCGGCACGACGTATGGCAAGCGGCTGCAAATCATCGTGCTGGTTGCGCTCGTTGGCGGAATTCTGGTGGCGCTGCCGAATTGGGCCTGGTGGGGATTCTCGACGGGTTACACGGCGTCGGTATTCGTTGATCTGGTGGTCGGTTGGGGCCTGGCTGGTCTGGCGATGGCGAAGTTCACGGGCTGATGGCCGTTCAGTCTTTACGTGCCGCGCATAATCGGCCCGGCGCAAGTGCCGGTGAGACATGAGAAAAACATCGCGTGGTGTTACGCTACGCGTGAATCCACATGTTCGCCGCGCGCACAAATTGGAATCTTCAGACGAATCGCTTCGCGCGTGCGTTGGAACGTCATCGCCGCTCCGGAAGGGCGCTGCTCGATCTGACGGCGTCCAATCCCACAACGTGCGGCTTTGAATATCCAGCAGAAGAAATTCTGAGCGCGGTGGCCGATCCGCGCGCACTGGAATATTCGCCCGAAAGCAAAGGCTTGCGCGGCGCGCGCGAAGCCGTTGCTAGCTACTATTCCGGCAGGCCTGGATTCGGAATTTGCGCCGGCGGCGTGGATCCCGAGCGCATCGTTCTCACCGCCGGAACCAGCGAAGCCTACAGCTACATTTTTCGTTTGCTCTGCGAGCCCGGCGACGAAATTCTTTTTCCTGCGCCCAGTTATCCACTGCTGGAATATCTGGCGGCGTTAAATGACGTGCGCCTCGTGCCGTATCCATTGTTTTACGATCACGGCTGGCAGATGGATTTGGGCGGGCTGCGATCGGCGCTGACTCCGCGTTCCCGCGCGGTGCTTGTCGTGCACCCGAACAATCCCACCGGATCATTCGTAATGCCTAAGGAAGCAACCGAACTGCACGCGATTTGCGCCGAACGCGAAATGGCAATTGTTTCCGACGAAGTGTTTCTCGATTACGCCGCAGAATCGAAACCGCATTCCACCTTTGTTTTTGACGGCCCTGCGCTCGCGTTTACGCTCAGCGGCCTATCCAAAATTTCCGCGTTGCCGCAGATGAAACTGGCGTGGCTCGTTGCAAGCGGGCCGCAAACGCTCGTCCAGCGCGCGACGGAACGCCTGGAAATTATCGCCGATACGTTTCTTTCTCCCGGCACGCCGGTGCAGCTCGCGTTGCCGCGGCTGCTCGGCATTCGCGAACACATGCAGCGCCAATTGCAAAGCAGAATCACGGCGAATCTCGCGCACTTGGATGCCGCGCTCGCGATGAACAAACTTATTTCGCGTCTCGATCGGCAGGGCGGCTGGTACGCGGTCTGGCGGGTTCCCGCCACCGGCTCCGACGAAGATCTCGCGGTTGCGCTGCTCGAAAAGCACTCAATGCTCGTCCATCCGGGCCGCTTCTTCGATTTCCGTCAGGACGGATTTCTGGTGCTCAGTCTGATCACACCCACAGCGGATTTTCACGAAGGCGTGCGGCGCTTGCTTGAGTTTTTTGGCCACACTTTGTAATACTCGCGCAGCCGCAAGGAGGAAAAATGGCCAAACAAACCGGCGCAAAGAAAGTATTCAAAGCGAAGGTGGAAGCCATTGGCCCCGGCGGCGCGTGGTCCATGATGCGCATCCCATTTGACGTGGAAAAGGAGTGGGGCAGCCGTGCGCGCGTTTCCGTGTGCGGTGCAATCAACGGATTTGCGTTTCGCACTTCGATATTTCCCGATGGCAAGGGCGGCCACACCATGATGGTGAACAAGGCCATGCAGAAAGAAGGCGGCGCGGTTCCCGGCAAGTCGGTGCGCGTCGAACTGGAGCACGACACTTCGCCGCGAACGATTTCGGTGCCGCCGGATTTAAAGAAGGCGCTCGCGAAAAATTCCAGGGGAGCCACTGTGTTTGAAACGTTTGCTCCATCGCATCGCAGGGCTTACGTAGACTGGATTATGCAGGCCAAGCGCGCCGAAACGCGCGTCACACGGATCGCACGCGCTGCGCAGATGATTGCCGCGGGCAAGAAGCGCATGTAGCTCGGTGAATTGAGTGCCCTGTTGCAGTAGGGGACGTCGTTCGATAAAGCGGAGGAGCGCATGAAGTCCAAACACCCGGCCACGCATGACGAATATCTTCGAGACAAAAATCTTGGGCTGCGAGAGGGCGCCAATCGTTTGCGCGCGCTCGTCAAGAAGGCGGTTCCGAAGGCGAAGGAATCCATAAATCCGTGGCACGTTCCAATTTTTGAATCGAACGGCCCCATCTGTTATTACATGGCGGGCAAGAATCACATCACGCTTGGATTCATTCGAGGTACCTCTCTTCCGGACCCCGAAGGATTGCTGGAAGGAACCGGGAAAAATCTTCGCCACGTGAAGATCAAGGCGACCGAGGACGTGGGCCGTCCTGGCCTTCCGCAATTGTTTAAATCTGCTGCCCAACTGAATGCAAAGGAACCGCAACAGGAATGCGTCCGTATCGTAAGTGAACTACCTCGCCTAGGATTCGCTGAAGGCCGACGATTGCGCGCGGCGCTCCTTAACACTTCCTTAAGGTTCGCAAACCTAAGCTCGGTAACGACGATATGTAGAAAGTGAATCCGTGGCATGGAAAGGCAGACAATGAAACGTTCCATTACATTTGCAGTTTCAGCTCTTTCGAGCACTGTACTTTGCGCCTGCGTACTAACCGCTCGCGCGCAAGAACCCGCGCCGCTGAAACTGGTCCAGACCATCAAGCTTGGCGCGGAGATCAAAGGTCATTTCGATCACTTCGGAATTGACCTGAAAGGCCAGCGGTTATTTGTGACTGCCGAAGATGCCAAGGCAGTGCTGGTTTACGGACTGAACGACGGAAAATTGATTCACACCATTGGAAACATAAGCAGGCCGCATGCAGTGCTAATCCGCGACGATTTGAATCGCATTTACGTGACCGATGGCGGAACCGGCGATTTGAAAATTTTCGATGGCAGCACGTACAGTCTCATCAGCACGGTGAAACTCGAACTCGACGCTGACTCGATTGGCTACGACCCGCAAACCCACCTGCTTTACATTGATAACGGCGGCGGCGATGCGAAGCAGACATTCTCGCTCATCAGTATCGTGAATACGGACACAGGTGCAAAGGTTGGCGACATCAAAGTGGATGGCGATACGCTCGAAGCTCTCAGGCTCGAACGCTCCAGCTCGAAGATGTATGTGAACAACCGTGCAAAAAACCAGATCGAAGTAATCGACCGGGAAACGCGCACGATTCTTGCGTCCTGGAAGGTTGCAGGTGCAACGATGAATGTCGCCATGGCGCTGGACGAAGCCCATCATCGTCTGTTCGTCGGATGCCGCAGCGGTCACATCGTGGTTTTCAATACGGAAACAGGGAAACAGTTGGAAGCTCTGCCGACAGACAAAGGAGTGGACGACGTCGTTTTTGACGCAGCAAGCGGGCGAATTTACGCATCCTGCGACGGCGCAATAAATGTTTACCGCGAAACGGACGCCGACCACTATCAGTCGCTTGGGAAAATTGCCAGCGGACCGCTGGGAAGAACGTCCAGCCTCGCGCCGGAATTGCACCGATATTTTGTGGCCGTACCGGCGCACGATGCCGTTCCCGCGGAAGTTCTGATCTACGAAGTGAATTGAAGGAGCGCGCCTGCTTCATTTTGTTTGATCTGGTCCGGGAGTTTGCGCGGCAACGTAACATCCCAACACTCTGACCTCATTTCCCAATTTGCGCAGTTCTTCGAGCGCGTTCTTCACCTTTGCGTCATCCATGGACGCTGCAAGATCCAGATAGAAGCGATACTCCCACGGATGCCCGGGAATTGGCCGGCTTTCGATTCGCAATAAATTAATCTGTCGCTTTGCGAAAGGTTCCAGCGCTGCTTGAAGGGAGCCGGGTTGGTGCGCCAGGCGCAGCACAAGAGAAAGTTTGTTCGCGCCACGCGGAATTTTCGCGTCGGACGATAGCAACAGAAACCGCGTAAAGTTTGCGCGATCGTCCTCAACGTGCTCGCGCAGGATTACGCCGCCATAAACATCCGCCGCGCGCAAGCCCGCGATGGCGGCGCGCGACGCGTCCGCCGCGCGAACAACATTGCTCACGCTGCCCGCCGTATCTTCGGCTACGACGCGCCGAATATGCGGGTGCGCGCCGAAGAATCGCTCGCACTGCGCCAAGGCCACGGGATGCGATTCGACCGAGCGCACATTTTCCCATTGCGCGCCCGGCGGGCCGATCAGATACATCGCAATCGGAATCACAACTTCGCCGACGATCACCAAATTGCTTCCAAGCAACAAATCGTAGGAGCGATGCACCGAGCCGGCCAGAGCATTTTCGATCGGCGCGAGAATCAAATCCGCCGCGCCGTCAGTGATGGCGACGAAAAGGGACTCAAATGTTGGCCGCGGCACCGGCGCAATGTGTTCACCAAGCAGGTTTATCGCAGCTTGCTCGCTGAACGCGCCGCGCTCGCCCTGAAATGCAACTCGAGGCGATCCGGCAGCGTTCATGGAGTCTCCATGGAATGCGAAGCGGACGTTCGCCGCAGCGCGGCCTGTTCTTCGGCGTGCCGCGATTCCGTCACGATGTCGCGAAAAAGCCGCGTGAGCGCTTCGGCGTCAAGCACGCCCGGATTATTTTCCAGAATGCGGCTCACAACCTCCTGCTCGCGCGCAGGATCGTAAAGCGCAAGTCCGGATTCGCGCCTCGTGCCGCCAATTTCAATCGCCAGTTGCGCGCGGACGCTCAGCAGGCGGAGAAGTTGGTCGTCCACCTGATCAATTCTCTCGCGGAATTCTTCGATGGTCATGGCTTGTATTCCTCGTTTCCTGAAATTTCATGGCCCCAAAAACAAAAAAGCCACTTTCCCTGTCAGGAAAGCGGCCGGTGGATGACTCCTTGTTGC
>OCZU010000034.1_pt1 | contig 104205 bp, 102 predicted proteins | sample 1539001 | NCBI WGS metagenome assembly OCZU01 (sample SAMEA3539306, study PRJEB22396) | soil metagenome | biome: tundra; feature: field; material: soil | place: USA | collected 2010-05 | depth 0.15 m | reverse complement strand
AGGGTGGCGGCACCGGGCGGGATTAGCTTGTGGAGTTGCGGCGGCAGCAAAGCTAGGAGCGCTTCGGCAACGCAGCCGACGTTCAGGCAGTGGTCGCGCACGCCGATGCCGGGCTTTCCGTCTTCGGTAGTCTTTGCCCAGCATTCTTCGTAGCGCAGAACATTGTCGCTCGGGAACAACTGCCTGTTTCTTATTATTGGAGCTGGCACGCGCCAAATGTTACCACGGCGTCGAAACACAGCCTCATGCCGGAAGACCAATTCATAGTAGATCCGAAGGACTGGGCGTATATGCGCGGACATATACAAATCGCGTCACGGAACAGTGGGAAATTGAGATTACCAAAATCGGTCCCACACGGATTGAAGGTCGCGCAACGCAGCACCCACCAGGAACAAAATTCGACTGCCAAAAGGGAACATTCTCTAAACCGATGGATGAGTGGCAATCGTTTACTTGGATACCTGAATGAGTCGAGTGGCGCATCCTTACCCGATACCCATGCGCGGGATACTATCACGGCACATAAACATACGTGTAGTATCCTTGCTTACTAAGCTGGCTACATTGGTTAAGCCAAAGTTAATCAAGACTAGAGGACGTTTCCATGGAAGTTAAAGATTTGTGTCGCGGTTGTATTCAACCCGAGCCCTCCAATGACCACAAGAAAACGATGGTTCCTCTCGGCAGTCTTGTCACTGAAGTGGTTTCGGTGAATAAAGGACATCGGCGAGAGTCGACCCGACGCTATAAGTGTTCGATTTGCGGAGCAGTTTGGGAAAGGCTCACCGAAGGTGGGGCGGGGGGCCACGGCGACTTCTGGAACTTGTTTGATCCACGTCATACGAAAAAGGGGCCAGTATGGGCGGTTCTAAACGTTTCTGACGACTCTCATAATTTCAAGCTTGGAGAGCAAGCGATCATAGTGACGTTTATTCAAGGCAAGCTTCAAGCGACCACTGTTGAAATTCAATCGTTTCTCGATGGTGACCGAGACGGCAAGACTGCGTACACCGCGAAAGTCTTAGACGGCCACGTCCTCCCTGTGAACGCGATCACGAAGTTCACCGGTGAGAATGCCGTCAAGCCACTGGGTTGAGCGGAGAAGTACCAATCCATGCCCGGCGGGCGGTTCATCCTTGCGCAGCAAGGGTGGGGTCTTTGAATTTGACTTGGCACTTGTCTAGCTCGTCGATCAAAAGCAAGAAGCCCCACCCGTTGCGTGCCGTGCCGCGATGAATGGCAAACGAGAATACTGCCAATACTAAAAAAGCACCGCTTTCTGTCCTTGTGAAATTGAGTGGAATGTCGCGTCGAGCGCTGATCGATGCACGTTCCGGGAAAAGCAGACCGCACCGGAGCAACCGAAAGATTCTTGAGTCAGTCGCAGAGGCATCTCTCCGAAGTCTATAGGCGCTGTACACCGTCGCGCAGACCGAACTTGTCGGACAGTTCAACGACTATGCTTGGGAGAATTCGAAGCTAAGTTTTGAAGAGGTTGCAAGAAAAGAGCTGGGGCCGAATCCATTCCCGAAGACTCCAAATGGCCAGAAATTCAGAAGGGGATGCAAAGCGATATTTGACCGAGAGAGACAGAGCTAGAATTTACAGACGAGCCGCACGACCCCTCCGAAATCACCGTAGAGTAGGCTTCATTGATTTGCCTCTTGCGTTAACCTAAGATGGCGCGTCAAATTGCGGCCGCGCCCTTTTCGATTGCCAGCACTATTTCCCACTACCGCATTCTGAGGCAGTTGGGCGGCGGCGCGGCGTTGTGTATGGAGGTTATGGCGAAATGAAAGAACAAAGACGCCTGAAGCTCTCCGGAATCCAAGTGGGAATCACGGGCGAATACTTGGTAGCGGCCGAGCTTTCGCGCCGCGGCTATGTTGCTACGCTAACGCTTCGCAACACTCGCGGGATCGACATTCTCGCCTCAAATTCAGATGCCACTCGATCGGTCGGCATCCAAGTTAAAACTGCTCAGGGTGTAAGGCCTGACTGGATGATGAATAAGAAGGCTGAGGCGGACCTTGCCGAAAACCTTCTCTACGTCTTCGTTTGCATCGCCCCAGAAGGTTCAGCAACCTTTTATGTTGTACCGCGTAAAGTTGTAGCGAAGTACGTGCGCGAAAGTCACGCCGAGTGGTTAAAAACGCCAGGGAGGCAAGGTCAAGCCCACCAGGACACAGATATGCGGCGGTACAAAGACCCTGCGCATGAATACAAGGATCGGTGGGATCTCCTCGGCCTAGGCTAAGTTCAAATGGACAAGAATGCACGCAGAAAGATACTTGATGAAATAGCGGAACAAGTCCTGGCCAAGGACTCTCCGCTTTGTTGGGCGATCGCGCGAGAACTCGCCGACTTCACAGTCGCATTCATCGTGGCGAATAACGGTCAGCTCTCGCCCGCCGGAACAGGAACGCTTGTATCCTTTCGCGATTCACATTACTTCCTGACCGCTGCCCACGTCTGGGAGGAAACGCTCAAGCTAAGCGATTGGATTCGGATTCCGCTCAAGGAAAGGAGCCCTTGCCGCCTCGCGATCAGCCCGAAGGAAATCGTTTCATATGGTGCTCCGATTCCTGCGCGATGGAATGAATGGGGTCCAGATATAACACTTCTTCGGATTCCACCGGAGCGCGTAGGTAGCTTTACGACCGTCGGGCGACCCTTTTATCCGCTCTCGATGAAAAAAGAACTTCGGATCGATTGCTGTCTCGAGACAACATTTCTGATGGGTGCGCCCGCGCTTCGGGGGGAATTCACTGCCGAAAGTGCCATCCCAGAGCTTCAGGGGATGAACGTTTTGCTGGACACTGAGCTGTATTCATCGACCGAATTGTCTAACGGACTCCGCTCGCAATTCGATTTCGTCGACGTTCTTATCGACACCACCCAGCCTGACGTAGCGGCAAATTTCGGAGGGGTTAGCGGGGGTGGGCTCTGGAAGGTCTATGTTTTCAAGGGCACCGACGGAAGTACTCAAACCTTCAAGATTCTCGCGGGCCTTGCGTTTTGGCAGGATCCCCGAAATTCGAGCCTGCTTATTCGGTGCCACGGACCGCAGAGTATAGGTGCTGTTCTCTGCCGCCTCTACGACTAGGTCCAGACGACGAAAGACCGGCGAAGTGCATAATCGTCCCCGTTCTGTCCGCGAACGATTGGAAAACTCTGCAAAGAAGCGTTAATCGGGCATTGATGAGGGCCCGCACGCGTAATCGGAAACTTGAAAAATCCACTTCTCTGGTAACTGCGCCTGCTGGAGTCCTACACCGCACAAAAGCGTGGAAATTGAGGGATTGAACAAATTCGACGAGTGATAGAATCCGATTCTTATTGTGAAATATCACCGACTGTGGAAGCTGCCTTCGTGTCGGGAGCCAACCAGAACCGTCGCAGGGTCCAGACGAATTTTAATCGCCTTAATTAGGGGGAAACCCTTGGCGCAATCCCGCTCTCAGTGAGACAATCGGTGAGCGGAGGCGCTCTGATGAAACTTTCAAACCGAGTTCACAAATCCGTTTTGGGTGGGTTGTTCGCAAGTCTACTTTTGTTTGGCGGATTGTCTTTCGCGCACACGCTAACCTCGGAAGATTGGGGCACGGCCGTCGACGGGTTACAAATGCGAATCGTTCCCAGCCAAGAGAAAGGTGGGGATTCCAAGGTTCCGAAATTCAGAGTTTAGTTACGGAATGTCGGAAAGAATGACCGACTTGTGCCCTTGGGCATCATGACGCGCAGCGGGGACCGGCAATATCCAAATGCCGTCTCCTTGATTCTTATTGATGCCGACGGAAAACGTCGTCGGCTTTATCTCAGAAGCCTCCAACAGGTAGACAGTTCAGCGGAGCAGAGCCTTCTTGTTCCCGTTCCCGTTGGTGCGAGCTTCTCCTTGCCTGTCGACTTAGACAACTACTTTTCTACTTCCGAGGGATTCGGCTACAAGGTGATGCCCGGCACTTACTTGGTCGAAGCTCAATTGCTTGGGGCGGGCCAGTTTCCGAGCTTTAGGGAAATGGACCCGCAAGGACGTAGATTTATAGGTATCAAAGACGATTTTCCCCCAACGACAAATAAGTTACGAATTGAAGTTCCGAGCCGATAGCCTTATATCCGCGCGACGCCGGGGTTAATGCCGCGTATCAAACAGCATAAGCGGCCTACTTATGGGGGAGCATCTCAAGTACGTGGGCATCGCTCTTGGAAATGCGGACTTGCAAGAGGTCACCGCACTGATATGGAAATACTTGGAGAGGAGCCTGTTCCTGCCTGCAGTAGGGCACAGTAGCGGAGACGGTCCAAACGTCATATTTCGTTTTGGAAGTGCGGACTTCCAAGACACCGCATTGATATGGAAATACTTGGAGAGGAGCCTGTTCCTGGGTGGAGTGCACCGTGCCGTAGACGGTCCAAACGTCATCTTTCAATTTAGCTGTGAAGGGTCTTTGAGACTCAATCTTGTCCTGCCCGTAAACAGGAATTAGCACTGCTTCAGCAATCCTTACAGCAGTAGCCGAATCGGGAACGTAACCTTTCTTCGGAATCGCATCCTGTCCAAATGATGCGGCGGCTAAGAATAGGCAAGACAGCACGGTGGCCATTCTCATTGTTCTACCTCCGACTTATCCAACCGAACTTGTTCTCAGGTTATGTTACTCCTGTTATCGCGCCCGGTGGTACTGCTTCCTTCATCGTCGCCTGCATACTGGCCGCGTCACCACGATGCTGTCCCCCACCCTGCCCAGAAGTTGAGGCGCATTCCATTCTGATAAAATCTCTTCATGCCCAAAGGCTACTACTGGGTCGTGACATGCAGGAACACGAGGCTTCACGAGGGACAAAATCCGTTCGCCCTGCATCGGATTCCGCTCGGCAGGACGGACAAAACTGAAGAACGCCCGCCTCTTCCCGACCGGCTCCAAGTGGCATGCGACGACCCCGCATGCCGAAAGGAATATTGGTATGACCGTGAGGAAGTGATTCGTTGGCACGGGGATATTCTGCCGTTCCTGCCGCATCCAGCCTTGGAGTAACTTACGTCGGGGACCCTACTCACTTCGTATCACCCTTCCACACGGCTCTCATTCTTTGCCGCAGGAGCAGGAACGCACACAGACGGAACGAGTGGCTCGGTCGGAAAATCACACAGGTCTCCTCACTCGCGGAACCCAATCCATAACCCTTTGAGCGTCCTTGCCGGTCAGGACCGCATGTTTGCCGCGAGCATTTTGGGGAGCCTTGCAAGTACCGTGCCATCAATATATCTTGCTGACAGCACGGGTTTCCCTGTTTGCTGTCATCGCAAGGCATTTGCCGGTTTTGAATGTCAATGGGCACAAATTGGGTACCCGCCGAGCATGGCGAAGGCTGCTTTTCTGGTAGTGCCTCAGTTTGAAATTCTTAGGACCGTTTCCCTTGCAGCCGATTCCAGAAAATGAGGGCTATGATAATCAAGACGAAAAAGAGGGCTATATTGCCGCGATGAAAGGCTTGCGCTGCGAGGTAAAGCGCGAGGATTCCTAGGCAAACTAAAGTGGCGGCCAAAAGCGCAAATGGGTTCTTCATGCAGCTGCCTCTCGTTTCTTATTATAAGGTTCGCGCGGCTTCGGCGCTGGTGCGTAACTATCGGCCATCATAACGATTTCTTCCAAATTCCACACGTGATTGCTCAGGCCAGCCGCCTTCGTCCTCAACCGCGTCATGCAAGAGAGCGCCGATGACCATGTCCTCTGTCACCGGAAAAGGCACATACCCGTTTTCACCCATCACGAGAGAAGCGACCCCCAGCAGATGAGCCATATAAGGCACGCTTGTCCCTTTGCGATAGTTGACGTGCACTTGACGGGCGTAATCGATGGCGCGAGTGAATCGAGCGGTGAGATGGAGAATATTCGCCGAGGTTTCTTGAATTTCCTTTTTTATGCTTGACCGTTTTAGGGGCTCGACTTTTACGATTTTCCCTCTCCTGAGTTTGTGTTCGATTTCTTCGATTTGTCCTGACTTGAGTTTCATATCCTTCCAAGCATCTCCATTGGCACTGTCTCGCGAACAAGCTTAGGTGTTAGCGAGGAAAACCGCTCTAGTATCGTCTCGGAGCAAGGCTACCGCAATAGACCGAGTGTCTTTTCATGACCCGCGCATACATCTATTATGAGCCGACCCTGGACGACGGCAACGCGCCTATCTGGAAGCCGTCGAAGGTGCATTTTCCTCAAGGTCGGAGTCTACGAACAGCCTACAGTGGGAAGTGGTAGTGTCCTAATTAGGGCCAGATAGTTTAATCGGTTTCCTCGGCTATCTTCCTGTTCAGTCGTCGTCCAAACCTCGGCAGATAATACTCGTCCAAAAATTCTTCTTCCGCCCCTCTGGTGGAAAAGTGGTTTCGTGTAAGCCCCTTGGCGTAAGGGATTTTAATTTTTCCCGCCGCTCTCGCCCATACCCAAACCTTTTTCCCGTTGGTTGCCTCCAGCAATCTTCTACGGTCCTCCCTTTCATTTTTTCTCCTAAGCTTGCGTCTCGGAAAAAGGCCCACGATACCTCTCCATCGTTGCATCAGACTTCCTTTGGTCGGCCCTGTCTGCCCTACTTTGACAACATCCCCTTGTTTGAGCGATCTGCCGTTCTTAGCGAGTAGGGCCACATAGACAACATCACAAATCGTCGAGGCATCAGGCGTCAATTTTTCTATTCCTCGCTCGCCAAAACGAACCTGTAGAACAAGCTTGAAACCTAACTTCCTCGGGTGTTTTACCCTTCTCGCCCCTCGCCGAGCATTCATGTATTAATTGTAGCTTAGGAATTTCAAATTAGGACACTACCTGGGAAGTTGCTTTGCATCCGCGCGCATTCCACGTTCCAGGTCGTTGCTGTCATGTATGAATTTGCCCCCAGTTCCCGCAATTTCGGCATCGCGCTTTTTGTGGTGTCCGCTTTCGCCAATCGGGATGTGGTGCGCTCATTGGATTTCTCGTTCTCGATTCCGTTGTTTCACCATCTCGTACCAATTCGGTAGCGTGAGTACGCTTGCCCGAGGACACTCCAGAGCGTGTTGCCGCCGCGTTTCGACGTGTAGCAAATTGAGCAAGCCCCCACAAATATTTGTGTTTACATATGAACTATGCACGTAGTAGTGTGAACGTCGAGGCAGGCAGAAAAACATGGCGCTACCAAAACTGACCAAGCTGGAGCTTCAGATCATGGAGGCGTTCTGGAATCTGGGAGCGTGCTCCGTTCGAGAGATTCAAGAAACATTCCCCGCGAAGAACCGGCCAGCGTACACGACGGTACAAACCACCGTTTATCGCCTCGAAGGAAAGAGAGCTCTCCGCTGCACCAAGCGGATCGGCAAAGCCAATATTTTTGAGGCGATTATTTCCCGCGAAGACGCGCAGGGCCGATTGATCAACGAACTGCTGTCCTTGCTGGGCGGTCGAGCTAAGTTGGTTATGGCTCACCTCGTTGACGCCGACGAACTAACTCTGAAAGACATCCAGGAAATTGAAAAGACTCTCCGAACGCAGTCCAGAAAGGACAAATCAAAATGACGCTCTCTGATCTTTCGCCTTTCGCGAACCACCTTTGGCAATCAACTCTCTTCGCCGTCGCGGCGTGGCTGCTGACGCTTGGGCTCAGAAGAAATCGGGCGTCGGTGCGCTATTGGGTTTGGTTCGCGGCGTCGGTGAAATTCTTGATTCCTTTTTCAGTGCTGATCAGCATCGGCAGTAAGTTCGCATGGCAATCGTCACCTACCATTGCGCAGCCCCAATTCACCAACGTGATCAATGAAATCAGCCAGCCGTTTGCAACCTTGGCAAACGCACCGACGCCGTCCACGCTTCCGCACGCATCAAGCGCGCTCCCGATCCTCCTGCTCGCGACATGGCTTTGCGGCGTAGCCGTCGTCCTGATTTTCTGGTCTCGATCGCTGTGGCAAATTCGCGCCATCGAGCGAACCGCGTCTCCGCTGCCGCTAAACCTGTCAATTCCCACCATGTCTTCGCGTGCGCGTATGGAACCCGGCGTCTTCGGAATCATCAATCCCGTCCTAATTCTTCCCGAAGGCATCACGGATCGCCTTACGCCGGCACAATTGAAATCAGTAATCGCTCACGAACTCTGTCACGTCCAACGCAAAGACAATCTAACCGCAGCGATTCACATGTTGGTCGAAACAATCTTCTGGTTCCATCCGTTCGTCTGGTGGATCCAAACGCGCCTCGTTGCTGAACGTGAGCGTTCGTGCGATGAAGCGGTTGTGAGCGTCGCGGGCGACCCGCAAATCTATGCTGAAGCAATCCTCAATGTTTGCAAGCTTTACATCGAATCACCACTGCGATGCGTATCGGGTGTAACCGGATCGAATCTCAAGAAGCGTATCCGAACAATCGTGTCGGGACGAGTAGGAGGCAAATTGAGCTTTACAAGGAAGGCAGCAATGGCAATTTTGGCCATCGCGGCGATTGCCATGCCCGTCGTGTTTGGGTTAGCACACGCAACACCTCGCCGGGCACAGTTCCAAGCCCAAGACCCAACCGCGATCGGACCCGAGTACAGGTACGAGGTCGCAACAATTAGACCAAACAAATCTGGCGATGTTGGCACCGATCCGGGCACACACTCTGTCGACGGATTCACCGCAACGAATGTTCCGCTTCTCATGCTTGTTCGTCAAGCATATGGACTACGGGCGTTCGCAGTTGACGACGGCCGAGTCTTCGGAGTACCTAGTTGGCTCAACTCCGAGAGATACAATATTGACGCGAAAATCGACGGTGGCGTGGCCGAGAAACTGCAAAAGCTTAGTCCGGATCAAAGCAAATTGGCCCGGCAGCACATGCTCCAGGCGTTGCTCGCAGATCGGCTCAATCTGATGATCCACCGCGAAACTAAAGAACTTCCAATATATTCACTGGTCGTCGCGAAGAACGGCCCCAAGCTCCAAGAGTCAAAACCTGACGATGCATATCCTAACGGGTTCAAAGGTGAAGGCGGTCGTGGAGGAACGGGAATAATGATGGGGGGCGGCTCGATAGTTGGTCAAGCGGCTCATATCGATGCTCTGGTGCCGCTGTTTTCGATATTGGTCGGCCGCACGGTTCTGGATAAGACCGGACTGACCGGCACCTATGATTTCAAACTGAAGTGGACGCCGGATCAGAATCCAGCCGCAATGTCTACTGGGACCGCTGGCGTGCAGCCGCCAGAATCGTCTGCGCCTTCCCTATTCACGGCCATCCAAGAGCAGCTCGGATTGAAATTGGAACCAGGAAAAGGCCCCGTCGAAGTCATCGTGATCGACCACGTCGAAAGGCCCTCGGGAAATTAGCAATTTTTCGCAGACCGCCGAGCGCACCCAACATCATTGCCACGCCACTGCAAACAACATCATTCCCACGCAATTCACCCACCCGCAAACGATGTCATCCCGAGCGCCGGAGTGCGACGGACCTGCTTTTTCTTTTGCTTTTCGTCTTTGGATACACCACCCCTGACCTGTCTTTTGCACATCATCTCCGGCTCCGACATGAACCTGCAGTCAACGAGTGGAGTCTATAGCACAGAGGTTCAGGCATGCGTATTCTCACAACGCGGGGAGCGCGTAAATTGACTCTAAGCAGGAAGATGGTCATGGGTGCGGCAGGGTTGATAGCGATCGCAGTTTCCGTCGTATTCGGTTTGGCGCAGGTAAGGCAAGAGATGCCGGACTGGCAGAAAGCTGCAGGGGGAAAGATGGAATTCGAGGTCGCCGCCATCAAGCCCGCCGAGCCCGGCAAACGCATAGAGCAAAACATTGCCTTGAACATCGATAATGAACCAGTTCCTCCCGGAGGACGCCTGGTCGTCCAGGGAACGCTTTCAGACCTCATCGAATTTGCCTACAAACTGATGCCAACGCGCGAGCAGGAACAGACAATGCTTTCGCATGTTCCCAAGTGGGTTGCGAGCGACAACTTCGTTATCGAAGCCAAGGCAGCAGGAAATCCGACCAAGGACCAGATGCGCCTGATGATGCAGTCGCTCCTGGCCGACCGCTTCAAGCTAGCTTTGCATTTTGAGACGCGGGAGGCACCGGTGCTTGCTCTCGTACTCGATAAGCCAGGAAAGACTGGGCCAAGGCTACGGCCCCATGCGGACGGTCTGCCTTGCGATGCTAAGTGGACGCCGCCGCCGGATCTTACTTCGCCTTCCGTTGCGCCAGGAGGATTTTTGCCCGTCTGTGGTCGGGTTCAAGCGATAGATGCGCCGAATCACACTGCCATCTTGGGAGCCCGCAACGTCACCATACAGCATCTCGCGGATTATCTTGGCAATCTTCCCCCTGTTTCCGACTTCGGTCGTCCCGTAGTGGATGAAACCGGGCTGAGCGGCACGTTCGATTTCTCGCTGAACGTGACGCCTGTGCGGAACAGCACTTCGGCTCCCGGAACAGAGTCCCAGCTTGACGCGGGAGGGCCGACTTTCGAAGAAGCTCTAAAAGAACAACTTGGTCTGAAGTTAAGACCGACAAAGGCTCCGATTCAGGTTTTGGTGATCGATCACGTGGAGCAGCCCTCGCCGAACTAGCGCCGTCGGAAGTCCCGGCACGACTATTAGACTGGTTTTTCAGAACACACCCCATGAGTTCATCGCATCGAACATCTCGGCGCACGAGGCCCGGTTCGAGTCGAATACTTTCAGCTTGACGTGTGGTGTACTAGCTGTTATAAGACAGCCATGATTCCGTTTCATGTTTCATTTGAACCAGGCATCCCGCTCTACGAGCAAGTCGTGTATGCGGCGGAGAAAGCCGTGGTCTCGGGCCAGATGCGCGCGGGTGATCCGTTTCCTTCGGTGCGTGAACTCAGCAAAACATTGAAGATCAATCCCAATACGGCTCATAAGGTGGTTACGCAACTAGTAGCGGAAGGCGTACTGGAAGTTCATTCGGGCATCGGTACCGTGGTGGCGAAACGCGCGTACTCGACTGCCGCGGACCGCGGCAGGTTGCTCAACAAGGAAGTGGAACAAATGATGGTCGAAGCCAAGAGGCTGGGTCTTACCTTCGATGATGTGACATCGGCGCTCGCTCTGCATTGGAAGCGTCTAGACGGGAGCAAAAAATGACCGACATTGTGCGAACGATCAATCTATCGAAGCGATTTCGCAAGACAGTGGTTCTGGACCACCTGAACATGGGCGTGCCGGAACATAGCGTATTCGGCTTGGTCGGCCCAAACGGAGCGGGCAAAACCACAACCATCAAAATTCTTATGAATGCTCTCCAACCAACTGAAGGTACCGCAGAGCTATTCGGCTGCGACTCGCGAAAACTCTCCCCTCAAGATTTCACGCAAATCGGCTACGTCTCAGAAAATCAACAGATGCCGGAGTGGATGACGGTCGAATACTTCATGAACTACCTGAAACCCTTCTATCCAAATTGGGACGCCGCCCGCGCTCAGGAACTGCTGCGCCAGTTCGAACTCCCGCTCGATCGCAAGATCCGGAATCTGTCGCACGGAATGCGAATGAAGGCCGCTCTCGCTTCTTCGCTCGCCTACAGGCCGCCGTTGATCGTTCTCGACGAGCCATTCACAGGCCTCGATGCGCTCGTGCGCGATGAGCTGATCGCGGGCCTGTTGGAATGCGCGGACGGCGCGACAATTTTCATTTCCTCTCACGATCTCTCGGAAATCGAAACCTTTGCCAGTCATATCGGGTACCTGGACCAAGGCCGTCTGCAGTTCTCCGAAGAGATGGCCTCATTAACGGACCGTTTTCGCGAAATCGAAATCACGCTTGTGAATCCGCCTCAGTCGCCCGAATCGTGGCCTGCAGCGTGGCTCAACAAAGAACAATCCGCCACGCTCGTCCGCTTCGTTGACTCGCGCTTTGATCAGGAACGAACGATCGCCGAAGTTCACGGCGTGTTCGGAACGGTCCAACAAATCAGCGTCAATCCCATGCCACTCCGCGCAATTTTCGTCACTCTGGCCAAAGCCGGCCGAAAGGCAGCGTAGCCAAAAATGCTTCAATCAATTCACATTTTCAAAAAAGACGTTCGTCACCTTCGCTTCGAAATCGCCATCGCGATTTCGGTGGTTGCGGCATTCGCTTTCATCGAAGCGCGGCGCGCGCTTTGGCTAGTGGATCCCACAAACAACAGAACCGCCGCCTCGGTTCTGATAATGTTCCTCTTGCCCCTCGCCTGGTGGACGCTTATCGGCCGCGCAATTCACGACGAAGCGCTGCCCGGCGACCGCCAGTTCTGGATCACGCGGCCATACTCTTGGCGCGGCCTGCTCGGAGCGAAAATACTTTTCATTCTCGCCTTCATAAATCTCCCCATGCTGGTAGCTGATGCCGTGATCGTTCACGCCTACGGTTTGCCGCTTGGGCCGGCGCTGCCTGGTTTGCTCTGGAGCCAAATCCTGCTGACCGTCGTTTTCCTATTACCGATTTTTGCGCTGTCCGCCCTCACTAACGGATTCGTCCAATTGATCGTTACAATCCTCGCGCCTTGCGTAATTGCATTGCTTCTCGCCATCATTTCTCCTGGGGCTGTTCTCTATCCTGGGGTCGCTTTTGGCAGATTCGCGGGTGCGTCTACGGGCGGGTATGAATGGATTAATTTTTATATTCTGTATCTTGTTATTTCGGTCGGCGGATCGGCAATCCTTTTGTGGCAATACACCCGGCGTGGAACTTTCTTGGCCCGCTGCCTGGCCGCCGCAACGGCAATTCTGGCGGTCGTGGGAGTCGTGTGCATTCCGTGGTCTGCGGCTTTCCGGATTCAGTCGTGGCTCTCCCATGAACGCGTGGACCTGTCCGCCGCACGTGCAGACTACGATTTGAATGATAAGTCGTTGACGCGGGCCGTTCACATAGGCGACCAAATGCGCATCGAACTGCCGCTTCAAGTTACGGGACTTCCTCCTGACGCCAGCGTACAAGTGGAAGGATTCTCCGCACAATTCGACGCGCCCGACGGGTCCATGCGGCGGGTAGTCCAACTTCCTGAGCAGACCTTTGTCGAAATGGGCCAACACTTTTCCTTGCGCTCGTATGTGGACAACACGTTCTACAAACAGGTTAAAGATGAGCCGTTAACGGTGCGCGGGGAGTTGTATCTGACACTATTCGGAAATCGCCAAGCGACACCTGTTCCCTTCGGCAATAGTTCCGTTCTGGTGCCACGAGTCGGTGTGTGTTCAGCCAGTCAAACAGAAACAACCAGCCGCCGAAACTATTTCGTGACCTGCAGCTCTGCGTTCCGGAATCCGCCGGCGCTGGTGTCCTATCGCCTCCTTGAATCGGCAACGGGCATCAGCAAACGAGCGTTTCCTTTTGCACAGCGTCGAAGAGTCTCTTACTCTCCTTTCCCCGCTGACGTTGGTATCAGCCCCGTAAACCAGGACTTTGAATTCACATCCGGTTCCGCCCCATGGGAAGAAGCTGTCGTCGGCACGATGGAACCACTCGGTCACATCCGCCTGAACTTTGAAATCAATAGCCTGCGTCTCGGCGATTTTGAAGTGTTCTCGATGCCTCCCCAACTTATCTTTGTCACTCCGTCGCCCGCAAAGACTCCCGGGAAATAGAGACGTGACTCCCGCCATGAATGATTTCGATGTAATACCGCCGATCGTACGAGGCGTATCAACACGCAGAGGCTTCAACAATGAAAAGACTCGGCCGGATGAATGAAACTCGCGGAAATTCATTGCTGCGCGCGGCGGGATTGGTGGCGATCACCGTTGCGTTTGCATTTGGTCTTTTGCACGCAACTCCCAGCCATGCTCAGTCCGAAGCCACAGCCACCTATCCGCCGGGATACGAGTTCGACGTCGCTACGATTAAGCCGAGCCAGGATACAAGCCTTGGAGGCTCTGCGGGATTCACGGAAGATAGTTACCGGGCACGCACCATGACGATGAGATTTGTCATTCGAGACGCATACGGCTTGTGGGGTGGTCGAGACGAAATGGTTTTCGGCGGGCCGAAATGGCTCGATACTGACGGATACTATATCACCGCGAAAATGGACCCCGCCGTCGCAGACAAACTGAAAAAGCTTACCCCGGATCAGCGAAAGCTTATTCAAAAGCAAATGCTACAGGCGCTCTTGGCCGACCGTTTCAAGCTCTCGATCCACCACGAACCCAAAGAACTTCCAGTCTATGCGCTGACGATCGCGAAGAGCGGCCCCAAACTTCACGAAGCAAAACCGGGCGATACTTACGCCGACGCCACGTTCCCTTACGCCGATAAATTCGAAGGCGGCGCGAAAGCCGGCGAGATGTTCCTTGTTGGAGGTGGAGGTTCCGCGGGGAACACGATGACAATATACGGATTCGGAGTTTCCATGCCCGCCCTGGCCAAAGAATTGGCAGTCATGGCAGGCCAGACCGTCCAGGATAAAACCGGGCTCACGGGCAGTTATGACTTCGCTCTGAAGTATTGGAGGACTCCAATGCGGCCTGCTTCAGAAGGCGCACCGGACGACCAATCTGCATCCGCCGCACCCGACCCCGCCGGCGGCCCCTCTCTATTTACCGCAATTCGGCAGCAACTTGGCCTGAAACTGGAATTGGGAAAGGGTCCCGTAGATATCGTCGTGATCGATCATGTCGAGAGGCCGTCGGGAAACTAGCAGAATATCTATGGCGATTCGCCACTTGGCGATGTTTACGTGCCCCACCGCCTATCTCGCATTAGTTATTGACCTGGTCGCCGGTAAGGTTTTTACGTATTTATCTCGCCAGAAACGCCGATGGGAACACAAGTGCGCGTCTCCAAATAAACAGCGATGGGCCAATTATTCAGTGCATTAAGAACGGCAAAGTGCTTTGGTCTGCGCCATAGGACGCACGCCAGAGCTTTACCCGCGCGGTAGTGGAGGGCGAGATATTCGCGGATACGATCAAGAGCATGGCGACCACAAAGCCGATGATGTGCCGCAAACTGATTTCGGAGTTTCCTCCGGTTCAGGCTGCGCTATGACCCGAAGCATCCCGAACGGCATCGGTTCCGACTTTGGTAGCGATGCCGGGACGCTTGGAAACTTCCTAGCCTTTGACGGACTGCGCTATATGTTTAACGATGGCTTCATATTTGTGGTCGGAAACTTTCTTAACTTTCAGCCCATTTTTTTTCATGTTCTTGAATTGCTTATCTACATATTCCTTGGCAATTTGATAGCGTTCTTGCTCGCTCATTGTTGGCTCCTTTTACAAACCTTGTTGTTCAAAATATTTGTCGATAACGTACTCTGCAAAATATTCACGAAAATGTTTGAACCTCGCTTTGTTGTCCTGTTGATGATCGCGTAGGTCTTCACTCAATTCTATTTGCGGCATCAGAGTTTTCAAAACATCGTCGGGCCGTGGGACTTTTCCCTTAAGTACCTTGGTCTTTGTATGCTGGTACGCGTCGTCCACCATTTGAATCCAAGCGCCTTTGTGTTTGGTGTACAACTTGTCAAATTTCTTGTCCTCAAGGTCTTGTATCTTAGATTCAGTCAGTCCCATTTTGGTTACTCCTCAAGGTGCTCCTGCTAATATTCCGACTATAGAGAATATCGTCGTTATACCAAGAGTTATCTTAAGGAATGTTATTAAATGTAACCCTGCCCATTGATTTCCTTCTAAGGCGCTCACGCTTGCCCATGTTAGCGCCAAGGCAGCCAGCACCGGAATCAGAGTTAGCTTTGCGAAAATAGTGTATTTGTCTCCACGCTTCGTCCCATAAGAAGCCGCCTTTGAAAATAAGAAGCCGGAAAAGATCAACAATAGTCCGGCGAGTGCGATGCCGCTTGAAAATATTGCGAGAATGGTGTCATGTTCAGGCACGCGGGACGCACTATATCACTTTCCCGTTTTCTGCGTGATGTGCATATACGCCCAGTTAAATTAAGCATTATCGTCCTCTTCCGATTCTGCGGGTGCATCAGGCTTCACATTGCTGGGATGGTCGCTGCTCGGGCGAACGCATACCCCGCCGATGTGTTCAAACGAAATCGGTGCCTCTGGTGCCTTTGGTTTTTCTGGCGCGGCGTGTCCCGCTCCTACTTTCAGACCGCTGAGATGCTTAAAGGAAACGGGTGCCTCTGGTGCCTTTGGTTTTTCGTTGGACATACGAAATCTCCTTCCTGCCTAAATTTATCGCCCAAACATTCCCGATGCGTACTTTGGTCTTCCAAGCGCTTCCAAAACTTGGTCACTGCTCTGAGAATCGCGGATGCGCGCTTCCGCGCACTCTTCAGCCGACTCCTGCTTCATCTGATTCCAACACTCCGCGAGATTTTCAACTGATGGATGCTCTTCGTAGCCTTTCTCAATAAGTAGCGCGCTCATGCGCCGAGTTGCGGCGTCCCCACCGCACCAATCTGCGCCAAGGGTCTGTTTGAATTCTTCCGTGGCGGACGCCCATCCGTCAAATACCTTCCGCTCGGAATGGATGGTTTGATAACGCTCCATTTCGCCGCTGCGAATCAAAAATTCTTCTCCCGATATCAGCCCTGTTAACATCTGAATTCTGAGATCCGCGACCTGTGCGGCCTCCAATGCCGAACGTTCGGGCACGCTTGAAACGAACCTCCCCGTGGTTTCATCGCGCTGCTGTTCTGGCGGGTTAACAATTCCGCGCAGCACCGCAGATTCAGAGGCGAGCAATTCTTGCTCCGTGCGTCCTTCCACAAGATATTCCTGACCGTTCACCTTCAACGTTCGGGAGAGCATCTGCGCGGGACGGTCGGATTCGGCGACTTCATAGAGCAAGTTTTGGTCGGAGCGAGGGTCATCATCGCGTCGCGCGACTCCGTTTTCTACCGCAAACGCGCGAATCATTTCTGCGATGGCGTGCGGGTCAATCGCTTTCTGGATTTGTAATTCTTGTGCTGCGGTTAATTTTACTGGGCTTTCGGATGACATGGTTCCTACTCTCTACCCTTGAAGGGCAACTGCGTACTGCGTACTCCGAACTTCTGAAATGTTATTTCTTGTAACCTAAAATCTGTGCTTCCAATTCGTTGAGTTCCGATTCGCTGTTCGCACGAATCAACAAACTGCGCCGACCAGTAGACTCCGCGAACCGAATTTCTTTTTCAAACCTATACCCCGCCGACTCGGACAAGTGAACATCGGTTGCTGAAGGCTCCGCGGGCTGACCGCCAGCGCGCGCCGCCGCTTTGATTCGTTCAACGATGTCGTATGGTGTTCCCGAAGTGGAGTTAAGGGCGGCGTCCATCTGCGGCGTATTCTTCCTGAAATCACTCATTATTTTTTCTCCAATCGCTCTTTTTCCTTCTGTGCCGCAACCTTTGCAGCGGTCATACGCAGAAGGGCAGGCGCATCTCCAAGCCATTCCCACCTTTTCGATCGTGGCTCGGAGCCCAATTTTATTTTGTCGTAATCTTCGTATCTGTGGGCGGGAGCCATTTTCTCCAGCCGCGCAATTTCTTTTGAGCCCAACTTTTCGGCGTGTTTCTGACAACGCCCAAATCTATAATGACCCGACTCGCAATTTGGCTCACAACAGGTTCTGTGAATACGCTTTGTGTCCATCACGCCACCGCTCACGACTTTGCCGCCCCTTCAACAAGCAGTGAGTCAAACTGAGATGCGTTGAGCACCACGGAAACCTTTAGTCTGCTGTCAACCATGAGGAATTCCCCGATTTCGGGTGAGTCCATGCCCGCTTCCACCAGCCAAGTTTTTCTGGTGCCGTCGTCCAAAATCAAAATGACGCCTTCCGCGGGACTTAGAATTGAGCCGTTGACTACAAGCATCGTGATATCGCAAATCCGAGCGACTTCAACCGCGTGTGATTTCAGAATTACTGGATGCATAGTTATTCTCCCTTGCTAGTGCGAAATCCGTCCATCTGCCGCTCAAAACTTAGATTGCGCCACGCGGCATCAGCCGCCAGCGTACTGTGCGAAGTCGGATAGGCGTTCACCACCTTTTCGTCCAGCCCGAGTTCCAATACTCGGGCAGAAATTAACTGACGCGCTTGTTCAAAGGATAGAAATTGTTTGTCACCGCGCGCGTTCCGCCATCCTCCTGAGATTCGCGCCAACTGTTTCTTTTCGTTGTATTCGTCGTCCGACCAAGAACCAGCCCACCAGCGCGGTACTTGCAAGACCGACATCAAACACGCGAGAGAGTTTCTGGGCTCATCTCGCATACGTTCGGCCATAACTTCAAATTCGCTTGCTGCGTGGTGCGGCTGCGGCGCGCTGAGCGGCGCATCCACTGCAATTTGCGGAGCCAAATCATGCGCCCACGATGGTCGTGTTTCACTCACTGGGAAACCTCTGCACTTGGACGCTGCACATATGCGCCTTCGGCTGTTCTATAACCCTTTACGACGCCCGCCTTGTCCACCAAAGCGGTCGCACCTTCAGGGATTTGAAATTCGGTAGATGGCTCACTCGCATCCGCGGGCACGGCAGGCATGATGTAGCCGTTAATTTCCGCTTTGAGTTTCATCGCCGCCAGTTGCGCCTTCGTCGTCGTCTTGGAGCCAATTAATTTGTTCAGGTCCGCATCAAAACGCAAACGCTCGGCTGCGGCATGGGCGGCTTGAGGGTCTACCCCCCGCGCGACTTCCAAACACTCCAAAACGTCAATTCTTGCGAAGTAGAAATAGGATTGAGTCCGTGAACTAGACTCCTTTCCGCTTGAAACAGCCATCACGGCTTTCACTTTGCTTCCCGTCTGCAAGTATGTCTCCACCATTTGCTGGCAGCGGACAGACAATGCTTGGAAGGCATCGGTTTCGCGTAATTTCTCAATGCTCAATTTGTTTGCCATTGTCGTTCCAACCTCAAAACTCAGAAACGCCGTCCCGACGCTTTACCAGATGACAGCAGTGCTCACACAAAAAGACCGCACCCTGAATCGTGAGTTGACCCTCGCATCTCGCACAATCGTCCGCCGCACAGGCCGACGATAGTTTGATGGTAGTTACTTTTTTCTTGTCCCGATAAAAAGTAACGAATTCTTCGCCCATTTTAATTTCGTCAGTCTGTGGGTTTCGCATTTGCAATCACCGCAAGCGTCTTAGATATCCGCGTCAGCACTGCCACAAGCCTTTCATTGTTCGCGCCCTTCAAAGCGCGCTTGACAATGCGCCGGGTATCGCCGAGCAGAAATTCCAATTTCAATGACGCCTTATTCTCGCCGTCATGCATCGCCAGAATGCGGCGCACGCTTTTGCAACCCAGCGTTTGCAGGCCACGAATCTGCGGGGACTTGCAATTCGGGAAAGCAATCTTCGCCGCTTCCACGGAGTTGCGCCCGTTCACGAGATAGCGCGCCACGAAAATACTTTGCGCTGGACTCAGGGTCTTCAGCATCTCGGGCACGAGCAGACACGGCGAATCTTGAATTGTGTTTGGTGGCTGCATCAACGGAAACCGTTTCCTTTCAAATGTTGGAATGGCGCACAGGGAGAGGAAGGCTTGGAGAGACCCCGCACGCCAGTCCCAGAGAATCGCGGCGGCGGTCACATCGGGGGAGTCAGTCTCAATGCGCCCTGCCACCACTATCTGTCCTAGCAAGATAAGTCTTAATTGTTCGGAAATCGTTCGGAAATCGGACAGGATGGAGCCTGCCGAACGAGTCCCCAGGGCTCCGCAAATGGCTGCGCACACTCGCGGATGGATGGCGCTCGGGGTTTTTGAAGCGCGGGCTATTCCAACGGTAGGTACGCTCGGGTGGAAAAAATTTCAGTTTGGATTTCAAAGGGTGGGAATATATTTTTCGCGGCGCTGAATTACAAAACGCTGACACGAACGTGTCATAGGGTGGTTGCGAAGCGCGGCTTTGGGGTTAGGTACGCTTGGGCGTTTAGCCGCCAAAAAATATTTCCCATGGGACCCCTGCCCGAGTACTAAGCAGTAGACACCGTGCTGCATCGCCATGCTGGTCAACTTCGTTTTCATTTATCGGATTGCGATATCGTGGGTGGGGTGTGGGTGCAATCGCAAATGGCAATCGTGCGTGCGGCGATGCACGAGCCCGTACCAAAGTACTATTGACAATGCAACATTACACTGCTATAGTTGCATTCATGGAGGCATTGCCGATGACACCATCAATCGTTCGGAACGTGGTCAGGATGCCGAAGCAACGCGCGAAGCAAGTCCGCTCGCGCATCTCTTATCTGAGCAACGACCAACTGGAGCGCTTTCTACAGGCTGCGAAGGAGCATGGCGCACGAGAGCACGCGATGTTTTTGTTTGCCGTCGCACACGGCGCGCGAGCGCAAGAAATCGCCAATCTCCGCTTGGCTGATATCAACTTCAAGACCGAGCAAATTCACATCGCCCGCTTGAAGGGCTCGCTTGATTCCACGCAGACGTTGCTCAAGGTCAAAGGCAACGCGCTGTTCAACGAAGCTGCTGCATTCAAAGCGTGGCTTGATGGTCGCCAACCCGATGCCGACAATTTCGTCTTCAACTCTCAGAAGTCCACACAGTTGAACCGCGTGACCGTCTACAAACTTTTCAAAGCCATCGCGCGTAAGGCTGGACTCGGCGAGACCCTTCAACACCCGCATGTTCTCAAGCACACCGCCGCCATGCTGATGGTTCAACAGGGCGCGAACGCCTTTATGATTCGTCAGCATCTTGGACACCGCAGTTTTGATTCCACGCTGAGTTATGTCAATCCTTCGGACGCGGATGCTTCAGCGGCGTCGGCGAAGGCGTTCAGTCAGGTCTTCTAACAGGCAACAGAATAACGGTATTGTTGCATTCTGGCTCTTTTGACTCCCGCAAGTGGTTGAAGGAGCCGGAGTTATTTTCAGCCCAAAATATGCAGCAATACTTTTCGTGGGTAGATTCTACCCATTCCGCTCAGCCGCCCATCGCATCGGAGCCTCTTCGAGTTGCCGCTGCCGCTTCCGGCGCTGGAGCGTTCGGACAGAGATACCCAATCCGCGCGCGATATCCCGATTGCTTCCGCCAGCGCTGCCCATCGCACAGCCGTTTCAAGCCGCGTCCCAGCCGCCGATGTGACGAAACTCCCGCACATTGAAACGGCAAACCCCGCAAGTGAAACGCCAACACCTGTAAGTGCCTATTAAGTGCCGGGTAAGAGGGATATTATTGCCGTTTCATGCTGCGTAAATTATTGTTTACCAGTAAGTTATGGTCACAATCATTAAGTTGGAGCGTTTTTTACCGATTTTCGGTCATTTTGCGCAAAAAGAGCAGAACGTTTGATGTTGCCTAGCACTTATCGCCTCTGAACCGGCAAAACCGTCACGTGTCCACCGCGCTTCGCGCGCCAAAATCCCGAAAACATTTGCCGACCGGCAGCGCGTGTTACGAAAGTCTGCTGGCCGCATACGCCGCCAAGGCGGTGCATTCGCACGTGTCGGCTTCGCTGGATGCACTCCCAGAGACGCTTCAGACCGCGATTGCTTCTCCTTAGACCATGGCTGGCGGTGGTGCAGGCGGTCTCAGACGCATTGTAGCTGCTATCACTTGTTTGCTATCTATCGGTCTATACGATGTCTCTGGAGCCTCTGTAGCCATTCCTGCGCTATCTCTGTGTGTAGCCCCAGTGGACTAACCCCGCGGGCAAACTAAAACCAATGTCTTCGTCGCCCAACTTATCAGAATCGCGCGAGAGGCAAAAGTCTTGCAGCACCCCAGCACTTCTGTCTTGCGTATGTGTCTACCGGCGACGTTTCGCGGCGACGCGCGGCGATCTTACGCGGTGCGGGAAGTCATTGAAATCAATCAGAGGTTGAGCGGAGCCGTTTCGCGGCGACGTACGGCGACCTTTCGTAGTGCAAGCCGGTCACGATAGGCTTGCCATCGCTCAATGTCCGACCTATAAATACGCGGACGACCATTTTTCCAAGTCGTGGCGATTACTGCAGGGTTCAGTTCCTTCCTCCAAATATTGATGCACTGCCGCCGATGCCGTCGTGCAATTCCACTCTCCTGCGTTGCAATCAGACGATATCCAAGGCTCTGCCAGAATTCGTTGGCGTTCAAATCTGAACCACAATGCACAATACTTTTGGTGCATCCCAAGTCTTCGCCGTATTTCTCCACTGCCGCAACCAACATTGCACCGTACAATCGTCTCCGAACTCCATATTCTATGCACACCTGAGCGCATCTCAAAACGCCTTGAAAATCTGTGCCTGCGATGACGTAGCCGCAATGCTCGCCGTTAAGCAGTCCAAGAAACACCCGACCCGCCTCTGCCGCTCGCTCAAACACGACCCGGGGCAGGAACCCCAAGGCGTCTGAGTTAGCGGCTTGGAGTGATTCCACGTATTTCAAAAGTTCTGGATGCGATTTAACGATAGCGAAATTCATTCCCAAGTTCGCTTCCACGAGTCGTAAAATTCGGGATGCTTCTCACGTTCAGTTTGCATTCGTAATTTCTCCATCGGCGTCAACTCCATGGGATGTGGTTCGCGGGCGGCGAGAAGTGCTTTGGTTTCTGCATCCCACTCTTCCGCGAGACGAATTTTCTCCTGCGCCTTGAAAAGTCTAGTCCGTGCGTCTGCGGCAATCTGCGCAATCGCCTTTTTCTTATCTTCCGCGGCGAGTTCTTCCCGAACTTCGTCTTCCATCGTGCGAGGTGATGGCGCAGGAACTGGAACTGGCACGAGTACCTGCACTGGCTGCGGTGGCGTTGCTAGCGGTGCGGCAACATTCGCGCCACAATTAAGCAGTCCTGATAGGTTTATTGAGGCAGGCATGATGATTCTTTCACTCTTTGGTTCGTGCATGGGAGTCTCCTTTGTGTTTCCTCCAAACTGAATTTTTCGTGATTCGTTCCCAAACCTTGGTGGATCCGTATTCACCCGCTGCGTCCTTCATCAACATTTTCCATCGCTTCGGCGCAGGGTCTGACAACCTTTGCTCCATGTCTAATACTGCGGCTCTCATTTCACCGAGAGAGTAGGTCTGCAACAGTAAGGCAACGTCTCTCGCTGGCGGCGGGAAGTTGAATTTTTCCTGTGAGTAGTGCATGAAGTTGGCCACGTACGGACTGTTGACGGCGGCTTCCGCAATCACAACTCGCTGCCGAACGTCCAGCCAGTTGGCGGGTAGGACGAGGCAAGGCGTGTCGGCGGATCCCTTTGTCTGGCGGCGCGCGGCGATCTCAACCTCATATCCCTCTTCGCAAAACCAAGTCAATCGGCTGGGTGACCTTTTCGCTTGGGAGATGTATTCAACGAAGGTGTACTTAAATTCAAGGCCGGAGTACTTCGCCAGGACCTGGGTAGCCCATGGTGACTTTCGGCGGAAGCCTTCCGGCGCAGCGTAGTTGACGAAAGCTTCCAGTTCAAAAGCCTGTGATGTGATAGAGTTAGCGGCGATTTCTTTCTTTTTTTCTTGCCCGCGGTTTGTATCCTTATGATCTGTAAGGGACAATTCTGGCGCGTTTGTCCATGAAGGAGCCTCATGGACATTTTCAGTGGTTTGTTCATGGACATTTTCAAAGAGTCTTCCTTGCGAAACTGGCGTTTCTATTGGTTTTTGTTGTGATTTCTCATGGACATTTTCAGTGGCTTGTTCATGGACATTTTGGACTGTTTCTGGAGGTATTTTGGTGTCTTTTACCCCCCCTTCTTCATGGACATTGACCCTGAACGCTATAGAGAGGAGCGATAACTCGGCAGAAGTCGGTAGGAACACATTGTACGGACGAGTGTCGCCCGGATTCCAGTCCCATGTGTACCATCCTTGATCGCGAAGTCCTCGCGCTGCGCGCCGAACATACTTCCGTCTGGTTTTTGGGTTGCCGTCAGGAATCAGCCCCAGCGGTTCCAATTCCTTGATAAACAGGTCTGCGGACATCCCGTTCGCCGTGAGCCTATCCCAGTCGGCGTGTTCGCAAATCACCATCAGCATGCAAAACTGCAACATGGACATCTTCCCGAGCAGGAGATATCGGAATGCCGTAGTCATCAGCAGTGCGGCGGTCACGATTGCACCTCCTTGCTGCCGGTCTGGCGAGCAACGATGTGGCCAACGTACTTAACATCAATGCCTTGGAGCCTGGTCGGGTCTTTCCGGTCGGGTACCAGGGTGAAGACGATCCTATCGTCCAGTTTCAAGAAGCGTTCACGTTCAACGTCTTTTTGAAGAATAAAAACGGTACAGTTGTCCAAGAAATCCTCAGCCTTGAACCAGCCTTTCCCAGAAACAAATGCGATACGTCCTTCGTGATCTTGCATGGTGAATCTCCTTCTTTATCCGCCGTACTGCGGCTGCGGTCGCCGGTACTGCCGTGCTGATTACTTCTGATGCTCCTCTAAAAACTTGTCCAGCATCTGCCTCACGAGTTCGCTGCACGATATGTGTTCCGAGCCAACCCCTATAGATTGTTCTCCCAGCCTCGCTTTGCGTCTGCGTGCGAGATCGGCGATAGCGTTCCAGGCCCGATCACTGCAATAGAAATTCCGTAGCCGAAAGTTTTTTGTGTTCGCCATGGTGTATCTCCTTTAACGGCCTCTTGGCCGGTCCCAAAAGCCGCGTCTGCGCGCGGCGGTTGCCAGTACACCAGGGCCTGGTGTACTGCTTTTGATTGTTAGAATGGAAGGTTTGTTTCGTCTGATCGCGGGTCCGAAATTGAAACTAAGATGCCGCCCTGACCCTGACCTACCAAGTCACATCCCTCTTCGTCAACCCAACTGCGTGCAGAATCGGTAACCCGACACTGCAATTTAAAGCGGTCGCAGAAGGCGAGCAACTGGCGCATGTCCTCGGTAGAGATATTGTTCATCGGTATTTCAATTTCGCCGCGGTACTGGGTAGCCGGACCCTCGTTTTCGTTGCTGATCGGTGCTGCCGCTTTCTTGGCCCTCCATGCTGCTGCATTCCGATCCTGTACCTCGGGTGGTTCGCTGGACTGCGTGCTGTACCGAACTGCTGCTTTTGCTTTCTTAAGTTGCTTTTTCATTTGCTTTCTCCTTTTGGGTTGTTTCCTAGGCGTGAAACGAATCGTGTTAGACCTTGCAACACTAACTTTCGCTGGGACGTATCCAGTTGGCTGATGGCGTTATCCAGATATTGGAGAATGGCGTCTGCATCCAGCAGAGTGGAAACAATTTCCCTTCCTCCTCCAGAACGCTTTAGGTTTCCCCCAGCCAACATGTATCGCACTGTTCGTGAATCACGATTGAGTGTTCCCTTGCACCAGCCAAGGCGTTTGGTTGCCTCTAGGTCCAACTCAAACTTGTGGGTTGTGAACTCGTGTTCAGGTTGGTGGCACTTTGTGCATTTTTCAATCACAGCCTCAAACTCGTGGTTCGTGGAATCGTGTTTAGGCTTGTGGCACTTTTGGCATTTGGGTGTGTACCCAAAGGTGCGAAACCCAGCAATGTTTGGATGAGTGCCATCAACGTTTTGTGTGCGTGGCAGGTGTTTGAAGCGTCTCAACATCTCTTCAATAAATGGCTTAAGGTCAGATAACGAGAGTAGGCTGCCTGAGAAATTGTCTTGGATGTGCTGGGATAAAACGTCTCCAGCCATCTCGTAACGTTGAGGCAACAAGGCTAGGACGACTTCCAAATCGCTGGACATAGAGTCTCGCTTCCCTTACCCCGAACTACGGTTTGATAGGGGTTACATATAAGGAAGGAAAGTCATCTTTCGGAGGAATTTTTTCAGGTGAGCAGGCGAGAAAACAAATCCAACGCTGGATTTATAGTATCACGAAATGGCGTTCACGTCAATAGGCGAATCGTGGAATTTTTTGGTGGACTCCCGTGGCTTTAACTTGAGCGAGCGCAAATACAAGCACTTTTTTGGGCGAGCGGCGCGGCGGGGGACGTGGCAGTCAGCGCGAAACACTTGCCTGCCCCAGTTGTAAGACTCGATTCTGGAATAGAGAATCAGACTATCGTTTGAATTTTCTTGCGGCATCCTCCCAAAGGATTGCTAGAGAAACTCCAAAGGAAACTAACATAATCCAGACGGCACGGTCAGGGATGTCTTTGGAATTGTGTATTGACCAGAATGCGAAAAAACTAACGGCCAACAAAAAGAATGCGACAAACATTTTGAGAAATTGAACGGTCTGTTTCATTCCGGCTCTACTTTGGAATAAACAATCTGGTCTTTGATGATGTCGTAGAATCCATACGCAAACTCAGGGGACTGTTTCTTCTTCCGTCTTGTGTGGTTTGCTTTCATTGTTTCTGATAACCGCATCTCTCCAGTGTTCCCGGCGCAGTCGAACTCACTACTACAATAATCAAAGGACTTTGTGGCGTCACCATCGGTGAAGGTATATGAATACTCCAAGAATTATCGTAGATGTGTTCAACACTATTTGGGAAGTGCGGCCCTCCTTCGGCGATGTGAGCACTCAAGTAAGGAATGGCATGGTCGCAGCTAAAAATAATATTCGCCGTAATTGGCTGGTTTGTTGTCATTATAAACTCAGAGATTCGTTGCCCCTGTGAAATAGGCGGATATTCTACAGCGTCAGTCCGCATGAAATATTCTTGTGGCTCTGGTTTCGATATATCTAGAATTTTGCTCGATAGTTTGGCGAGAGAACCCTGTGTATCGGCCAAAGCAGTTGTATCCTTTACAAGTAAAGCGTCCCGCTCTCGAAGCGAATCGTCTTTTTCATAGCTCTGACGCTTCCAGAAATCACGTTCCTGCCAGAGTGTCTCCTTCTCTCCTATCAGAATCTGGGTGTTGCGGTGTTCGTCTTGCCACGCTTGGTCAAACGACACGGTCAACGTTAGTGCTCCGATAAAAAACAGAACGCGGCTTGCGACTTTTTGTCTTTTGATGGCTTCATAGATGCCGAAACCAAACGCTACGATGCCACTCATTGAGCCAACCAGATGAGCGACCACGTTGTGGATAAATAGCCAATGATTATGCATATGCGAGAGCATGGCCTAAACGCTCTTGTGCGTCTAGTATGTTGTTTCCCGGAGGCCGCTCAAATTCAAAGAGGCTGTCGCCGATTTATTGAAGACCAAGCCTGAGCGGAAGAATCAGCCGAAACGAAAGACCAAAGCCCGTTAATCCTCTTCTTCATCCTCGGTCAAGTGCGCTTCGATATTCCTGAGCGAATCTCTAATGTCCGTGAGCAGGTCTTTGAACTTGTCATACACATATCCGACGACGAGTGAGAAAAATACAATCGAGATAAGTCCCTTCCAATCCATATGCCCTCCGAGACGCGGAGCATATCACTGTCTGTCGCGCCATTTGCCGCCATCTCCCATCACTTCCCATCATTTGGGTCTGTGAAGTATATAATCCCGATACTTTCATACTATTGTCCGCCCCGCCTGTCACGCAGCCACCGCACTTACCTAAACGAAAGTACCATTGCCCGCTCCGCCTCGATTTCATATCCTTGCCACGTATTAAGAGCGGGCGAATTTACGCCCCGGCAACCGAGCCAAGGCCACGGTGCCCTGCCAACCAAGTTGGCGATACGCCCTGAGAGGGGAAAATGATATGTCCGCACACAACAATCTATTTTTAACGTCTGGAGTCTCGCCCCCAAAATCTGATACCCTTCCCGCGACACGCGACAAGACGGAAAGCAAAAGAGGTTCGTCCTTGTCACGAAGAGTTGGTCAAAGTGGAAATGTGTATCAGCCTGCGCATCTCGGAAAATGGAACGGCCAAGCACCATGTTATGGTCGCTTCTATCTGGATGTGTCAGGAAGTTCCAGAACACGTAAGACCGTCCCGCTCGGTGTATGCCCTACAAAATCTGTTGCACGTCAACGGCTTCGGGAATTCATTGAGCGCGAAGGAATCAATTCACGAACAAACTTTCACCAAAATACAGCGCCAGCCACAACACTCCGCGAGCAATCAGAACGATGGATGGACTCACTTGCGACTAGAAAAAGGAAGCCTGTGAAACCAGCCACGCTTTATCACTGGCAACACGCTTTAGATAAGTGGATTCTCCCGAACCTCGGCGATAAACTTTTGCTGGACATCGGGAACGGTTCACTACGCCAGTTGATTGACACGATGTTCGCGGCAAACCTAAAACCAAAGTCCATCGTTAGCCACGCGACCATATTAAAATTGGTGGTGGCTTCGGCGGTGAACGACGAAGGAAATGAAATCTATCCGCGGATTTGGAATCACGATTTTGTCCAAATGCCAATCGTGGATAAGGAGAAGCAGTCACGACCTACAATCACCAAAGAGGAACTAACTGCCGTCCTACAAAATGCGAAAGCACATCACCGCGTTCTATTCGCCTTGTTGGCTGGTGCTGGACTCCGAATTGGTGAAGCGCTCGCGTTGCGAGTCTCGGATTTTGAGACGGACTGCCGAGTGTTGAACGTTAGGCGAAGTATCTGGCGGGGAATAATTCAAGACCCAAAAACGACGAATGCAATCCGCGTGATAGACATTGCCGAACCATTGGCAAAGGTGTTGCGCGAATACGTCGCAGACAAGAGTGGCTATCTGTTTCCAAGTCGGAACGGAATGCCTCTCGGTCAACGCCACCTACTCACCGCGCTGCATACAACCTACCATCAGGGTGGATTCCATGTATTTCGTCGCTTCCGCGCCGCAGTACTTCGCAAGGCGGGAGTACCTGAAGACCTGATTGGCTTATGGCTCGGTCATGCTAGAAGCCTCACAGACCTCTACGCTTCACAACTTCGTGATGACGTTGTTTATCGTCAGGAATGGTGTGAACGTGCAGGACTTGGGTTTGAAATAGGTTATTTGGGTTACAAAAAAGTGGTGCAAATTGATGCGGCTAGAGTCGCATAAAAGCCATATAAACATTGGATATTTTGAGGTGGTGCGACCAGAGATTCAGTTTTCCTAACGTCTGGTCTTACGCTAGACGCGGTCATTCTGCAATTAATATTTGGCAACCAGGTAGTCGCGGACAGATTCCGTACAGTTCGGAGGAACGGATGGGATTTGCAACAGACGCCATTCATGTGGGGCAGGAGCCCGATCCTTCCACAGGATCAATTGTAGCCCCGATCTATCAGACTTCGACGTATGTTCAGCCAGAACTTGGCAAGAACAAAGGGTATGACTATGCGAGAACCGCGCATCCGAACCGCCGAGCATTGGAACGCACCGTCGCAAAACTTGAAGGCGGTACCGCAGCATTTGTTTTCACGTCCGGAATGGCGGCGATTGATTCGGTACTCCGGCTGCTACGCCCAGGAGACCACGCCATTCTTTCCCAGGCCGTTTACGGTGGAGTTGTCCGTTTGACCACGCAGTTCCTGGTGCAGTTCGGCATGGAGTTCAGTTTTATTGACACGTCCGCCACAGAAAAAGTTGCCGAAGCCCTCCGTTCCAACACCAAACTGATTTATGTGGAAACACCGACAAATCCCACGATGAGTGTCACTGATATCGCGGCCGTGACTAAAATCGCGGCAGCGAAAAATATCACCGTGGTTGTGGATAATACCTTTCTCAGCCCCTACTTTCAAAAGCCGCTCGCGCTGGGGGCGCACATCGTTGTCCATTCCATGACGAAATATTTGAACGGCCACAGCGATTGCACAGGCGGCGCCGCAATTCTGGCGCGCCAAGAGGACGCGGACCGTATTTATTTTCTTCAGCGATCCACCGGAGCCGGTCTCGCGCCCATGGACTGCTTCCTTGTCTCACGCGGAATCAAAACTCTGGCCGTTCGCATGAAGCAACATGAAGCGAATGGCATGGCCGTCGCGAAATATCTGGAATCGCACCCCAAAGTGAAACGCGTACTTCATCCCGGCCTTGCGTCGCATCCGCAACACGCAATCGCCAAGAAACAGCAAACCGGTTTTGGCGCAATGCTTTCATTTGAGCTGGGCGGGATCGAAGCAGCACGCAGCTTGTTGAATCACGTGAAGCTCTGCTCGCTCGCCGAAAGTTTGGGCGGCGTGGAAACGCTCATCTCTCATCCGGCAACAATGACGCACGCCTCAGTGCCCGCGGATATGCGCAAGCAAATCGGAATCACGGACGGCCTCGTGCGACTTTCCGTTGGAATCGAAGACGTCGAAGACTTAATCGCGGATTTGGATTTCGCTTTGTCGAAGGTTTGATCGGAGGAAATAATGCGGCCAAAGAGCGTGTGGCATTCCGCTGCGATTGCGGTGGTTCTTGGTTCTGGCGCAATTTGGATGGTAGCTGCAGGTTGCTCGGCTACCGTCTCGACGTCAACTTCTCAGTCTCAGGCTCCTTCCGTCCAGGTGTCAGTCCAGGCCAACGATGCACGCCTCGCGAAATCGTATCGCTTCGATCGCGGTGGCTGGATTTACGTCCACGCAGAAGGCACGCCAGCGCAAATCGGCTTCCAGCACGGCTATTGGCTGGCTCACGACATTGAAGACGCACTGAACGCCTACAAGCTCGATGCAACACACACCACGCAACGCGACTGGAATTTCTTCCGTGAAACTTCGCGCAATGTCTTGTGGCCACACGTTGAACAGGAATATCGCGAAGAAATTCAGGGCATCGTGGACGGCGTGAACGCCCAGGGCGTGAAAGTGGATCTCGACGACATCGTCTCCCTGAATGCATTCATGGAAGTGACCGGCTACTACGTTCCGTGGCTCGATAAGCAGCAACACACACTGGGCGCGCCGCACCTGACCAGCCCCGGCAATTGCAGCGCGTTCGTGGCCACTGGCAGCTATACGAGCGGCGGCGGCATCGTAATCGCGCACAATAACTGGACGGACTATTGGGAAGGCGAGCGCTGGCGCATTATTTTTGACATTGTTCCCACCCACGGCAATCGCATGTTGATGGACGGATTTCCGGGCGTAATCGCCAGCGACGACGATTTTGGGGTGAACGCTCAGGGAATCATGATCACGGAGACCACAATCACGCAATTCAGTGGATTCGATCCGAACGGCATCCCCGAATTTGTGCGCGGCAGAAAAGCGCTTCAGTACAGCTCTTCCATTGACGACTACGTCCGTATCATGCTCGATGGAAATAATGGCGGCTACGCGAATGACTGGTTGATCGGAGATCGCAAAACCGGTGAAGTTGCTCGCTTCGAGCTGGGATTGAAAGATCATCAGGTGTGGCGCACAAAGGACGGCTACTTCGTCGGCTCAAATTTCCCCAGCGATCCGAAACTGACGAAGGAAGAAACCAAATTTGATCCGCGCGACAGCAAGAGTTCCGCAAACGCCCGTCACGCCCGCTGGGATCAACTCATGCAACAGAATAAAGGCAAAATTGATGTCGCTTCGGCGCAGAAATTCCTGGCCGATCACACCGACGTCATCTTGAATAAGCAATCCGCCGACGAACGCACTCTCTGCGGGCACACCGACGTCTCAACGCGCGGAATCCCGCAATGGAGTTGGGGAGCCAACTATCCCGGTGGCGCCGTTCAGGGCAAAGCGATGGATAGCAAAATGGCGGAATCGCTAAGCTTCTTCGCGCACACCGGACATCCCTGTGGCGAAGATTTCCTGGCAGAGCCGTTCCTGAAGGCGCATCCCGAGTTTGCGTGGCAGGCGCCAATTCTGCACGATATGAAAGCTGGATCGTGGACGGAATTTAAGGCGGGAGACGCAGCGGCAAAATAATTTCTAATGGAAATTACAGTAATCGCGGAACGTATTTTTTGCCGACGCTCTCACCGACCCAGGACAAATATCTTCGTGATCCAAGCGCGATTGGTAGCGCGATAACCTCCGGCACTTCATAACTGTGCAATCGCGTTACTTCCCTTTCCAGCGCGGCAAATGTGTTCCGCGTGGACTTCAGTATCACCAGATACTCTTTCGCTCGTTCAATTTTCCCCTTCCACGGATAAATCGAACTGACCGGCGATTCTAAGATGTTCCCGCAGGCCGCCAATCGCTTTTCTATCAGCGTCGTTGTTATGCGCCGCGCGTCCGCCTTCGATTTACAATTTACGAGCACAACAATCACGTCAGTTTTCCTCGCCACTACATCTCCCTCGCAGGTTGTCTCTTCCAGCACGCGCTCCTTCGCATTTCACACGCGCTTGCCTGACACGTTACAATAGCGCGTCAGGGGAATCGAATGCCAGACTCACCAATTCATTTTGGAACTTCCGGATGGCGCGCCATCATCGCCGACGAATTCACGTTTCCAAACGTGCGGCTTGCCGTCACCGCCGTAGCCGAACACGTTCGCGCTAAATCCAAGAAGCCCGTAATTATTCTTGCGCATGATACACGCTTTTTCGCGGAGGAGTTTGCGCGCACCGCCGGTGATATTCTCACCGCGTACGGTATCGAAGTCCTCTTCTGCGACGGCCCCACACCGACGCCGACGGTTGCCGTCGAAATCCGGCGCCGCAAAACCGCAGGCGCGATTAATTTCACTGCGAGCCACAATCCGTACGCCTACCAAGGCTTGAAATTTTCCGGTCCCGACGGCGCTCCAGCCATGCCCGAAGTAACGAAGGACATTGAAAAGCGCGCCGCAAAACTCTCCAAGCGCGATTTCACGAAATCGGCAGAGGAACATAGTCAACCCAAGCAGGAATTCACGTCAATTTCTCCGCGCGAACCATATCTCACGCGCATAAACGAACTCGTGCGCTTCGACGTTATTGCCAAAGCCGCGAAAAGTTCCAAGGACAAGCTGGCCATCGTGTACGACGCGCTGCACGGTTGCGGCGCAAGCTACTTGGATCGCGCTCTTGCCGATCACGGCATCCCGGTCACGGTAATTCGCGCGAATCGCGACGTTATGTTCGATGGCACCGGTCCTGACGTTACCGAAGAAAATCTCGCGCCGCTGCGCAAAGCAGTGCTCGATGCGAAAGCGCACATGGGTCTCGCCAGCGACGGCGATGCCGACCGCTTCGGTATTATCGATGCTGATGGCAGTTGGATTTCGCCGAATCATATCCTTGCGCTCGTTTACGATTACCTAGTCCAAAGCCGCGGCTGGAAAATGGACGCGGGACGCAGCGTCGCCACTTCTCACATGATTGACGCCGTTGCAAAGTTGAACGGCAAGAAAGTTCATCAGACTCCCGTCGGCTTTAAATACATCGGCGAATTAATCGAGAAGGATAAAATCGCGTTGGGCGGCGAAGAAAGCGCCGGCCTTTCCATTCGCGGCCACGTCCCGGAAAAGGACGGCATCCTCGCCTGCTTACTCGTGGCCGAAATGATGGCCGCGCGTGGCACATCGCTCGCCGCACAAATTAAAGATCTTTTCCGCCGCGTCGGCGCAGAGTTCTGGCCCATCCGCACAAATCTTCACCTGTCCGATGAACTGCAAGCGCATACCATGAAGCGCCTGAAACAAAACTATTCCGCGTTTCTCGGCCGGCACGTAAAGAGCCTGGATCGCACCGACGGCTTAAAAGTGGAATTTGACGATGGAAGCTGGGTCTTGCTGCGCCTTTCCGGCACGGAACCGCTGCTGCGCGTATATACCGAAGCAGGCTCGCAAGCAGAATCAGCGAAAATTACAGAAGATGCGCACAAGTGGATTAACGACACTTCCGCAAAATGAGGGGAACAGAAAAACAATGAACGCTCGCGACAAGAATCCGTCTTTTTTCCGCCGCAATCTAAGAACAATCTTAGGCCTGGCGATTCTTGCGCTTACGATACACGACGTCTTCGGCCCGCACGGATTCCTGGCCATGCGCCGCACGCAGCAGGAAATCAAACAGTTCAGCGCGGAAATGCAGAAACTCGATCAAGAAAATCAGGCGCTCTCCGATGAGGTCACCTCCCTGAAGACCGATCCGCGCCTGATTGAAAGAATCGCGCGCGAGGACATGGGTCTGGCAAAACCCGGCGAGTTGATCTTCAAATTGCCTGCGACTCAGGACGACGCCGCCAAGCCGGCCCCAAATAAAGATCACTAACGATTCTCGCAGCAGCGTCGCAGTCCTGTGGCGCCAGTGTTTCCTGCATTTTCGGAATTCGCTGCGCGCGTCATGCTTCTAATCCATGCCAGAACCTCGCCGCCTCTACCCTTAGTTCCGTTCCGTATTGTCGCGAGCAAAACCATCGAAACAAAAATCACTGCCAGCCCAAATGAAGCAGTGCCAATTGTCTGACTGCGCTTCGCCAGAATTGAAAAGCCGCCATAAACGAGTTCGACATGCACCCAATACACAAGCAGCGAACTCCGCCCCATTTCAATTATCGGACTGAAACCCTTTTGTCCGGCTCCCCATCGACACCACACATAGGCGCCGCCAAGAATCGCGGCAACAATTCCAACGCGAATCATCAGGAAGTTTGGACTCGTATGCCAGAAATCATAGTTCGCATACAAGGTCGTCGGTACACGGTCCAGCCACCACGCGAATCCACCTAAGACAGCGCCGCCTGCAGCCAGCAGAGCTACGGTCTCTGTAACATGAGCGCGCGCCCATCCGCCCACCAGAATAAAGCCCGCGATGAGCCCGGCAAAGGCAAACGCGGACCACGGGAATATTGGGAATAGCCACGGCTGCGGCTTATCAAAAATATGCACGCCGTTGATGTATGACTCAAGGAACCACGGCAGCCACCGCGGACGCCAGGTCGTCCAAATCTGTGGCGAAATCAGCGAGATGGTCAATCCGACTGCGGCCGCCAAAATAATATTCCAAATTCGCAACGCCGCACCGCCCGGCGAATTCGCCCCAAAAACGCTGGCCGCGAACCAGCACACCACTCCCATCAATATCATCGAAACGCCGATCGTGTTCAAGATATCCACACGCAACAAATCCGTCCACGGCGCCGTTCCACCGCCCAGTACCCATTCCTGCACGCGAAACAGAAGGCCCAGTCCAAGAATTTCGGCGCCGCGCAAAATAGTGGTCCGCGCGATTACGCCCGCCGACGCTCCGCGGTCCCGCATCTTGTCCGTGATAAGTGCGAAGGATATTCCCGCCAAAAACAAAAACAGCGGCGCAGGCAGCGTTCCTCCAAGTTGCGACCACCAGAAGAATCTGGTATGCCGCGCCGGCTCGCCAAGCCAGGAATCGTAGCAATGCGTCTGGAACATCACCAGACACGCCAACCCGCGCATCCAGTCGATGTATGCCAGCCGCTGCTGTCTGCCGTCCGCCATTTCTCTCCGTCACGCGCACGCACGACTACGTACGCAAGCACGCCGGTGCACCCCCACAAATCACCGCTCGCGTCGCCCGCAAATTGCGTCCGTCAAAATTTGCGCTAGACTATCGCGCTATGCCCGCTTCGCGCCAGCTGCGATTACCAGCAGCGTTCGTGTTGTTGCTCGCCCTCGCGTGCGCCGCACTTTTTTATGCGACATGGCTAGGGTATGGCGGCCGCGCCCTAGCTTGCGCGCTAATCGGCCTGGCAATTCTTTTCGCCGGAGAATTATTCCCGGCCGTAACGAGCGTCACGCAGTCACTCCAGCGCATTTTGCCCGCTCCCGCCGCGTGGCTCCTCGCAGTTCCGCTCTTCGCGGCCTACGCTGTCTACGCCGTCGGCACGGGAAGTTCCTCCGCATGGCACTGGGCCATCATCGTCGGCTACGTGCTGGTGCCGCTTGCTTTGCTCTCGTTGCGCGCCGGCCAAATTCCCGGCTGGAGCGATTATCTCGCCCTCGCCTCCATCGCCATTCTGGTGAAGCTCCGATGGCTCAATCAGCTCTGGCCCTACCCAGACGGACACTTCAAGTATGCATTGACCGTGCTGCTCGCAATGAACGTCGCCATCGTAGGCTTCATGTTCATCCGCCGACTCGACGGCGTGGGATATTCGCTCAGCTGGTCCGCGAATCACGGACTAATCGTCCTGGCGGCCGTGCTAGTAATCGCCGCCGTAGATATTCCCGTAGGCATGTCCCTACATTTCCTTCACTGGGGACCGGGACACGCCCCCCTAAAATCCCTTCCAACAAGCATAATCGGAATTTTCTTCTTCACCGCGTGGCCGGAAGAATTTATATTTCGCGGATTACTTCAGAACATGCTCTCACGCACCGTAAAAAGCGAAAACGCAGGATTGCTCACCGCCTCCATAATTTTCGGCCTGGCTCACATCGTCAACGGAAACTTTCCCAACTGGCGCTACGCATTACTCGCGACGTTCGCAGGCCTGTGCTACGGATTCACCTGGCGCAGAACAGGAAATATCTTCGCCTCAGCGCTAGTTCACACCGCGGTTGAAGCAATCTGGCACGTGCTGTTCGTTTGATCGCGAATTAGCGCACCACTCCGCTCAACGGACTAGACGCCGTAGCATAGAGTTTCTTCTGCATCCGTCCAGCCAAAAACGCCTTCCGCCCCGCCTCCACTCCAGCCCGCATTGCCTCCGCCATCAAAATCGCATCCTGCGCTTCCGCAATCGCCGTATTCATCAGCACGCCATCCGCGCCCAACTCCATCGCCACCGCTGCATCTGACGCAGTACCCACTCCAGCATCCAAAATCAGTGGTACGCGTGTGATGCGTTCGCGCAAAATCCGCAGATTCGCCATGTTCTGAATCCCCAATCCCGATCCAATCGGCGCGCCCAGAGGCATCACAGCCGCCGCCCCCGCATCCACCAATCGCAAAGCCACAATTAAATCGTCGCTGGTGTAAGGCAATACCGTGAATCCTTCTTTTACCAAAACTTCAGTAGCGCGAATCAGTTCCCCCGTATCCGGGAAAAGTGTTTGCTGGTCGCCGATCACTTCCAATTTCACCCAATCGGAAAGCCCGACTTCTCTGCCGAGACGAGCCGCGCGAATCGCTTCGTCCGCCGAATAGCAACCAGCCGTGTTAGGCAAAAGAAAATATTTCGCGCGATCCAGATAATCCAAAAGCGATTCCTTCGACTTGTCCGTCAAATTAATTCGCCGCACCGCCACCGTGACCATATCGGCCCCGGAAGCTTCAATCGCGCGCGCCATCTCCGGAAAGCTGCGGTATTTGCCGGTGCCCACAATCAGCCGCGAACGAAACGCGCGTCCTGCAATGATCAATTCATCGCTCATAAATCTCCCCAAGAAGAATTCTAATTCTTCGACGAAGGATGCGTAATCGGCCGCGGTTCTTCCACATCCGCATACAGCTGCTCAATCTTGTCCGCGTAAAGTTGCTCGATCACCCGCCGCTTCAGCTTCATCGTGTAAGTAAGCTCGTCCTTCTCAAAACTGAAATCCTGATCCAGCAGCGCGAATCTCTTAATCGTCTCGTACGGCGCCAGATGCGAATTGATCCGCTCCACTTCCCTGCCGATCAAATCATGCACCCAGGGATCACGCGCCAATTCAGCCTGCGACACAATCTGAATCCCATTTTCCGCCGCGGCGGATGTCACGCGCGCAAAATTCGGCACGATCAGTGCCACCACAAATTTCCGCCGGTCCCCAACCACCATCGCACCCACAATATAAGGACTTACCTTCAGCGCATTCTCAATCGGCTGCGGCGCAACAAATTTTCCGCCCGCCGTCTTGATCAATTCTTTCTTGCGATCCGTGATGACCAGATAGCCGTCATGATCCACCTGTCCGATGTCACCCGTCGAAAGCCATCCATCCGCCGAAATCGTCGCCGCAGTTTCGTCGGGACGCAAATAATATCCGCGCATCACGTGCGGCCCGCGCGTAAGAATCTCTCCGTCGGTCGCAATCCGCACTTCCACGTTCCGGATTGGCAATCCCACCGTTCCAACTTTATTCGCGTGTATGGTATTCACGGTAATTACCGGCGAAGTTTCCGTCAATCCGTATCCCTGCAATACATGTATATCCACCGCCCAGAAAAACTCCGCCAATTCCTTTGCCAGCGGCGCGCCCCCGGAAACAAATTCGCGCACCCGTCCGCCCAAACCAGCGCGAATCTTTGAGTAGACAACTTTATCTGCCAGCCACCACTGAATCTTTAGTCCAACTTCCGCCGGCTTGCCGTACCCCTTCCAATCCACGGACTGTGCAGCCACGCGCAACGCCCAATCGAAAAGTTTTCGCTTCACTCCGCCCGTCTGCCGCCCCTTCTCAATTATATTTGCGTACAACTTCTCGAAAACGCGCGGCACTGCGCCGGCAAGCGTGGGCCGCACCTCCAACAACGTCTGCGGAAGTTTCTCCATCGCGTCCACGTATGCGATGCTCACTCCGCAAAACATAAATGTATAAGCCAGCGTGCGCTCGTAAACATGCGCCAGCGGCAGAAATTCTAGCTCCACATCCTCCGGCCCATAATCTTCCGGACGCATAGAGTCCGTGGAATTTGACGACAGATTCCCGTGCGACAACATCACGCCCTTCGGCTCGCCCGTCGTTCCAGACGTGTAGATAATCGTAGCCAGCGCATCCAGCGAAACATTCCCAACGCGCATTCGATACGCCGCCACGTCCGCATCTCCAGCGCTTGAAATCAAAGTTTCGTATCGCAGCGCGTCCGACCCATAATCCGTTTCCGCGTCCGCAACAATAATGTGCTGCACCGTGCGCAACTGATCCCGGCATGCCATTAACTTTTCAGCCTGCTCGCCGCCCGCCACGAAAACCACCGTCGCGCCCGAATGATTCAGTATGTAAACCATCCGCTCCGTCGCTTCGCGAAAATAAATCGGCACATCCGCGGCGCCCAGGCCCAGAATCGCGAAATCCGCGATGTGCCATTCCGGCCGGTTCGCCGCGAAAAGTCCCACGCGATCTCCGGCCTTCACACCCAGCTCGGCAAGCGCGCGCGAAAGTCCAGCCACACGCCTCAACATTTCCCGTGCAGCAATCGGCTGCCATCCATTTGTCGAACGGAAAACCTGCATACGCGGATGATTAAATCGCTCGATGGTATCGAGCAGACGCCGCGGAATTGTTTCGTAGGCCATGGCATTCACGAAATCGGCAACTCGAACAACAAAACTCTACATGACCGCACACACACGCGCAACGCGAAGCACGCTCTACCCAGCAAACGCCTCTCGCGCTAAGATGTTCTCTGACGTTCAACCCATGACGCCCACCAACACAACAACCGACGCGACACATCCAGCAGTCCGCGCGCCACGCGGCACGCAACTTTCCTGCAAAGGTTGGCAACAGGAAGCCGCGCTGCGCATGTTGATGAACAATCTCGATCCCGAAGTTGCTGAGCGCCCCGACGATCTCGTCGTCTATGGCGGCACGGGAAAAGCCGCGCGGAATTGGGATTGTTTCCACGCCATCGTCGCTTCCCTCAAAGCGCTGGAAAATGACGAAACGCTAATCGTGCAATCCGGCAAGCCCGTCGGCGTTTTTCGCACTCACGAATACGCCCCGCGCGTCCTCATCGCCAATTCAAATTTGGTCGGCCACTGGAATAATTGGAAACATTTCAACGAACTCGACCGCGCCGGCCTGATGATGTACGGCCAGATGACCGCCGGAAGTTGGATTTACATCGGTACGCAGGGAATTTTGCAAGGCACATACGAAACTTTCGCAGCCGCCGCGCGAAAACATTTTGGCGGCACGCTTGCCGGCAAACTCGTCGTCAGCGGCGGCATGGGCGGAATGGGCGGAGCCCAGCCACTCGCCGCAACTCTGCACGGCGGCGCATATCTCGGCATTGACGTCGATGCCGAACGCATCAAGCGTCGCCTCCGCACCGGTTACTGCGATGTAATGGTCAACGATCTCGACGAAGCTCTGCGCATTCTGAAAAATGCGGTACGCAAACGCGAACCCGCGTCCGTCGGCCTCGTAGGAAATTGCGCCGACGTAATTCCAGAACTCGCGCGCCGCGGAGTCGTCCCCGATCTTCTCACCGACCAAACGTCCGCGCACGATCCGCTAGGCGGCTACATCCCGCAAGGCTGCAACGTCGAGCAAGCCGACGAACTCCGCAAGAAAAATCCCGACGAATATCGCGACCGCGCGCTCGATTCCATCGCCGCACACGTTCGCGGAATGCTCGACCTGCAAAAGCTCGGCGCCATCACCTTCGACTACGGAAACAATATTCGCACCTTCGCGTTCGAGCGCGGCGTCTCGAACGCCTACGATTTTCCCGGCTTCGTGCCCGCCTACATTCGCCCGCTTTTCTGCGAGGGTCGAGGCCCATTCCGTTGGGCCGCTCTTTCCGGCGAGCCGTCTGACATTCATCGCACCGATCAGCTCGTCCTTGAAATGTTTCCGCACGATGAAATCCTCTGCCGCTGGATCAAGCTCGCGCAAAAGCGCGTAAAGTTTCAGGGCCTTCCCGCGCGCATCTGCTGGCTCGGCTACGGCGAACGCGATAAGTTCGGTCTCGCGCTAAACGATCTCGTTGCGCGCGGCGAACTTAAAGCTCCCATCGTAATCGGCCGCGATCATCTCGACTGCGGCTCCGTCGCCTCTCCCTATCGCGAAACGGAAAGAATGCGCGATGGCAGTGACGCCGTCGCCGACTGGGCATTGCTCAACGCCCTGCTCAACACTGCCAGCGGCGCCTCCTGGGTGAGCATCCACAACGGAGGCGGAGTCGGCATCGGCTATTCCCAACACTCCGGCCAGGTAACTGTGGCCGACGGCACACGCGAAATGGCCGCCCGCATCGAGCGCGTCCTAACAAACGATCCCGGCATAGGCGTAGCCCGCCACGCAGACGCAGGCTATCCGGAAGCCATAAATTTCGCGAAGAAGCATGACGTGAAGATTCCGATGGCGTAATTTGCGCGCTATTCGTTGGGACTGTAGCTCACGGCGCCCCGGCGTTTTTTCAGACGGGGGCCCTGAGGGTTTTCCGCGCGACATTGCGCCAATAAATCGGTCTAACGCATCTATCCCAATGGGAATTACACGGATTCAGATCTGCAGTTAATCGGAGGACACCATGATCGCCATAATCGGAGCCACAGGCAACACCGGCAAAGTCATCGCCGAAGAATTACTAGCCGCGGGTGAAAAAGTCCGCGTCATCGGACGCACCGCCGAAAAACTTCAGCCCTTCGTAGCAAAAGGGGCCGAACCATTTGTCGGCAACGTGATCGACGCCGACGCTATGACCCACGCGCTCCGAGGAGCCACCGCCGCATACATAATGATCCCGCCCGACGCTAAACAAAAAAGCCTGCGCGCCTACGACACCGTCGTCATCGAATCCCTCTACACCGCCATGGACAACTCCGGCCTCCGCCACGCCGTCGTCCTCAGCAGCATAGGCGCTCAACTCGCAGAAGGCGCAGGCCCCGTCAGCGGCCTGCACGAAATGGAAGAAAATCTAAAGCGCCTGCGCGACGTAAACCTTCTATTTCTCCGCGCCGCCTACTTCATGGAAAACTTCCACGCAACAATCGCGGTCTACAAAAGCATGGGATTTTTCAGCGGCTTAATCAAAGATAACGTCAAACTTCCAATGATCGCCACACGCGACATCGGCCAGCGCGCCGCCGCACACCTGAAAACGTGCGACTTCACCGGCCACCAAACCAAAGAACTCCTCGGACAGCGCGACCTGACCATGAACGAATGCGCCACAATTTTCGGCACAGCCATCGGCAAGCCGGGCCTGGGCTATATGCAAGCCCCCTCCATGATGGCCAAACCCGCCATGATTCAATCCGGAATGTCCGCCGACACCGCCGATCAACTAATCGAAATGTGCAAAGCCATCAGCCACGGCATAATGGTTCCGCTAGAACCGCGCACCGCCGAAAACACCACGCGCACCTCATTTGAAACTTTCACTGACGAAGTTCTTGTGCCAGCCTACAAAGGAAAATCCGCGTCGGCGTAGAAAAGCTTAGCGCTGGAGTGTCCTATGACGGATTGGCGCATTGATAATGCGGAGTACACGCGCAGCGCTGTCTTGCAATTCAAGAGATACACGCGCTATAGCGAGACGTGGGAACACGATCACTGTGAGGGTTGCTGGGCAAAGTTTATAGAAATAAGCAGTCCGGACATTCTCTCCCAAGGCTACGCCACTGAAGACAACTACCGCTGCATATGTCCAGATTGTTTCCGCGATTTGAAAGACGAAATGGTATGGAAACTAGCCGAAGGCTGAAACTTGTACGGCACCTTAACCGAGACAGTCTTTTCTGCGAATCGCAGTTCTGAGCAATAACACATACGCCTTGCGGAAGCCCCTGGATACCTGTCTAGATCATAGAAATATTGCAGATTAAGCCGGTGTCATCGTTCTCACCAAATCGTCTGAACCGTTCTCGACCGGCGAATCTCACGGTCGGCGGTAAGCAAGGACAGCCCCTCGACCAGCGCAGTAGCCGCGATAATGCGATCTGCTGGATCTTTGGGATAAGTCGCTGGGAGTCCCATGGCGCGGGCGCATGCCCGGCCACTGATTGGCAGAACGACGAAACGCGACTCGACTTCCTGCAGAAAGGATTCTAGGCTGATGTCCAAGCGGATCCGGCCTTTACTCGCGAGTGTGGCCAATTCCAATAGAGTGATATCGGAGATTGCCAACCCGTCCGCATTCTTGCGCGCATCGTCGATTGCGGTCCTCGCCTTCCGGGAGATCTGATCTTGGTCAAACGCCAGCCACACCACCACATGCGTATCGACCAGAATCACTTGAGTTTGCCCCATTCCTTAAGGGAGAGCGCGGGTGAAACGACGTCTCCTGCGACGGCACCCTTGCCTGCAAGGAAATTGTAGATCTCGTCCGTCTCGGTGTTCACTGGGACGAGCTTTGCCACCGGCTTGCCGTGCTTCGTGATTACCACCGTCTCATGCTTGGCCTGAACCTCGTCCATAACCGCGAGACAATTGGTCTTGAAGGAACCTGCCGCGATTTTCTTCATAGCGAACCCCCGATAACTATGGTCATTATACCATGGTCATATCTACTTACCGCCAGAAAACTACAACCGCCGGCAACTCATAGGCGTGAACATAAGGCGGTTCGGCTTTGCCCGTTTACTAGGACTTAGCGCGGGTTGTTCGTTTTTTGTTCTGCACGGATGACATCCATGAGGCTGGACTTACCTGCCCACATTGCCTGAAGTTCGCTCCAGACTTTCTGGGAGGTTGGACCGAAAAATTGTTCATACACCTTGTTGTCGTGAGGACGCCACGACGCCACATTTTGCAAGTTTTCAAAGAAGCCAAGACCGATGAGGTTTCTGGTTTCTTGATCCGCTTCCACGAGAGGCTTTTCCAGAAGCTGGAAGATGCAGCGTGTCTCATCGAGATTTTATTTTTCGTATACGTCCTCGACGACGAAATGAACAAATTCAGCCATATCGTTGTCGGAGCCCGCTGGATTTCCACTCCAACATGCGATGTGCTTCTTCCAACGGTCGGAGAAATCCGGGAAGGCTTCTCGAGGCGTTAAAATGACGGTACTCGTGGAAGGTTCTCCGCGAGTGATCAGGAGGGCCACAGCTTCATCCCGGTCGATGGGTTTTAGGCCCATATCCGCGAAAACCCTCGCAGGAAGATCGCCTAAGTCGTTCGAGGTTGGCCGCGACAATGCTGCAAGCTGTTGCAAAGCGCTTCCGCCGAATCCATTCTCAAGTGCTGAAACTGCTAGCTTCACGAATTGTTCCGGGTCTATGCCTCCGAGAACCCATCGAGCATGTAAGAGTTCTGGATCAAGATTGCTTCCTAGTCCACTCATGAAACGCATATTAAACCATCATCTGGCCACTTAGTGACGGATAAGTAGCGTTACTCGCACGAGCCCAAGTGGCGTCAATTGAAGTGTCTTTAGTGGTCGTGAACCTAGGTATCTTTGTTCTGCTGCTCTACTTTATCTACTTTCATCCAGGTATCAATGGAGGTCAGGTTTTCCTCGGCAGCTTTTCTTCCGAGATTTCTCCTTATTTTTCGCCGCATCTGAATACCGATTGTCCAAGATGTGACCGAAGTAAAGATGATCATCAGGACCGCGATATCCCTGGGGGACAAGGTAAGCAGGGCGTGAAGTATTTTCAGAAGTAATCGCATCAGATCAATCCTTGCTTCAGAGGCCTTCGTGAAAGGCACTACGGCAGTAGCGAACTCGCAAATCAGGGTGCGGTTCTTCAGACTGTCCTTCGTCTAAATTCTAATCCTCGGTGCCGGAACGCGTCTCGCCGCCTCACACTCTTTTCCACCACGCCCACTTCTGAGCGATAATACAAATGCGTTGCGAGACACTCTCCTAATCACAGGCTGCGCCGAACTATTAACTCTCCGCGGCCCAACGCCGCGCCGACGCCGCGCCATGCGCGAACTCGGAATCATCCGCGACGGCGCACTCCTAATCAAGGACGGCCGCATCGCAGCGGTCGGCACTCGCCGCGAATTGTCTAAATGCGCGGATGCCCGCCGCGCAAAAAAACTCGATCTCGACGGCCGCGTAGTCCTCCCGGGCTTCGTGGACTCCCACACCCATCTAATCTTCCCAGCCAGCCGCGCAGACGAACACGAACAGCGCATCGCCGGAGACACCTGCGAAGAGATCGCGCGCGCCGGAGGCGGCATACTAAATTCCGTAAAGAAACTGAGACGCGCCAAGGCATCCGAACTCGAATCCCGCGCATTGCAGGCGCTGAAACGTTTCGCCGAACACGGCACCACCACAATCGAAGCAAAAAGCGGTTACGGACTCGATGCTGCCTCCGAACTAAAAATTCTCCGCCTGCAATACAAACTGGCCAAAGAGCAACCCATCGAAATCGTCTCGACATTCCTGGGTGCGCACGTAGTTCCGCCGGAATATCGCAACAAAAAGAACGGCGCTGACGCCTACGTCAAATTTCTCGTCACAAACCTAATTCAACGAATCGCGCACGGAAATCTCGCCGAATTCTGCGACGTCTTCTGCGATCGGGGAGCCTTCACAGTAGCCCAGGCCCGCGCGGTCCTAGTCGCAGGCCGCCTCTGCGGACTCGTCCCGCGCATCCACGCCGAGCAACTCGCTCACACCGGCGCAGCTAAACTAGCCGTCGAACTCCACGCCGCCAGCGCCGATCATCTCGAACAAATCAACGCCGCCGATATTCGCGCCCTGGCGAAATCCGACGTCGTAGCAACTCTCCTTCCCGGCTGCAGCGCTCACCTGGGAATCCCGCACACCGCCCCAGCCCGCAAACTCATCGACGCCGGAGCCATCGTCGCGCTAGCCACCGACTACAATCCCGGCACCAGCCCAACTGTAAATATGTCCATGATCATGTCGCTTGCTTGCACGCAAATGAAAATGTCGCCAGCCGAAGCGATCACTGCCGCCACCATCAACGCCGCCTACTCTCTCCGGCGCGCCCCCCGCATCGGCTCTCTTGAGGTTGGCAAGTTTGCGGATTTGGCCGTGTTCGATGTGGCCGATTACCGGGAAATCCCTTATTATTTTGGTGTAAATCTGTGCGTGCTCACAATGAAGCGCGGCAAAGTAATTTATACGCGCGAAGTTGTAGCGTCGTAAGAAGGCGCGGTCTGAAATTGAAACTTCCGGCAGGGGCGAATCGTCAGCAATGCAAAAAATAATCGAATGTGTGCCGAACTTTTCCGAGGGGCGTGACGTCTCTAAGATAGAGGCCATCATCTCCGCCATGCGTGAAGTCACCGGCGTAGCAATTCTCGATCGCGAATCTGACGCCGACCACAATCGCTGCGTTGTCACTCTCGCGGGTGAGCCGGACGCAGTTGCCGAAGCCGCTCTGCGTGGTGTTGGCAAAGCGCAGGAATTAATTGACCTTACGCAGCACAGCGGCGCACATCCGCGCATCGGCGCCACCGACGTAGTTCCCTTCATCCCAATTCAGGGCGTCGAACTCGAAGACTGCGTTGCCATCGCTCGATTAGTTGGCCACGAAATTTGGGATCGCTTTCAAATTCCAGTTTATTTTTACGAAGCCGCCGCCGAACATCCCGAGCGCACCAATCTCGAGAATATCCGCAAGGGACAATTTGAAGGCCTGCGCGACGAAGTTCAAACCAACGCTCGCCGCGCTCCCGATATCGGCGAACGCGCTCTGCATGCAACTGCCGGCGCAACGGTCGTCGGCGCGCGCAAATTTCTAATCGCCTACAACGTTAATCTAAACACTTCTGATATAAAAATTGCCAACAAGATCGCCCGTGCCATTCGCTTTTCAACGGGTGGCCTCCGCTACGTAAAATCAATGGGCGTTGATCTGAAATCGCGCGGCCTCGCGCAAGTCTCCATCAATCTCACCGATTTTGAGCAGACGCCCATGCACCGCGTTTATGAAATGGTGCGCCGCGAAGCCGAACGCTACGGTTGCCAAATCGTCGGCAGCGAAATCATCGGCCTCGTCCCGAAAAAAGCGTTAGAAATGGCTGCGGATTTCTTTCTGCAACTCGAAGATTTCCGCCCTGAAATGGTTTTTGAAAATCGTCTCGCCGCAGCTCTTTCCGGCGCTCCGATGGAAACCCACGGAGCCGGAAAGTATGCCGCGATGGTCACTCCACTTCTCGACGCCGTAGCTGCACCAACTCCAACTCCCGGCGGCGGCTCGGTAGCAGCTTTGGCAGCAGCGCTCGCAGCAGCTCTCGGCCAAATGGTTGCTGGTCTCGCCAGAAAAAAGAAGTCGCACGAACAATTTGTTGACGGCCTCACCGCGGCCGTCCAGGAACTCGACAAAGCCACACGCATGCTCGCAACCGCGATGGATCGTGACGCCGCCGCGTACGACGAAGTTCTCGCCGCGTTCAAACTTCCCAAGGACACGCCCGAAGACGAAAACACGCGCGTCGCCGCAATCGAATCCGCTCTTCGCGTCGCCGCGGAAGTTCCCATGGAAGTCGCCGAAGCCGCCATGTTTCTGTACGAGTTGCTTGGGCAACTCGAAACCATCACCCCCGCGTCTATGAAATCAGACCTCCGCGTCGGCCGAATGATGGCCGCGGCGGCCGCCCACGGCGCGCTCGCAAACGTTGAAATCAACTTGGAATCACTAACAGATCCGGATTTTGTTTCGACAATGCGCGCAAGATGGGAAGTTGTTCAATCCAGCCTGGTTCCCCGACCAACCGCGGCTGCCGCAAGTTAAACGATTTCAGCATACGTTTTCAGGATAGAGATTCTGAGGGGGATGACATGAAAGCATTACGTTTCCGCTTCACCGGACTTTATTTGGCATTCGCACTCGCAGTTGCTTTACTCGCTCCATCTTTGCACGCAGGATCGCTCAGCTCTGACGTAATCGGCCTGTTTCCCGTAACCGTCGGCGAATTCGCTTATGCGGATCTGCGTCAAGCCCGGCAATTTCCTTGGTTCGCGCAGCTCAAGGAACAAATGCTGCCCGCAAAATTTCGCCAGTTTGAACAATTCCTGGCATCCGCCGGAATGGATCCAAATACTCAGGTCGAAGAAATGGCCTGGGCTTTGGTAGCCACATCAACCGGCACGACCGCTGGAGTTTCATCCGTTCCCACGGGCGAACAGATCATCGGCGTAGCAATGGGACAATTCCAACCCGCTGCGATGGACGCGTACTTCAAGTCCAAGAAAACTCCCAGCACAACTGTGCGCGGATACACTCTGTACGCTTTTGGCGCAACGGCTGGCGCGGATGATTTGGTGTTCTTATTTCTGGATGCGAATACCGCCGCATTCGGCCAGCGCAATCAAATTGAAAAAATGCTCGACGTTCGCTTTGGTGCGCAACCCAGCGTGATGACGAACAACACGATCTATCCGCTAATCAATCAGGCGAACGGACATGGAATCGTTTGGGCCGTTCTGAATCCTTCTTATGCGCGTCTTGCTCTCGGCCAACTCGTTCCCGATGCGGCGCAACTTGCGCAAGCCGGTCCGCTGCTCTCAAAGATTCAATCATTGCTGATCACGATTCAATCCGGCAACGGAATTCAAGCTGACTTCCAGGCGAATTGTGCAACAGCGGACGATGCGAACACGTTGAATGGTTTGCTTCAAGCGGGATTGATGCTGGAGAAATATCAAGCGACGGCACAAAAGAATGATTCGCTCAGCCAAATGCTGGAAACCGCGAAAATCATTCCCAGCGGAAACCGCTTAAACGTTGACGTTTCGCTCTCGAACGATCAGGTCGTTTCGCTGATTGCGAGCAAAACGTTCGCGCTACAAAACTAATCGAAGAATCAAAATTGAAGAACAATCGTTCGGTAAGCAACAAACGCTTGGCGAACAACTAACGTTTGGCGCTGTGCGTGGAAATATTTTTTGCGAGCACGATCCGAACTGTATCTCCGCGCACTTCGCGGCTAATCTTGTCAATGCGGCCATTCAACGCGCGTTGAATTTTTTCCGGGCGATCGCCTTTTGCGGCGCCTCCCTGCAACATCAACACCGCTTCGATGTGTCCGCCTGCATTTCCCAGCACCATGCGTATTGACGCTTCATCTTCCGCAAGCTGATCAAACGCAACGTGGCACGCATCTTCAATCGCGGCCACCAAATTCGCGCGCGAAGGCTCGTCCATTCCGGCAGCTTCGGCGACGTGATTCACCGCGCCGGAAACGCCCGCCAGCAATCGCGAATCGCCCGAAAGCGTAATCTCGATTTTGCCGCCGTCAGTTGGCTGCACTGTTCACCACGCTGATTTCGCAAGCCTCTCGGCAATCCGGACAGTAATAAAGTCCGTCCACGCACATCCGGATCGCGTGCTGCCCTTTGCAGTAAATGCAGTAGCGGTCGCATTTGCAATCGCGCTCTTCCTGATTGCACGAAGCGCATACCACTCGATGATCCACGACCGCCTCCAATTTAACTTTAATACGGTCGGCCTTGCGCGGACAAGCCGCAAGTTTGGGAGTAACAGCACGTAGTTCATAGTTGAGAGTTGACAGTTCCGAACGACCCTCGGACCAACACATTTGAATTACATTCTTACTTGTAAAGAATGAACAAACAGCCACGTCCGGCGCAAAGTCCGAGCCGTTTTGTCTTTTGGCGAACCGCAGGGCGGAAGAGATTCGCATAGTGCCGCAGGACGCCACGCGCCGACTGGGAAGGACAAATCCTCAACTCTTATCGCGTTTCGGGCAGGGATTCCCTGCCGTACGGGATTTTTGCGGAGCACGCGGGCTGCGGGAACGGAAGACCCACCGCACCAGCCAGTTTTTCCGCAATTTTGTGCCATGGAAAGGCACCAGTAGCAATCCACGGAACACATCTTTCCATAGCGCCCACTGCTGGCTGAACGAAATCACGCCGCGCCAGCCGAGCTTCGCGAGAAGAGCAAGCCGCAGACGCGCAAGGCTGAAATGCAATCGGGACAAACTTGCCGGAATATCCTCTTCCCGGCAGTGCTCGTAGTACGCGGTGTTCATTGATGCCCCGGACTGTACTTTGATGAAGTTATGGATCGCGCGGTTCTTCGGATTCCGAGCGACTTCCCGAATGAGTTCTTGAAACTTCATGGAATCAGCCTCAAGTATTTTGAGACTGGAAAACCAATTGATCAGTTTCGCTCCCAGCGGATCCCAAAGATAGTCGTTCAGAACCAACGGCAGTGCCAGGTGAAAAAGCTTGGTCACTGCCAAATGGACACGCAGATGGCATTGAAATGCATCACCCATACACTCATACAGCCGTGTAGTATCCCGCGTCACGCCGCGTTGAAACGCGCTGATTACCGCATCAAGATCCTTCGTGAATTCATCGGTGTCACAGCCGTTCAATTCCCTTTGGATGATCGCCGCGATCTGCCGGATCTGCAGCGACGACAATGCCAGCCCAACGCTGTACAGCGGATCAACCGTATCGCCCGCATCGCCAATAATGTACCAGCGATCGGCTGAATAACGCTGGCGGCATTCATACATATATGACCCATAGAAATTCGTGTCCACTACCGTGCCGCTTCGCACCAGCTCGACGAGGACCGGATGCTCCCGCCCCACACACTCCAGAAACTGCTCCATCGTTTGCACCTCTCCGTGGGGATAGACGTCCTTTCGGTAAGTGATGCCGATGCTGACGAGCGGCAGGTTCTCTGGCGAGCGCATGGGGATGTACCAGATCCAGTTGCCCTTTCCAAAAAAATGATGTGTCGCAAAGTAAGGAACGTAGGCTCGCTGTTGCTTCTTCAAGGCCCGGATACGGCTCAGAATCTCGGGATTGAAATTCATCAGCCGGAACCAGAAAACGTTTTTCTGTTCCTTAACGGTCGCTCCAAGTTGCAGCAACTTCGCGAGCACCCGGTTCCGGCCCGTGGCATCAACCAGCCAGCGCGCATTCAGTGTGTGTTTCTCCCCCGCCGTGTTCTGCACGGTCACGGCGTGCAGCCCTTCGCAGCCGTTGATCTCGACCCCGGCCACCGTGCCGTCAATCAACTCCACCCCGTTCTCCAGGTTGCGCTGACGCACCTCACGATCGAACGTGAAACGGTTAATCTGGAAAGACAGTATCGGCGGTGCCGTCGGAATCTCGTCGACGATGTAGGTGCGATCCGCGGGATCGTCGATATCGGTCTTGAAATAATACGTCAGCCCATATTTCGGATAATGTTTTTCTACGAGGTAAGCGCCGAACCCGAGTTCCAGAAGGAAATCGACGGTGGCTTCAACCAGGGATTCACCCACGATCGGACGATTCTTGTGCGGGCCCTCCACCACGGCCACCTTCAGGTTCGGGAAGCGCATCTTTAGGTAGGCAGCCGCAAGCTGGCCTGTTGCTCCGCCTCCCATAACTAACACATCGATCTTCACGGGTTTCCTGATTTCAATCGGGAATTCCATGTCACGCGCTTACATTGTTAGTCAATTACGCCTTAGGATTCAAGATCGAGGGCATAATAATTTCACGTCCGTTATTGTGGCGTCCGTGTCTCCGCGCCCTGTTCCTCGCCACAAGTCTGTGCGGCTGGTTGGTGGGACTACATTCCATTGCAAGATTCATGAGCGAGCCTTGTCGGCATGAGAGAAAGAGAAAAGATTATTTTAGAAGCAACAACAAAATACGATCCCTCACAGCTCGCACACTCTCCGTGTCTCTTGATAGAGCCGACGCCATAATAATAGATGTTGTCCGGTTTGCATTTTGGCGAACGAGTGCTTGACAATCCCAATACAACGGGTGTCTCATGCTCGCTGGAAGTCGTGAATAACTAGATTTACTGCTAGTCAAATATCTGTCCGACCTTGAGGTGACGCCCATGTGCTGCAAACTTCTGATTACATTTCTTCTTTTTGTTTGTGCTGTCCCTGCCTTTGCACAAAACACAGCAAGCATTCAGGGCACTGTCTTAGATCCCAAAGGCGCGCCGATTGCGCACGCCAAAGTTACAGAAACGGAGCAGGCCACCGGGGTGAGCCACGACACATTTACTTCTGACCCGGGCTTCTATCGAATTGGCGGACTGCCCCCGGGCTTGTATACCGTTACCGTCGAAGCCCCAGCTTTCAAGCAATCGGTCACCAAGGATATTCTCGTCCAAGCAGAGCAGCCTCGGGGTTTTGACCTAACGATGGAGATCGGCGCCGTCACCCAACAAGTGACTGTCACGGCGACCGATGTCGTCCTCCAGACGGAAGACGCAAGCGTTTCCGCGACGATCTCGCGTCAGCAAATCGAGCGACTTCCCGAATTCGGACGCGATCCGTACGAGCTTCTACGGTTCACCCCTGGAATAACGGGCGACGGCTCACGCGATGGAAGCGGCCTATCCGTTGGTTTTCCAAACGGCCACGGCTCCAACACTGGAGGAACTTCCGGCGGCACCGGCGGATCGAACACCGCCATTTTTCAAACGGAAAACCAGCAGCCCATCAGCGCGAACGGCCAACGAGTAACTTCAAACGACTACACCGTTGACGGCGTCAGTGTAAACAGTTTGCAGTGGGGCGGCGCGGCCACGATCACCCCGGGCCTCGAATCTGTTCAGGAAATCACCGTTCTGGTAAATGACTATGACGCGACCGACGGCCGCAGTTCCGGAGCGCACATAAAAGTCGTCACAAAGGCGGGCACAAATCAATTTCACGGCGCGGGGTTTTTTGAATATCAGAGTCCCGGCCTCAACTCCTTTAATAAATTCAACGGTTTTAACGCCGGCGGTAATACTCCCGATCCCGTGGTCCGCGATCAAAACGCCTTCCGTCAATTTGGTGGCCGCATTGGCGGACCAATTCTCCACAAGAAACTTTTCTTTTTCTTCAATTACGAAGGCCTTCGCGACAACGTCAGCACTTTCCAAAATGAGTGGGTTGACTTGCCCGGATTTGACGCTTTGGTGCTCGGCGCCAGGCCGGGCACGCCGGTGGCGACTATTCTTTCCGATCCCGGCCTTGCACCCCGCATCGCGAAGATACTCCCGACCACATGCTCGACTTTCGCCGCCGGCACTTGCCAGGTCGTCGGGCCCAACCAGATTAACATCGGCTCTCCGGGCGGGACTTACGGCACTTACATTCCCAGTTTCAACGGAGGAGTGCCGGGTCAAGTCGGCGGCGGTTTAACGTCAACTCCGGAATTCTCGTACGCGCAAATATTTTTGCCGGCCACCAACAGTGGCAATCAATATAACGGCCGCGTTGATTACGTCATGGGCAAAAACACGTTTTCCGCCAGCAGCTTCCTGACATACTACAATTCGTTCGCCGCGCAAGGAGCACAGCAAGGCCGCCCAATGGCGGACGTTAATTCAAATCGGTCCAGCCCTTCGGCATTTCTTTCCTGGGTTACTACCTTTTCGCCCACCTTTACCAATGAGGCGCGCTTTAATTTCACACGTTTCGGATTCAACCAGCTAAGCGCCAACCCGCAGACGAATTACGCCATCCCGGCGATTGAAATCCAGAATGCTTTCCCTGGTTTCGGCGATCGCATTCGTTACGGCGCGGCACAGGGCAGCGGCAGCCCAGGCATCTTTGCGGAAAATACTTTCGCTTTCCGCGACATGCTGACTAAGATTCACGGCCGGCATGCGTTCAGGTTCGGAATGGAATTCACTCGTGAGCAGGACAATGACAATACTGACATCGGAGCAGCGCGTCCGGACCAGGTATTCCAGGGTCCATGGAACTTTGCTAACGGCACGCCGATTTTCGAGCAAATCGTCGTCAATCCTCTCACCGGAGGCGCGCCTCAGACGGCTCGCTACTATCGAACTTCCGACCTCGGTTTCTTTTTTCAGGATGACTGGAAGATCCGGCGGAACCTCACACTAAACCTCGGTCTGCGCTACGAGTATTTCGGTCCTCCGACGGAGGCCTCTAATCACCTGGCGAATATTATCCCCGGGCCAGGCACCAGCGGTCTGTTGAACGCCATCGGTGTTATCCCGGGCCAGATGTGGAATTCCACGAAACGCAACCTTGGACCGCGCCTGGGCTTTGCCTGGAGTCCGGACAGGTTCCATAGCAACGCCGTGATACGCGGCGGGTTTGCGATCGCCTTCGACCGCTTCGATGACGTTGCTTTCAACAACACCAGAAACAATCCTCCGTTTGAAGCGAGTTACGGCATTTGCTGCGGTACGGCGTCAACAGAATTCGGCTCGCCGTTTGTGAACGGGCAAATCCAGTTCAATCTCGGTACCAGCAATTCGCCCTTGAGCTTTCCTGCGAACCCCAATCTGAAAACGGCCATTAATCCCGCCACGAACTTGCCCGTAATTCTGCCAGGCTTCGGCGCTCCGGACGTCTGGTCGAATCCGGTCAACATGCCGGTTCCTTACATATACCTCTACTCACTGCAGGTGCAGTACGAGCTGCCGCGGAGCTGGTTCTTCACCGTTGGGTATCAAGGCAGCAGTAGCCACAAACTCCTGCGCATAGTAGATTTGAAGTACTTCTATCCCACCCAGAATCCAGACATCAATAACGTTTATACGCCGACGCCAGATGTCAACGCCAACTTCAACGCTTTGAATACCCAACTGAAGCATCAGTTCCGGCATGGCTTCCTGATTGACGCGCTGTATACCTACAGCAAGTCCATGGATGAGCTTTCATTTGAAGGGCCCGGATTCGTGACCAATCAAACTTTCCCCACGAACCTGAAACTGGAATACGGGCCTTCCGACTACGATATGACGCACAATTTCCGCATTGTCGGCCTGTGGGATTTGCCAATTTTCCGCGACCGGCATAATTTTGCTGGAAACGTTCTTGGCGGATGGCAGCTCAATGGTGATTTCCAGGCTCACTCCGGATTCCCATGGACTCCAGTGGCGGACAATACCTGTCCGGTAATCGGTACCAACGGACTCTGTCCGATCCGTCCCATCGGCTACAGCGGTGGAGCGGGAAATAGCCAATCCACTAGTTCTTTCTTGATGCCGTCAACCTCGAACTTCCCGAATGGCGGCGCCAGCTACTTCACACTTGCTACTTCTCTGCCAAATCCAAACGTGATCCCCACACCGGGAATTGGCCGGAATTCGTTCCGCGGACCTGACTTCAGTCAGGTCGATATGAGTATCATGAAGCAGTTTGGACTTTCGTCCATGAAAGTGCTCGGCGAAGGAGCTAAGCTGGAAGTTCGTATGAACGCGTATAACGTATTCAATAAACTCAATCTTCAACCTTTCGTATTCGGCAGCGGCTCAACCGTGGTTAGTTACGGGAACACCACGGTGGGAGGAAAGACGGTCCCTGTGCCTAACCCGCAATTTGGTATTGCGACGGGAGGTCTGGCGGGCCGGGTAATCTCGTTACAAGGTCGGATTATGTTCTAGCAATAAATATTTCTCGGCAGGGGCGGCTGTCCGCCCCTGCCGCACCGTCTTGATCTCTCCAGGAGAGTTTTTCGATGTTTCGCTTAAGTTCCGGGAACAAGTATTCCCGGGTTGCGTTTCTTCTTGTCTTAGCGATTTTGACTGCTGCGGTCATCCGTGCGCAGTCCACCGTTCCGTCGCAAACGGTTGAAATAGACGCCAGCGCTACTGGCCAGCCCTTCCCTCACTTTTGGGAGAAAATGTTTGGCTCCGGGCGCGCCATCCTCACTCTTCGGGAGAGCTACCGCGACGATCTCCGCGAAACCAAACGGATTACAGGTTTCGAATACGTTCGTTTCCACGCTATCTTCCACGACGAAGTCGGTATGTACGACGAAGACAAGAACGGCAAGCCGGTCTACAACTTTTCCTATGTTGACCAGATTTACGACGGACTCCTCAAAAATAAAGTGCGCCCGTTTATCGAATTGAGCTTTATGCCCAGGAAGCTCAGCGCGGATCCCAAGGCGATTCATCCCTTTTGGTACAAGCAAAACGTCGCGCCGCCACGGGACTGGAACACTTGGGAACAGATGATCGAGAGTTTCACCCGGCATCTGGTAGCGCGTTATGGCGAAGACGAAGTTGCCCAGTGGTATTTTGAAGTTTGGAACGAACCGAACATCGATTTCTGGGCCGGCAATCCGAAAGAGGCCACCTACTACGAACTCTACGATCGCGCTGCGCGTGCCATCAAACGGGTAAGCCCTCGCCTGCGCGTAGGGGGCCCGGCCACCGCACAGGCGGCCTGGGTGGATCGCTTTATTCGCCACACCGCGGAAAAAAACGTTCCCGTAGATTTTGTCTCCACCCACGTCTACGGCAACGATCTATCCACCGACATCTTCGGCACCAACGAGGTCATTCCCCGCACCCAGATGGTCTGCCGCGCCGCCCGCAAAGTGTACGATCAGGTGAAAGCCTCCGCCCGGCCTGACCTGCCCATTTTCTGGAGCGAATACGGCGCCAGCTATATGAACGAGCCGAACGTCACCGACGCTCTCTACATGGGCCCGTGGATTGCCGACACGATCCGACAATGCGACGGACTGGCGGAGATGTGGAGTTACTGGACTTTTTCGGATGTGTTTGAAGAACAGGGTGTGGTCAAGCAGCCCTTCTACGGAGGATTTGGATTGATTGCCGTCGGCGGGCTGCCGAAGCCCTCGTTCAACGCCTTCGCCATTCTCCACATGCTCGGTGATCGCCGGCTACCGGTATCGTCTGATTCTGCGCTGGTAACGCGCCGTGCCGACGGCGCTTTAGTAATCGCGCTGTGGAACCTCGCGGCTCCCGGTGAGGCGGGCTTGACGCGTAGTGTCCGGCTTCATTTCAACGGGCTGTCAAGCGTCAGCGGCGTCCGTCTGTGGCGCGTGGATCAAGAACACGGTGACGTGCTGCCCACATACGAAAAAATAGGCCGGCCTACGTATCCCAGCGCGTCTCAACTCAATGAGCTACTCCGCGCGGGCGCGCTCGCTCCGCCGGAAACTCTCACACTGAAGGACGGAGAGCTATCTGTTCTGATTCCATCCAGTGGCCTCGCGGTAATCGAAATCCGCTAGTGTGCCCACCCACTTCCGCGGAGTCCGTTGCGTCATTGGGATGGAATCCGGCGCGATCCATTCCCCTGCGCATCTCTTCGTTCTTCATAAAAGTGTTCCACACAAATTGGCTGCGGGCATTTTCGGCCATCACCGTGGTAATACCTAGATTGATTCCGATTACATCCGGGTCGTACCAGCCGGTCTGAGGATTGAACGCGTCCACGAAACCATAGCGCTTCCAGGCGCGCTTGCCGAAGCGCTCCTTCATCACGCGCAACGTATGCACGGATTCACTCGGCAGAAATGGCAGCGAGCCTCCTGCCGCCGAAGGCACCAGCGTCCCATCAATTGGGCCCATGGATGGCGGTCCGCCCCAGACAACATATCCGTGGGCCGAATCAGACGCGGTAATACCCCACAGGTCCTCGCTATAGTCGAGAAATTTTTTCTGTAGCTGGAGGCAGAACAGTCGGTGCGCCTGCGTGGCCAGCACGGAATTTTCGAAGTAATCTGCGTGCCGGTCGCTCTTGCCGCGAAAGTCAAACCAGGCCTGCGAATAATCGTGAACGAACAGCGGCGCGTTTGAACCGATGTAGCGAATCCCTTCATATTCAAAGATCGGGCGAGCCCAGGATTCCCATGTTTCCGCCGGAAGCGGGTGTGTGGACGAGCCCAGGCCGAGCAGGTAAATCATCATCAGTTCGTTGTACGTGTCCCAGCGCGGCTTTAGAAATCCGGTCTCCGGTTTCCAACCGTGCGAAAGCATCGTCCCTCGATTGAGCATCCACGGCCAATCGACGCGTTCGTAAATCTGCGTGGCCAGGCCGTGAATTTCCGGATCATTGAAATGCTGGCGGCACGTGAGCACCCCGCAGAGCAAGAGCGCCGTGTCGATTGACGACACTTCCGATTCCCAGATGCGCTCCCCGGTACGAATATTCCCCCAGTGATAGTAGAAGCCGTGCTCATTCCTCAAGTCTTTCCACAAAAAACGAAGGGTGTCCCGAACGCGCGAGCGGGTCTTCGCGGACGGAAAGTAGCCGCGCTGATCTGCAATGCAAAGCGCCGTAAGCCCGAAGCCTGTGGAGGCGATGCTGCCGATCTCTCTGGAATCATAACCGTCCGCAACGCTGCGGTCTTTCACCATGCCTGTATGCACGTCCGCCTGTTCCCAGAAGAACAGCGAACAGGCTCTCTGCACTTCGTCCAGAAATGCCTCTTCTTCGACAGAGAATTTGAGGGCCGATTGCGCGTGGGTGACCTCCCCGAGAAGGGCGCGCATAGCTCCTTTCGGGTACAGCGCAGCCAGCGGGACGAGGCAGATCAAACCAGCGGCGCGCTCCAACCATTCCCGGCGGGTGCTTCCGAGCTTGTGAGTTTCGAGGTTGAAGTCACTCAGCAGAGGATCGTCTTTCACTGTTCCCTCACGGGCGGACACTTCCATTATCACCAGGAAAGTGAGCCGGGGAAAGTGCGAAGAACCATCTCCCGGCGTTTCCACCGCTAAAACTCTGTCCGCCTTTGGTCTCAATAATATGGGCGGTTACCACTCACATGCAACCTGCGGTAGCACCCAGCCATGTTATACGCCGTCCGACTCTTGCTGACCTCGGTTGGTCGCCTCTATTGCACCCACTCGGGCCGCCGGGATTTAGAGAACCGGGGCAGGAGAGACGCGGGGCTAGGGTTAGTGACGAGTGGTTAGCGGTTCGCAATCCGATCCAGAAGGGCGCAGCGCCCCTACGTCACGCAATGCGGAGGATCGCGCCGCGCAGACCTATGGTGAAAGGTCTGCGCCAGCCAGCGAGTTGCACTGGGAAGTTGCAGCCGCCTTGACCGGGTGCGATAACCCTGCTATAAACTTCGCTTTGCCTGTCTATAAGAGTCTCGCCTGCAGGGTCTCCTGAAGGAATCGAAAGCGGAGGAAGAATGTCGGTAACACCAAATGAGTGGGTCTGGTTCATCATGGGAGTGAGCGTTGTCTCGCTGCTGATGGCGTGGATATTTACGCGAGAAGTGCTGGGCGCGGATACGGGCACGGCCGCGATGCAGGCCATCGCGCTGGCCATCAAGCAAGGCGCCGAAGCGTTTATGAAGCGGCAGTACAAGACGATTTACACCTTCAGCGTGATCCTCGCTGTGCTGATTTTCGGTTTCTACTATGAGACCAAGGGCAGCGACCTGGCGATAAAGATGGTCGTGTCGTTTTTTGCCGGAGCCGTCTGTTCGGGACTGGCGGGACTTTCGGGAATGTTTGTGTCGATCCGCGCAAATTTGCGGGCGGCGAGTGCGGCACGAACGAGCTTGAATCGCGCGATGCAACTTGCGTTGCGTGGCGGCGCGGTGACGGGATTGAGCGTGGTGGCGCTGTCACTGCTGGGTGTTGGGATTATTTTTCTGGCGTTTGGCGGGATGGACGACCCAACGCATGTGCCGTACCAAATTGTTGGATTTGGATTTGGCGCGAGCTTCGTGGCGCTTTTCGCGCAGCTGGGCGGCGGTATTTATACGAAGGCGGCGGACGTTGGAGCGGATTTGGTTGGAAAAGTGGAAGCTGGGATCCCTGAGGACGACCCGCGGAATCCGGCGGTGATTGCGGATTTGGTCGGAGACAACGTTGGCGATTGCGCGGGACGCGGCGCGGACTTGTTTGAGTCAACCGCGGCGGAAAACATTGGTGCGATGATTCTGGGCGTGGCGCTGTTCCCTAAATTCGGCATGCTAGGAATTTTCTTTCCGCTGGTGGCGCGCGCGTTTGGATTGCTGGCTTCCATTGTGGGGATCTGGTCGGTGAAGCTGAAGAATGAAGATGAAGACCCGATGGTGGCGTTGAATCGCGGATACATGATTACGTCCGTGCTGGCGATTGGCGGATTTTATGTGGCCGTCCGATTCCTGCTGCAAAATAATTTGTGGTTCTTTTCGGCGGGAATCATCGGAGTGATCACGAGTTTTCTTTTCGTGTGGATCACTCAGTATTACACCGAGTATCGGTATCGTCCGGTGCAGAGTATCGCGAATGCGAGCGTTACCGGCTCGGCGACGAACATCATTACCGGCCTGGCGGTTGGAATGGAATGCACGGCGCTGCCTGTGATCGTGATTTCGGCGGCGATTTTGTCGTCTTACTATTGCGGACAATATGCGCTGCCTGGTGTTCGCGGCGCGGGATTGTTTGGCACTGCTATTGCGACGATGGGAATGCTGGCGACGGCGGCTTACATTCTGGCGATGGATACGTTCGGGCCAATTACAGATAACGCTGGCGGCATCATCGAAATGTCCGGTGCGCCGGAAGAAGTCCGCCGGCGCACGGATCGTCTTGATTCCGTTGGCAACACGACGAAGGCGCTTACCAAAGGATATGCAATTGGTTCGGCGGCGCTGGCGGCGTTCTTGCTGTTCTCTGCTTATCTAGATCAAATCACGGAGTTGGTGCGGGTAAAATTGACGGCGAATCCAGACATGATGGCGCATCTTGGTCTGCTGAAGCCGGACGATTACTTTTTCCAGCACGTTGACCTTAGCAAGCCGCAGGTTTTCATTGCTGCGCTGATTGGCGCGGCGCTGGTTTTCCTGTTCAGCGCGTTTGCAATCAAGGCTGTCGGCAAAGCTGCGTATTCGGTGATTGAGGAAGTGCGGCGGCAGTTCCGCGAAAATCCGGGAATCATGGCGGGAACTTCCAAGCCAGACTACGGCCAGTGCGTGGATATCGTTACCAAGGGCGCGTTGAAGGCAATGGTGGCTCCGGGATTGCTTGCGGTCGTTGTGCCGGTAGCCGTGGGATTTATTTTCAAATATTTCGCAACGCCGGAAGATTTGACGATTGGCGCCGAAGCTGTGGCGGCGGTGCTGATGGTCGGCACGATTTCTGGAATCCTGATGGCTACTTTCATGAACAATGGCGGCGGCGCATGGGATAACGCTAAGAAGTTCATTGAGACGGGCCAGCTGGGCGGAAAGCGCTCGGAAGCTCACAAGGCAGCGGTTGTTGGCGATACCGTTGGCGATCCGTTTAAGGATACGGCTGGGCCGTCGTTGCACGTTTTGATCAAGCTGCTTTGTACTGTGGCGTTTGTTATGGCTCCGCTGTTCCTGTAATCGATTGAGCTAGCTAACAATTTCCACCTCCGCAAAGATAAAAGGGCAGACTATGTAGCCTGCCCTTCTTGTTTTTGAAAATAATTTCTTCAACGGTTAGTGATCCGTCCGCATCAACGTGTCATACAACGGCCGCGCTGGTTGCACGCCAACAGGTTCATCGGATACCGTGATCGCCATGATGCGGATACGCTCGTTATCCGGCAAAGCAATTGTCGTCGCGCCAACGGGAACGTCAATCGCAAACGCATACAAATAGGAATACGCATACGCCTCATTTGCGCCGGCTGAATCGTGGCGATGCGAAGCGAACCATGCTACGTCGGCGCGCTTGATGAATCCCGGCGTAAGCTGTCCCGTGAATGTGGTTACTGTGCGCGTTGTGGGTGCTCCAGGCGGCATTGGCGGCGCGTCTGCTGGCCGGACGATTGGCTCCTGCTTCGTATCCCAGTTGCGGTTGTCCCACTGACCGATGTAGCCAGTCCAATCCGGAATGGAAAGCTCGACTGAATTATTGCCGACGGTGACAATTCCTTTTTGATCGCGTACGCCTGCTGCGAGGATAAAAACGCGAGCATGCTTCCCTTCCGGTAACGCGATTTTTTGTCCATGCGCTGTGACGGCGTTTGGTTTTCCTGGTGCAACGGAAGCTAGCTTGAAATGGATTCCCGAATACGAAATGTCAGACGGCAACATTTCCGCGGGCAACGCCTTACCCTGGCCCGTGGAGGGATTATTTGGCTGCCAATCGAATGCGCCGTCCGCTGGCCTTCCGTCACGCGATGTTACGGACATATCGTAAGCGAGCGAAACCGGACGAGAAACCGGCGCGGCAAGTTTTGTTTTCGTTGCGCCGAGTTTCACGGCGAAGCTGCGAATTTGATTCGGAGTGAGAGAGAGCACCAAGTCTCCGCCGCTTACACTTGCGGAGGCGCCTGCTACCGGCATCTCCTGTCCATTCACCTCGTGGATGCTTATAACTGGCGCGGCGAAAGTCAGATGAACGTTGGATTGTTCCTTGCCGCTGATTTCGACGAAGCGCACGATTACGTCGTCGCTTTCTTCGGCTTTCTTCATCGCGAGAACGCGAACGCGGTTGTTATTTGTTTTTAGCAACGAGAAACTTTTTCCGAGAGCGCCTGGATGGAATGCGCTTTGAAATGCGATCAATGGCTGATTCAGGCGATAGGCTTGCCAGTCGGTTTCTCCCTGGCGCCAATCGCCGTCATGGCCTGCAAGACCAAAAACAAATTCGTGATGGCCTAGATCCTGGCTGCCCTGATCCGGATATCCGCCGCGCGTTCCGGGAGTACGAACGAGAGTGAGGCGCAAAGTATTATCCGCCGGCTTGTCAGACGCATTCTTGCAATCGGTTAGCACGGTGACACCGAACGAGCCGCCCGCGTCCGTCAGATCGATCCACTGATGCGAGGCAACTTCAAATTGGCGCTCTTCTTCGTTGGGGCGCTGGACTGTGCCTAGATCCCAATTGTATGTCGCCAATTTGTTCGAGGCGGTCAGCGGAAATACCGCTTTCAAATTCGCTTCCTTGGAATTCCAGTCAATCACGTTTCCGAATTCAACGCGGTTGCCTGCATCGCGAGCGGAAAGGCGAATGGTCTGCACAAACTTTGAGCCTTCCGCTTCGCGCGTAACTTCGACTGCTACACGCACTGGGCCATTTTCGACCACACGAATCTTTGCGGGGCCGCCGATGATGGAGCGCGGGGCGCGGGTTTCATCTTCAAAATCCATGTTCCACGCGGGCCACTGTTTGGGATTATCCAGAATGATTGCCAGGCGAATTGGCTGGGAGAGCAGTTCGTGATTTATCTTTTTATCGAAAATGCTGGAGACGTCGCCGTCGCTATCAATCTTCACGCGGTATCGCGCGTTTTCCATTCCGGAATTAGAAACTGAAAGTTCGGAGTTCGCCTGCGCGGGTGCATCGGCTGGCTGGGCATCATATACCGCGAATCCGATCGAGGGCGTTTTTGCGAGAAACAGAATCTTGGTCGCGCCGTTGCTTTCTCCGACGAGCTGAGACGGGACTTCATTACCATCCGGCCCGAAGACTCGCACCGCTTTTGGTATGCCAAAAGTAAACGAAGCATTCGCTTCTACCACATCTTCACGCGCGACACTCAGTGGATTGAAAATTACGAGCGGAATTCCTTTGCCTTCGGTATTCATGCCGGATGCGATTGCGCCGGTGGCGCTGGTCAGCACACCAGAAAACTGATTCATCGCCAGCACGTCGTCGTTCCAAATATATTCGTAGGACTTCGGCGTCGCGGTTCCGGCCATGCTGTCGTGGAATTGACCGGCCATCACCAATCTCCATGCGCGATTCAATCTTTCCTGCGGATAGGTTCTTCCGCCAAGCCACGCCGCGCCCACCGAGGCTTCTTCTGCGGCCGCTGCCAGTAATTCATTCTGGCGGTTCCAGCGCTTGTGAACCGTTTGCGAGGTGATCGAACCGGCGGAGTGATTGATGAGCTCGAGATCGCCTTTGTAACGCGGCATTTTCGACGTTTGGTCCGGACGAATATCCAGAAACATTTGATCCGCGCGAGCTTGCACGACGTGCAGAGGGCCATCGCCTACGCGTTGCGGCGGTGCGGGAGCAGGCTGAACGGCGCCGCGGCCGCCGACTCGAATTGGTGGAATCACGGTGAGGCTTTTCGTGGCCATGGCTTCGAGCATTTTCACGGAACTTTCGTTTGGCGAGCCGCCAATGTCTCCGGTGCCGACGTAGTGGTAGTCCGCGAATACTCCGGTGACTTTTCCGTTGTAGTCCACGCGCTCCGGCCAATTCCAGGTATAGCCGCCGCCGTTGTTTCCCGCGCCTGCAGGAGGCTGATTGTTTTTGCTCAAGTCCGAATTAACCTGACTGCCGTAACCGCCGGGATTCAGCGCGGCAAGAATTGTTTTCCCGTCAGGACCTTCCCAGATGCCGACGTTGAAAGGAATTCCTTCCGGGGTGCGTTCCGGCGAGTCGGGACCGCCTACGCGCGGAGCGGGCTGCCAGCCCGAGGAGAGTTTCTGCGTGGAAAATCCTTTGATTCCGGCGTGCGCCAGGATGCTGGGGAGGGATGCTGGAAATCCGAAGCAGTCCGGCAACATATATTCGGAGCTCGACTTGCCAAATTCATGGCGAAAATATTCGTTTCCGTAAAGCACCTGGCGCATGATGGATTCCGCAGAGGGAGAATTCACGTCATTTTCTTCCATCGAAGAGCCGGCCGGGAACCAACGTCCTGCGGCGACGTATTTTTTCAGCTGCGCGAAATCCTGAGGATCATACTCCTGCATGAACATGTAGCGGTTTGCGCCCGTGAAATTGAAAATGTAGTGGGGATATTTCTCAAACAAGGAAAAATTGTTGCGCATCGTCTTGGTGAGATATTCCTGGATGGTCTGCGGATATTCCCAGCGCCACTCCGTGTCGAGGTGTGCGTAATTCACGATGTACAGCGTGGGCTGCTTGGTCAGATCCGTCCGTGACGCGCCGGGTGTTGGTGGGTTCCCGGCCGTCGACGCGGCCGATGTCTGAGGTTTTGCCGGGGTCGGGGCCGGCGATTGCGCAGACGCGGAACCGTGAGTGAGCCAGAGCGCCAGAAGTGGAGTTGCAAGAAACGCCGCCACGAGTTTCAGTGCACGCATCATTCTTATTCGGTTCAGTGGATTGTTCGTAAGGTTTTCCATGGGTCCTCGCTCGGCGATGTGCCCGGCTGAATTGTTTCTGAGTGATTATGCAATTGAGATTCTTCTAGTGACTAGCAAACATAAGCAATCGGCGGAAAGAAAGCAATAACTAACGCGGAAAGAATTTGGTCGTGCGAAGGTGTGGTCTTCAATGCGAACTGGCACAACCCGGAATCGGATGCGCCAGTGAACTTCGTGCAAATGAACTGAGTTAGGTTTTGAGCAAGCGCGGGAATTTCCGCGGATCATTGTCAAATCCCGGAAATACGGTTTTCAGATCCTTTGCGCCGAGATGTCCCTGTATTACTTCGCCGAGGACCGAGCGGAAGTCGGTGGTCAACGCTAGATCGCGGCCTTCGTAGAGGTGTTCGGGCGCGAGTCCCGGCCACTTGCCGTAAACTTTGCCACCTTTTACCGGGCCACCCATCACAAACATGCAATTTGCGTGGCCATGATCCGTGCCACGATTGCCGTTTTCATGGGCTGTGCGTCCAAATTCCGACATGGTGACTACGACAACATCTTCCATGCGGTCGCCCAGGTCCTTGTGAAACGCGTCGAGACCCTGACCCAGATCGCGGAGCAAATTCGCGAGCTGGCCTTGCACGCCGCCTTCGTTGACGTGATTGTCCCAGCCGCCGGTATCGAGGAACGCTACCTCCAATCCGATATTCGCCTTCAGAAGCTGGGCGACTTGTTGAATGCTTTGCCCATATCGATTCTTGGGATAGTCCGCGCCATTCTCAGGCTGAAACTGCGCGGGATTCGCTTTCTTCAACATGTCAATCGCTTCAAAAGTTTCCGTGCCTGTGCCGCGCAAAGCGGTGTCTACAGTCTGCGCATACATCGCTTCGAATCCACCCTGAATCATTTGGGAGCCGGCGCCGCCTGCCAGAACCTGGAATTGTTTTACATCGGGTAGCGCAACAGCCGGCGCGGAGCCGTGCAACATGCGCGGAAGATTTGGACCGAGCGCGACCGCGCGAAATGGAGTGGCTGCGGGTTCAGGCAAAGTTTGCATGGTGCGATTCAGCCAGCCGTCGTCGGTAGCTTTGACGCCAGGCGTGCCGGATTCCATATAGTCCTGCGCGTCAAAGTGTGAGCGCGTTGTATCGGGCGATCCGGCGGCGTGAACAATGGCGAGTTCCGCGCTGTGGAAAAGGCGCGCGAGCGGGGCGAGCGAAGGATGCACGCCGAAGAAACCGTCGAGATCAATCGCGGCGAGATCTCCGCCTTGCTTCGGCGCGGGGATCGCGATGGACGGGCGAATCTTGTAATAGTCTGGCTCGGCGAACGGCACGACAATGTTGAGACCGTCGGCCGCGCCGCGCTGGAAAAGCACGACTAACTTTTTCTTATTCGGCATGCCGGTGGCTGCTACCGCGCGCTGCAGAAACGCGGGGAGCGTGCTGAGACCTAGCATCGCGATCCCGCTATTCTTAATGAAAACTCGCCGATTAATTGCCATGGTATTGCTCCTTCCGAACTTGCTGCTAATTCTGCGAATACATTCGTTTATCGCCGCTGAAATTCCGGCGCGCCCAACACCAGCCCGGCTACTGTGCCAACATTTATTTTTTTGATTGGGTCGTCCAGTTTTGCTTCGATCACCTGAGGATCATTTAATTGTTTTTCAAGGGTCGAGCGCGTTTGAGCGGAAATGTCTCCGTTCAACAGAACTTTAATTGCACGATCCAAAGCTCGGTTGGGATCATTCACGGCATCGCCGCCGACGAGCGTTGCAATGTCCACGTGCGCGCCACGCAAGCGATTCCCCGCCAGAGTGAGCGAATAATTCAGGCGATTCAGCAACGCGCCGGTATTGACCCAGGTGTCCGCCGTATCCTTATATCCAGTTGGCGGCTGGCATTGATAGAGAGGTTCGCCGATTCGCGCGCTCCAGAGCATCATCGGGAGAGGCAAATCCACATTGGCGCCGACAGCGCGCGCGGCGGAAACTACCAGCTCGAAGGGCGATTTGATTTTTACCGCGTAGGCATCGCGTGACCAGAATTCCGGCGAATAGAACATCGTGTGCAGAACGGCTTTGATGTCGCCATCGCTGGACGTGAATGTTTGCGCCATTCGACCCACCAGCGACGCCGAAGGATTATCGCTGACGAAGTGCTGCGCGATTTGCTGCGAAATGTGACGCGCCGTGTGAGGATCGTGCGTCAGCAGATGAATAACTTCCATCGCGTCATTTATGCCGCCTGCATCAATCGTATGTCCGAGCACGCGCTTTGCGCCGTTCACGTGGAGCAGAGGATTGTAGAAGAATTCGCCGTCTTGTTGCGGACGGCGAATCGTCCAGCCGGTGAAACATTTCGCCACTTCGACGACGTCTTGTTGCGTATAGCCGCCGTCAACACCTAAGGTGTGGAGTTCCATCAACTCGCGGCCGTAATTTTCGTTAATTCCAAATTCGCGCTTCTGTTGTTGTTGCTGACCGGGACGCGTTGTCGGCGTCCCACCGAATCCACCGAATCCTCCTCGGCCCCGGCGCTGCTGTGCGATGCGCTGCTCGGCACCCGGGTCGGTGTTCAGCCAGTTATCCAGATAAAACATCATGGCGGGACTTTTCGCCGTGGCAACGACCAGGTCTTCAAATTTCCCCATCGCGTGCGGGCGAATCGTGTCGCGCTCGTAGGCGGTGAGCATCCATCGATCAGCACCCTTGCCTGCAAAAACATTGAAATGGTTGAACCAGAACGCGGCCATCTCTTCGTAGAGCTGGCGCTCGCTATAAATGGCGCGGTCAATTTTCGCCATGCTGAGTTCGACCACGATGCGCTGGGGAGTTTTGAGTTGCTGGTAAAATTCGAGCGGGCTGCGATTGGGATCTCCGCCGTTGTAGCCCTGCTTGGTGATTTTTGCTTTGCCACCGGCGTCCATTCCGCCGTCTTCCATCGAACCATCCGCTAAGCCATCCTTCTGCTCGGCGTTTTCCATCGCGGTCATTTGCTTATTCACCTGCTGCTGCTTGGCCTGCTGTTCTTTGCGATATTCTTCGAGGCTGACGCCTTCTTTTTTTGCCGCCTGCTGGGGCTGGGGAAATTCACTGTAAAGTTTTGCCGAGCTCATGCGCAGCGTCGGATATTTTTCCAGGCGCGCTTGGATGGCCGAATCGTCAATCGAATCGGGATTAAGTTGCTGATCAATCCATTTTGCCAAGCCGATTTGCCGCACTGCTTCCAGATCGCCGGGGCGCGGACCGTAACTCAAACGGTTCAGCGCGTGCAAGATTGCTTCGGTTTCACTTAATTCGGTGATGGGAAGTCCCTGCAAGCTGCCGACCGGCGCGGCCACCGTAGCCGATTTCTGTTTCTTTTGTCTCTGCGCATCACTATTTCGCGTCAAATTCCTCGCTAAGACGAGCGGCGCTACGAACATGAGGGCAGCACTGACGCCCACCGCAATCAATCTTTCAAATGAAAATCGACCCGCGCGTCCATCTTTTGTGATGAGTTGCGTGCGATTCCACATCCGTGCCTCCGCTTGACACAACAGGGCGCTATGCATAACTCCGCGAGGAGATCCCTGGACTACATCTATTTTAACCCCTGTTGGCGGGCAAAGTTGCGTGGAATTCCAGTGAGGTTGTCTGGCGCGGGCGCCCGCCTGGGATGAAACAAACGCCCAACGGCGAGGCGCAGAGGGCGCTGAGAGAAGTTTTGAGAGATACAACCTGTTAACAATTGCTGTGGGGCCCGCGGGCGCGAAAGGCGTCAATCGCCCAGGTATCGCGCTCGAAATCGTGACGAAGCACGTAGAGGTTGCCGTCCGAGGCGAGCACGCGAAAATAGCTGGCGTCAGGAGAATACCAGCGGTCGTCGATAGAAGTTATTTCAAGAGAGTTATCGCCAAAGGAAAAACGCACGGGCCGCTCGTCAGCTCGATAGCCTGCGTAACATTCCACGCAAATGTCGTGCATCGAACACTCCGTAATCCTATTTATTCTGCCACAGACGGAGTTCGAGCTGCCAGCGGCACGCGTTCGGCATTGAACGCAGCGCCCAGCAGAATTATGATCACTGTGAAATTCATCCAAATCATCAAGCCAATTGCAGTTGCCAATCCGCCGTAGACCAGATTGTACGGGACGTGGCGCATGTAAACTCCGAAGGTCCATGATGCGATCCACCAAAGCGGCGTCGCTACGATTGCGCCGGGAATGACGTCACTCCACCGGCGCACTCCACGCGTGCCCACGCGATACACCACGGCCAGCACGAGCATCGCGAGTCCCAATGCAATGCAGGTCAACGCGACGGCCAGCAAAACGCGCATCCAGATCGGAGAGCCGTATTCCTGTGTGATAATTAGCCGCACCTGCTTCCCGAAAACTGCGATCGCGATCGCCAGAACCGTTGGCACCAACGTCGCAATCAGAAGAATTAATCCGCGAAGAAATTGTTCGGGCATGTTGGGGCGCTCGATCCGCTGCGCCATATGAAATCCGACGATGAGCAGGCGCATCATCTGCATGCCCGCCAGCAGCGTGCCGACTAGTCCGACGGAGGCCCAACTGAGAGGGTGCTCGGCGTGGCGAACCAGGAAATCGCTGAGAACGGCAAACATTCCCGGCGGCATCAAGAGGCGCGTGCTGCTGAACATTTCGTCGACGCCGTCGCGCAGAAAATCCCAGCGGCTGACAAGTCCCATGACCAACAGAAGCATCGGAAAAAAGGCGAGGAACATATTGAACGCGACGGCCTGCGCCTGCGTCATACAGGCCGGCCATACACGGCGAAAAGCTCTCCACAAGCACGCCCAGAAATTTGCCATATCGGTCAGGCCGGATTATACAGAATTGAATCGAGCTTTGAGGTTGCTATTTGTCATGCCGGACCGGCGTGCACTACTTGCCGCCCGCAGTCAAGACGTAGTCGAGAACATATCGCCGCAACTTATCGCGATTTTTGTCGCGATACGCAGGATAATCTCGACCAATTCCTTCGTCGGCCCTGGCAAGCAAAATGTATGATTCCAGCAGGCCAGCATCATCCAACTGTTTTAGTTTTGCGAGCGACGGATTCAGGCTCTTCGCCTTTTTGTCGGAAGTCGCCATGGAGATCACCGCTCGCAAAGCCGCAGCTTCTTCGGAGAGACTGTGGCGATATTCCTTCTCCGCTGGAAACTCCGTGGCGAACTTTTCCTTACGCCACATGATCCGTGTACCACCGTAAACGATCCAGGCAGTTGAGCCGTGCGTGGCACCGATCGTCATGTTGGCGGGGATATTCATTTTCAACTCGCCCTTATCGTCCATTGTCACCTGCACGGGAACGTCAATCCTCGGATGCGCGATATTTGTCTTGGTGATCTGCGCCCATTGATTCAAGCCAGCCGATGAAAACTGGTTGTACGGCTCGGCGATATAGGCTTCGACGTACCGATCACGCGCAATGTCGTACTTCTGTTGCTTCATGAAGGGCGTTGCCGAGTAGCGGTAAGCGGTCTCCCGGTTCGGATCGATCGCAATCGCTTTTTGATACCAGATCTCTGCGTCCGGGAAATCTCCCTTTTGCGTATAAACATCTCCACAAAAAAGCGCCGCGTGATAGAGCTTTGGATCCAGGTCCAGAGCGCGCTGGTAAACAAGCAACGCGTCGTCGAGTTTTCCCTGAGCGAATAGTGCCTCGGCGCCATTCATTAAGTCGTTCGCCTGAATGTTTTGCGAGAAAGCATTTGTCTCCGCTCCGTCAACAGGGAGCCCGGCGATGAGAGCGTCCAGCACCGTGGCCTTTTCGCCCAAGTCCTTAGCTTTAAGAAATGAATTTCGCGCGCGGATGCGCATCGCCTTTCGTTCAGCGGCGTCTTTGGTTGCAATTGCCTGGCCAATCAGAGCGAACCCCAAATTGAATTGCGTATGCGCATTATCTGGCTCCGCCGCTGCCACCTCTTCGAGAATAGGCAGCGCTTCGGTGAACTTTTCGGCCTTAACCAAGTCTTCGGCTTTTTGCTTCATGACCGGAAGGCTGTCATCGGTCTGCGCGAATGCGTTTCCGGCCGGCCAGAGCAGTGGCATCATAATTACGAGCATTAGTGCTCGCGCGAAAGTGTTTGCACGATGATGCCAAATCCGGTTGCGTGTCATACGATTGGTTCCTCGCGAAGAATATCTAACACGACTCGACAAAATTGTTGAGTGAATACTTGTGACGTTTTTCGACCCAGACACTCAGTATTCTTTACGAATCTTTTTGCAGCGCGTGGCGCAGTGTTATCCTGCGCATTCAGTATTGCCAGGCGGTGAACATGTCGGCGTCGTTTGAGGACGTACGGAAATTCGCGCTGACGCTCGACGGCGTTGAGGAAGGCTTGTCATACGGCACGGCGGCGTTCAAGGTGCGCGGCGCACTTTTCGCGCGGTTGAAAGAAGACGGCGAGACGCTGGTGGTAGGCATGGGATTTGACGAGCGCGATGAAATGATTGCCGCCGATCCGGCAGTTTATTTTGTCACCGATCACTATTTGAACTACAAGTGGATTCTGGTTCGGCTGCCGCGGATAGAGCTCGATGCGCTGCGCGATCTTTTGCGGTCGGCGTGCCGCCTGGCGGCGTCCGAGAAGGCTGCCGGGAAAAAGCGGCGATCGACCGGCCGGAACCGCGTCGCGCCCCGGCGATTGCGATAGGTTTGATTCGCGCAGTCGGCAACATCACGCGGCCTGCGAGGTGGTATGATTCGCAAGCTTTTGCGGGTCACAAAACACAATTTTAATTGTTCGGACGTTTGGGATGATTTCGCCTCGCCGATTTGTTGTGCTGTCGCTGATACTTACTTTCGCGGTGATTGCCGCGCCGCTATCAAGTTTGCACGCTGCGAGTCCAGTGCAGACGGCGCTAACCAATCAGGATATTTCTGATATGCATCGCGCGGGGCTTTCGGCGGATATTATCGTTGCCAAAATTAAGTCGGGCCCATGCAACTTTGATACGTCTCCGGCAGCGCTGCAGCATTTGAAGACCGATAAAGTTCCTGACAACGTGATTCTGACGATGGTGAATGCCGAACCGAGTGGAAAACCGTCTGGCGCCGGCAAGCCGGATGCGAATGCGTCCGCGAATGGGGATGTCGTGCATCTGCACGCCTATCGTCAGCACCGTGGAATTAACTCGACGTTTGCGCCTTCGATCTTCGTTGACGATAAACAAATCGCGCGCGTGAGCAACGGCAGCCGATTTACAATCAAGCTCAGCCCTGGAGCTCATAGCATCCGATCCGACGACAATTCCTCCGCGATTTCGTTGGACGCAAAGCCCGGCCAGGAATATTTCATTCGCGTGGACGAAGTGATGGGAATGCCGAAGAGTCACGGAAAATTGACGATGATGTCCCCGGAACAGGACGGGCCGGAATATAAGCTGCAGAAGCCGCTTGAGGATAAGCACAAGATCGCACGGGACATGATTGAAGGGGACGGGCCGGACGAATCGTAAATTTGTAAGAACGAGGAAGATAAACCGTTTAATTCCCCGGATGGTATTCGCGCTCGGTATGTCCTTTGAGCTGCGCGCGGTAATAATAAACTTCGCGCAGATCGCCGGTGCTGTATCGCTTGGCTTCGTCATTGAAATGCGGTGACGCCGGATTACCGCTTTCGCCGCCAGCCGTCACAGCACGAGCGCGCACAGTTTCGCCAAACTCAACCACCGCTACGAAACTGTTTCCGCTGGTGCCGTACCACTTTTTCGTGCCGGTATAAGCGCGCGCTCCGAATGACGCGAGAGAGCCCCATGTGGAGGATGTGAATTCGACGGGAATGCTGGGGGCTGCGTCGTTGAAGGTCGGTGCGATGTCGTCGTTGACGCGTTGGAAGCGGTTGATGTCGCCCCACGGAGTTTTCCAGGTTTCGAAATCGGCTGCGAGCCGGTCGGACGCTGCGGCGAGCGACTGAAGCATCATCTCCGCTGGCGCTTTGCTGCCGATGTATTCTTCCAGGCGCATTCCAGCGTTTCGCGCGTCTGCGCGGACGCGGCGCTGCATATCTTCACCCCAAAAAACTGCGAGCGAAGTGGGCACGGACGTAACCGCCCATCGCTGATCCCAACCGCGTAGCGAGGCAATTTGTTCGGCTAATTTTGTTTTTAGCGGATGATCGGCTGGCGTAGCGTCCCAAGCTTTGATTAGCGCAGGCAGCGGCTTATCAAACCAGGTGAGATAGCTATCGTATGCGGCGCCGATTAGCGAGTTTGGCGTGAAATCTTTTTTATTTTGCAAAACACGGACGGCGTGTTCCCCTCGCGCGCTTTCTACGCCCTGATCCACATATGCGGGATAATCCTCTTTCTTCGGACTGCTGGGCCCGGCTGCGGACCACGGGGCGTTATTGGAATTGTAAAGCCAGCCGCTTTTCGGATTCAGCAAGTGAGGCGTTTCGTCAATGGAAAGAAGTCCGTGCCATTCCGTCGCGGGATTGCTGCCGTCAACGGGCTTCGTGAAATCGAAACTGTTATCGCGACGCGGAATAAAATTTCCGTGGAAGTAAGCGATGTCGCCATCGGCATCTGCGAAAATCGTGTTGTTGGATGAGTCGGCCTGCAGTTCCATCGTTTGACGGAAAGATTTGTAATCGTGCGCTTTTGTGCGGATGTAGGACTGCGTGAGCGCCTTGATGGGCTCCTGCATGATGCGAATGCTGACCCATTTGCCGTTTTCTTCGCGCACAATTGGACCGTGATGCGTGCGAAAAACGGTAAATTTCTTCTCGGCCATTCCGCGATCGGTTTTGTACGGCACGGTGATCACCGACTCGATGACCGGGCGCTCCTCGTTTCCGTATTTGTAAACGTAGTGATCACCCTTCTTCTCCACTTTTTCCAAGTAGTCGTCTACTGCGTCAACGGCGCTTGAGGTGTGCATCCATCCCGCACGGTCGTTGAATCCCTGATAGATGAAAAACTGCCCCCACGTCGCGGCTCCATAGGTGTTCAGGCCTTCTTCGCTGGCCATCTGAAGTTCCGATCGGAAATAAAATGACGTGTGGGGATTGATTAGAAGTAAAGCGTGATGGCCGCTTGTGTTCGATGGAGAGATGGCCATGCCATTTGATCCAGTCGGCTCAGGACTTTGCGCATCGTTTTCTTGCGCGTCCACAACCGGCGAAAATTGCCGGGTCGCGTTCGCAGAAGGCATCGCGCCTCCCGCAGCTTTTCCGTAGAATGCCTGCAACTGATTCAGATTCACCTTTTCGATGTCGCCGCCGATACTGCCCTCTGTGAACGTAAGCGCCATCCACGGCTCAAATCGTTTGATAACGCGCGGCTTCACTTCCGGATGTTTGTAGAGGTAAAAATTTAGTCCGTCGGCGAAAGCGTTCATCAATGACTGCAACCACGCGGGGCTGTCCGCATATTGCTTCTTCATGTCGTCAGGATCGATAAACAGCTTCATTCGAAGATCTTGATAAATTTTCGATTCGCCTTCGGCTTCCGCTAGCCGGCCCATCGCGTTAATGTAATTCGTTTCGACGCGATTGAAATCGTCTTCCGCTTGCGCATATTCCATGCCGAAGACGGCATCGGCGTCAGTTTTTCCGTAAACGTGCGCGATGCCCCAGTCGTCGCGAATGATGGTGACGTTTCGGGCTTCCTGCTGCCAGCGCGCGACGTCGGGAATCCGATCTGTTTGGAAAGCGAATGAGGCTGAGGTAGCCGCGAAAATGAGCATGAACTTCTTCATCAAATCCTCACGTACGAAGGATTATTCGAGGCACAAGCAGTCCGGTACTTGAATCACCCTACGCGACCGCGCCAGCGTAACACATTCTAGCGCGAGCGATGTGGCTCGGTGCATTCGTGCGCATCGACGCTTAGTTATTGGAGTATTCGCCCTTCGGAATGGCCATGAAATGCAGACCCTCACGGATCTCAAGAAACAAAAGGTGATCACTTCCATAGTGCTCTGGGGCGGTTTTCAGCATGACTACATGGAAGATCGGCCCGAGCTCCTTCGTCGTCCTGTACACAACGAGTTCTTCGATGTCGGTTGTCGATGAGCCAATGATTTTTCGAAAGTGACCATAGACCGCCGGCAATCCTCGAAAAGTCGCGTCGCGCTCTTCGATAATCGCTATCTACTGCGATTCTTTAGCAGAACTGAGGTCATAATGTTATAAGTATGCTCGCGCGCTGCCAAGTTCCGCAGCGTCATTGTCGTCGTAAACCGTTATGACTCTGGATTCATTGAGGGTTATTTCCGTGGTTATGCCGGGATTCGCAGGGGATATGAGAATCCCGTGGTTGGGAAGTGGCGGAAGAGAGCCGTGGCCCACGACGCCTTCCGGAAGACTAACCAAATATCCTTTGTCGCAATTCTTATACCGTCCACGCCAAATCAATTCGTCCTTCGTTTCCGTCCAGTGTTTGGCCTGAGAACCGGTAAGCGTGGTGAGTAGAAACAGAGCGGAAATGAAAAGTGTGTTCTTCATTCTCCGATCAGGCTAACAGAGAATCGCAAACTTCAAGGCTTGAAGATCATCTTGCGGGCCACCTAACCGGCCGTCTCCAATAGCTCAACGGCGCCGCCCTTCGCAAACCATCTCGCGAACGCTCATGGGATCGCGTTTGATGCGTTTCCGCAATGCTCGCATTTCTTCCACGATTTCCCGGTGGGTCAGTTTGGAAGTCGCCACTTCAACTGGGACCAGCATCGCGGCAGGAACGCCGTGCTTCGTAATGGTAATCTTCGCGCCTCGTTGGACGCGTTCCAACAGTGCGTACAAATGAGTCCTGGCCTTAGAAGCCGATTCTCGGTCCATGGAGCCTCCGATCAATCTAGATTAAACAAGTTTAGTACATTGGGGGCCATCGTTGAATCAGATGCCAAGTGCGCTGACCGTGCGAACGCGGCAGGCCTGAGTTAAACTGTCCGGCCATGAGCGTTATTGACGAAGTTCTCGACGCAAACGAAATTTATTCGCGCACGCACGAATTGCGCAAACTGACGCCGCGTCCCGAGCGCAAGCTGGCCGTCCTGACGTGCATGGACACGCGCCTATCGATTCGAACGCTGGGCCTGAAGACGGGCGACGCGCATATCATCCGAAATGCGGGCGGCATCGTCACAGATGACACTCTGCGTTCGCTTGTGATTTCGCACTATTTGCTGGGCACCGAGGAAATTATGGTGATCAACCACACCGATTGTGGATTGATGCTGGCGAGCGAAGAGGATTGGCGGAAGAGAATTCAGAATCGGACGGGCACTTCCGCGGTTTCACCTTCATTTTTCTACGCATTTCAGAACATCGAAGAAAATGTCCGGCACCAATTGCAGAAGCTCCGAACCCATCCGTGGATTCCTGATTCGGTAGTTGCTCGCGGATTTGTCTACGACGTAAACAGCGGCCTATTGCGCGAGATCAAGCTCGCCTAGCCGCCCGGCATTAAATCTTCGGGCGCCGCCAGATTCACGCGACTTCGCGCATCGTTGCCGTTTGCGTCTCAGCCGCCACGCAGCTATTTGCATCTCGCGTCGCGAGCGGTACACTTTCTGCACCGAGCCGAGATTGCTGAGTCGCGCATGACTCCGAAGGAAGTTAAATGACCACGACGCCGAAACCTGAAGCGCACCTTGACCCGAAAGCACATATCGACGCGAAAGCGCACGCCGACGCGAAGCCTGAGATTCGCAGCACAGCGGACGTCATCCGCAAGCACAAGGAATACATTTGGCCCTCAGTGACAAATTTCTACCAGACGCCGCTGGTCGCGGATCGCGGCTCGATGCAATACGTGTGGGATTTGGACGGACGAAAGTATCTGGATTTCTTCGGCGGAATTTTGACGATTTCGGTGGGACATGCGAATCCGAAAGTGACCGGGCCGATCAAAGCGCAGGTGGATAAGCTGCAGCATACATCCACGCTTTATCCGAACGAGCAGATTGTGGCGCTGGCGGAAAAACTGGCGCAAATCACGCCCGGACATTTGCAGAAAAGCTACTTCACGAATTCCGGAACCGAAGCGAATGAGATGGCGATCTTGTTGGCGCGCATGTCTACGGGAAGTTTTGATGTGGTGGCGCTGCGGCATTCGTATTCGGGCGGATCAACTCTGGCGCGTAGCATGACGGGGCAGGCGCCGTGGCGCAAAGCGGGCGTTGTGAGCGTGGGATTTTCGCATGCGGTGAACCCCTACTGCTATCGCTGTCCGCTGCATTTGAAATATCCAGACTGCGGTGTGGCTTGCGCGAATGACGTGGAGAACTTAATTCAAACGGGAACCAGCGGACAGATTGCCGCGTTCATCGCGGAGCCCATTCAGGGCGTCGGCGGATTCATTACTCCCCCGCCGGAATACTTCAAGATGGTTTTCAAGATTGTGAAAAAGTACGGCGGGCTTTTTATCGCCGACGAAGTGCAAACTGGATTCGGCCGCACCGGAAAGAAATGGTTTGGCATCGAACAATGGGAAGTAATTCCGGACATTATCACCGCCGCGAAGGGTATGGGAAATGGAGTGCCTATCGGCGCGACGATTACTACCGCCGAACTTGCGAATGCGTTTCAGGGACTGACGATTTCGACGTTTGGCGGCAATCCGGTCACGTCTGCAGCGGTGCGCGCGACGATTCAGGTGATCGAGGAAGAACAGTTGTTGGAGAACTCGCACACGATGGGCAAACACTTCCGCGAGCAATTGGAAATGCTAAAGGAGAAACATGCGGTGATTGGGGACGTGCGCGGAATGGGGTTGATGCAGGCGCTGGAGCTTGTGAAGGATCGTCAAACCAAGGAGCCTACGCCGGAAGCGGCTGCTCAGCTAATGGAGCGCACGCGGGCGCACGGTTTGCTGATTGGCAAGGGCGGGCTGTACGGGAACGTGATGCGGTTGGCTCCGATGCTGAACATCGGCAAAGCGGATATAGACGAGGCGATTAAGCTGCTGGATACGGCGTTGGGCGAGATCCGAGCGTAAAACGAAGCTGAAATGAGTGACGCACCGTTACTTTCGGAGGCTTTTCCAGAACTCGCGGACGAACTACGAACGCTTCTCAAGGCGCAAGAAGAAGAGGCTCTTGCGAGTCAGGTAGTCGGCTTGCGCATCATCGAGCGCTGCCAGTGCGGAGATGATTTCTGCGCCACGATGTACACGGTTCCAAAACCAAAAGGGGCTTGGCGCTCCGGCCATAATACTTTCGACCTCGACGCTGAGAGCGGAACAATTCTTCTGGACGTCGTGCACGACAAAATTGCGGAGATCGAGATTCTTAATCGCGATGAAATTCGAAATAAACTAAACGTTTTGATTCCTCTGGTGAAGTCCGTATAAAACCTGACGCAGACATTGCGGTCTGCGCCAGGTTTTTCTGAACTTATTGTTAGTGCGCTGGCAACGACGTTGCAGTTGCATTGCCGTAGAACAATCCGTTGAACAGCAGCTTGAACGTGCCGTGCGGCTGGCCTCTGAAAGTTACTTCCGGACCAATTACAATCACCTTACCTTGGCCAATTGTGGCTTCGGCGATTGCGGTGCCGCCATCGAGATACGCCTGGCCGAGCGCCCATCCGGAATCGAGTGTTTCTTTTCCGGAATACCAGGCGACGTTCACAGGTTTCACGCTATCACTCGGCGTGATGTGGAAAACAGGGCTGCTGTCGAAATCCACATCCGCGGTGTTCGGCATCCCGTAGGCGAGCGGATCGGTGTTATCAATCGTCACGCGCATCAACGAGCCGGGAATGTAGAACTTCTCGCGCGCGAGCGGCACTTCTCGTCCGTCGGCGCCCTTTTCGACAAGCGCATTCGTGATGGGAACGCCGAGAAGTTGCGCCATACTGGTTGAGCTGCCTACAGTCACGATCGAGCCGCCCGCATCGAGAAACTTCTTAATCTGCGGAATCGTTGTTTCGGCAGAAATTCTTCCCTGATGCGCGCGATATTCTTCAGGGATCGGCGCAGCATTCGCTGTGCCGCCGCGTCCTCCACCGCCTGCGCCACCGCCGCCTCCGCCACGACCACCGCCACCGGCGCGAAATGCGCCGTCTGTGAAAATTAGAACATCGAATTTATTTTTCAGATCGCCGGCGTCGAGCGTTTGCGGGTACACGACCTCAAACGGAAACTCGAACTGCTCGAGCAGCCAGCGCAACCATCCCGACGGCATGATTCCGCCGTACTGATCGTAAAGTCCGATACGAACGGGCGTCAGCTTCAACGCTTCGCCAGCCGGCGCAGTTGCTAGCCCATGAACTGGAACGCCGAGTTCCTTCGCGCCTTGTTGCAGGATCGGCAAAACTGACGCGGACGCGGGAACCCAGATCGCGCCGTTTCCAAAATCTTTTCCGTCGGCTTGTTGAACTGATTTTAGCCAGTAAACATCAGCATGATTCTTCATCAGGCGATTGACAAGGATGAACGAGTTGTTATTCTGGTGGCTGATGAGATAGCCCGCAGGACTTGCCGCGCCGGCAACTGTAGCGACTGGCATCGGCTGAAGTTTTCCATAAGCGATTTTCGTGAATGGCCCGTCGAAGGCATCTTGAATGCGATCGAACTGCACGCCCATTTGATAAGCGAGAGTCCAACCGGCAATATCGTACGGCGGAATTGGCGGACCGCCGGGATATCGGAAATCATTCGGGTGATCTTGCGGTTGAAACATGTCAAGAATGAACGGGCGTCCAGCCTGTGCGCATTTCACGATGAACGAATTCGCCGGGTAAGTTTTCCCGGCAACCTGGAACGAAGAATTTGCACGCATGACTTCGATGCCATTCTTGATGAGCGCATTGATGAACTTTGTGGCGGTTGCGAAATCGGCTTGATCCGCTGGAATGATGTATCCGCGCGGATCTTTTAGCGCGGGATCGTGGAGAATTTTGTCATAAAGATCCGTGGACGCGGCTTGTGCGCTCGAACCGCCGCCTCCGGGAGCTACATCTCCACTGGGGCCCGCGTCTGCACCACCACCTCCGCCACGGCCGCCTCGGCCTGCGGGCATTGCGGCGCGTAAGGCGTCAATGCGCTTCGGCGTAATGGTCCAGTGATCTTCGCTGCCGCGCGTGATTGAATTTTCGCCCATCTGCCAAATATTGAGGAGCAGCGTTTCGCGGTTGCGTGACGCGTAGTCCAGAATCGCGCGATTCAACTGAACATCGTAATCAACTGACTGGCGGTAATGCCAAATCTGCGGCACGACGGGAAGAGGCCAATCGCCCTGCGGCAATTGTTTATCGGGGACGAGAGGAATCTGCTGCGGATTTGGGCTGCCGATGATTTCCGTGAGAATTCCAATCATATTGTGGAAGTAAGCGGTGGTGCGCAGACCGCCGTCCCACCACGTTGAATAATTCGAGCCGCTGCGCATCGCGGAGCCGCCCATTCCCTGCTCAACCAGACGAGTGTGCATCGCGGTGCCGACGGCTTCGATGCCGAGCGGAATGAGCGGATCGAAATTGTAATTAAATGGATCGCGGAACGGCGGAACGAAAACGACGGCGCCGGCGGGACCCGTCTGGTGATGGTTGTACATGATTTCCGGAAACCATTCGATGAACATCTGGCGGTTCATGTTCGCGGTTTCCGGCATGTTGGACATGTAGGAATCGCGATTGTCGTCGTGACCGACGTACTTGTTGTACAGCTTCGGCAGCGGGTCGGACGCGCGCTTGGCAGGATCCGGTTCGCGGTTGTACCAGTTGGCGACCATTTCTGAGCCGTCCGGATTTGCGGGGACGCAGAGAATAATGTCGTCGCGAAGGAAGCGCATGGTTTCTTCGTCGGTACGGCTGACCAACTGAAAGATAGTTTCAACGAGTTGCTGGAAGCCAACGGTTTCGGATGCGTGGAGGCCGCCGTCGATCCAGACGATGGCTTTGCCCTCTTTAGATAGTGCTCGGGCTTGCGCTTCGGTAACGCCTTCGGCGCGCGCGAGCTTCTGCGAGATTTCTTTGTAGCGAGCGAGGTTCTTTAAGTTTTCCGGCGTGGAAATAATCGCCATCCACTGATGACGGCCCTCGGCGGTCATGCCGATGTCCACGAGCTTCATGCGATCCGATTCCGTGGCGAGTTTTTTCCAGTAGGCTTCGGCCTGCGTGTAGCTCACCATTTGGAAATCGTCGGCGACATTGAATCCAAATTGCTGCTTGGGCGTGGTGACCTTTGGCGCGGTCTGCGCGGAAACTGAAGTGGCGGGTATAATCGCAGCCAAAAACAGAACGAACACAAGGTGACGCGGTTTGATTGTTCTCATGGAGTCGTTTTTTACTCCCTGACGTTGAAGTTGTCAAAGGGAAACACTGCTTCGCACATTCCGACGCACGGAAGCTGGTGTGGTTGACGCGCCGTAGCGGGTTGGCGTTACGAAGAAACTGAAGCAGCGATCATCTGCATCGAACGCGGAGCACTTGGAGACGCAACTCGGCTGAGGTATCGTGCTGGACTGTGCTGGAAATGGAGTGGACGGCGTCATGGACACACTTATTATTACCGGAGCGAGCCGGGGGATTGGCGCGGCAGTTGCGCGTTTGGCCGCGAAACATTATTCGATCGTTGTGAATTCTGCACGGGACGAAGCTGCGACTTCCCAGGTCGTGCGGGGGATTACGTCCGATGGTGGACGCGCGGTCGCGATTTGCGCGGATGTAAGTGTCGAACGCGATGTGGTTCGTCTTTTCGAGGAAGCCGAGCGGCAACTCGGCTCGGTGCGCGGGCTCGTGAACAATGCAGGAGTGACCGGGGGATTCTCGAGAGTTGAGTCGCTTACGAGTGAAACGGTTATGCATGTATTTGCAGTAAATGTGGTGGGTACAAAACTTTGTTCGCGGGAAGCCGTGCGTCGAATGTCCACGCGCAATGGTGGCAAGGGCGGCGGCATCGTGAATGTTTCTTCGCGGGCAAGCGAAATTGGCGGCGCTGGCGAACGGGTTCACTATGCTGCGTCGAAGGGCGCGGTCGATAGTTTTACGATTGGGCTTGCGCGTGAGGTTTCGGCCGAAGGAATTCGAGTGAACGCGGTTTCTCCAGGACTAATTTCGACAGAGTTGCACGCGGCGGCTGGCGCGCCGGATCGGATGGAGCGCCTGGCGCCGACAATTCCGATGAGGAGAGCGGGGACGGCCGAGGAAGTTGCTGAGGGGATTGTATGGTTGCTTTCGCCCGCGGCGGCGTATGTGACTGGCGTGATTCTGCCGATCAGTGGCGGACGGTAGCAATTGAATCGAGTTCGCGGCAACACACTGCTCAGGGCCTTCTCATCTATTGACCTGAACTTGCCAGCGGGGCAACATGGAACGTCAATTGGATGGGGCGCGTCAATTTGTAGTGGCGGACGAACGCGAGCTGTTACGTGGTAAGGTGCAGGCTCCAAAAAGGAGAAATTGATGGCTACGGCGGCAAGCGGCCCCACCATTGCGCGAAATTTTATTGAGGGGAAATGGGTGGAATCGAGCTCGAAACAAGTTGTGGAGAGACGAAACCCGGCGAATCTGGATGAAGTCGTGGCGCGGACTCCGAAGTCCACGCGCGAAGAAATGCGAATGGCGATTTCTGCCGCAGTGGCGGCGTTTCCCGGATGGCGAGATACTCCGGCTCCGGTGCGCGGGCGTGTTTTAAGTAAGGCCACGATTTTGATGGATCAGCAAAAGGAAGAATTGGCAAGGTTGCTGACACGCGAAGAGGGAAAAACGCTGAAGGACTCGCTGGGCGAGGTGCAGAAATCCATTAACATTTTGGAGTTTATGACGGGCGAAGCGCGCCGGCTGGGCGGCGAAACTTTGCCTAGCGAATTGCCGAGGAATTTTGCGTATACGGTGAAATGTCCGCTGGGAGTTGTGGGCGCGATCACCCCGTGGAATTTTCCGGTTTCGATTCCAGTGTGGAAGTTAGCGCCAGCGCTGGTGGCGGGAAATACGGCGGTGCTGAAGCCGGCGGAAATTACTCCGCTAACAGCTTCGGCGGTGGTCCGGATTTTCGAGGAAGCGGGATTGCCGCCGGGTGTTTTGAATATGGTACTGGGTTCAGGATCAGAAATTGGAGACGAATTGGTGAAGCATCCAGACGTGCGCGCGCTTTCGTTTACGGGATCGAACGACGTCGGGAGCGCGCTGTATGCGTCCGGTGCACGGCTGCTGAAGAAATGTCAGTGTGAAATGGGAGGAAAGAATCCCCTAATTGTGCTGGCGGATGCGGATCTGCCCCTGGCGGTGGAATCTGCCGTGTTCGGAGCGTTTGGGTCGGCGGGGCAACGTTGTACGGCTACGAGCCGCGTGATTGTTGAAGAAGCGGTTGCTGATCCCTTTGTGCAAATGTTAATGGACCGCGCACGCATGCTGAAGGTCGGCGACGGACTAGCTTATGGAATTGATTTGGGCCCCTTGGTGGACGAACATCAACTCGAGACGGTGCTGCGCTACTTGGAGATTGGGAAAAAGGAAGCGCGATTAGTTGTGGGCGGAAATCAACTAATGGGCCAAGGCTACGACAAAGGGCATTTTGTAGCGCCCACAGTATTCGACGATGTTCCGTGGGATAGCGTAATCGCGCAGGAAGAAATATTTGGTCCGGTGCTTTCCGTAATTCGCGTTCCGGATTTCGACGAAGCGATGCGAGTTGCGAATTCCGTGAAGTACGGACTGGCGAGCTCGATCTATACCAATGACGCCACGCGCATTTTTGAATTTATTGATCGCATCGAAACGGGGATCGTGCACGTGAATTCGCCGACGGTGGGCGGCGAGGCGCAGATGCCCTTTGGCGGAATGAAGGGTACGGGAGTCGGCTTGCGGGAAATGGGCCGGGTAGCAGTGGATTTTTATACGGAAATTAAGGCGGTCTACATTGACTACACGGGACAGAAGCGGCAGACGTCGCTCTATTAGCGCGAATCATTGCGGAAGCCGCATCGCGATCTGCGCATCGCTGCTGGCGTTGATGTTGACGACGTTTGTGGCGGCGCGAGCGTATGCCGCCGATACAATTACGTGGGTGCAATTCCGCGCGATTTTAATACGAGTTGACGACGAATCGCCCAAGGAGTGGAACATCTGGCGAGATGCGCGTGCCAAAAAAGACGCGATTCTGCTGATCCAGTGGAATAAACGCTATTTGCGAATAAATACTAAGCTGCAAGAAGTACGCGAGATTGATCCGCAAACCGTCGAGCACAAGAATAAATCAGTGACATCGCCCGCGGACGACAGCGCTGCGAAGGTTTTGCCAAGCGATGGATGGATTTTGCGTGATGTAGGATCAGCCGACCGGATTTACTTCGAGCTGACCGGTGAAAATCACAAAGTGGATATCAATATTCCACACGGCGGGCGGTAGCAGCTAGAAGGATTCATGGCGCGTTGCCGCAGTACGGGCAGTTGCGCGGACGACGTACTATGGCGGCATCACGAGTGAATACCGCGCCCAAAAGCCAGTCGATCGCAACTTGCAATTGTTTTTTGAAGCCGACCAGTTTGTAAAGATGCACGACATTCCAAAAAAGCCACGCGAAATATCCGCTTAGGCGAATTCCACCAATGTTTACAACCGCGTAGTTCATTCCCAGCGAAACGAGCACTCCTTTTGAAACGTAACGATAGCTTTCCAGCCGCTCGTTACGCAGTTGATGAACGATGTTGAGCGCGGCAAGTCTGCCATGATCGATCGCGACAGGTGCAACGCGCGGCGGGTCCGAGGCGGAAGTAGCCGCAGCAGAATCGCCGGCAATGAACACTTCGGGATGTGATTCGAGCTGCAGGCTTTCATTTACGACCGAACGGCCGATGCGATCGTGAGGGCCCGGCAACGATTCGACCAGCGGGTGCGCGCGAACGCCTGCGGTCCAAACGACAATCTCCGCGGAAATACTTTCGCCGCCTTTAATTTCCACGCCACCGGGGAAACAACGAGTGGCGGGAGCGTTCGTGCGGACTTCAATGTCCTTCCGCGCGAGGCGGTGACGTGAATGGCTCGCGAGTTTTGGATGCACTCCACGGAGAATATCCGTGCCAGCTTCCAATACGATAAGTCGAATATCACCTGGACGGATCCCGCGATACCGCTTGGCGACGTAGCCAAAAAGCAGATCGTGCCACTCGGTGATCAACTCGATGCCCGTGTATCCGCCACCGACGACAACAAGGGTGAGAAGTTTGCGACGAAGCTGATCGTCGCGCGTGTGATCCGCGTGCTCGCAAATGTCGAGAATGCGCTCGCGCAGAACGACGGCATCTTCGAGGGATTTGAAATCGAGAGTGTTTTCGCGTGCGCCGGGGATGCCGAAGTAGTCCGTGCGGCTTCCTGTAGCCACAATCAAATAGTCGTAAGTGATTGGAGAATCGGCCAACTCCTTTGATGGACCGGATACTGTGCGAACTTCGCGGCGATCCACGTCAACGCTACTCACTGAAGCGCGAAGAAAACGAAATCGGCGTGCGCCACGCAAGTCTCGAATGGCTTGTGCGATGTGGCGGGGATCGATGTTGCTGGAAGCGATCTGCGGCAGCAGCGGAGTGAAGAGAAAATAATTCTGGTCGCCGATGAGAAGAATCTCGATTTCGATCGAGTGTCCCAGCGCGCGGTCAAGTTCGACCGCCGCCTGAATGCCGGCGAAACCACCGCCGAGAATCACGATTCGCTTCGGCATGGAATGAATTTACCACGCCCAATGAAAAAGTGTGCGAAGCAAGCGGCACTAATGACGCGGCGCTGAATCGTCGCGATACAATTCGAGAACCCAGGGAATTCCCAGAAAACCGGATTGCACGCCGACGAATAAATCGTCGCCAACGCGGAAGCGGTCAAAGTCAAACGTGCCAACGGGCAGGCGCTCGACTTCGTGCCCTTCGCGCCAGGAAGTAACGACCAGGCGGCGGCTCTTAAACAACAGACCGGGCATGTTGAACCGGCTGACAACTCGCGCGGAGATCCGCTTTGGAGGAGCAGTATCGAACTTACCGTTGCCGAGAAGGAGCACGGCAACGACCCACGGCAACGGCGCGATCCCGAAGAACAATCGCTTGAAAATTTCTACGTCGCCACGTTGCCGAGCGCGCTGGTCGATCAGGACGGCGAGGCCGAGACCAACGAAAAACACGACGCCCACAAAAATCAACATGAGGTCAAGATCGAGCGGTGGAAAAACCTGGCTAGACGAAACGAACACGAGCGCGCCGACAAGAAACCAGGCGGTACGAATGATTAATCTGCGGCGAAGAACCAATTCGGCGGCCGCTGAAGTGAGTCCACAGGATGGACACTGATCGGCGGTGCGCTCGCCGCCGCAGTCGAGGCACCGATTCACTGAGAAGATTCCAAATCGGTGAGCAATTCGTTAATCTGCGAGGCTGCGCCATCGCCAACAAGAATCATTTTTACACCGACGCCCCGGCCCGGTTCCGCGCGAACCACGGTGCATTCAATCTTGATGGGAGGCTCGGTAAGAAGGTTGGCGGTGAAACGCGCCCCAATCCAAAGGGACGTGGAAGGAACAATGAACATTCCACTAAGGCTGATGTCTGCTGCTTGGCCTGTAACGGTGGACGAACCCCACTCGATTTCAATTTCACCTTTGAAAGAATAGCGGCGTTCCATCCGCCGTTCCGCTCCCGGAGTGCTGGATGCACCGGACTGAGGCGTCACAACGACTACCTCCACTGCGATGCTATCGACGCAAACACTCCGTGTCAACTATCGGGCGCAAAAACTGATTAGAGCGCGAGAGATTCGACCATCATAGCAGGGTGAGAAAGCAATGGAGTTATAATGCATCGCATGAACATTCAAGAACTGTTTTTGAAGCAGAAGGAAGCGTTGCGCGGGCGCACGCGGCAGGTTACTTCCCTGTTGCGCGAGGATCACATCACCTGGCGTCCGGCGCCCGGCGCGCTCAGCATCGGCGAAATGCTGCGGCACATCTGGGTTTCGGAACAAGGCGTAGGTAATGTCGCGTTGAACGGTGATTTTACGTATTACGAAAGGCGAATTCCCGGGGGATTGAGCGCGGTGCTAGGAATGCCGCGAACAATTGCGGAGGAAATCGCGTCGCTTCAGGACACTCAAACGGAAACGCTGGCGGCCGCAGCGAGCTTTCCACTGGAAAAATGGGATGAAGAACGCGTGCACAAAGGATTGGGATTCCGCAGGAAGATCGCAGTAATCCTATTTGGAATGAACGAACACGAGATACATCACCGCGCTCAGCTGATGACCTATCTGAGGATGCTGGGAACGCCTGCGCCCGAGGCTGTAGCGCGACGGTAACTCATAGGCTTCAGCGCTGCGCGAGTTCACGTTGAATGTGGCGCCGCAGACTCTGTGAAACAGTTCTTGTTTGCGCGAGCTCTCGCAAATCAACAGACGCGACGTGTGGAAGAATTCTCACCGCGGCTTCGGGCGGTGTATGTGGATAACGCAGCAGGGCGAGCGCCACATTTGGCACGGATGTCCAACGATGGCTGCGGCAAAAGGCCGGCACCACCGCGAGCGGCAATTTTTCCCGCGCCAACAACTTCAACACTTGCGCTTCTGTCAGGCGCGGGTTTTCCACCGCAGGTTCAACGACCTGAGCGTTTCCCTCAATAATCAGTGCGGCGAGAATTCTGGCGGAGGCTTGACGCGCCAGAGCGATTTTCTGGCCGAGAGCGACGTGCGGCAGACGGGCAATCAAATGTTCCTCAGCGCTTCGTTGCAGATCGATAGCCGTAGTAGCGGCGTGCGAAAGTTTCATCAGGTCCATCAGATGAAGCTCGCGAAAAAGACGAAGTGCGATCTTACGCGGCACATTCGGATGGAACGCGAGCGCGCGAATCACGGGGTAACCGTGCAGCAATTCGCGGCGACGGGCCAATTCGTCCAGAAAAGCTCCGGGCAAATCCTTCCGTGCCAATAATTTGCATAGGTGTTCGTCGTCGAGACGCGAGTCGTCCAGCAGCTTCTGCAAATCACTGGGGCTGGCTGCAGAGATTTCGTCAGCGAACGCGTTTACGGGATGCTTTGGCGACGGAACGCGCGGATTCGGGCTAGCTGACTCGGCCATGGGAGACCCCTTGCGTTTGCGCCTGCCGCATCGCGACGCGCGCGGCTCCCAGCGCTGGCGGATGTTCCAGAAGGCCGACCCTGGCGCCGGGCGCGACGCGAACGATCAAATCATCCACGCGGCTATCGAGAACGTAACTCCGGCCGAAAACACCGCCAACGCGCGCAACGCGAAAATCCGCATTTTTCATGTTCAGACGGCCGACGACCGCGAGCGCGATATTTGCCAGATCCAGCGCCGCGCGTGTGAGAATGTCGCGCGCGGCGGCGTCGCCATCTTCGGTGGCTTGCATCACGACGGGCACAAGTTTCGGAAATACGGATCCGGGACCCGCGGCAAGTTTTTCGACGACGTCGTCCCAGTCGCGGCAATCAAGCGCGGATAAAATCATTTCTGTCAGAAGCGTGGCGGGAGCGGCGAGATCCCGGGCGCGCGCCACGGCGAGCGTAGCGCGCCGGCCGATATCGTATGCGCTGCCGGCGTCACCAATCCACGGGCCGTAACCACCGGCGCGCACAATTTCGTCTTTGGCGTTGCGACCACACGCGATGGACCCGGTTCCGGCGATTAGAACGATGCCGGGGGCGCCGCCGACGGCCGTTTCGAGTGCGGCTTCCGCGTCAGTAATAATTTCAACGGGAGCACCTGGCCAAATGCGGGAAAGGCGCAGGCGCATTTCCTCGGAAACGTTACGTCGTCCCGCGCCCGCAAGACCCGCGCAAATGCCACGAACGTCCGACGCGGCGTATTTTGCAGATGCAATGGCGCCGCCTGCCGCAAGTTGAAGCGCGGCGCAAGCAGCGTTATACCCAACGCGTAACGGATTCGACGGGCCGGAATTCCCATGGCCGACGATGCGTCCGTCAGCATCGAGAGCAATGCATTCCGTTTTTGTACCGCCGCCGTCAAATCCTAAATAAAGGTTCATGTTTGAATGAAATCACTCTATCCGCAGATTGAGCGCAATTATGGCAGGTTTTTGAATTGCGTGGAAGATTGTGCGGGAAATACACGGAGGCACAAATGCTTCGCTTGACGGCGTTTCCCGCCCGCCACTATCATCGCGCCGCAGCTTCTATGAGGTGCGATGCGCCTGTCTTCAGTTGACATAGTTGTACTGGCCGTCTATCTGGCAGGGATTACGATATTCGGCGCACGCTTCCGTCGCGGCCAACGCAACATTCGTGATTATTTTTTGGGTGGACGCACGGCGCCGTGGTGGGCGCTGGCGCTTTCGATTGTCGCCACCGAAACTTCAACGTTGACGATCATCGGCACTCCGGCGCTGGCCTACGGCGGCAATTCTACTTTTCTGCAGCTGGTATTTGGCTATATCGTTGGGCGGATTATTCTTGCGGCGCTGTTCGTGCCGCGCTTTTTTCGCGGCGAATTCTACACAGCATACCAACTGATTGAACGGCGGTTCGGGGCTCGCGCAAAGTCTGCGGCGGCGCTGACATTTCTGGTAACACGCGCGCTGGCCGAAGGCGTGCGCATCGCGGCGATCGCAACTGTAGTGCAAATCGCTTTCGGGACCGGCCAGAGCACCTCCGTCGTTCTGATTTTGCTTCTCACACTTTTTTATACGTGGGAAGGCGGAATGAAGGCCGTCATCTGGACCGACGTGATTCAGACGTTTATTTATTTAGGCGGATCGGCGGCGGCGTTTTTTTTGATTCTGCACAGAATTCCCGGAGGCTGGGATCACGTCGCGAGTGTGGCGGCTGGGTCGGGCGATAAATTTCGCGTTTTTGATTTTCGATTCAGCTTCACCGAGGCTGCGCACACATACACGTTCTGGTCGGGCGTAATCGGCGGTACTTTTCTTACGATGGCGAGCCACGGCACCGATCAAACAATTGTGCAGCGGCTGCTGGCGGCGCCTTCACGGAGACAAGCGCAGTTGGCCCTGCTTGCGAGCGCGGGAATCGTGCTCTTTCAATTTGCATTGTTTCTAGTTCTGGGGGTAATGCTATACGCGTTCAATGGAGCGCCCGGACTGGTGGCGGGACAAAGCTACGATTCCGTGTTTCCAATATTTATTGTGACGCAAATGCCAACGGGACTTCGCGGAATTGTGCTTGCCGCGATTTTCGCCGTGGCAATGTCGAATGCGAGCGGATCGTTGAACTCGCTGGCGGCGTCGAGCGTAATTGATTTCAAAACTCTTCGCGGAACAGCAGCGGATCCTGGCGCAAATGATCCCGCGCGAATCTTAAGGCTTTCGCGGTGGATGACGCTTGTGTGGGGCGCTGCTTTGCTGGTGCTGGGAATGCAGCACTGGGGGCCGTTACTGCCCGCGGGACTGAAAATCGCGTCGATCACATTCGGAAGTTTACTGGGATTATTTCTGCTTAGTTTTTACAATTCCCGTGCGAATGCGATGGGCGCAATCACCGGAATGGCCGCGGGAATGGTGGCCATGCTTTATATCGTCATGCGCACGAATGTGGTTTGGACATGGTACGTTTTGATAGGCACACTGGTCACATTCGCGGCCGGCTCACTGGCGAGTCTGTTTGGCCGCGCGGCGCCACCCGTGCCTGAGCACGAGGTCGCTAGCTGAAAATGAGTGAGACAAAACCACGTTTGGAATTAGTACGCGGTCTCGGCGGATGGGCCGCGGCGGCCATCGTCGTGGGCACGATGATCGGCACGGGAATTTTCCTGAAGCCGGCGGAGATGGCGTCACTCGGCGGATCACTCGGGATCGTTTACGCCGCTTGGATTGTCGGAGCGGTGCTATCGCTTTTCGGCGCGCTGGCATACGCCGAGCTCGGCGCCGCAATTCCAGAAGCCGGCGGAGAATACGCGTACCTGAGGCGCGCCTTCGGACCGGTGTGGGGATTCCTTTTTGGGTGGACGCATTCGATCATCGCGCGTCCGGCATCGGCGGCAAGCATTGCCGCGGGTGTGCTGCGCTTCTGGGGATTCATGATGCCGAGCGTGGCTGCACCGATCCATGTATTTGATTGGAATTACAGTTTATTTGGCGCAGCGCATCATTTTCGTTTTGTATTTTCTTGGGCGCAGCCGCTGGCGATTTTGGCGTTGGCTTTGATTACTGGAGTTAATTATCTTGGCGTGCGACTGGGCGGGCGAGTTCAAGTTGTGCTTACGATAATCAAGGTAGCGTCTGTTGTTTTGATTGTGATTGCCGGATTTGCGTTTTCGAAAGGCCGCGGGACCCCACTTCATCCGCTGTTCGCCGCAGGATTGCGCGGAAGCGTGTTTGGAGCGTTTCTGGCGACGCTCGCAGCATCTTTGTGGGCATATGACGGATGGGAGGATTTGAATCTTGTCGGCAGCGAAGTGGAGCACCCGGAGCGAAATCTGCATCGCGCACTTGTTGGAGGAGTTGTAGTCGTGGCCGTGATTTACCTGCTGTTTAACGCGGTTTGCTTCTACGTTTTACCGTTTACGAAGATCGCAACTTCCGATCACGTGGCCTCAGACGTGGTGGCACACTTCGCGGGACAGGGCGCGGCGCTCTGGGTAACGCTGGCGATGGTGATCGCCGGACTCGGCTCGCTGAATTCTTCAATTCTCAGCGGTGCGCGCGTGGATTACGCAATGGCGCGCGATGGACTTTTCTTCCGCATCGCCGGAGGAATTCATCCAAAGTTTCGCACGCCGGCCAACGCGCTGATTTTTCAGTTCATTCTTGCGAGCCTGTTCGCGCTCACCGGTACTTTTGAGGATCTCACATCGCTATTTATTTTTGCCGGGTGGATTTTCTACGGGCTAGCCACGATCGGACTTTTTCGTTTGCGCTACACCGAGCCGAATATGCCGCGTCCGTATCGGTGCTGGGGATATCCGTGGGTGCCGGGGGCCTTTGTGGCAGGCGCTGTGGCGCTGACGATTAATTTGTGGCTGGACCGGCCGGTGCGATGCTCGATTGGTTTGGCGATGATGATGACCGGGCTGATTTTCTACCAGCACTGGCGCAAAACGCAAGTGGCTGCTAGCGCTTGACGCGAAGCGAAGATGTAAACACGCGGCCACGATGATTCGTGTAGCAACCGAACGAAAAGTAAGTATACGACCCCCTTCTCAGTGACCGATGCTCAATTCTCCTACGCCAAAACTCCGCTGGCCCGGCCAATTGCCATGAGCGATCCTTCGGGTATCGCCAAATCCAAATCGGGATGCAGGGCTTTCGCGAGAATTGCGACTCCTTCTGCAAGGCGCGGGCCGGGGCGCGAAAGGTATGAATTCGCGTCGGTGACGAATACGCGACCGCTTTTCACGGCGGGCATTTCGTTCCAGCCATCCGGCAATGGCAGCCGGGAGAATTCCTCCATCGCTTGCTTCAGGCCGTAGCCGCATGGCGAAATCATGATTACCTCTGGCTGCGCAGCAAAAACTTGCTGCCATTCCATTCGGACCGATGGCTGGCCCGCGTGAGCGAGAACATCTTCGCCGCCCGCGATCGCGACCATTTCCGGTACCCAGTGGCCGGCGTTGAACACGGGATTCAGCCATTCCAGACACGCGATGCGCGGACGCGAGTGATTTGCAATGAACGGCTGAACCGCACGGCGAGCTGAGGCAACTCTGTCCTTCAAATATTCAACAAGATTTTCCGCCGCCTTCGGGCACTTGGTGGCCACGCCAATCGTGTGGATGTCGCTCCAAACATCATCAAGCGTGTGCGGGTTCAGTGAAAGCACTTTCGGAAGGCGTCGTAACGTAGAAAGCGCAGCAGCCAAATCGTCAGGCGAAGCGGCGCAAACGTGGCACAGATCCTGCGTGATAATTAGATCGGGATCGATTTCGCGAAGCGCTTCCGCGTCCACACGGTAAATGCTTTCGTCCCGCGCGGTGAACTCAGTAACCAGGCGGTCAATTTCGGCGCTGTCCGCGGTGTGAGGAAGACGCGAAGTAACAACAACTCGTTTCTTGCGCGCTTCGGGCGGGAAATCGCATTCGTGGGTCACGCCGAAGATGGAATCACCCAGACCAAGCGCGTAGCAAATTTCAGTAGCCGACGGCAGCAGTGTACAGATTCGCATAGCCATCTAGCGTAGCATACGATGGGAAATTGGCAGTACCATTTGATACATGGTCGTGGGTGACCACGACAGATTAGCTGGCCGCCAGTTTCTTCCACCAGATAATGACGCCAGTGACGGCCATCACCGCGAGCAATGCGCTTGAGATCGACAGCACGATTCGCGAGGGCAAACCCCAATAGTCACCTGCGTGTATCGACCGGTTGATGCGCACTGCGCGATAGCCCGGCGAACTCTTGTTGAAGTCTTCCACTTTCAAAACTTTCCCGCTAAATTGATCTATGTAAACAGCGCTCTGAACGCTTCGCGATTGATCCTGCCGAACTCTTTTTTGTATGACGTAGACACCTTTTGGGCCACGCGGAAGTCTCACTGAGACGTTGGTCGCGTTCGGGAGCGCGCCATCGGACGCAAGAAGTACTGAATCCAAATCGGGTCTTTACGATGTGTCGACGGGACGAGCAGATCCGGGAACCACGCCCCATTCCAGCGGGCCAGAGTGCGTGATCCAGTGCAACGGCTGCTCGAAACTAATGAAAAAACCCGTGACCGTGGCAAGCGTCAGGAACACAACCGTGTAAATTCCCACCGCGCTGTGCAAATCCCAATTGATTCGCCTCCACGATGATTTCCAACTAATTCTGAACTGCTTCTTTCTCCACCACAGCCAAAGCTCCGTAGGAATCATGAGTAACAATTCGACGCCGGCGATTTTGACCAGAATCTTTCCCGCATCCGTAAAACCGATGCGAACATGCACGAGCCGAATGGGCAACTGGTGGATGATGTTTACGATGGCATTTATTCTGGGATCGTGGTCACGCGTCCCGAGTACCGCGCCGTTATACGGATTAACAAAAACGGCGAGGTCGTTCGATAAAAAATAAACTTGCGCGAGATCGGCTCGCGTGTCCTGCAAGAAGATTGCCTGTAGTTTCGCAGGGGCAAACTCTTGTTCCACCACGTCGGCTAGAGTTTGTTGCGAGATGCGCTGTGGCTGAGGCGTCACGTGTCAGAGGCTGGGATGAAGCCAGTGATCGTAGTCGTTTTCAAACGCGATGATCGCACCGGAAAGTCCCATCACGACCACGAAGACGGCGGAGACTAATCCCACCCATAGGTGAATCTTCAGAATCCACTTGGCCACGATTCGCCTCACCTCGCACGAAACGATTTCACAGATTGGTTGTTATTCGCACGCTGAAACCCGGCGTCGCACCAGGCCGTATTGGCCTTTGCAGCGCCGGATTCGTTCGAGGATATTTCTCTACTGGATCTCCTCCTGCCTCCGTTTTTCCTGGCCGAGTGTGTAACCGGCGGGCATCTGAAACAAGGACGGATCCGGTTCGGCCCGTTTGATCCCTCTGTACTGAGTTACGACGTCGCCATCGCGCGGATCGCTCCGTTTGTACAGGACCGTCAAATGCAGGTCGGGCGAATACCAGCTCTCGGTCACCGTTTGGATTGGCCGGTCGTTGCCCATGTCCGCGGCTGGAATCGTGGACGTCACGCGCGTACCGTCTGCCATCACGCCATTCACGACTTGCGAGCCGAGCGATTCTTCGACCCCGGGCTTCCTAATTGAATACATGAAACCGTTCGGCCCCTCATCCATAATCACTATCGAGTTTTCCTGCTGAGCCTTGCTCTCCGCCAGAGATTTTTCCGACTGCTCCTTTAAGAGTTGTGTTTGCGCTTGATCAAACTCCGCAAGTTTTTGGCGTTCCAGAGATAGCCCGCGGAGTAACTCAACCTTGTAGCCGGTGTGATTTTTCTTATTCAGGCGGTAGCTCACGTTGGCGACAGGATCGTAAATCGTTATCCACTCGTCATCCTCCCGTCGCACTCGACCGGCACTGTCCCGCGCGTAGCTGATCGCAGACTTGTTGTTGATGTGCGTACCATCGCCAAGAGTTTGCGTCGACTCCTCCGTGCGCTGCGCCGTAAACGGAGCGCCTTTGGTAACTTGTCCAAACATCACGCCGGCATCTTGCATTTCAGCTCCGGCTTCCGAGCGCATCGAGTAGGTAGCCGCCATCTCTGCTGAGCGTTTGTCCTGACCAGAAGCCAATCCGCATGCGAAACCTGCGAGAACTAAAACCAACACCATGCGTTTCATAAATGATCCTTTCTCCTTGTACAACGGTTATTTCAAAAATCGAATTGCCCGAACCTTGCCGAATTCATCCACGATGACTTCCGCTGGAACGCGCTTCGCGGATTGCGAAGCGGAGGCATTCGGCAAAGACAACGCAGGCAAGCTCACCCGATAAATCATGCCCGTCTGGATCGGCTCGCCATCGTCCAAGGCTTGAAATTCGCGCACCCTGGGATGAGGTTTGTGGATGGCAACGCTCGCCACCTTGCCTATGTTTTCCGCTGGGGCATCTTTTTTCTCCGGAGAAGGTACCGTTACAGGCCTCTCAGTTCTTGCCACGTTGGGTGTAGGCGTCGTATGCGATCGCCGAATTATTGCAAACAGAAGCAAGGCAGCGACCAGCACGCCGACGCATGCCATAGCCGTCCAACGCATTCGCGCGTTGGCAGTTTTGGGCGGAATGCTGATGACGGCGATTGGCTCTAGGTTAGGCGCATCATTCGGCGCGAGCGAACTTAGCAGCGCATCCACTTTCACACTCATCGCGCGAACTTCATCCAGCTGCCGTCGGCACGCGGCGCAGAGAGCGATGTGGCGCTCCGCCGATTCCATTTCGCCGGTCGACAATTCGCGATCCACAAACACCAGCAATGTCTCTCTCTTCAAGCACTCGCTCATGATTTGACCTCGTACATTTCTCGAAATGTTCGCTCGAATTCCGCCATCGACCGCAGCAACATTTTTCCGATCGACGCGGGATTCATTTCCAAAACTTGCGCCAGCTCGCGATATGAAAATCCAGCGTTACGCAGAAGCAACAATCGCGCACATACAGGCTTCAATCCCGCGAGCACTGTCCGCACATTTTGTTGCTGCTCAGCGCGCAACACATCGTCCAGCGGGCTGCTGCCGGACCGAAAAGATCCGCGGACAGACTCGACGGCGGCGGCTTCCTCATGGCGTCTGCGGCGCGCGCTCGCTTTCAGTCTGTCCAACGCAAGATTCATCGCGGTGCGATAAAGCCATCCTTCCAAATTATTCCCCGGACGAAACAAAATGGGCCGCTTCGCAAGCTTGCCAAACACTTCCGACGCCAATTCCTCGGCCTGCGCGCGGTCGCTCGTCACGCGGACCAGCACGGAAATCAACCGTGGATACTGCGCGCGAAATACTTCCTCCAGCGCCGCCTCCGCGTCAGTTCGCCGGCCGAATCCCACTTGCGGAAGCTCCAACTTAGTGTCCTCGCCGGCGTTCATACGCACCTTCATTGATATAACGACGCTCCTCATTGAATTGTGGCGTAAGTCAGCGATCGGATGCAGGCGTAGTGGATACGGATGCCATCGCGAAGAAATTGTCCATGTGGCGCCGGCAGACCGGCCGAACCGGCAGCAACAACTCATCAGCGGTACAAAAGGTATTTCGAACGCATCGTTCGAAAAGATTCCAGCGCAGGATCTTCATCGGAAAAAATGCGATTTGGCGAGTCTCCGTGTTGCAACCGAGTGATAACAGAGGAGTTGCCAACAAGAAGTGCCAATTGTTCCACGTGGAACAATTCGGGATACAGTTTCTCCAGCGCCGTCGCAATTTCAAATCCCATAAGCATGGAATGGACACTGGCGCGGTCCGTGATGACGATTTCAGCGCCCTCGCACGGCTCATCTTTGTATGGACCGCTGCGCGGCGTGAATCGTGTCGGCACGAAACGCACGCCGGGAATGTAACGTCGATTCAGCGCAGCGGCCAATTCCGTTCCGTGAATGTAAGGCGCGCCGAATAATTCAAATGGCGTCTCCGTGCCCCGGCCCACAGAGATTCCGGTGTTCTGCAATATTTCCAGTCCAGGATACAAAACAGTGGAGCTGAGCGCGCGAAGATTCGGCGAAGGTGGAGTCCACGGAAGGCCGGTCTGCTCAAACCACTGCCGGCGATTCCAATTCTTCATGGCAATCACGTGCAAATCGCAACCGAAATGATTTTCGGCGTTGAACATTTGCGCCATTTCACCGAGTGTCATTCCAATGCGCACCGGCAACTGAAAATATCCGACGAAACTAAATTTGTCGTGATCTAGAATCGGACCCTCAATTAATTCTCCGCCGATCGGATCCGGCCGATCTAAAACGTAGAACGCAATGTGATGACGCGCTGCCTCTTCCATCGCGTAGCCCATCGTCGTGATGTACGTGTAGAAGCGCACGCCGACGTCCTGCACGTCGAAAACGAGCGTATCAATTCCCGTGAGCATTTCATTCGTGGGGCGTCGCGTTGCACCGTATAAACTGTAAATGGGAAGGCCTGTCGCAGCGTCCGTTGACGAATTCACATTCGCATCTTCGGCTCCGCGAATTCCATGTTCGGGGCTGAACAACGCCACAAGTTTCATTCCCGGTGCGTGCGCGAGCAAATCAATTGTGCTGTGGCCATTCCGATCCATGCCCGTTTGATTTGTGATTAGTCCAACGCGCTTACCGGCAAGCGCGGCAAAGTTGTCTTGTTCGAGAACATCGATCCCCGTAAGAGTCTGTCCGGGCGCAGAAGTACCCTGCAAGTCGTAAGGTCGTTGCACCGCGCCTACGCTACGCGCAACTACCGAACCCGTACTGCTAGAAGAATCTGTAACGCCAAGTTTAGCGGCGACCATTGTGGAAATCCTCGCACGCAAACTGGAAATAGCCGGACGCCCGTACGGGTGAACGCTGTTCGTGAGAAACAAAATAAATGTTTGGCTCGCGGGATCAATCCACACTTCGGTGCCCGTGAAACCCGTCATTCCGTAGGAGCCGATCGGAAAGAGATCTCCGCGCGGTGCCGAATAGGCGGTGTCAATATCCCATCCAAGTCCGCGGACAGACGGGACCCACGGCGGCTGCTGCGGCGAAGTCATCAGACGAACTGTTGCGGCGGCGAAAATGCGCTTGCCGTTTGGAGCGATGCCACCGGCAAGCATCATCCTGCAAAACAACGCAAGATCATCTGCGGTCGAAAAAAGTCCCGCGTGCCCGGCGACACCGCCCATCTGCCGCGCACGAGGATCGTGAACCGCGCCGCGCAAAACGCGCCCGGCGCCCGAACCGGCTTTCACGCCCGCGGGTAAATCAACTTCTTCGGTAGGTGCAATTCGCGGAATCCACGCGGCTGGCGGCAGAAAGCGAGTTTCGCGCATTCCCATCGGCGCGAATATTTCTTTCGCGGCAAATTCATCGAGCGAGACGCCGCTCACCCGACGCACAATTTCGCCCAGCAAAATAAACCCTGTGTCGCTGTAAACAAATCGGCTCCCGGGCGGAGCAGTAAGCGGCTCGGTATAAATCTCGTGCAGCAGCGGATCGACTCCGACCCATCCAGTGGGAATATTTGCATCCGTCGGATCAGGCGCAAATCCGGCAGTGTGCGTCAGTAGTTGACGAACCGTGATCTGATTTTTTTCGGCCGTAGCGCCTTCCGTGCCAAGCTCAGGGATGTACCGCACGACGGGATCGTTCAGCCGCAGCTTTCCTTGCTCGACAAGCTTCATCACCGACGCCGCGGTGGCAAATACTTTTGTAAGCGACGCGAGATCGAAAATGCTGTCCGCGGTCATCGCTTCGCGTTTCGGCAGAATCGCGCGCGATCCGTACACTTTACGCCACACGATACGACCGTGCGATCCCACCAATAGAACCCCACCCGGAATTTCATCTTTCGCGACGGATTGCTCAATTATGGAATCTGCGTCGGCAAGACGTAGATCGTTCGCCACCCGCAAAGTTGTTGGGGCTCGACCGGCTGCGCGGCGCCCATCAACTCTTGCATTGGCCGAACCGGGCGGTTGCTGCGGTTGTTGCGCTCTGGCGGCAACACCAATCAGAATAATACCGGCAAGCAAGCCCAACACATTTGTGCTGTATCGTAATTTTCGCATGCGAGGCATATTAGCGAAATTGCGCGAGCGTCACCAGTGTACTTCCTCACTGCGTGTCATTGCGCCAGCATTGTGGGGCCACAAAACGTGTGCTATATACAATCGAGTCGAGCACGCATCAACTTCGATCGACAACGCGTGCGATTGATTCTCAACAACTAAACTTTCCGGTGAATATTTCTTCCTGATGGACAAGCCCAAACGCTCCCGAAAAACTGCTCCTGGCAAGAAACCTGTTGTGACCGCCCCCCGCAAATCGCCGGCTCCGAAGCGCGCGGCAGAAAACGCGAAGTGGGTCAAGCAAACACTTGGCAAGATGTCGCTCGCAGAAAAACTCGGCCAACTTCTAATGGTTCCCTTCTTCGGTCGGTTCACTTCCGCAGACGGCGCCGAATACAGAGAATTATTGCGCGCGATTGAAGTGCAGTATGTCGGCGGATTCATGCTTGCAACGCGGAATGGCCCGCAAGGAATTATTCGCGCGCAGGTATGTCCGACGGCGGAGATGACGAACGACTTGCAGAACCATGCGGAAATACCATTATTGTTCGGCGCTGATTTCGAGCGCGGCACCGTGATGCGCCTCGAAGAAGGCACTTCATTTCCGCACGCGATGGCTGTGGCGGCAACAGGATCGCCGGTGGACGCATACGAAGTAGGCCGGGTGACCGCACAAGAGGCGCGAGCCGCAGGCATCCATTGGATATTTGCGCCGGACGCGGACGTCAACAGCAATCCCGCAAATCCGATTATCAACACGCGGTCGTTCGGAGAAGATCCGCATCGCGTCGCGTCATTCGTCGCAGCTTTCACGCGAGGAGTGGAAGAAAATGGGGCGCTGGCAACGGCGAAACATTTTCCGGGCCACGGCGACACCAGCACAGATTCTCACTTGGATTTGCCGCGCACCAATGCAGATCGCAAGCGGCTAGATGAAGTTGAATTAGTTCCCTTCCGCGCCGCGATTGCTGCGGGCGCAAGCACCGTAATGACCGGACATCTATCCGTGCCCGCGTTGGAACCGAATGGCAATCTACCCGCCACACTGTCCCACGAAATATTGACCGGACTTCTGCGAAAGAAAATGCGCTTCGACGGATTGATCGTCACCGACGCGCTGGACATGGCAGGCGTGCCCGCTCGATTTTCTTCCGGCGAAGTTGCAGTGCGAGCGGTACTTGCGGGCGCGGACGTGCTTCTAATTCCGCCCAGCCCCGACGCCGCGCTTGCCGCGCTCCAGGAAGCGGTGGAATCCGGACGTCTGCCAATCGCGCGAGTGGATGCGTCGGTCAAGCGCGTGTTGCGCGCCAAAGCAAAACTCGGGTTGAACGCACGTCGAAAAATAGATCTAAATGTGCTTGCTAGCGATTTTGGCAAGTCCGAATCCATCGCCGCGAGTCAAGGCATCGCCGACCGCGGTGTAACGCTTCTTCGCGAGCAGCAAAATTCGCTCCCGCTCGATGCGACTCGTCCACTTCGGCTCCTCCTGGTTACAATTGCCGGAGATCCCGACGCCGCACCCGCAGAAGCGTTAGAGCGTGAATTGCGAAGACGCGCAGACTCTCTTCAACTGGTGCGCGTTGACACGAGATTCTCGCCAGCCTCACTCGCGAAAATTCCTCCCACTGAAAGTTATGATGTGACCATCGCAGCTCTCGTGGTGCGCGTCGCCGATCGTAAAGACACGGTCGCTCTTCCCGCAGAACAGATTGAAGTTGTGGAAACTCTTTTGAAATTGCCGAAGCCGGTGATCGTCGCCTGCTTCGGCAGTCCATATTTGATCGAGAAATTTCCGCAAGCGCCGACGTGGATCGCAGCGTTCAGCACTGCTGACGTTTCTCAGCGGGCCGTCGCCCGCGCCATCTTTGGCGAAATTGCCCTCAGCGGGAAAATCCCGGTCACCGTCCCGAGCGCGAAGCCACCGCTCAGGATCGGCGATGGCATAACAAAACCCGCAACTCCGATGACCCTGCGCGCGGCCAGCGAAGACGACGAATCCAAATTTGCCAGGGTTTACGATTTTCTAGATCGCAGCGTTGACGATCACGCCTTTCCGGGCGGCGTCCTGGCAGTCGGACACAAATCCGAACTCTGGATTCACTCATTCGGACACCAAACATACGAATCAAGCGCGCGCCCGGTCCGGCCCAACACGATTTACGACGTCGCATCACTGACGAAGCCCGTCGTAACTACAACTCTAATCGCCATGGAAGTGGAATCGGGCCGAATAAATCTCGACGCGCCGATTGGAAACTATTTGCCGGATTGGGGAGCCGCTTCGCAGACAGAGTGGAGGACACGCGTCACAACCCGCCACTTACTAACCCACACCTCGGGTTTGCCGGGACACGTGACTTACTATCAATCGCTGAAATCGAAACGCGAGATCATCGAACATGCGCTCTTAGAAAAGCTGATTTGCGAACCGGGCTCCAAGTGCGAATATTCCGATCCCGGATTCATGCTGCTCGGAGCAATTCTGGAGGCCACGATCGGGCGCCCGCTCGATGCTCTGGCACGGGAACAAATATTCACGCCGTTGCAAATGAAGAACACAATGTTTAATCCGACGCGAGAATTCCATGCGCGAATCGCCGCGACAGGAAATGATTCGCCGCTGCGCAAGCGCCTTTTGCAAGGCGAAGCGCATGACGACAACACCTGGGTGATGGGCGGAGTTGCCGGTCACGCGGGACTTTTTTCCGCCGCAGGCGATTTAGCGGCGTTCTGTCAGATGATGCTGAACGGCGGAATCTACGCGCATCATCGTCTGCTAAAGCGCGCTACGGTTGAAGAATTTACCTCCGCGCAGCCTCTCGCAGCCAACACTCGCGCGCTAAGCTGGGTCGTACCTACCGAGCCTTCTGCAAGTGGCAAATATTTTTCGGCGCGAAGTTTCGGACATGCCGGATTCACCGGCGCCTCAATATGGTGCGATCCAGAAAAAGATCTGTTCGTAGTTTTGCTGACGAATCGTGTGCATCCCGTCCGTACCAACGAAAAGATTCAGCAGGTGCGACCGGCACTCCACGATGCCGTCGCCGAAGCGTTGGGATTTACCACTCCTCGCGCAAAATAATGCCATCCGTCGAAACCATAAAATCAGTTGTGTGGCGTTGGCTGCCGGGCCTTCCCTGGATCGTACTCGTCGTGTATATCGTTGCCAAGATCACCACCGGGAAGAACGCAAAGACCCGTGAAGCGAGCTCCGCGCGAGCCGTGGTGATTGCATTTCAGGTCATCGCATTTGCGTTGCTGTTCGGTTCGACCGTTGGAATCTTGCCACCCAGCCGGCGCTTTATACCTGATACTGCGACCGTGAAAGTAATCGGCACGTCCCTAGCATGTGCGGGAATCGCTGTAGTCTTGTGGTCTCGGCGTCACTTGGGCAGATTTTGGAGCGCTCGAATCACGTTAAAAGTTGACCACCAGCTCATCCGCTCGGGACCCTACGCACGCGTCAGACATCCGCTCTACTCTGGGATGCTTGTCGCCGTAACCGGGACGGTGCTCGCAACCGGAGAATGGCGCGGAGTAGTCTCGCTTTTAATTCTGCTGGCGATGTGGATTCACAAGATGCGCCGGGAAGAAGCGCTGCTCACGAAAGAATTCGGCGGCCTGTATCAAAACTACCGTAAACAGACCGGCCTGTTGTTTCCGCGTGTTCGATAAACCGCCGGTCCAGAACCAGACTGGTGCCGTTCAGCTATTGGCGAATTCGCTTCGCATCAACAGTGCGCACGTTTCCCAGCTATAATTCCAAATCGTGTCCAGTAAAGGAAAACTCGCGCGCGCCACCGAGCGACGCAATCCGCGCACCCGCGGACTTGACCTGCTTTCGACGCTTGAATTATTGCGCGCGTTGAACCGCGAAGACGCCACCGTGCCAAGCGTCGTAGCAAGAGAAATTCCAGCGATCGCAAAAGCAGTGGAAACAATGGCGCGCGCGCTCAGCTCCGGTGGCCGCGTGTTCTATGTCGGCGCGGGAACCAGCGGGCGCCTGGCATCGCTCGACGCTTCAGAAATTCCGCCAACATTCGGCGTTCCTCCGAATTTGATTCAAGCGCTGATCGCAGGAGGAAAGCGCGCGCTCACTCATGCCGTAGAAGGCGCCGAAGATTCTTCATCGCAGGGAGCGAAAGATATCATCTCGCGGCGCGTCACGAAGCGCGACGTTGTCATCAGCATTGCTGCGTCGGGATCAACGCCATATGTGCTCGGCGCACTTTCCGCCGCAAAGAAAGTGAACGCCGCAACCATCGGCATCACGTCCAACCGAAAATCACCTCTCGCGAAGGCCGTGAAAATATTGATCGCACCGAACACCGGCGCCGAAGCACTCGCCGGTTCGACGCGTCTGAAAGCCGGCACCGCGCAAAAGTTGGTACTCAACATGCTCTCTACTGCCACGATGGTTCGCCTGGGCCGCGTATATGACAACTGGATGATCGGCGTGGCGCTGACAAATCAGAAGTTACGCAAGCGCGGACAGCGAATCCTGGAGGAAGCGACTGGCGCGAGCGTGTCAGATGCGGCACGCGCTTTGCGTCAGGCCGGACACGACCCATGCACCGCGCTCATCATGCTCAAGAAGAAGGTAGACGTCGCCCAAGCGCTTCAGCTATTACGCGTCGCGAATGGAAATATCCGCAAAGCACTCGGCGAACTGAGGAAATAAAACAGGGACTTATGGACAAACTGGTTATTCAAGGCGGACGCAGACTCGAAGGCACGGTGCGAATTAGTGGCGCGAAAAATGCCGCGCTTCCAGCAATGACGGCTGCACTTCTGACCGCCGAGCCAGTGCATCTGCACAACGTGCCGCGCGTGCGCGATATCGTAACGATGGGCCGTCTGTTGGCCCACATGGATGCAAACGTCGCAACGCCGGAAATGCCCTCGACAACCTATACGATCCGCACCGAAAGCGTGAATGACGCCGAAGCTCCTTACGAATTAGTGAAAACGATGCGGGCATCTGTACTGACGCTGGGTCCTCTCGTTGGACGATTCGGCCGCGCCCGTGTTTCTCTTCCCGGCGGCTGCGCCATTGGCGCGCGCCCCGTGGATTTGCATCTGAAAGCGTTGGAACAAATGGGCGCGGCGATCACCACGGAAAAAGGATACATCGAAGCGCGCGTTCCAAAGGGAGCGCGATTACACGGCGGCACAGTTGTCTTTGAAAAAATAACAGTGACCGGCACCGAAAACGTTTTAATGGCTGCTGTGCTGGCCGAGGGCGAAACAATCATTCATAATGCCGCGCGCGAACCCGAAGTCACCGATCTCATCGTGCTCCTCCGCGCGATGGGCGCGAATATTTCCGGCGATGGAACCGCAACACTTCAAGTCCAGGGCGTCCGCGAATTGCATGGAGCAACTCACACGATAATTCCGGACAGAATTGAAGCGGGAACTTTCCTGATTGCCGGCGCGATCACTGGCGGAGACGTAACCTTGGAATCATGCGCACCCGAACATCAGGGCACTCTCCTCGCTAAACTCGCCGACACCGGAATTAAAGTCACGCGCGAAGGCCCGAACAAACTTCGAGTCCGCGCGCACGAAAAACTGGTCGCCTCTGATGTAACCACCGAAGAATATCCGGGCTTCGCAACAGACATGCAGGCGCAATACATGGCGCTCGCCACGCAAGCCGAAGGCGCTTCTGTAATCCGCGAAACAATTTTTGAAAACCGCTTCATGCACGCCAGCGAGATGGTGCGCATGGGGGCGAATATTTCCATTGAAGGCAACATCGCCACCGTGCGCGGTCCCGTGAAATTGGAAGGAACAAATGTAATTGCAAGCGATCTACGGGCAAGCGCTTCACTCGTGGTGGCCGCGCTGGTAGCTCGCGGCGAAACCACAATTGACCGCGTCTATCATCTGGACCGCGGTTACGAGCGCATCGAAGATAAGTTAATCGCGCTAGGCGCAAAGATCCAGCGCGTGTAACGAATCCCGCTCCAACTCATCACCGAGAAATACAAACGGCCCGACGATTAGTCTTCGCCGGGCCGTTTATTTACCGCACCTCCTGCGGAGGTGAACTTTTACGAATCGTTACTCCGGAGTCGGAGCGCCGCTCACTGGCGGAATCTGCGGGCCACCTGCCGAACCAGCCGCCGCCGCTTCGCGCGCTTGTTTTTCTCGCGCCTCACGCAGCAATGCCTTGCGCGAAAGGCGAATCTTGTTGCCCTCGATAGCCAGCACTTTCACCAGCACTTGATCGCCGAGCTTCAGTTCATCGCGAACGTCCTTGATGCGCGTCTCCGCAATTTCGCTGACGTGCAGCAACCCGTCCGTGCCGGGGAAAATTTCGACGAACGCGCCGAACTCCGCCAGC
>OCZU010000028.1_pt1 | contig 114452 bp, 99 predicted proteins | sample 1539001 | NCBI WGS metagenome assembly OCZU01 (sample SAMEA3539306, study PRJEB22396) | soil metagenome | biome: tundra; feature: field; material: soil | place: USA | collected 2010-05 | depth 0.15 m | reverse complement strand
GAGAAAATAATTAAGACTTGTTTCTCAGGAACGTTTTGCATTATGGCGAAGGACAAGATGCTGCACGCGCTCCACTGGTCTGAGAGTGAGACCCGTCGCCGGATCGGAGATCGCTGCTGCGAAACTGTCTACGCCAAGTTGCATTTTTTGCGACCTCAGAAATGTCGTATGCGATTTGATGACCCGAATGTGTTTTTGGTGACAATCCCATAGATAGGCTTTTTCTAGCGGGCTGACGCGCCGGCTGGGTAACGGCGCGCATTGACTTGCGCTTCCCCTACGCTCTAAGCTGACGCCGAAAAGCAGAATCGTCCGTCTGTGCGGTGTTCGAGGTCAAAAATGAAATTCCCGATGAAACGGTGGGTGTTTGCCATCGTCCTTTTCATTTTCAGTCTTGTGATAATACCGGGAGCCGCTGCGCAGCTCCGGCCGCCTTCTACCCCTCTCATCGTGCACGATCCCTATTTCAGTGTGTGGTCCGCGACGGATAATTTGACGGATTCAGAGACGAAACACTGGACTGGCGCTTCGCAGCCGATGGCTGGACTGGTGCGCGTGGATGGAAGCACCTTTCGGTTTATGGGGAACGCACCTGCGAGTGTGCCGGCGATGCAACAGGTTTCCAAAGTTCTGACTCCGACGCGCACAATTTATGAATTCGAGAATGGTTCGATACACCTTACGCTGACTTTTTTTACTCCAGCGCTTGCCTCCGATCTGACGGTACTTTCCCGACCGATTACATACATTTCGTGGGACGTGAGGAGCGTAGACTCGGGCGCGCATGCTGTTTCTGTTTATTTGGATTGCAGCAGTCTGATGGCGGTGAATACGGGTTACGAGTCGGTGGTTTGGTCGCGTGCGAAGGTTGCGGATACCGAGTTGCTAAGTGTTGGTTCATCGGAGCAAAAAGTTCTGGGCGTCTCAGGCGACGACCTGCGGATTAATTGGGGACATTTCTACCTGGCTGTTCCGGATTCAGCGAATGAGCGGTTGGCGGCGGTAAATGGCAGAGAAGCGCGCAACAAGTTTTTTAGCGGCGGAGGACTTCCCGACGCGGATCTTCTGGAGATGCCGGCGACGCCTCGTAGTGGTGCCCCGGTGCTGGCGGCTGCGGTTGATTTCGGAAATGTGGGCCCGAACGCCGTTTCGCGGCACGTGCTCGTCGCATATGACGACGTGTTCTCGATTGAATATCTGAACCGCAAGCTGCATCCATACTGGCGCAAAGACGGCGCTAACTTTGCGGACCTGTTGCGTAAGGCTGTGGGTGAATATGAATCACTTTTGCAGCGGGCCATTGCGTTTGATGAAGAGCTGACGGCGGATCTGACGGCGGCGGGAGGGCGCGAATATGCGGAGTTGTCCGTACTGGCTTACCGGCAAGCGATTGGCGCGCACAAACTTGTGGCGGATACAGATGGAACACCGCTGTTTTTCGCGAAAGAAAATTTCAGCAATGGATGCGTCGACACGGTGGACGTTTTCTACCCGTCGGCTCCGCTGTTTCTTCTGTTGAATCCGAAATTGGTGGAAGGTCAGATGAAGCCGATTCTCGACTACGCGTCGCTGCCGCGCTGGCGCTGGCCGTTCGCTCCGCATGATCTTGGAACTTACCCGCTGGCAAACGGTCAAGTGTACGGAGGAGGCGAGCGAACGGAAGAAAATCAAATGCCCGTGGAAGAAACGGGGAACATGCTGATTCTTGCGCTGGCGGTTGCCAGAGCCGAGGGGAATGTGAATCTTGCGCGTAGCTATTGGCCGCTGCTGACCAAATGGGCGGATTATCTTCGCGCCAAGGGACTCGATCCGGAGAATCAACTGAGCACGGACGATTTTGCGGGGCACTTGGCGCACAACTCAAATCTTTCGATTAAAGCGATTGAAGCTGTTGCAAGCTATGCAGAGTTGGCCAGATTGCTGGGAGATTCCTCGCGGGCCACGGATTATCGCATTACCGCGAAACAAATGGCAGAACAGTGGGAGCGCATGGCGGCCGATGGCGATCACTACCGGCTGGCGTTTGATAAAACAGGAACCTGGAGCCAGAAATATAATCTGGTGTGGGACAAAGTGCTGAGGCTGAATTTATTTGACCACAACATTGCACGCAAAGAGATGGCGTTCTATCTGCTGCATCAAAATGAATTCGGCCTGCCGTTGGACAATCGGAAGATATACACAAAGCTGGACTGGATCGTGTGGACGGCGACGCTCGCAGAGAACTCGAAAGATTTTCAGGCACTGATCGGGCCGCTGCACAAATATGCGGACCAAACACCTTCACGAGTGCCGCTTTCGGATTGGTACGACACGATGGATGCGAAACAGCAGGGACTCCAGGCGCGGTCAGTGGTGGGCGGAGTGTTTATTAAAATGCTGGCTGATCCGGCGCGCTGGCACAAGTGGAGTTCGCAGGCGAACGCGGCGAGCGCGGTTGCAGGAGCCGGCAATTAGTCAGCCAACTATTCGCAGCGCAATGTTACGGCGGGATCTACCCGCGTAGCGCGTCGCGCCGGAACCCAGCACGCTATAAGCGCCACAATCAAAAACAAGAACGCAACGCCGGCGAACGTGACCGTGTCGGTTGCACTCACGTCGTAAAGCAAACTCTTCATCAGGTGTGTGAGAGCCAACGAAAATGCGAGTCCGATTGCCAACCCGATCAGGGCGAGCCGCAGCCCATTTCCAAGCACGAAGCGCATGACGTCGCCGGTTTGCGCGCCGAGCGCCATGCGAACGCCGAGATCCTGCGTTTGGCGGGCGACGTTGTAAGCGAGCACGCCATAAATTCCAATGGCGGCCAGAATTAGCGCGCCAGCCGCAAACACTGCGAGAAGGAATGTGTTGAACCGGCGCGGTCCGAGTGACTTCGAGATGAGGTCATTCATCAAGACGACCTCTCCCACAGGCAGATCCGAATCCAGATGCTGAGCGATTCCGCGAACCGCCGCAATCAATGTCGTGGGTGGAATTGCCGCTCGAATGAAAAGGCTTCGCCCGCCACACCTTGCCGCGCCCTGGCAGATTTGCTCGAACGGTTCGTAGGTATGCGGCGAAGTCGCCTCATCCAGAGGACCCTGCTTCACATTTCCAACGACGCCGACGATTGTCAGCCAAATATTGTCGGAGCCCGAGCCGCCCCACTTTATACGCTTCCCGACGGGATCTTCGCCCGGCCAGAAGCGCTGCGCCATACCGTCACTGATCATAATTACGTGAGACTTTCCGTGCGTCTCATCATCATTGAAAAAACGCCCGCGAATCAACGGGATTCCGAGAACCGTAAAATAATTTTCGTCCACGAGTGTGTGCGCGTCAGGATTTCCACCAGCGCCATTTTCCGCTTCGTGGCCTTCGGCAACGAAAAGATGCGTCCAGGTCGAGTTCAACGGAAGGTCGCTGGCAAATCCGACGGAAATTACACCGGGCAGCGCCCGAGTCTGCGCTGCTAGCGTATTGAAAAATGATTGAACGTCCGACGGATGCAAATACTGAGCGCGAGGCAATGACATTGAAGCGGCGACTACATTTTCTGAGCGGAATCCCGGGTCAGTTTCGCGGGCGCGCACGAAACTACGTATCAACAAGCCTGACCCTGTCACAAGAAGCAGAGCCAGCGCCATCTGCAGGACTACAAAAGCGTTGCGCAGCCGACGATGGCCGCGAGTGGAGGAAGCGTTTCGGCCACCCTCTTTGAGGGTCTCGCTCAAGGATGTTTTTGTTGCGGCCAAAGCTGGGGCAGTTCCGAAAATCAGGCTGCACAAGACTGAAATTGCCAAAGCGAATAGGAGGACGCGCGCGTCCAGCGACACTTCGTTTGTGCGCGGCAGCGTCTGCGCGGCGAATGATAAAAGAGTCTTTAGGAAAGCGTAGGCGATCGCTATTCCAATCACGCCTCCGAATATTCCCAGGAGGCCACTTTCTACGAGCAATTGGCGCACCAGCCGGGCGCGACCCGCACCCATCGCGATTCGCACGGCAATTTCTTTTTGACGTTCGGCTCCGCGGGCCAGCAAAAGGTTTGCCACATTGGCGCAAGCAATCAGGAGCAGTAATCCCACTGCGCCTAGAAGCAACGACAGTAGCGGCTTTGTGGGCCCGACGACGAAATCACGCAGCTGCCTGGTACTGGCTTCGAGGGTAATTGTGCTGCGAAATTCCACCGGGTAAGACTGTTGTTGAATCTGGTGGGCAACAACCAGGGCATCTGCATTTGCAGCGCGCACGGATACGCCGGGCTTCAGCTTGGCAATTACGCCGTAGTTGAAATTATCTCCGCGCTGGCCAAGTTCATTCGGATTGAATGCGATTGGAATCCACAACTGCGTTGTTCGGTAGTTCGTCATGCCCTGAACGGGAAACTCGAACGACGGCTGCATCACGCCAATCACGGTAAACAGACGGCGATCCAACAGAAGTGTGCGGCCCAGAATATTGGCGTCGCCGCCGTACCGGCTTTGCCATAGTGCGTATCCCAGAATTGCGACATTGTGACCAGTCGAGTCTTCGTCGTCGGAGAATGTTCGACCGAGCAGCGGAGATGCGCCGACGATACGGAATATTGCGGCGGACGCGCGAGTGGCGAATAGTCGAGTGGGCGCGTTGTTACCGGAAAGATCGGTAGACGTGGTTGTGTACGCGCCAAGGTCTTCAAATGCGTGATTCATCCGGCGGAAGTCCACAACGTCGGGCGCGGAAACAGGCATGTAGCCGGGTACAAGTTTGGGAATGGATTCCTGAACCAGCACAATGCGATCGGAATCCGCAAAGGGAAGCGGGGTCAGCAGCAAAGTGTTCACCACGCTGAAGATCGCAGTGGTCGCGCCGATTCCGAGCGCCAGCGTGAGCACCGCGATGACGGTAAATCCGGGATTTTTACGTAGCATCCGCGCCCCGTAGCGCAGGTCTTGCAGAAAGGTCTCCAGCATGGGCAACCCCCTTCGATCTCGACAGGTTTCTTTGATTTGTTCGATGGCGCCGAATTCTCGGCGTGCGGCGTACTGAGCTTCTTCGCGCGGCATTCCACGGCGAACGTTTTCTTCGGCTAGCAGATCGAGATGCGCGGCCATTTCATCGTCGAGATCGGCGTCACGGTGGTGTTTGGCGGATAGGCCGCGGATGCGGGCGGCGATTTCGCGCAGATTGGTGATGATTTGCCACATCGAACTCAAGCTCCCTGAGTCTGGCCCAGCATTCGCGCGATGATTCCGGAGACGCGCTCCCAGTTTTCTGTTTCGGCGGCGAGTTGCCGCTGTCCGGCGCGCGTGATTGAGTAAAATTTCGCGCGGCGATTGTTTTCCGAAAGGCCCCACTTGGAACTGATCCACCCGCGTTGTTCAAGCCTTAGGACGGCGGGGTAGAGCGTTCCCTGATTCATACGGAGTAAGTCGTTGGAAAGCTGCTCGATGCGGCGCGCGATGCCGTAGCCGTGTTGTGCGCCCATGGAGTCGAGCGTTTTCAGGATCATCAGGTCGAGAGTGCCTTGCAGGACTTCGGTGCGTGGGTCGGAAATGGCGGACCTCCTTGCGAAATTCAACACCTGTTGAAATTCAACAGGAGAGTACAGCTTGCTCTGTTGAATGTCAACAGGAAAGAGATGCGGATCGGATCGGCCAGCGGCAGATGCTCATCGGCTGAAGCTTGGATCTACTTCGCATTCACGGCACGAGTAAACCCGGGCCCTGCTACAAACTATTCTGGAATTAATTGGTTGGAAAAAGCAGAGAGCCCGCTCGTTAGAGCAGGCTCTCGGGAGGGGAGAATCGTTCCGGGCCTATGCGCGGAAGGCACAGAACCAATTTCCTCGAGGCGAGTGTAAGAGAGCACTCGCTGGAGCGTCAAGCAAATAACGCGTTGAAACTAATGGACTTAAACCCATTTATTTTCAATGGTTTAAGCGGAAATCCACAGAAATGCTGGGTTTTTGCACCGGTTATGCAGCGCGATAGAATCGGCGAACTAGTAGAAATCCTTCATGTTAACCGGACGGTCCGACAGGCCGAGTTGGATGACTTCCATGGACCGATGACGGTCGAAAACTTTGCCGGGAAAAAACTTTTTCACGGCAAGGCGAACGAGAGCGAAGCCGAGCCCACTGGCAATTGCAATCAGCATAATGGCGCCGGTGCCCATGAAAGCGCCAACGACGTAAACGTTCATGCTGGGTTGCGTGGCCTTGAAGGCGCCCTCATTCGATGTGACATTGTGGCCGAAGGCGACCTGCTTTAAGAGGCTCTCTGGATATTCGCCGGAACGCGGAGCAAATGCGAGGACGATTAAGTCGGCTTCACGGAGCGAAGCAGCGACTCGAGTTGCGCCGGCAGCAGGCTGCGGATCCGGATGGATAATCGGCGTCATCGCGTCAAAGCGCTTCGCAGCAATTTGCTGGGTGGGATATTCCGCGATGAGCATCGTAACTTCCTGTCCGCCCTTGCGAAAGCGCGCGAGAATTGCTTCGGCGCCCTGAGAGAAGCCGATCCAATCGCCGCTGCCGACTGGCAAGTACTTCTGCAATGCTAGCGGACCGAGCGCGTAACGCTGGGAACCCGGAATGATTCCTTCGATGGGGAGATGCTCGGCGATTTCTGGATAGGGGCGTGGGTCTGCTTTCGGTTTTATGGTGGCGACCAGGGTTTGGAGCGCTTCTGTTAATTGCGGAAGGCGCTGGCCTGATACGTCCAGCAGGAAATTGCCGACTACGATCAGGCTACGAGTCAGCGAGACGGCCGCGTATTGCGTCAGTTTCGAGGATGGCATGTTAGCCGGGCGCAAATATGTGAAGGCGCCGTAGGCGGCGGTGGGGTCCACCATTTGATAGAGAGTGATGGTCAGTTTCTCTTTGCCGCGCGCGTATTCCTGACGCTCGGCGGACTTGAAGCCGAATTCCTGCATGACCGGAGCGTCGGCGCCGGTTGCTTGATCCAACGTAATTGATGGTGCGGATGCCGGCTGACTGACAGACCAGTCACCGATGGCCGGAGGAAGTACGCCTTGAGCCGCTGTGCTCTGTAAGGGAACAAGCGATGCTGCGGCAAGTAAACACACTCGGACGGTTCTGCGCACGGTAACCTCTCTCTACATTAGACACACTAATCTTATCTTTGGTTCCCGGATTGTGCCAGTGCGGAAGACCGACTGTTGGGAGCGGGCTTAGTTAGATTTGCGGCCAGGCTGTTCGTGCTTTGGAGGTAGGCTTCGATGCCTTTGTAGAGGCCTTCGGCGACGCGATCGCGTCCGTCAGGTTTTGCGAGGGCAACTTCGTCCGCCGGGTTGCTAATGAAGGAGATTTCGGCGAGGACCGACGGCATGTTCGCGCCAATCAGCACGACGAAGGGAGCTTTGCGGACGCCACGGTTGCGGATGCTCTTGCTGTTGCGCTGGAGGCGCTTGGCAAGAGAATCTTGAATGTCGGCCGCAAGTTCGCGGGATTCTTCGATTTTTTCGTTGCGCGCAATCCGCTGGATGAGGCTTTCCAGATCGTGGACGCTATTTTGGGCGGTGGCATTTTCGCGGGCCGCTACATCCATGGCCTCAGGAGAAGGTGAAAAATTCAGATAGTAGGTTTCGACTCCGCGGGCGCTCGGATCCGGGCTGGAATTGGCGTGAATGGAAATAAATAGATCGGCTTTCGCTTGATTTGCGATGTTGGTGCGTTCTTCAAGAGGGATGAAGGTGTCGTCGCTGCGCGTATAGACAACTTCGGCGCCGGGCAGACCGTCTTCGATCAGTTTGCCGAGGCGCAGGGCAACGTCGAGGCACAAATCTTTCTCCATCAGGCCGTTAGGGCCGATTGTGCCGGTGTCATGTCCACCGTGGCCGGCGTCGATCACGATGCGTCCGACTTTTAATCCAAGTGCGCGGCTGAGTGATTGCTGGCCGTCGCGCGGCATTGAGGGCATCGGCAGCGGGGCGAGTTTGGGGCCGGCGGTATGGCTGGATTTCAGGTAATTTGCTTTGCTTGGAGTAGGCACAACTTTTGAATCAGCCGGAGCCGGCGCGGCAGGGCCATACGCAAAAGAACCCGAGGGAATTTTTGCGTTGCTCGCGATAGTGCCGACGGCGCCCGGTTGCGCGGAGTTCGAGTCACGCTTGGCGATGTCTGCTGCCAGTGCTTCGTCCGCTGCTTGTTCCTGGGCCGATTCGCGGCGAGATGACGGTTGCGCCGAAGGCGGAGTATTTACCGCCGGTTCTTTTGGCGCAGGAATCTTGGCTGCGGACTCTTTTACGTTCGTGTTTTTCTTGGACCAATCCTGCTGTCTGGCATTTTGCTGCGGCGCAGAATTTTTCGCGGTAGTCGTAGCGGCGAATGGATCCGGCTGGGCGTAAACGTCTACGACCATGCGGTACGGATCGCGCAAAAGAAAAACGGAATAATCTTTGATGTGGCCGACTTCCAGGACGACGCGAACTGTTGAATCCTTATTCTGCGCAGCGCGGATACCTTTGAGCAGATCGCCGTGAACCTGACCGAGTGAGCCGGAGGCCGCGCGGCCGAGATGCGCTTGATTTACGTCAAAATAAATTCGCTCGGGATTGCCGATGCGAGCGGCTTGATATTTCACCGGACCGTCAAGGCTCATCACAATGCGCGTGTAGTCGGGCGTGTTCCACGTTTTGATGTCGTGAAGCTCCGCGATTTTGCCCGGCGTCGGCGGTTCCATGACCTGCGTCAGCGTCTGATTGGAAATCAATTGCGTGGGGGGCGCTGAATCATGCGCAGAAGTTGCATTTCGTGCGGGCTTCTGCGTGCCGGATTGCGTCGAAGAAGAAGATGTTGATGCGGATGCTGGCGGGGCAGGCATGATTGATGGCGGCGCAACAATTCCCATGGCGGAGTGAGTGGCCGAATTAATCTGCGCTAGCGCCACGCGAGCTTCAGCCGCATGAATTGAACGCGGATGAAGCTGCAAAAATTGCTCAAAAGTTTCCTGGGCAAGCGATGCGTCGTGGAGATTGTCTTTTTGGATCTGAGCGATTGCGAAAAGCGCGCTTTCCCGGTAACGGCTGGTCGGATATTCGTGCTGCAAATACTGGTATGCGTCGATCGCGGACTTATAAAACTTTGGATCGAAAAGATCGCCCATCTTTCGATTTAGATCGCCAACCGCCATGATTGCGAGCGGCACATCTTTTGCGCTGGCCGAAAGCAAATAAACTCGGCGGAAGGATTTAACGAGATCCTGATATTGCAACAGGGCGCGGTGCGATTCTGGAATTGCTTCGAGTGCGACGCGCTGAGATTGCGCGCGATCGAATTGCGCTTCGGCGGCGTCACGCGCACTTGGCGGGGTATTGGTGTTTGTCGTAGCGAGCGCGGGCAGGGAGGCAAGAAGCAGCGCGGCCACTACTGCGCAGGCGAGCCAGCGATTCGTAGGAAGAGCGACTTTGTCTTCAGTTTTCACTGTGACTGGGCAACGCACTTGTTCAACGTCCTTCGTGGAGTGCGGCGATTGGCGCCGCTACAGTAGTCCAAGCTCCCCCGAAAAACTTAACACCCGTTTACACCGATTCCCAGGACTATCAATTCGCCCAAACTGTATGCCCTGAGGCATCCGTCGTCTTGTAAATTTTGTTCGGCGGCGCAACGATTACTTGCGCTGGCGCTTTCGCCGCTGCCGGCAGCTGAATCTTAAGCGGCGTGCTTGTTGTGCCGCTTAAGCCGGAATGCGGCGCGCTCGTAATGCTCGATGGTTTGCTCGCGTCAGCCGCAGAATAACTGTTCGTGACTTTCCGAACGTAATCGCGAGTCTCGCGATACTTCGGAACCCCTCCGGCGCGATCCACAGCGCCTGCTCCAGCATTGTACGCCGCAAGAGCCCTATCCAGATCACCGTTGTACCGATCAAGCAACGTGTGCAGGTAGCGGACGCCCGCCTCCAGGTTTTCCGCCGCGCTATACATATTCCTAACTCCCAGCTCCAATGCCGTTGTCGGCATAAGCTGCATTAATCCCACCGCGCCTTTCCGCGAAACAGCGCTCGGGTTGCCGCCGGATTCGGTTTGAATAACGGCGCGCACCAGGTTCGGATCAACTCCGTGACGGTTTGCGGTGGTCTGCACAAGTTCCTCAAGGCGCGCTAACGTTAACCCGTGCGAACCGTTACTCGCCGCGGCTTGGCTCGGTGCAGCCGCTGACGCTGATGGAGCTGCACCATTTAATCCAGACGCTGTTTGAGTGGCTTTGGTTGCGTTTGGACCTTGCGCTGCGTTCTTGGACGAAACCGTCGCGCGCACTGGTGGTGGCGCCGCATTGATGTAAACGTGCTGGCCGCGCTCGTCCTGAACAGAAACGATCTGCGCGCGTACCGGTACGCAGCCCAACACCAATACGAAGGCCAACACCAGTCCTGTCAGTAAGATAGCCATCAGCGATTTGGCGCGCACGTTCATCATATTTGGGGGGAGTCGACCGACCTAAGGACAGAGTCGCATACGTTTAGCCATTCACGACGCTTGCATGCCGCTACAATTGGCCTGACGGATGAGGACACCCGGCAAGGCCGTTTCTGGACGCAGGGGAACTATAGCATTTGGTCGATGATGGCTGGAACGGTGTCGAGGGCCATATTTAGGGCAGCTGTGTCTTTTCCGCCAGCCTCGGCCAGATCGGGTCTGCCACCGCCGGAACCGCCTACCTTCTTGGCGATGGCCTGTATGATCTTGCCGGCATTGCACTTAGCGATGAGGTCCTTGGTGACGCCTACGATGAGGGCGACTTTCTCGTCTTCGACCATTCCCAAGGCGATTACGCCGGAGCCGAGCTTCTGCTTTAGGGTGTCCACGAGACCCCGAAGGGCTTCGCGGCTCATGTCTGGCACTCTGGCGGCGATTATGCGGATGCCCTTCACTTCGCGCGCCTGGGCGATCAATTCATCGGCACTTCCTTGGGCGGATTTCTTCTGAACGGTGCTGAGCTGCTTTTCAAGTTCGCGACGGCCTTCGATTAATTTTTGGGCGGCGGATTCGAGTTCTTCGGGTCCGACGTTGAGTGTGGCGGCTATAGAACGCAGCGAGTCGGCGGCACGTTGATATTCTTCCAGAGCGCGGACGCCCGAGATGGCTTCGATTCGGCGGACACCCGCGGCGACGGAACTTTCCCCGATAATTTTAAAAATGCCGATATCGCCGGAACGATTTACGTGTGTGCCGCCGCAAAGTTCCTTGCTGAAAAATGCGCGCGGAGAGTTTGCGTCTGGAATTGTGACCACGCGGACGTTGCTTTCCGGGTAGCGATCGCCGAAGAAAGCGAGCGCGCCGGAAGCGAGCGCTTCATCAATCGCCATAATATTGGTTACAATTTCATTGTTCAGCAGGATTTCTTCGTTTACTTGTTGTTCGATGTCGCGCAGTTCGGCGGCGTCTACGGGCGCGAAGTGAGAGAAATCGAAACGCAAACGGCCCGGTTCAACGAGCGAACCGGCTTGTTTTACGTGCGTGCCTAAAATGTTGCGCAGCGCGGCGTTCATCAAATGTGTAGCGGTGTGATTGCGCTTGATGTGTTCGCGGCGAGCGCCATCGGCTACGGTGGCTACGCGATCGCCGACGCGAATTGTGTCAATGGCGACGACGCGGTGCGCAATGAGTCCCGCGACGGGATAATATGCGCCGCGCACGGTGGCCAGCTCGATGCTTTCAGCGTTGTCGTAGAGCTTGCCGATGTCGGCGACTTGTCCGCCGGATTCGGAATAGATTGAAGAGCGGTCGAGAACGATTTCGGCTTCTGTGCCTGCGGTGATTTCATTTACGGAGACATTTTTGGTGATGATGGCTTCGACGCGGCAATCGCGGGTGCCAGCGCCGAAATAAAAATCGGTTTGCGTTTTGTAGGTTTCTGCGAGCTTCGCGAAGATGGGATTGGCGGCGTCTTTGTGCGCGCCCTTCCAGGATGCGCGGGCGCGGGTGCGCTGCTCTTTCATGGCGCTATCGAAGCTGGGCCAGTCAACAGCGATTCCAGCGTCGCGGCAGACATCCTCAATGAAATCGCGCGGCAGGCCGAAAGTGTCGTACAGCCGAAAGGCTCTTTCGCCGGCATAGACCGGAGCGGGCTCGCCGGGCTTTGGCTTGCCGAGCGGCGCGAGTTCGTCCAGCAGATGCTTCAACCCGACTTGCACGGTGTGCGAGAAGCGGCTTTCTTCGGCGTCGAGTACGGCGTTCACGCGGCGGGCGGATTCTTCGAGTTCTGGATAGGCGTTGTGCATTGCGCTGCGAACTTCGCTGGCCATAAATGAAAGAAATGGGCGCGGCGATTCAGGATTCAGTTTTTCGACGTGACGAAGCGCGCGGCGGATAATTTTGCGCAACACGTAGCCGCGGCCTTCGTTGGATGGCGTGACGCCATCGGAAATCAGAAACGTGGCGGCGCGCGAATGATCGGCGACGATTCGTAATGACGGCTGGATTTCAGTTTTAGTGGACGAAACTCCGGCGCGCTTTGCGGCGGCTTGCATGAGCGGCTGAAATAAATCCGTGTCGTAATTGGAAAACTTAGTTGCGTCCTGAAGATTCAGCAGCACGGCGGTGATGCGCTCAAGCCCCATGCCCGTATCCACGGATGGTTTGGGCAGAGGATTCAATTCGCCGCTGGAATCGCGGTTAAATTGCATGAAAACGAGGTTCCAAATTTCGACGTAACGGCCGCAATCACACGGGAATTTGCAGTCGGCGTGGCCAACATCGCTGGCTGCTGGCCCCATGTCATAGTGAATCTCGTTGCACGGACCGCATGGGCCGGTGTCTCCCATGGCCCAGAAATTTTCTTTTAGGCCGGGGATGGCGAAGATTCGATCCTGCGGCGCGCCGGTTTTCTCCCAAAGCTCCGCGGCTTCTTCATCCGTGCCGATGGATTTGCCGGGAGCTACTTCCGCACCGCCGAAAACCGTGAAATAAAGTTTTCCAACGGGGACGGCGTACCACTTCGGTGAGGTAATCAGTTCCCACGCGAAGGCAATCGCGTCTTTCTTGAAATAATCGCCGAAAGAAAAGTTCCCGAGCATCTCGAAAAAGGTGTGATGGCGATTGGTGAAGCCGACATTTTCCAGGTCGTTGTGCTTGCCCCCGGCGCGGACGCACTTCTGCGAAGTTGTGGCGCGCTTGTAGTCGCGCTGCTCCAGGCCGAGGAAAACGTCCTTAAACTGGTTCATCCCGGCGTTGGTGAAAAGCAGCGTCGGGTCGTTCACGGGCACGAGCGAGGAACTGCGCAAGCGCTTGTGTCCTCGTTCCTCGAAGAAGCACAAAAATGTTTCGCGGATTTCGTTGCCGGTCACTATTGCCTCAGTTCGATGCGAAAGGTAAGCGTTGATTATGGCAGACGGTGTGCGTGGTCTGCAATGCGGAGAGAGTAATGTCGGAGAGTAAGTTGAATCGCTAGTTCCATGATCTGGAAAGAATGCACTGCTCGGTCTTTATCTCGTTGATTTGCCAGTTGAGTTCATGGTATAAACTGGTTTATGGATAATCCATACAGGCTAAGATTTCTGACCAAACACTATTTTTCTCTTCAGGGCCTGCGTTTCACTCCTGTCTGGCTAATCCTTGTGCTCAGACCTTGGGGCGATGTGCTACCGAATCATCGGCCGACTTACGTTCGCGATTACGTCACAATGACAATGTTCCTGTTTTGCGGAGTTTGGATTTGGCTAGCCGGCAGACATTATCGCCGCCGCTACGGACGCGTGGTGTCGAAACCGCAACCCTGGTGGTGTTGGTTATTTGTTATGTGCGCGCTTGCTGTTTATTTCGCATGCTCACTTGCAGATGAGAAGAATCCGCCAGTAAGCTTTGTCGCCGTGTGGTGGAGCTGCTGGTTGAGTGCGCAAGCATTGTATTTCGTAGGCATTGGCGCTCGGCGTTTCTACTACGGCATCGCGGCTGTTTGCATGCTTGCGCTGGCGCTGCTGCCATCCACTGGGCGGATAACGGCCAGCCGACTGCTCTCTGCCTACCATCCTTCGGGGGCGGTTCTGCTCGGACTCATAATGACCACGCTCGGAGTGCTCGACCATTTTCAATTGGTTCGCATGTTTGCGCAGCCTGCGGGGACCGCGAATGCCTGAGACACCGCGATTTCTGGAAGTAGACAGGTTGATTCACGAGCCCGCACGTTTGGCGATCCTCGCCGTTCTCTCATCGTGCCGTAGCGCCGACTTCGTCTTTCTGCACAACATAACTGGACTTTCAAAAGGGAATCTATCCGTTCAGATCTCGCGCTTGGAAGACGCTGGGTTGGTGTTCGTCGAGAAGGTCATCGAAAAGAAAAAGACGCGTACCACGGTTTCGTTGACCAAACACGGTACAAACGCGGTCAAGCGCTACTGGGACACGATGGACAAAATTAAGAAACGAACCCGCTCTGAGCTTATGCAAAGAATCGTGAGCAGTGAAGTGTAGAACGACGCACAAACAGGAATGGTCTGTTCTACTGAGTTCGCCTGAACGCCTTCATTCTTCTTCGGCCCCTTGAATTTCCAATAGTTCATCATCGCCCGCGACGACTTCTGCTGCGGCTTCGCGCATAGCTTTGCGGATCAAGTCGGAAGAAAAGCCGGAGCGGAGCAGACTGCTGTAGAGCGAGGTGCGTTTGCGCTCGTCGAGCGGGCCGCGAATCAGTTTTAATTTTCGGGCCAGGCGCTTCTTCAGCAGATCGGCTTCGCTGGTTTCTGCGAAGGCTTCTTCGCAGGCGGCTTCGATATTGGCGTCGGAGACTCCGCGGCCTCGGAGTTCGCGGACGATGCGGTAGCGGCCCTGAGTCCGCTGACTGCTGCGTATGCGTGCGAATTCTCTTGCGTAGCGCGCGTCGTCGAGAAGCTTCTTTTCTCTCAACTTGGCGAGGACTGGGCCGACGAGAGACTCATGCTCGGCGTTGCGCTCAAGTTTCCTGCGCATTTCCGAAACGGAGAACGCGCGGCGCATCAGCGCGCGAATTGCCGCGGCGTAGAGTTCTTCTTCGGTGTCGAGTTTTCGAGGAACGGATTTGCGGAATTTTCGCACGGTGGAAGCATAGAAGCAGCAGAGCGGAGACGCAAGCAGGCCTGCTCGCGGGCTATTAATCACCTTAGGATTCACACGTTTACCAGTCTCTATCCGACTAATTAGTGTTCGTCGCCGGCGTGACCTGGGCTATTATTCCGAACTGCGCACTAGGACTTGAGTCAACGGTGACGCGAGGTTTTGTCCATGTGGGATTGGTTACAACGTCAGGACCAGCGGGATCGCGAGCTCGATCAAGGTGTGGACGCCGACCTTGTTCAGGCAGCGTCAGACGATGGCAATGGTGTGACTTCCTGCATGGGATTTGGTTATTGGGTTTCATAGTCCTAGATAAAGTGAAATTGTCCGGCGCTTGGCGCAGTACGGTGGCAACGCTGACGATAATAGCTCTCGTGATTAGCGCGATCGTGTCGACGTGGGCCCGGCTTGAGACGGGGTTCTCAAGCGACCTGATCCTAAAGAGCCTCCGAGTCTGTTCAAGTAACTCGGGCGGAGCAAATTCATTCATTCACTTCAATTTGAAATAAAACTTTGCAGACGTTGGACTTAGCGTTTTACCGTGCGCTCGTACTCGTTCATCTGGCGTTCCATTTCTTCGCGCGCGGCGTCGGCTGTGGAGCGGATGCCTTGCACGCGGAGACGGAAGTCGTCCGGATTCGAGGCGCGGAGCAGCGCTTCCTCAAACGAAATGAGGTTGCGCGTGTAGAGATCGTACAACGACTGATCGAACGTTTGCATGCCGTACTGGCTGGTGCCGGCGGCAATCGCGTCGTGAATCAGTCGCGTCTTATCAGGATTGATGATGCAATCGCGAATGTACGCGGTGGCGATCATCACTTCAACCGCGGGGACGCGGCCTTTTCCGTCGGCGCGGCGCACCAGACGCTGGCTGATAACCGCCTTTAGCGTGGACGCAAGCTGCAACCGAATTTGTTTTTGCTCTGGCGGCGGGAAAACGGCGATGATGCGCTGAATGGTTTCCGCAGCGTCGAGCGTGTGCAATGTTGAGAAAACCAGGTGGCCTGTTTCAGCGGCCAGCAGCGCGGTAGAAATTGTTTCCAGGTCGCGCATTTCGCCAACCAGAATAACGTCGGGATCTTGACGAAGCGCGGCGCGCAGGGCGGTTGAAAAGTTTGCAGTATCCACTTCCACTTCGCGCTGATTAATAAAACTCTTTTTATCGCGGTGCAGAAATTCGATTGGGTCTTCGATGGTGATTACGTGATCGGAGCGATTGGCGTTGATGCGGTCAATCATCGCGGCAAGGGAAGTGGATTTACCCGATCCAGTTGTTCCCGTGACCAACACCAGTCCCCGCTGTTCCTCGCAAATTCTTTCGATTACTGATGGAAGATTTAGTTCGTCAACTGTGCGGATTTTCGTGGGAATTACGCGCAACACCATGCCGACGTTGCCGCGTTGCTGGAAAACGTTGACGCGGAAGCGGCCCAGGCCCGCGACGCCGTAGGCCATATCGAGTTCGGCCGTTTCCTTGAACTTTTGTTTCTGGCGGTTGGTCATCATGCTGAACGCCATGGAAAGCATTTCTTCTGGAGTGATGCGCGGTACGTCAGACTGCGGATAGAGCACGCCATCCATGCGCAAATAAGGATGGTTGCCAACTTTCAGATGCAAGTCGGAGCTCTTATTTTCGACGGCGCGGCGCAAAAGATCGTCAATACTCAGGGACATGTCAGCAGACTCCACACGAAGTGCTTTCAAATAAAACTAGCATTCAGGGCAGCGTAGGGCAATAAGCGCGGCGCGGACGGTTGCGGTGTAGTAACGGGACGATGAGACAGGGGATAGGCGGAGATTAAAGATGCGAACCAATTGTTAGAGGATTCCCAGCGCGCCCTTGGGCAGTCGCTCGACTTGCGATTTCGACCAGCCAAAATTATCGGCGATCATTGACGAAGGATTCGCCGCAAGGCAGCTGGAAATTGAAATCTGCTGGTAGATGCCGTTGTTGAAGACAATCAGAATCTGCGTGGGCTCGTCACCGACTTGCTCAATGTAGTGACCGAAGCCCTGCTTGATGAAGGCGACGTGGCCGGGGCCAAATTCTTCCAACAATTCGCGGCCGTGGGCGCCGAATATGCCGACTCGAGCGCGACCGGAAATGTAGTATTGCCATTCGTCTGCGTTCGGATGCCAGTGCATTTCGCGCAGAGCGCCGGGCTTCAGGTCCATGATGATGGCAGTGACTGTTGTTTGAATCGGGAACTCCACTGACGACACGATGCGTTCCTGGCCGCCGGGAAACTCAACTGGTTTACGATCAAGCAGACGGAATTTGTGCGACAACTGATTCGTGTCCTGATTTCCGTTGCGCAGGCTTTCCGGAATTGCCGGTGGCACTTTTCCCTGAACGATATACAGCTCGCCTTTTGGCAAGGCGGCGATGGCCGACTCCGGCAGTCCTAAATTTCGGGCGGCGACGTTCGGGGGAATGAGCGTGATCCAGTCGGTGATGCTGAACGTGCCGAATTCAGAAAAGTGTCCGTTGTCAAAAACCAGAACGAAATGTGCCTCACCGGGGCCCAGGCACTGCAGTGCGTGTCCGTGGCCTTTTGGAAAATACCAGACATCGCCGGGGGCCAAAATCGGAAGACTCTGCCTGTCCGTTCGGAAGAACAACCGTTGTTCGTACATTTCCTTCGATCACATACGCCCACTCGGCGGCGATAGCATGCCAGTGAAGTTCGCGCAGCCCGCCGGGTTTCAGACGCATGGAAACACCTGCCATGCTTTCTGAAATCGGAAATTCTTCGACGTTTGCTTCTTTCGCGTACCCACCGGCCCCAACCCAGCCGGCCGAGCTTTCGATGTCGTATTTAAAAGGCAGGAGAGGTTCGTGTGGTTTTTTTCCGAATGCAACGCGCGTTTCCGGAACTTTCGCGAGAGAACCGGCCGCAAGTCCGGCAGCGGCCAGAGGAGCCGCCACAAGCAAATCTCTGCGGCTAAGTTTCCTGCCGTTTTTTCCGGAGCTATTCTTTTTCACGAAGATACTCCTGAAGATTGGGCGGATAGCATTGCACTATCAAGCCGCCCGTCAAGATTTCTTAAGGAAAATAAAATCGTATAGAACCGCAGCAACGACTCCGCCAGCCAGTGGCCCAACCCAGTAGACGCCGTGGTTCGCCCAGTGATGAGCGGCGAGCGCTGGCCCAAACGCGCGCGCCGGATTCATGGCCGCGCCCGTCAGCGGGCCCCCCATCAGAGCATCCATCGTGATTGTAAGACCGATGGCGAAGCCGCCAATCTTGCTGAAAGCCCCGCGCTCGTCGACTGCGGTCGCGAAAACGACAAACACCAGGAAGAATGTGAGTACCGCTTCGATGCCCATCCCGGTAAGGCGAGTCAATTCGCGCGCTAAATCGGGTGTGCCCAATCCGACGGCGCGCCACGTGTCTTCCGGCACGACGATTTTCAGGAGATACGCGGCAGCGGCGGCTCCGGCGAGCTGCGAAACCCAATACAGGATTGCGTCAAATGTGCCTATGCGGCGTGTGACCCAGAAGCCGGCAGTCACCGCTGGATTCAAATGCCCGCCGGAAATGTGTCCCACGGCGGTGACCATAACCGCGATGGCCAGTCCGTATGCCACGGCAATGCCAAGAAGGCCAAGGCCGCCGGGATTTCCGCCGGCTACAATGCCTTTATCGGCGCAGATCGAGCCAACGCTCATAAAAATTAAAGCGAAGGTTCCGACAAATTCAGCCACCATTTTCTGAGGCTTGCTATACATGAGTCGCCCTCCTGAGGCTGGTGCGGAATGGCAAATGCATTATACGTATGCGCGGGCGAGGTTCAAGGACGGTTTGTCGAAGAACGAATGAAATATTCGATTTGCTGTGCTTTAGCGTACTGCTGCTACCGGCGCAGAAACAGGCGTAAGCCAGTTATGACGATCGGCCTTTTCACCTGAAACGATGGCGAAGTATTCGTCCTGCAAGCGCTTGGTAACGGGACCACGCGAGCCTTTGCCGATCGTGATGCGGTCAATCGAGCGCAGCGGAGTAATTTCCACAGCGGTGCCGGCGAAGAAAACTTCGTCCGCGGTGTACAACATTTCGCGCGGAATCTGTTGCTCCATGCATGGAATGCCCAGGTCATCGCACAGCGTCAGGATTGTTTTGCGCGTGATGCCGTCAAGAATGCTTGCCGAAAGTGGCGGAGTAACCACTTTTCCATCGAGCACCAGGAAAATATTTTCGCCGGAGCCTTCGCTGACGCAGCCGCTGGTATCAAGCGCGATGCCTTCGACGTACCCATTCGCCATAGCTTCCATGCGAATGAGCTGCGAATTCAGATAATTTCCGGCGGCCTTTGCCATCGCGGGCAAAGTGTTCGGCGCCATTCGTTGCCATGAACTGACGCAGACGTCCACGCCCTTCTCGAGCGCTTCCGGGCCTAGATACTTTCCCCATTCCCAGCAGGCCATATAAATCTCAACGGGGCAGGGGAACGGATTCACGCCGACTTCGCCGTAACCGCGCATGGCGATGGGCTTCAAATAGCATTCCTGCATGTGATTGGCGCGAATCACTTCAGCGCCGATGTTGCAAAGCTCGTCGAGCGTGTAAGGAAGATCCATGCGGTAAATGTGCGCCGAGTGGATCAGACGCTGCATGTGTTCCTTTACGCGAAAAATCGCGGGGCCCTGCTTGGTTTTGTAGCAGCGAATGCCCTCGAACACACCGGAGCCATAGCTGACGACGTGCGAGAGCACGTGAATCTTCGCGTCTTCCCAGCGGATGAATTTCCCATTATGCCAAATCGTTTCGGTCGCTTTAATACTCATCGGGCCACTCCGCGAAAGAATTTCAAGGCGTTCTTCACACTGCGAAGGAAGAGACGGGCTCGGGTGGTTTGCACAGCAGCCACGTTCGGTGCCATCTGCGTCATCACCAAGCCTGAGCCGCGGGAGGACGAGTCCGCTACTCAATGAATCCGATGCGGATTATAGCATACGGAGTTTCGCGGACAGCGAGGTGATTCCTATGCGAGCAGGACGGTGCCGGTACCAATTTGGATTGCCTGGCAACTGACGATTCGCGGCGAAATCCTCACTTTCGCCTGGGGCTCATGCGCGCAGCTAGTGCGAATCTTTCGCTGGCAGCGCGGATTTCTGTTCCATCAACTCGAACGTCACACGTGCGTCCCTGCGCAACTGGCCGTAAGTGATCTCGTATACGCCCAATAGAATGAACGGGACAATTGTGGCCAACGCCCAGAGTTTTGCGCTGCGGGTGGCCTTTTCGCTGGCGTCCCAGCGGAACAGTTTCACCGACAATGAAAATGCGATCGCTGCCGTAACAATCAGAGATATCAGGTGTGGAACCAGACCGGTCAGGCTGACGGACTGATTCATGGTGCGCTGCGTGGCGTCCACCAGGTACGTCGCTGGTAAAAAGAGGGCGGCGTCCTGGACATACTTCGATAGATAGACCAGCGGAAACGTCGCGCCCGTCAGAAAAATAAATGCGAACCATATCAGCTGATTGATGACCTGCGTTTCCTGCATCGTGTTCATCACGCTGGCAATGATGAGTCCGAGCGACGCGAAACTAATCACTCCCAACGTGCAGAGCACAAATACACCCCACACGTTTCCGAAATTGGTCATGTGGAAGATCAAACGCGCGAGCGCAAACTCAAGAATTATCGTTGGGAGCGTAAGTACATAGTTCGCGATGATGCTGGAGGCGAGCATCGCTGCAGCGCCGACAGGCGCCAGCCGGAATCTGCGAAGGATTCCTTGCTCGCGGAATGTCACCAGTTGAACGCTCAGTCCCCAGAAATTTCCCATCACCGTGATGGCGACCACTTGCGCCAAAAGCGGGGGCATCGCTGCCGGCACGCCGCGCGAGAAAATGCCGAGAAACAGGAACAGAAACACCATCGGCATCATGAGGCTGAAAAACAGAAAGAGGCGGTTTCGCAGCGCCAACTGTATTCTGTTGATCGTAAGGGCGATTGCGTTCTTCAATCTCGTAGCCTCCTGCCAGTTAGCTCAATGAAAACATCTTCCAGAGAGGGAGTGGCAATTTCCAGTCCAGCCAACTCGTTTCCGGTGGCCTCCAAATGCTTCACGATTGCAACAATTGTGCCGGGCACGTGCTTGGAATGGACGACGTAATAACCGTCGAACGCGCGGCAATCAGTAACGCCGTCAAGTTGCTTCAGGACCGCGGCGTCATCTGGGCGCGCCACACGCAATTCGATTCGAGTGGTACCGGCGGACGAGCGCTTCAGTTCGCGCGGCGTGCCGCTGGCGATCAGGCGTCCGCCATCAACAATGGCCACACGATCGCAGAGTTTCTCTGCTTCCTCGATATAGTGCGTGGTAATCAAGATGGTTTTCTTCTCGCGTTTCAATTCTTCGATGATGTCGTAAATTTCGCGACGCACCTGCGGATCCAAACCGGCGGTCGGCTCATCTAGAAATATGACGCGTGGTTCGTTCAGCAGAGCCATGGCCAGGGCGAGTCTTTGCTTTTGTCCTCCAGAGAGCGTGGAATAAAACGCGGACTGTTTTTCTTTAAGGCCGAAGCGATTAATAAGATCGTCCACGGATCTTCGGCGCTTATAAAAGCTGGAAAACAACTCAATCGCTTCGCGCACCCTAATTTTTTCAGGCAGGGAAGTGGATTGCAGAACTCCGCCAATCAACTGTTTATATTCATTACCGCCGCTTTGTGGATTCATTCCGCAAACGGACACGCGCCCGGAGTCGGGCGTACGCAAGCCTTCGAGAATTTCCACACAGCTGGTCTTGCCGGCGCCGTTCGGCCCGAGCAATCCAAACACTTCGCCTTCTTCCACGGAAAAACTAATGCCGCGAAGCGCCTCAACGGCATCGTAGCGTTTTGTCAGATTTTCGACTTCAATAATATGTGCGGGCACGATTGTGGGTGGTGAATTATTGCATACTCCGCGCTTCACATGCGAATTACGGCCGGGAGCTGCGGCGCTGGTTCCTCTTAGTTTTCTTCACTCTGGCTCCGCGCCAAAGATGCTTTTCGAGATCCACGCGGCGCTCGATAAATTGCACGCCTTCGCTTTCCAGCAATTTTCTTTGCAAACTAACCAACGGCTCGCGCAGGCGCGAATGTCCGCCAGCGCCGATTACGCGATGCCACGGAATTCCGCTCCCCGACGGGCACGCGGCCATCGCGTATCCAACCACGCGGGCGCCGCCGCGCAATCGAATTCGCTTGGCGACGCCGCCATAGGTAATTACACATCCGCGCGGGATTCGTTTCACCATTTCATAAATCGGACTCCAAGAACCTGGCGTCTTGCTTGATCGTTTTTGCTGGTTCTGCGCGAGAGCCGTGTCGCTCCTTCCCAGTTCTTGTAGAGTTCTGGTACTCACGGTGATTACTTCCTTCCTATGTTTTGCCGATGTGGTCGCTTTCAACCACTCTCGACTTTGGTTTCAAGAGAATTACGAAAGATTTTTTCTACTGGCAATCCGTGCAGGCATATTTTCGCAAGTTCTTCGCATCCAATGTGTATAGCAGAGTAGAAGGCTAGAAACAAAGCAGTCGAGGCAGCAGAAAAACAGGAGCGCAAGTTAGTGATGAGCGTCAGCAACTGCCACAATTCGCCGGCCTACCTACCCGACGGCCGGTCCTGCCGGGTCAGGTAACCAATACGGTACGAATCGCGAAACCTGTACTCCAGGCCAGTTGTTGGCTGTAGTGGAGACTGCGTACACTACAACCCGACGCTCACAAAGAGGAGCGTTTTTATGGCTTTCTTGCGACGCAAAGGCAACTCTTACTACCTGGTGCACAACGTCCGCCAGCGCGGAAAGGTCCGGCAGATTCATTTGGCCCGACTGGGCGACCGCCCGCGCATTACGGATGAAGTGGTGCGTCAGGTAACCCGCCAGCACCCCTTTCTGAATCTGAACTGGCGCCAGCTTCGCGAGCAGGTCAACAGCCGCGTCGAACTTTTTGACGCGCGTTCCGCATCAGTGCAGAAGCTCCTGGATTCTCTGCGCTCTTTGAATCTTGATCTGGCCGATCTCTTCCCGTCCGGGCTCGTTTTGTGCGGCACGTTAAATCCGAAACCATCGGACGACGTTACGGGAGAAATTCTTTTGCAGCTCCGGTTGCTTCAGTCGACGGTCGGCGTGAAGTTGGATCAGTTTCGAGAAGCCAAATTCCGCGATCTGCCGGGCGAACGGATTCTTCGGATGAGAGGGTAGCCATATGACCAGCCGCACACAGGTGCTCGATCCCCAACTTCGCAGCCTCGAATCACAAGAATTCGATTCCGCGCTGCGTTCACGAATCGTCGGCCAGGAAGAAGCGGTCCGCGCTGTCGTGGATCTCTACCAGGTCTTCACGGCCGGCATGAACTCGCCGGGACGCCCGGTGGGGAACTTCCTTTTCCTGGGCCCGACGGGCTCCGGAAAGACGCGCATCGTCGAGGCGACCGCCGAAATTCTGTTCGGCGATCCGCGCGCCGTTATTAAAGTTGACTGCGCGGAGTTCCAACATTCGCACGAAATTGCGAAGCTGATTGGCTCGCCACCGGGATATCTCGGTCACCGTGAGACGCACCCGCTCATAACGCAGGAAGCGCTGTCTCAATATCATCGCGAGGATTTGAAGCTGAGTTTTCTGCTGTTCGACGAAATTGAAAAAGCCAGCGACGCGCTGTGGCAATTGCTGCTGGGAATGTTGGACAAAGCGACGCTGACGCTGGGCGATAATCGCCGCGTGGATCTTTCACAGACGGTGATATTCCTGACGTCGAACCTCGGCGGAGGCGAAATCGCGGAACTAATGACCGGAGGCATGGGCTTCGTTCAGCCGTGCCACAAACCGAATGACGGCCTGGACATTAAAGTGGAGCGCACTGCCGTGGAAGCCGCGCGAAAGAAGTTTTCGCCGGAATTTCTGAACCGGCTCGATAAGGTTGTCGTGTTCCATCCCTTGCGCGACGAACAACTCGAGAAGATTCTGCAAATCGAGCTGGAACAAGTGCAGCGCCGCGTATTAGAGACCGCGCGTGGACAGTTCTTGTTCCGCTTGACGGCCGCCGCAAAAACTTTCCTGCTGAAGGAAGGGACTGACACGCGATACGGCGCACGTCACTTGAAGCGCGCGATCGAACGTCACCTCGTCTATCCGCTGGCGAATTTGCTGGCGACGGAACAGGTCAAGCTCGGCGACGTTCTCTGCGTCGATTGGAACGCCGAACGCGACGGCCTAATTTTCGAGCGCGAAGGCGAAGGCGCCGTGATTCCAACTCCGCTTACGCTAATGCCAAGCGTCTCAACCGTTGCGGCAGTGGCGCACGGAGGCCGCGCGGAAGAAGCGCCGCCGGTTGTTTCGACTCGCGAAGCCAAAGCGCCTTCTGCCGCGCACGGCCACGCGCTCAGTCCGATTACTACAAGCCGGCGAAAGAGCGATATCGATCGCTAATATTAACTAGATCTGTTACCACCGGCGGGCCCGAACGCGAAATCTGCGAAGGGTCCGCCTTTTTTCTGCACGCGCCCGTTCCATCCAACTTATATCTCTCGCCACCTTCTTTCGTTCCTACGTCACCGCAATTTCTGTATATTTAAGTGGGTGGCAGGCGATGGAAGAATTCGCTTAACCTTCGCACGTCGCCGGACATCTAAGATTTACGATACGGGCGGGCATCCCCGCGCCGATTAATGACTTCCAAGTTCGTGGGAGACGGAATGCATCCCGGCCGAGTCCCAGAAGATCGCCCTCGCAAATCCGGGCGCCGCGCTACGGTGTGGTGCATGGTATCGATTTTTTTGCTCGTTTCACCATTTGTGCTGATGTCTCCACTTGCAGGCGCTGATCGCACCAAACTAAAGCCCGGCTGGAATATTTTTTCCGCAGAACAAGATGTGGAAATGGGCAAGCGGCTTTCAGCAACCGCTGAAGCACAATTGCCCATGCTCGAAGATTTGCGCGTCAACGGCTACTTGAACCGGCTCGGACGTAAGCTCGCGGAATTTGCGCCGGGCACAAAATATCCCTATGAATTTCATTGCGTGAATTCCAAACAGGTGAATTCATTCGCGCTGCCGGGCGGGCAAGTCTACATCTATCGTGGCGTAATTGAAGAAGCCGACGACGAAGCGCAGCTCGCTGGAGTGATGGCTCACGAAATTTCCCACGTCGCACTGCGGCATGGAACCAATCAGGCCACACGACAAGAGATGTCCTCGGGCCTTTTCGGAATTCTCGGCGGCGTGGTTGGCGGCGGCTCAGTGGGAACAATTACTTCCCAAATCAGCAATGGCGTGATCGTTGGCTCGGTTCTGGTTCGATATTCCCGCACGTCGGAAACTCAGGCGGATATTCTCGGCACCCAAATTCTTTACGACTCTGGCTACGATCCTCGCGCGATGGCGCAATTCTTCGAGAACGCTCAAAACGATGCCAAGAAAAAGAGCCGAGTGGCGGCGTTATTCGCAGACCATCCGATTCCCGAGCGGCGCATCGAACGCGTGGACGAAGAAATTGACAAGATGGGCGGCTCGCTGAAAGATTCCAAGACCGACTCGCCGGAGTTCCGCGAAATTCGCCGCTACATTCTTTCGCTGCCAATCGTGCCGGAAAAAATTCTGCGCGCGTCAGTCACCGATCTGACGGTGGTGCCCGTTGATCCGAAGGACGCGCCTCCGACTCTGCGGCACGGTCCCGCAGATGATGCAACTCTGCGGAGCTACACCGGCGACACATTCAACGCGAAATATCCGGTCGATTGGCAAATTTTGGGACGCGGCGATTCCGTGAGTTTTGTTCCTCCGGCCGACGTGGAAAATGATTCGCAATCTGATCCCGCATTTGCGCGCGGCGTACTCGTAAACATTTTTCAGCCGTTAGCAGGGACAGGATCGACAACAACGCCAACCGCTGGAACGGATTCCGACGCGAATGTAAAACCGCCTGAAGCGTCGCAGGAGCTCTCGCCCGCCGCGGCGCTTGACGTTGCCACCGATCGGTTGCTGGCTAGCCTCAGGCAATCGAGTCCGAATCTGAAGATTTCCGGTGCGCGCGAACAGATCGAAGTGGACGGGCAAACCTCTGTATCCATAAAAATGACAAGCGAATCGCCGCTCGGCGGACTGGAAACCGATTGGCTCATCGCCGTCATGCGGCCACAAGGAATTCTCTATTTTGTCTGTGCCGCTCCGGCAAGCGAATACGAAGATTACGAGGCAACATTCCAGAAGTTTATTTCTTCTGTGCGATTAAGCCAGTAGCGGAATTTTCAATCAATAAAGTACTATTAGTCCGCAGCTTTGTCGGCAGGTTTTGGTTTCCATCGCAGAATCGGTTTTCGCGCGGCGCCCACTTCATCCAGCCGTCCGACGCGCGTTGAATGCGGCGCGGTCTTCACCAGTTCCGGATTGTCCGCGGATTCTTCGGCGATCGCGCGCATCGCTTCAATAAACAAATCGCATTCCTCTTTCGATTCCGATTCCGTCGGCTCGATCATCAGCGCTCCCGGCACAATCAGGGGAAATGCCGTAGTGTAAGGATGAAATCCGTAGTCGATCAGCCGCTTCGCGATATCCATCGTGCTGACGCCGAATTTCTTTTGCTTTGCGTCACTGAAAACAACTTCGTGCATCGAAGGGGAAGAGTAGGGAAGCTCGAACACGCCTTCGAGATGTTTCCGAATGTAATTCGCGTTCACCACCGCGTCTTCCGTTGCCTGACGAATTCCCGGCCCGTACGCCAGGGTGTAAGCCAACGCACGCACCAGCACGCCGAAATTGCCGACGAATGCGCGCACGCGGCCAATCGATTTCGCGCGGTTGAAATCCAGCGATAGCGTGCCATCTGCTTTACGCGTCAGCACCGGAGTGGGCAGGAATGGTTCCAGAATTTTCTTTACGACTACCGGCCCCGCACCCGGCCCGCCTCCGCCATGCGGTGTGGAAAATGTCTTGTGCAAATTCAGGTGCATCACGTCAACGCCGAAATCACCCGGCCGCGCAATTCCCGCGAGCGCATTCATGTTTGCGCCGTCCATATAAAGCAGCGCGCCGGCTTTGTGCAGAATCTCCGCGGCTTCCGCGATGCGCTGCTCGAAGACTCCCAGCGTCGAAGGATTCGTAAGCATCAGCGCGGCTACGTCTTCGTTCACAATTCGCTTCAACTGCTCGATATCGATTTGTCCTTGCGCGTCGGAGCGGATATTCTCCACTTCGTAGCCGGCAATCACGGCCGTTGCAGGATTCGTGCCGTGCGCCGAATCCGGAATCAAAACTTTCTTTCGTGCGTTGCCTTTGCTTTCCATATACGCGCGAATCAGGAGCAAGCCCGTTAATTCTCCCTGCGCCCCCGCGGACGGTTGCAGCGTCACCGCATCCATGCCGGTGATCTTCAACAGACAATCCTGCAGCACGTCCAGAATTTTCAGGCAGCCCTGCGAAAGTTCAATCGGTTGATAAGGATGTTCCGTCGCGATTCCATTAAGCCGCGCCACGAACTCATTCACGCGCGGATTGTATTTCATGGTGCACGAACCCAGCGGATACATGCCCAAATCGATCGCGTAATTCCACGTGGAAAGCCTCGTGAAATGGCGAATCACTTCAAACTCGCTCACTTCCGGAAATCCTGTCACTTCATCGCGCGCGAATGCCGCGCCGAGCGCCTTCTTCACATCCACCGCAGGCACGTCCAAGGGAGGCAATTCAAATCCGCGCTTACCGGGCGCCGATTTTTCAAACACCAATCCCTCAGGCCGGTTCAAATGTCCATTCGCTTGTGGTTTCGAGTTGCTCACTGAATTCCTTTTCGTCCCAATGATTCAATTTTCACAGCGGCTCCGCCAAGGCGCGTCCTAGCGCCGCTGCGAACCGCTCAATCTCGGCGCGCGAAGTTGTTTCCGTCACGCACACCAGTCCACGCTTGCTCAATTCCGAATACCAGGTGCCAATCGCCAGCGGTCCGATGATTTTCTCGCGCCGCAAAGACGAATTCACAATCTTCACCGAGCGCGGCAGCTCAATCAGAAACTCATTGAACACCGGCCCCGTAAACGCCAGCTTCACTCCCGGCAGCTTCGTCAACAAATCCGCGGCGAACCGCGCCTTGGCTACATTCTGCGCCGCCATTTCCTTCAAGCCTGCTTTGCCCAGCAAACAAAGATGCACCGTCGCAGCCAGCGCGCACAGCGCCTGATTCGTGCAAATGTTCGACGTCGCCTTCTCTCGCCGGATGTGTTGCTCGCGCGTCGCCAACGTCAAACAAAATCCGCGCCGTCCCGCCCCGTCAACCGTTTGCCCTGCAAGACGTCCCGGAATCTGCCGCACAAATTTATCGCGCGTGGCAATCACCCCGACGAACGGCCCCCCATAACTCGGTGCCAGCCCAAAACTTTGTCCTTCCATTGCCACAATATCCGCTTCGGCCGGCGGCTTCACCGCTCCCAGAGATACCGCTTCGGTAATCGCGACAACCGAAAGCGCCTCAAGCTTGTGCGCAATTTTCGTGATCTCAGCGACCGGCTCAATCACGCCAAAAAAATTTGGAGATTGCGTCACAACGCACGAAGTATCCTCGTGCACCAGTGTCCGCAGCGCGTCCAAATCCATTTGCCCCGATGCCGTGTAGCCCACTTCAACAACTTCAATATCCAAATTGTGCGCGTACGTCGCCAGCACCTGCCGGTATTCCGGATGCACCGCGCGGGACATCACCACGCGCCGCTTTCCGGTAATTCGGTCGGCCATCAACACCGCTTCGGTCAGCGCCGTCGAACCGTCGTACATCGACGCGTTCGCAACTTCCTGCCCGGTCAGCTGGCACATTAATGTTTGGAATTCAAAAATCGCCTGCAGCGTGCCCTGGCTGATTTCCGCTTGATACGGTGTATAAGAAGTCAGAAACTCGCCGCGTTGAATAATTGCGTCGGTAACAACGGATCGCAGATGGTTGTAAACTCCCGCGCCCAGAAAACTCGTGTAGCCGCCGGAGTTCTCCGCGCCGCGCTTAGTGAAAAAATCAATAATTTCAGCTTCCGAAAGCGGCCCCGGCAAGTCCAGCAATTCTTTCAGCCGGAACTGTGGAGGAATGGACACGAATAGTTCTTCCGCCGACCGCACGCCAATCGCCGAAAGCATTTCCTGGCGTTCGGATGGACTCTTGGGGAGATAGCGCATCAGGCGTGGGCTTCCTTGTCCTTCGCTTCAACATATTTTTGATAGGCAGCCGCGTCCATCAATGAGGAAACTTCCGCAGGACTGGCCAACTTCAATTTCACCAACCACGCTGCTGCGTGTGGATCCGTATTGATTTTCTCAGGCGAATCCGCCAGCGTTTCGTTGACCGCAGTCACTTCGCCCGAAGCTGGCGAATAAATTTCGCTCACCGCTTTCACCGATTCCACCGTGCCCAAGGGTTTTCCGGCGGTAAGCTTCGCGCCGATCTTTGGCAATTCCACGAAAACCACATCCCCCAGTTCGTGCTGCGCGTAATCGGTGATTCCAATCGTGCCCGTGCCACCCTGCACGTCAATCCATTCGTGTTCTTTGGTGTATCGAAAATTGGCTGGATAAGCCATCTGAGTTCTCCCGTTCGTTCAAAATTATTCTCGTGAAATTATGCGCCCGAAATTATTTCTTAGGCCGCTTGTAAAAAGGCGTTGGAACCACCTGCGCCTTCAACTTCTGCGTGCGCACTTCAATCAACACTGTATTTCCGATCTCAGAATGTTCCGGCGGCACATAAGCCAGCGCGATATTCTTCTTCAAGAACGGCGCTGGCGATCCGCTCGTCACGTATCCAATTGCGTGCTCCTTCGCATTGAAAACCTTGTAGTCATCGCGCGCGATTCCGCGATCCACCATTTCCAATCCCACCAGCACGCGCTTAATCCCGGCGGCCTTCGCCTTTTCCAACGCCGCGCGCCCAATAAAATCGCCCTTTTCCATTTTACAGTATCGGTCCAGGCACGCTTCCCACACATTAATCGTGTCAGAAATCTCGTGCCCGTAAAGCGCCATCTTGCTTTCAAGTCTTAATGTGTTCCGCGCGCCCAACCCGCATGGCAAAATTCCAAATTCTTTGCCCGCCTCAAACACGCGGCCCCACACCATCTCGCTCGAAGCGGCATCCGGCGGCACGTAAATCTCAAATCCGTCTTCGCCGGTATATCCAGTGCGCGCAATCAAAATATTTGGCAGTCCGCAAACTGTCCCGTGCGTGAACCAATAATTCTTCACCGCCGACAAATTCGCGTCGGTCAATTTCGCCATCACTTCAGCTGCGCGCGGCCCCTGAATCGCAAACTGCGTATAGCTGTCACCCACATCTCGCGCCGCGCACTTAAATCCGCTAACGTTATCGCGCACCCAACCAAAATCTTTTTCCCGCGTGCCCGCGTTGATCACCAGCAGATAATTCTCATCTCCCGTGCGATGCACGATCACGTCATCCACAAATGTGCCCTGCGGATATAGCAGCGCCGAATAATGCGCCTGCCCGATCGCAAGCTTCGTCGCGTCATTCATGCTGATGTGCTGCACAGCAGCAAGCGCGCCGCCCGGCGCAGTGCTATCAATCGTGATGTCGCCCATGTGACTGACGTCAAACACGCCAACGCCCGTGCGCACCGCCATATGTTCCGCGATCAATCCGCCGGTTGCCGGATATTCCACGGGCATATCCCATCCGCCGAAGTCGACCATCTTGGCCCCCATCCGGCGATGGAGCGAGTTAAGCGCGGTTTTGCGGAGTTCCGTTTCTGGAAGCGTCACGAAAATTCCTGGCAACAAGGTGAAAGTCGAAACTAGCATGCGTGCCAAAGGGTGTCAAGAAATCGGCGGGGAGCTAAATTCGGCGGAAGGGGTTTGCCGGATGCAATTTTATTCTACGACGGCGGACCATCGTGACGCCGGATAGTCGAGAATTTTCGCGATTTCGCGGCCTTCCAGGATAATTGTCAGCAGCCGTTGGGTCATTTGATTGCGGTCGTCCGTATCAAGAGGACCCGCGAGCATCTGCGCGGTTTCGTTGAACTCTCTTTGCAGCAGGTGATAATTCTGCGAGAACATGGGATTCCAGATTGAGCTCAGTCCACCGCCAATGCTGCGCTGTTCTATGCACCGAGGCGCTAAACTTCAAAGAATCTCCGCAGTTCCAGATTGGAACACGCGGGCAACGGCCTCCAGATTGAGAACAATTTACATTCGAATAGCTATTCGAATCCTATAACCTCAAGAAATCATTGAGCGAGATTTGAAATTGTTCCACGTGAAACAATTTGATCGCGACTTCGCACGTCAAGCGGTTAGGAGCCCAGCACCGAAATTCAAGGTGTCAGTGTCCGCCAGCTTCCCGCCGTCGCTGGGACTAGCGCAATCGGCGCGTTGCCTATATCTTATTCCCTTGCGACCGGCATTCCCCCGGGTTTCGGCCGGTAATCGGATACCGTCGGAGGTAGTTGCGTCCTGAAAGATTTCGAGCACCTAACCGAACAAGAAGTCCTCGCCCTCGCCATCACCGCCGAGGAAGAAGACGAGCGCTTCTACGCCGATGTGGTCGAATCCGTCCGCCAGAATTTCCCGGGCTCCGCCAAAGTGTTTGAAGGCATGCGCGAAGAGGAATCAAATCATCGCCGCCGTCTCATCGAGCTTTACCAGCAAAAGTTTGGCGAGCACATCCCCCACATCCGGCGCCAGGAAATTCGCGGATTTATCCAGCGCAAATCTCTGTGGATGCTTCAGCCCATCAACCTGGAAAGGATTCGCAAGCAGGTCGGCGTAATGGAACTGGAATCCGGCCGCTTCTACCAGAAAGCCGCCGCCCGCTCGCAAGACGCCAGCATCCGTCAGCTGCTCGACGACCTCGCTCAAGAAGAACAGGCGCACGTTACGCAATCCGAAGAATTGGAAAGCAAGAATCTGCCCGAGAATGTCCGTGAGCAGGAGGCCGAATCTCAGCGGCGCCTTTTCCTTCTGCAAATCGTGCAGCCGGGACTCGCCGGTCTCATGGACGGATCCGTATCAACGCTCGCACCGCTGTTCGCCGCCGCCGTCGCAACGCACAAAAGTTGGGACGCATTTCTCGTCGGCCTCGCTGCTTCCGTGGGCGCGGGCATCAGCATGGGTTTTGCCGAAGCGCTCTCCGACGATGGCAGCCTCACCGGCCGCGGCCACCCGTGGCTTCGCGGCGGCATATGTGGATTGATGACGGCGCTCGGCGGCATCGGCCACACATTGCCGTTTCTGATTCCCAGTTTCAGAGCCGCCATGACCGTCTCCGCCATCGTTGTGCTGTTCGAGCTTTCCATAATCTCCTGGGTTCGCCACCGATACATGGACACGCCCGCAATTTCTGCCACCTTGCAAGTAATGCTGGGCGGCGCGCTAGTGTTCATAGCGGGCATCCTAATCGGCAGCGCCTAAAAATGTCGGCCTTGTCGGCATTTCTGCGGTAAAAGATCTCCGATGGTGCGACGGTAGCCTGTAGGGGCGGGTCTGCGACCCGCCCGCCTCCAAATCGCCCAAATAAACTTCATCTTTCCCGCCAAAAAATAAACTCTCCTATTGACATTCTGTAGGTAACGTTTTCTCATATAGAACGTCTATACCATAGGAGCAAACATGACCAAACAGCAAACCGAACTCCTTCAGGGCACTCTCGACATGCTAATCCTGAAATCCCTGGCATTAGAGCCGCTGCACGGCCTGGGCGTGGCCCGCCGCATCGAGCAAGTAACCCGCGGCACTTTCATGGTAAAGCCCGGCTCGCTATTTCCAGCTCTCCATCGCATGGAAGAAGAAGGGTGGCTCTCATCTTATTGGGGCGAATCCGCAAATAATCGCCGCGCCAAATTTTACGAACTGACGCGCGCCGGCCGCCGCCATCTCGAAAACGAAACCGAGCGTTGGGGACGTATCTCGCTTGCAATCGCCCGCGCCCTACAAGCCGAAAGCTAAACAATGACGAAGCAAATCATCAACGCGGACCGGCGGTTTTCTCAGCGCCCTCAGCGTCTCTGCGGTGAAAGTTTGGGCTCCTGAATGTCGCTCTTAAATCGCATCCGCACCTTAGCCAGTAATCTCTTCCGTCGCGAAGACCTTGAGCGCGATCTCGATGCTGAAGTCCGCAGTTACTCCGATTTACTCGAGGAGGAAAAAATGGCCGATGGCATGAACGCAAACGACGCCCGCCGCTCAGCCCGCATGGATCTAGGCAGCCCAGAGCAGCTCAAAGAGGAAGTCCGTGCTAATCGCGCAGGCGCATGGCTCGAATCGCTCTGGCAGGACTTGCGCTTCGGCGCTCGAATTCTAGGCAAGAATCCCGGCGTCACCGCAATTGCCATCCTCACGCTCGCGCTAGGAATTGGCGCAAACACTGCAATTTTCAGTGTCGTTAAAGGAGTTCTCCTCAATTCGCTGCCGTATCCACAATCCGACCGCCTCGTCAAACTTGTCGCTGCCGATAACGACACGCCGAAGCCCACGAACGTCTCTTACGAAATGGTTCAGGACTGGAAGCGAAGGACCAATTTATTCAGCGCGATTGGAATGTATCGCGATTTTCAAGTTGCCGTTACGGGGCAGGACAAACCCGAGATGCTTGTCGGCATTCGCGCCTCCTCCGAATACTACGAAGCTCTCGGAGTTCAACCAATTCTCGGCCGCATGATTACGAAGGATGATGACCGCCCCGACCGGTGGCGCGTTATTTTATTGAGCTACGGATTTTGGCAGGTGCATTTCGGCGGAAATCCCGGCGTAGTCGGACAAAAACTTTACTTGAATGCACGTCCCTACGAAATCTTGGGCGTAATGCCGAGCGATTTCGTTGCGGTAACGCGAAGCGGCAAAGAATCGAACCCGCAAGTGTTCGCCCCGCTTGGATATGACTCCTCGCTGCCATACGCCTGCCGAAGTTGTCAGCATCTGCAAAGCGTGGCGCGGCTTCGCGACGGCGTCACACTCACTCAGGCGCGAATAGAAATGAGCGCAATCGCCGGCAGACTGGCGCATGAATTTTCAAACGACTATCCACTCAGCTTTTCAACGCTTGTTACGCCGCTTCTGGAATCTCAGGTAAAAGGTATTCGTAGCGTAGTGCTGCTGGTGCTTGGCGCGACAGGCCTGGTCTTGCTCATCGCTTGCGCCAATGTCGCCAGTCTGTTGCTGTCCGTTGCCGCAAGTCGTCGCCGCGAGATGGCTCTTCGCGCCGCGTTAGGTGCGGGGCGCAAGCGGCTGCTGCGTCAAGTCCTCACCGAAAGCGTTTTGCTTACTCTGATTGGCGGCGCCGCAGGAATTCTTTTCGCGATCGCAGGAATCCGCGCATTAATTTCCTGGGGACCGGCCGATATTCCGCGTCTCTCGTCCGTCGCGCTCGATGGCGGCGTGCTCGCGTTCACGGCGGGGGTCTGCCTCGCCACGGGAATCCTCGCTGGGATTTTACCTGCTCTGCAAGCGGCTCGCGCCGATCAACGCGAAGCCTTGCAGGAAGGCGGCCGCGGTTCGATTGGCGCGCGCCGTGGACTTGTTCGCAGCGTGCTTATCGTCAGTGAAGTTGCTCTCGCATTCGTGCTCACCGTCGGCACCTCACTCCTCGTTCTCAGTATGGCCCGCGTGCTCAAAGAAAATCCCGGTTTTCAAACGCACAATCTTTACACGGCCAGTTTCTCGTTAATCGGTCAGAAATATGCGCAGAACGAGGCCGTAACCCAATTCGATCTGCAAGCTCTCGAACGTGTACGCGCAATTCCCGGCGTAGAAAGCGCCGCGTTGACAACGATTCTGCCACTGAGTGGCGGATGGGATCGCGACGGTTTCATCATTCAAGATCGCCCCATGAAGGATTCCGAAGCTCCGAACGTAGACGCGTACTCCGTCACCCGCGATTATTTCCGCACCATGCAAATTCCTTTAATCCGTGGCAGATTCTTCACCGCAGCGGACGAAGCCGTCTCTGCCACCGCTCCCGTCGCTATCATCAGCGCAACCACGGCCAAACAAATGTGGCCCGGCACAGATCCACTCGGAAAAAAGATTCAGCTGGGCGCCCGCAACGATAAACAACCCTGGGCCGAGGTCATCGGCATCGTACCCGACATTCGCCAGTACTCCTTGGACGCCGACGCCACCGCCGAAACGTATTGGCTCTCGGTCACAGCGCCGTCCAACTTCATCGTCAGAAGCAATCTGCCCTCAAATGCTCTGACGCAAGAAATTAGCAATCAACTTAGCGCGCTGGACAAAAACATTCCGGTATACAACCCGGCGACGATGGAAGAATTAATCGCGCGCACCGTCAGTCAGCGTCGCTTTGTAACGACGCTCGTCGGTGGCTTCGGATTTTTGGCGCTGCTACTGGCGGGAATCGGAATTTACGGAGTGATGGCCTGCCACGTCTCGCAGCGCGGCGGAGAAATCGGCATTCGTATGGCGCTCGGTGCAACACCTCGTTCCATTCTGCGATTGGTGGCAGACGATGCTCTGCGGCTCGCAACGACCGGCTCATTCATCGGCACGGCGCTCGCATTCGCGGTCACGCGTTTCCTGATTAGCCAGCTCTATCACGTCCGTCCCGCGGACCCGGCAGCCTACGCCATTTCAATCGCGGTGATCTCAACGGACGTGCTTCTCGCGTGCTGGATTCCCGCCCGCCGCGCCATACGCGTGGATCCAATGGTCGCGCTGCGCCACGAGTGAGGACGTAGGTTTCGTACGGGCCGGTCTGTGACCCGCGGTTACCCCGGCCATTGGAATTGACCCGATGTTTTGGGAAATGATTCGAGCATTTTGTTAGGAGCATGGCAATGCGCAGAATCGTCGCTGCTATTCGCAATCTATTCCGCCGCGAAACCGTCGAGCGCGATCTCGCCGCCGAAGTCCGCAGCTACGCCGACCTGCTCGAAGACGAAAAAATCTCCAGTGGCATGAGCTCCAGCGAAGCGAAGCGCGCCGCGCGCATGAGCATGGGCGGCCCCGAGCAACTCAAGGAAGAAATCCGCAGCGACCGCACCGGCGCGTGGCTTGAAACTCTCTGGCAGGATCTCCGTTTCGGAGCGCGCATGCTCCGCAAAAATCCCGGCTTCACAGCAGTCGCCGTGCTGACGCTCGCTCTCGGCATCGGCGCCAACACCGCCATTTTCAGCGTCATCCGCGGAGTACTGCTGCAAGCGCTCCCGTTTCGAGACCCTTCCCGCATTGTTCTAATTCGCGGCACAGTTGGCCGGCGGCCCACCGGTTCCGTTTCGTATCCTGATTATCTTGACGCGCGCAAGCTCAGCCACTCCTTCGACGATGTCGCCGCCTACAGCAGCGGCGAGTTCATCGTGAACGGAACAGACCGCTCGGAGCGTGTGCTCGGCGAAATGGTTTCCGACTCCTATTTTCCAATTCTGGGAACGACTCCGCTGATTGGCCGAACGTTCTTGCCGGAAGAAAATCAAATTCCGGGCGCACACCCGGTCGCCGTAATTGCATACGGTCTTTGGCAGCGAATGTATGGAGGCGATTCCGGAATTATCGGCAAAAACATCCGCTTGAATAGCGCGGACTACAACATCGTCGGCGTAATGCCTCCTGGATTCACCGGCTTCAGTGATTCCGCCGAAGCATGGGTTCCCGTCATTATGTATGACACCTTATGGCCACAAACGGCGAAGTTTGAAGCGCTTCACGGCCGCGACATGCGGTTTCTGCGGATGATCGGCCGACTCCGCGCAGACGTCTCACGTGAACAGGCGCAGGCGGAAGTCGATGGAATCTCCGCTTCGCTGGCAGCGCAGTATCCCAAGTCGAATAAAGACCGCGGATTGCTCGTGCGAGCAGCGCGCGATGTTTTCGTAGGATCCTCTCAAAAGCCTTTGCTCATGTTGTTGGGCACCGTCGGATTTGTATTGCTGATTGCCTGCGCGAACGTCGTTAATCTGGTGCTCGCCCGCACGACTTCTCGCGAACGCGAGTTCGCTGTACGTATCGCCCTCGGAGCGCCGCGCAGCCGTCTGGCGCGCCAGCTTCTCACCGAATGTTTGCTCCTTACGTCGCTCGGAGCTGCCGTCGCAATTGTTCTGGTGAAGGGCGGCATGGCCGGTCTCGTGTCTATTTTGCCCGTCAGCTTTCCGTCTTTCGCGTCGGTGCGAATCGATCGCGAAGTGCTTCTGTTCACCTGTCTTCTGATCGCCGTAGTCACCGCGCTGTTGGCTGTGCTTCCCGCGCACGCCATCGGCCGCCGCGATTTGCAGCAATCCCTGAAAGAAGCCGCCAAAGGAAGTGGCGGAAAGCGCGGCCGACGCCTCAATTCCATTCTTGTTATTTCCGAAGTCGCGCTCGCTACGGTGCTTCTTGCGGGCGCCGGACTTCTTCTGAAGAGTTTCACCAAACTCATGAGCGATGATCCCGGCTTTCGCCCGGACCATCTCATTACGATGCGTTTTTATGTTCCGGATCAGCTCACCGGCGAATCGCGCAACCGGTTCGGTCCGCAGCTGTCTGACTATGTAGCCTCGTTGCCGGGCGTCGACGCCGCGTCGGTGACGTTCATCGATCCGTTTCTTTGGGGCGGTTTCGGACGTGGCTTCACTCTCGAGGGCCGCGAAAGATTGTCCACCAGCGATCAGGATTCGATCACCTATCAAGAAATTGGGCCGCGCTACTTCCACACAATGAGTACGCCCCTCTTGCGCGGCCGTGAATTTCTTCCACAGGATTCACTGGCAGCTCCGCACATAGTAATCGTGAACGAATCTTTTGCGCGCCATTTCTGGCCCGGAGAAAGCCCGATAGGCAAGCGCATCAAGTATGGCGTGGGTGATACCGCCGTTCCGCCGTATCCGTGGATGGAAGTCGTCGGCGTCGTAAAGGGTGTGAAGTTCGATTCGCTGCGGCAGGATCCCGCGGATTCGCCGGTCGTTTATGGCTCCCTATTGCAGAGTGAAGTCATCATCAATATGAGTCTGATTGTTCGCACCAAAGCTGCTCCTGCCACCATGATTCCGGACCTCCGCGATAATATTTCCCGTTACAACGCCGCCATCCCACTCTACAGCGTCGCAACACTGGAAGATCGTATGAAGGCAAATTCCGCTGATACGCGTTCGTACGCCATCCTCCTGGGACTCTTCGCGTCTCTCGCCCTGGCCCTATGTGCCATCGGAATCTACGGTGTCATCGCTTTCTGGGTCGCCCAGCGAACCCGCGAAATCGGAATCCGTCTCGCACTCGGCGCAACCCGCACTGATGTGTTTCGCCTCGTCGCTGGCAGAGGTCTCGGCCTCACTCTGACTGGACTCGTGCTGGGATTGACGGCGAGCGTTATTCTCACGCGTATGCTCAGCAGTTTGCTTTTTGAAGTGAGCGCATTCGATCCAGGCGTATTCGCCGCAATGTCGCTGCTTCTTGTTGCCGTCGCACTGCTCGCCTGTTGGATTCCCGCGCGTCGCGCGATGAAGGTGGATCCGATGGTCGCGCTACGCTACGAATAGCGATTTAGGTTTCGTAGCGGCCGCCTTCATGTGGGCCGGAGCTTTGTCTTGGAGGTCCAGACGTGCACAGGATTATCGCAGCTATTCTCAACCTTTTCCGCCGCGATCACGTCGAGCGCGACCTAGACGCCGAAGTCCGCAGCTACGCCGATCTCCTCCAGGAGGAAAAAATGTCTAACGGTATGAGCGCAAACGAAGTCCGCCGCCACGCGCGCATGAACATGGGCGGCCCGGAGCAACTCAAGGAAGAAATCCGCAGTGCAAGCGCCGGTGCCTGGCTCGAAATTCTCTGGCAGGACGTCCGCTATGCTGCGCGTCTCCTGCTCAAAAATCCCGGCTTCACTGCCGTCGCGATCCTGACGCTCGCTCTCGGCATCGGTGCAAACACCGCCGTCTTCAGCGTCGTGAACGCCGTCATCCTGCGCCCGTTACCTTACAAAGATTCCTCGCGCATCGTGACTGTAACCACAACTACGGCGATGTTCCCGCAATTCACAATGCTCGGCAATTCGTGGGTCGCCTACGAGCACATAAATAAGAATGTCCCTGCCTTTGAGCAACTCACCGTGTACCGCGAATCCAATATGACGTTGACCGCTACTGGCGATCCTGCCCAACTCTCCGTGACCGCCGCCGGTGATGGTTTCTTTGGCCTGTTTGGTGCAAATCCACAACAGGGACGCTTGCTGGTTTCTTCGGACCAAACTGAAAATCAGGGGCGCGTAGCTGTACCGAGCGACGCATTCTGGCGCGCCCATTTCGGTGCGGATCGCGGCATCATTGGCCGTGCGATCACACTCAACAAACAGGATTACGTCATCGTCGGTGTCGCGTCGCGCGGATTCGCCTTTCCCAGTCGAACGGATCTGTGGGTTCCGCTCGTGCTCAGCAAAGATGAACGCGAAAACGTAACCTCGTTTAACAACATCGTCGTCGGTAAAATGCGCCCCGGCGTGACAACTGCTCAGACGGACTCACAACTCGCCGTCATCGCCCAGGATATTATTAACGCTAATCCTGCGCTGAAAGACGGATATAAACTCCGCGCCACTACGATACTCGACAGCAAAATCAGCGATGTTCGTTCCACGTACCTGATGCTGTTTGGCGCCGCAAGTTTTGTTCTACTGATTGCCTGCGCCAATCTCGCCAGCCTTTTGCTCGCGCGCGGGTTTGGACGCCAGCGTGAAATGGCAATGCGCGCCGCGTTGGGCGCATCGCGCGGCAGAATTATTCGCCAGGCACTGGTGGAAAGTTGTCTCCTCGGTCTTTTGGGCGGCGTCGCCGGCTCATTCATCGCGTCACTTGGAGTAAATGTATTCCGCCAAATCGCTCCCGCGTACACTCCGCGAGTTAATGAAGTTGCCGCGGACTCCGCGATGGTTTGGTTCGCACTGGGAACATCGCTGCTCGCGGGGATTCTCTTTGGACTCGCTCCCGCGTTGCGCGCCTCGCGATCCGATCCCAGCTCCGCGTTGAAGGACGGAAACGGCGGAAGTGTTACCGGAATGAGCAGTACGCATCAGCCACGATTGGGAAGTCTTCTCGTCGTATCAGAAGTAGCGCTCGCATTTATTCTTCTCATCGGCGCGGTTGTCACCGCCGAAGGGCTTGCGAAACTTCTGAAAACAGACACAGGAATGCGCACCGATCATCTCCTCACATTCGATCTGCCGCTATTTCCATTTGCCGACGAGAGCGTCAATGTCATCCATGCAAAAGTTCAGGACATTCTGCAACCTGTTCGCGCGCTGCCGGGCGTCACGGAAGTTACGGCAACCGACCACAACATCCTCGGTGGCAGCATGTACATCACTTCGGGATTCACGGTCGAAGGTATTCCTGCGAATTCACAAGCAGAGCGCACCGCGCAGGTCCGTTATGTGTCACCGTCATATTTCCGAATGCTGGGCGTGATCCTGATTCGTGGCAGATTGTTTACCGAACATGATCTTCCAAATTCTGACAAAGTTTTGATCGTCAACGAAGCGATGGCCCTGAAACTTTGGGGCACCGTGGACGCCGTCGGAAAGCGCATCAGCATTGGTGGTAACGACAGTAAAGACTGGACCGTTGTTGCCGGAGTGGTAGGCAACACGCGTGAAGTCGCTCTCGGCAGCAAGCCGAAGCCGGAATTGTGTTTTCCGATTCTTCAGGGCGGTCCCGGCTCACTGCATCTGATTGTTCGGACGGCGCAAGATCCGAGCGCGCTCGCGTCTCTGATCTCGCGCCAGGTTTGGACGGCCGACAAAGATCAGCCAATCACTCACATCGCGACCATGGACAACTTAATTCGTGAACAGAACGGCGACACGCGAATGCACACCGTGCTTCTGAATTGTTTTGGCGCGATTGGACTCGGTCTCGCGCTGCTCGGCGTTTATGGAGTTGTTGCTTATTCCGTTTCTCGACGGACGCGCGAGATTGGAATTCGCATGGCGCTGGGTGCGAACCGTTTCGACGTTTTGCGAATGGTGATTCGACAGGGCTTGCTGCTCGCTCTGATCGGTGTTGCGATTGGTGCTGCTGGTGCGGTCGCGTTAAAGCAAGTGTTGCAAAATAATTTTATCGTCGCGAATGCGAATGATGTTGCAACGTATCTCGTTGCTGGCGTGCTTGTGATCGTCGTGGCGTGTTTGGCGTGTTACGTTCCCGCTCGCCGCGCGATGCGCGTGGACCCAATGGTCGCTCTGCGTTATGAATAATTCTTAGCAGTTTGCTCTGCGCATCCTCAGCGTTCTCTGCGTCTCTGCATTGAGGTTGTGCAGTTTATTTGTCGGCGAGCTTGCGTCCGGCATTTAGATTGTCAAAATTCAGAATCGTGTTTAGAACCAACGAATAATTTCCTTCCGTCTCGCCGCGATAAATTGGATTCGTGGAAAAAAGAATGATGTGTCCGCTGCCTTCGGGCGAATCCACAACTGCGGGATGTTCCGCGATTTCATTTCCATTTTCCACGAGTCCCGAAACCAGCAGATCGCGCGCTTCCGAATACCGGAAAATTACACGCGGCCTTAGCGCGGGCGGAATTAATCCAACATTATTCCGCATTTGTTCGTCTGTTACGGGCGCAGCTTCCCACGTCTGAACCGTAGGACGTTCCGGAATCGTGACCGGCATGCGCCCCGGTGTTGAATCCAGATCCGATGCGGTGCCACGGCCGGTTGGGCGCGAGCCAACCGCGCCACCGCGGCCGCCACCGCCTGCTCCGCCACCGCCGCCGCGGCGTCCGGCCACGTTGCTTACGCCGAAGACGAGGCCTTCATTGCAATACGCGGAAAGAGTGTCGCCGTATCCGTATGCGATAGGACTTGCACCGTCAACGAGGCGCGTTTTAACCACACTGCCAACGATTCGTTCGCGCGCTCCCGACGAAACCGAAACGCCGTCGAGCATTCCGAATGTCGCCGCGAAATTTGCGGTGTCCGCTACGGTGACGAGCACTCCACCTTTGCGCACGAATGATTGCAGATGTTCCAGACCGTCCCAGCCGAGGCCGGGGCGCGTATCGTCCGTTTCATCGTTGCCAGCGACGACCAGGTTCGGAGTTTCCTTGGTGTTTTTCCACGGCAGCGGATTGCCCCAATCCGTCGGAGCGCCCTTGATGATGCCAGTTGGATTGCCGCCTCCGCCTGTTGGCGGAAATAAAATCACGTCGTACTTCGCGTTCAAATCCGCAGTGTGCGAAACAGTTTGCGTGCTGATGTAATCGTAGGGAATATGCAAACCATCGAGCGCTTCGCGCCACCAGCCTTCGGTCTGCGTGCTTTGCCAGGTGTGCAGCAGAGCAACGCGCGCCGCGCGCAGCGGATGTGTTTTCACATCGGCAGGCACGGAATCCATCGCGTATCCGCGAATTCCAAGTTCCGTCAATGCGCTTTGCAAATCGGATGAGCTGACGCCGCGCACCAGAAAACTTCCGCGGTTAAATTTGTGTCCGCCCGCTTCAAAAGAATCTTCGGCGGCCTGGATGTCCGCACCCTTGAAGCGATATCGCAAAGTTGCCAGCGCGGGATCGGCATTGTGATTGATCGCGATAATTGTTCCCGTGCCGGTAACTCCGCCGGGCGCGTGAACATTCGTGACGCGCTCGACCGGCGCGTCCAAAACTTTTACGTCGGCTACGCGAACCACTTGCACGTTGAAAAGTTCGCCGAACGTCCAGCCGGTATCGTCATAGGGAGTGCGCTGAGGATCGTCCGGCGCCCAATATTGATAATCGAGCAGGGAATCGGCAATGCGCGAATAGGGCTGATCCATGCGTATGATGTAACTGCCCGCGGGAAATTCACGAGTGATCGTTGCTGGACGCGCATCGCGATTACCTCGCGCGCTTGCGCTGCCATTTCCTCCGGCCGCGTTTGCCTGATCTCCTTCCGTGCCAGCGTTCTGCGCGCCTGCCGCATTCGCGCCGCGGCCGCCGCCCTGACTACGCGGCGGCGCGGGAAGGGTTACGCTGAACGGCGCGGTCGCGCGTGAAATTTCCACGCGCTGCTTCATCATCACGCGTAGTAAATCCGCCTGACTACCGAGACGCGGATCATCTCCGGGAAGCACATACGCTGCAGGGCCTTCCTGTGACGGTTTTTGAATTGAGCGCTTCGCCTTCAGATAAAAATTCTTCACGAAAAATTTTCGGCTATCGCCGAAATAATGGAGCGCTGTGAGCAACCCAGTTTCTTCGTAATTATTATTGTCACGCTGTGACCACAGCGTGCGCGGCAGCGGGGGATCCTGCCGATACCAGGTGCGGTCATATTCATTGGGAGTGAGCGTGCGCACCAGAGTATCGGCTCCGCCATTTCCGAAGGTTTCATACAGGCGGCTGATACCGTTGTGCATTGCAGCGATAAACATTAAATAACCGGGTGACCAGGTATCAAAAGTTCCGTGCGTGAAAACGCCGGGCATTCCGAGCTTGGTCATGTCCGCAACATTTCGCCAGCCGAGCATTTCCCATTCATTTGTGAGAATCGGATCGACCCAGGCGTTAAACGGGCCATCGCCCGCCGTATTGTCGTAAAGGTAGGGAACTGATTCGTGGAGGTCGTGCAGAACTTGCGCGTCCCAATCCACGAAAGTGTTGAGGACATTTTCTGTGAGCTTTAGCGTGACGCCCATCGCGTCGCGATTATTGTCGTGCGCTACGTATTTGCCCCAGTAGATGAGGCCGGGCCAATTATCTTTCGGATGCGCCAGGTGCCATTTGTAAAGATCGACCATGCGGTCGCGTCCATCCACTTCGACAACGGGAGTGATGAGCGTAATGACTCGATCGCGGATTTCCTTGATGTACGGACTTTCGTCCACGGCGAGGCGATAGGCCATTTCCATTAGCGCCGTTGGCGCGCCGGTTTCAGTGGAATGAATTGTGCCGGTGATGTAATAGACGGGAACGACTTGATCCACAATTTTGTCGGCTTCGGCGTCGTCAAATTTTATTGTGCGTGGATCGGCCAACTTCGCGAGCTTCGCGCGATTTTCGTCCAGATGTTTCAGGTTTTCTTCCGAAGAGACTGCGACGGCGATCATCTCGCGCCCTTCTTCGGTTTTTCCGATGGAAAAAACTTTTACGCGCGGGCTGGCTTTTTCTAGCATGCGCATGTAGCGGTACACGTCGGCGGAGTAGGGAAGTATTCCGGGCGCGCCGGCGATGTCTCCGAGAACTTCTTTTGGAGTGGGCACGGTTTTCGACGCGGGTAGATAATCGACGAGAGGCGAAGTGAAAAACGGCTCGGTGGTGTACTCCTTAATTTTCGCGGTGTATGCGGCGTCTATGGCTACTTTGGGATCGCGCGCCGGGACGGTTTCGCTTGATTGGGCGCGGGTCGGGCTCGCTGAAAACAATAATGTTGAGAGGATAAGGGTGAGTGCGAAGAGGGAGAGATTCAATTTTTGGGCGGAGAGGTGGTTTGCCTCTGCGGCGTTTGGCTGTGATTGTGAACAGCGCACAGACAGGAATGTCTGTGCTACTAAATTCTTGCGCTTCATCGAATCCCTCGATTCCTAAAATAATCTGGACGCGCGTCGGATAATTTTGCGCCGTGATGCGAGGTAGCGTTTATATCGTTCCGCGCTCGGCAAGTAAAGCCCGCGTCACTTCGGGGCGAGATGCTTCCACTGGCTGAAGCCTGTGTTACCGGCCGGCAGATTATTGTTAACATTACCCCCCACTTCCCCCTATTTTCTTGCCTGTATTGCAAATACAGGACTTAGTACCGCTCACGGATTTGATTTGTCGCTCGCGAACAAAACGTTCAGATTTTTGCTCAGTCCCGGATTGAATGCGATTGCAGTTGGTGATTTAAACGGGGACGGACTTCCTGACATCGTTGTGTCGAACGGTACGACCAATCAGATCACGATCATTCTTTCTCAAAAGCAATAGAGGTGCCCGCCGCGCGCGGGAAAGAATAGCTATGTTTCTTAGTCACTGACTGCGCGATTCGTCGTGGTCGGTTCGCCCAAACCAACCGGCCAAGTTGATTCCCATTAGCAGGCCGCCGGCTGCCAGGAGGAGCATGTCCCGCGTGCTGCGGAAATCGAAGGTGCCGACACGGAAGATTAGCAGATAGGCGATTGCGAAATTGAATATGCCCCAAAGCACGTTGACGATTGGCGAGGATAATCCTTTGCCGGGCGGGGACGCGAAGGGCGATGGGAATCGATGTCCGGTTACGCCGCTTACGAAGTGCGGAATGGCGTTGACTAGAAATGCGCCTGCGAAGAAGTAAGCGACACATCTAAGCAAGTAGGCCGGATGGAAGACGAAGTAGTAATCGCCGGTGCTATCCGCGGGCAACACCCATTTCATGAATTTCCCCTTTCTTAAGCTCCACTTTATTTTAGTTTACCTGTTCGCGCCAGAGAGTAAGCCGAACATCTGATGTGCGCCGTCCTACGGTTCGTAATTTCAAAATAAACTGAAGTGTTCATTTCGCGGCGGGAACGAACACGCGGGCTTGGGAGCGGAACTGTACAGACTTGTATCCGACTGCGACGTGCAGGTCGGCGAAGGCGGCTTTTGAGCCCGGCTCGGCCTGAAAAGTAAGAATGTATTGCTGCTCAAGACTGCTCTGGATTTCCTGCAGATACGGTTGGAAGGAAGGGTCGGCAGCGAATCCAGCATAGAATGCTTTTCCGCCTGTAGCTGTCGACAGGTGGTTCAGTGCGTTTTGACCAAGGGTCACCGTCAGTTCATATTCGCTTTGAAGTTTCGTCGGTTTGGCAAATATCGAATAAATTACGATCCCTTTCAGTTGAGCCTGGTCGATGGTCTTTTCGAGAGAAGGCCAGTCGGCAGCCTCGGCGCTGGCGCCGCCGGAATAATAGTCAATCCCGCTGCTTATGAGGATGATTTCGCGGCGACCTTGCCTGGATGGCCAGCCGCGGATGAGTGCTTGAAGTGCTTCATACGGGGAGCCGTCGATCATGTCCGCGCCGGCAGGATTTCTGAGTGCGGTACTAGCCAGGGCGTGATCCGGCGTGGGTTGCTGGGCCATTTCGATTGCCCCACGCCGCGCGTATGCGACCGCCACGCGAGCGCCTGAAGGCAAGCTAGCGAGAAAGGATCGTACGTAATTCCATCGCGCAGCGGTGCTGGCGACCAAGGCATCATCAATTACGACCGCGAGATCGAGTTTCGGGTCGGTGGAATTGACGGCCGCCCATGAAAGCACGGGGCGAGTTTTATTTCCCTGGGGGACAATTAAATCGCTCTGAGCGATGGCCGGGGGCGCGGATTCGCTGCGGCCGACGGGGGTGACGGTGACTGATATGGCGTTGGTATCCGAAGTTTGCGGAGGCGGGACGGTTTGCGTTAGCGCTGCGGCCGAGAGCATAGACATAATTGCCGCAGTAATCCAGTATCCAGAGTAAACACACATTCGAGCCTCCGTGAGCGGGTTGCGGAGCCCCTTTCGCTAATGCGACGGGATGATACTCCTTTGATAGTTTGTTCGGCAATTCTCCCTACTGACGAGATTACGTCCTGCCGCAGGACTGCGTGAATACAGTGGGGCGAGTTGGACGCACGCATCCGTGCGTCAGCGGATTCTTACTGATCAGTCGCCGGACTATAGAGCGGAATGAAATTTCGCGTACCGCCTAGATCTTGCATCGTGAAGGGCTTCATTTCGCGGCGGGGATGAACACGCGTGCTGGATAGCGTAGTTGAGGAGACTTCGTTTCCAGGGAGACGCGCAATTCGGCGAAGCCGGCTTTTGTGCCCGGCTCGGCTTGGAAGGTGAGTGAATATTGTTGCTCGAGATCTTTCTGGATTTCCTGCAAATAAGGCCCGAAGGACGGATCGGAAGCTAGTCCTGCATAGAACGCCTTTCCGCCAGTTTGGGTCGAGAGGTAGTTGAGGCCGTCCTGTCCTTTTGAGATCATGAAATCAGTTACTGATGAAGACATGAACGGTTTGGCGAAAATGGAATAAATTATGATGCCTTTGTTTTGCGCCGCTTCGACCGCCTTTTGCATGGTAATCCAATCTTCCGGGTTTTGGCCTTCCCCAATCGAATGAATGTCAACACCGCTGCTGATGAAGACCATTACGCGGCGTCCCTGCCTGGCAGGCCACCCGCGCGCCAGGTCTTCAATTGACTCGTAAGGTGAGTTGTCGTCGATCTGCACGCCTGCGGGATTGCGCAGCGCCTTTGCGGCGAGGGCGTGGTCGGTGGTGGTTTGCTGCGCCAGTTGGATGGTTCCGCGATTCGCATAGGCGACGGCGACGCGTGCGCCGGCGGGCAGACCTGCAAGGAAAGTTCGTACTTCGTCATAGCGTGTGGCGAGACTGTTGGCAAGAGCATCATCGATTACAACGACGATGTCGAGTTTCGGGTCACTCGGATCTACGGGCTCCCACGAAATTACGTGCCGGACCTTGTTATTTTGATGGACGATGACGTCACGCATCGGGATTGACGGCGGCGCGGTGTCTCCGTGGCCGATGGCGGTGACGGTGACAGTGATTGCATTCGGGGCGGTGTTCTGCTCTGGCGGACGCGCTTGCGCAAAGGTTGCGGCCGGCAAAAATGATAGAAGTGCAGCTGAAATCCAGAGTCTCGGGTGGAGTCGCATGTGCCCTCCAATTGGTTAGATGCATTGAAAGAGACGTGGGATTGGTGTTTGTTGAACCGACGGAGTAGAGATTGGTGGCGCTCCTCCCTTGTTGCCGGTCAAGCGGCAGGCAGATGGAGAACTGCACGCACGCCACCTAATTGCCAAGTTTCCAGCGCGATTGATCCGCCGTACAGTTCGGCGAGATCTTTTACAATTGCGAGACCTAGGCCGGACCCAGGGGACTCTTCGTCGGCGCGAACTCCGCGCTGGAGGACGGAAGTGCGGAGGGAGGGTATAAGGCCGGCACCATCGTCATCGATGGTGATTGCGATTCTGCTGTTGGATTCCGAGGATTGGATGGTGATGCGCGACTTGGCCCACTTGCAGGCGTTGTCGAGCAAGTTGCCGAGCATCTCGTCGAGATCTTCGCGCTGGACTCGCACTTCGTGAGCAGGCGAAACTTCCACTTGAATATTTAGCGAACGGCTTTCGTAGAGGCGCAGCAATGTGCGCGAGAGGCCTTCGGCGCTCACCAGAACGGAGGATCGCGTGCCGGGAATTGCTCCCGACGCGGCCGCGCGGGCGTGGGCGAGGTGATAATCAACTTGGCGGCGTATGCGAAGAACCTGTTGATTGATTGTTGATGCGATTTCCCGTTGGCCTGCGTTCTGAGCGCGCTCGACTTCTTGAGAAAGTATGGCTAGCGGAGTTTTCAGTTCGTGCGCGAGATCGCCCGCGCGGGCGATGGCTCGTTTCACCTGGCCTTCTTGATGATCGAGGAGCGCGTTGAGGTCGGTGACGAGCGGCTGAATTTCGCCGGGATAATTTCCTTCGAGGCGATTGGCGCGGCCATCGCGTACGGCGGCCAATTTATCGCGCATCTGCTGAACGGGAGAAATTGCGCGGCGAATTTGTGAGAGGCCAGCGATCATGCACACGATCGCGCCGAGTGTAACTGCGGACCCGTGTAGAATTAGATTCAGTCTTGGGAATCGGCTATTCAAGGAAACGATAATGACGTGGGAAACGGCCACGAGCCCGATGGTCCAAAGAACTGCACCCCAAATCACGTGTGAACGCAGGGTTCCTTGACGCTTCACACCTCCTCCTGGATCTGATAGCCCAAACCGCGGACAGTTTTTATTACGGAAGCGCCGACCTTGCGGCGCAAGCGGCCGATGAACACTTCGACGGTGTTCGAGTCGCGATCGAATCCCTGAGAATAAATGTGCTCGGTAAGTTCGGACTGCGAAACGACGCGGCGGCGATGGTGCATGAGGTAGGAGAGCACGCGAAATTCGTGGCTGGTGAGGCGAATGGTGTTGCCGTCAACGGTGACTTTAGCCGCGCTGGAATCGAGAACCACAGATCCGCAGCGCAGTTCGGGATTAATTTGGCCGGATGCGCGGCGAATCAACGCGCGAAGCCGTGCAAGAACTTCTTCCATTTTAAATGGCTTTGCAACGTAATCGTCTGCGCCGAAATCGATACCGCGGACTTTATCGGTCCAACTTGCGCGGGCCGTCAATATTAGGACTGGCGTTTTGATGCCGGCGTCGCGCCAGCGGCGGAGAATCGTGAGGCCGTCAACTTTCGGAAGGCCGAGGTCGAGCACGACGGCGTCATATTTTTCGGTCTGCGCGAGGAAGTCGGCGTTTTCGCCGTCGATGGCGCAATCCACGGCGTATCCGGCCTGGGCGAGCGAGCTGGCAATTTCGCGCGAAAGTTGATACTCATCTTCTGCAAGCAAGATTCGCACTGAATCACCCGTCACTTATATCGCGCGAACGGGGCTGAACGTCACCTGAACGGGACGTTCAGAGTGGATTCAGGGCGCGAGACGTAGATTGAGGCGCATCGTATGTGCAATTCGCGTTCAGGAGAGAGAAGAAAATGAGCAAACAATCGCGCGTTTATTTAATTGTTGGCGTTGTGCTGGTTGTCGCCATCGTGTGTTTCCTTCATTTCGGTGCAAGCGGCGCGTTGAGGAGTTGGATGATGGCGTTGCACGGAAAACATTGATGAGCGAACGCAATTTCACGGCGATCCGAAAAGGACAAAAAATCATATGAGATGGATCGAAAACATCTACCGGGACGTACGGCACGCATTGAAAATGATTACGAGAATGCCCGCGCTTGCGGCGGTGGTCGTCGTGTCGCTCGGAATTGGAATCGGAGTGAATTCCGCGGTGTTTTCGTGGATCCAGGCGATAGCGCTGCAGCCGATTGCGGGCGTGGCGAACTCTGGGGGCATTTATTCGCTGGAGCCGCGGACGGCCGGTGGCGGATATCCCGGAACGTCATGGCTTGAGTTCGGCGACCTTTCAGCGCGGCTTCGATTGGTTCGAGACGTTTTCGCGGTCCGAGTGGTGCCGTTCAATATCGGTGCGACGGGCGAAACGGAACGTGCGTACGGAATGCAGGTCTCTGGAAATTATTTTTCGGCGCTGGGATTGCAGCCGACGATCGGCCGATTCGTGGGCGCGGAGGAAACTATGCGTCCGGGCGGCGAACCAGTTGCGGTGATTTCGTACGGCTACTGGCAGAGTGACTTCGGCGGGGCGGCGAGTGTGCTGGGGCGATCGATTCAAGTGAACGATCACACGGTGACGATCATCGGCGTCGCACCGCGGAATTTTCAGGGGACGATTACGGGATTAGATTTTGATTTGTGGGTTCCGGCGACGATGGGGCCAGTGTTGTTCACTGGTTCGCGCGAACTTGAAGACCGTAGCGTGCGCGGATACTCGATGATGGCGCGGTTGACGCCGGGAGCGACGCAGGCTCAGGCGCAGGCCGAATTTGGACAGGCGATGTCTCAGCTTGCGCACGACTTTCCCGAGTCGAACGCAAAGGTGCGCGGCGATTTGTTGTCAATTCGAAACGCGCCGCGCGGGCCACAACGATTTCTGGTGACGGCACTGGTGACGTTGCAGGTGCTAATGCTGCTGGTGATGCTGGCTGTTTGCGAGAACACGGCGAATTTGATGCTGGCGCGCGGAAGCGCGCGCCAGCATGAAATGGTGATCCGACGGGCGCTCGGTGCGAGCGCGTGGCGCATCGCCAGTATTGTGCTGACTGAGAATCTTGTACTGGCGTTCCTCGGTGCTTGCCTGGGAGTGCCAATCGCGATGTGGGGAAGTAGCGTTTTGTGGGCAGTGCCGATGATCGGAGCGTTTCCGATTCGATTCCAAACCGGCGTGGACGCTGGAACGATTTTGTTCGCGACGATATTGGGACTGGCGTGCGGAATTGCGTTTGGCTTGGGACCGGCGGTACAACTCGCGCGCGTAAGTCCGAAGGCGTCGATACGGTCGAACACGAACACCGCTGGGCGCGGCGGTTTGCGAAATGTTTTCATGGCGACGGAAGTTTCGCTAGCGCTGATTGTGCTTTTCGCGGCGGCGCTTTTCCTGAGAAGTTTTAGCGATACGAAGCAGATTGATCCGGGCTTTCGGCGCGAGGGTATTTTGTTGGCGGCGTACGATTTGACGGGTCGCAGTGAAAGTGATGCAAGTTTTCTCGATTTTGCGCGCCGGTTAACCGAGCGGCTTCGCGCGCTGCCGGGTGTGGAATCGGTGGCGATTGCGACGTCAGTACCGCTGGACATTCATGGATTGCCCAATCGTTCGTTCGTGCTGGAAGGGCGAGGCCGGAATGACGCGGCGCCGGATCAGGCGCTGACGGACACGGTGACGCCGGGCTACTTCAAGACGATGAATATTCCGCTGGTTGAGGGCGCAGATTTTGTGGACTTGAGTGACACGAACGCCGCGCCGCAAGCGATCGTGAATCAGGAATTTGTGCGGCGATATATTGAAAAGGCCGAGCCGATTGGAAGGCACATTGAGATGGGTAACGGCCGGTATGTGATTGCAGCCGTGGCGCGGAACTCGTTGTATGACTCGTTCAGTGAGCCGCCGACTCCGGCGATCTATTTTTCGTATCGGGACCGGCCATCGGGAAGCGGGGAGATTCACATTTTAACGCGCGCGGGCGCTGAACTCCAACTCGTAGCCGACCTGCGACGGGCCGTGCGCGAAGTTGATCCAGGACTTCCGATTTATGACGTGCGGACACTTGCAGATCACATTGATAAGAATCTTTTGTTTCGGCGGATTCCTGCACGAATGTTCGCGATACTTGGTCCGTTGCTTCTTGTGCTGGCGGCAATTGGCATTTATGCCGTGGTAGCGTACACGGTTTCGCGGCGGACAACCGAGATTGGCGTGCGTCTCGCACTGGGAGCGACGCCGGGGCGAGTGGTCAGACAAATTGTAGGAGAGACGCTGCGTGTAATTAGCGTGGGTGCTGCCGCCGGCTGGGCGATCGGATTTGTGATCGCGCGAGAGGTTGCCCTGGTCGGGACATTTGATGTGCCGATTTTTGTCGGCGTGCCTGCGACGCTGCTTGCAGTGGCAACTTTCGCTTGCTGGTTGCCGGCGACTCGAGTAGCGCGGGTGAATCCGGTGGTGGCGCTGAAACATGAGTGAGGAGTGGACGACCGAGCTATAAAGAAGTAACCCGGCTCCGTTCAAACTCCGACGTCTACTTTCCTGCGGAGCGGGCGTAGTAGCCCTTGCGGGCGAAGATTTTGTAATTCTTGCCGGTCATTTCCAGCTTGAGTTGCCTGTACTTGCCATCAGCTGCGCCATTTGTTGGGTAATAGCCGAGGGAATATTCGGACCGCAGCTCATCGGAAATTTCGTCGAAGGCTTTTTTAAGGCGGCTCTGATCGACGACATCAATCGCGCGGCCGCCGGTATCTCCGGCGAGCTGTTTTGCGGCGTCGAAATCCGCGTTTCTTTTGGTGTCATAGACAACCAGCACCTGAATGAGGGTGTCGGCGCGCTGCGCGGCCTCAACTGCCTGCTTGATCGTTACGAAACTGCCTTCGTCGTGCGCATCGGTAAGGACGATAAGAGCTTTGCGTCCGTTTTCGGACGCCATCTTTTTGACAGCGGCGGCGTAGATTGTGTCGTACAAGTGAGTCCCGCCCAAATTTGGATAGAACACACCGGGCTTGAGTTTATCGGTGCCGCCGGCGCCGACATTTGCGCGGTGAATGGCGCGGTCGAGAGAATCGACGTCGCTCGTCCAGTTGGAAAGCATTTTCGCATCAACGTCAAATACGACGACGAATGCTTTGTCACCTTCGCGGAGGACGCTGTGAAGGAACTGGGAGGCGGCTTGCTGCTCCGCGCCAATCTTGTTTTCTTCGCTGCTGCTGGTATCAATCAGGAGGCCGATGGAGAGAGGTAGAGTTTTTTCGCGCGAAAAGAAGGCGATTTGTTGTTCGACTTTATCTTCAAGGATCCGAAAGTCACTTTGATCGAGGTTCGGAACGAAAGCGTTATGTTTGTCGAGGACAGAAGCGTAGATATTTACGAGAGGGACGCCGACGCGAATGGCCTGATCCTGCCGAGGTGCAAATGTGGCGGACGCTGCGGAGCGATCAACCGATAGTACGAGCAACGTGACGGATAGGAGTGTCAGGGCTAGCGGTGCGGTGGAGCAACGAGGTCGCATAGCGTGAATTCCCGTCATCAATCTCCGCCGGCGCTGGATGCTCCGGAGTGAAAAACGGTGCGTGATACGCAACGTCTGCGAGCGTACCTGATTTTTGAGTTGGATGACAATTGGGAATAAAGAAACGCAAGTTCAAAATTACGAGCGTTCAAACCGAGGTCTTCTATTGAAGGCGCGAAAAAATGTAGATCGCAAACAACAAGCGAGCCGGGCACGGGAGTGGAGTCGCGCGCGACGACATGGCCGTTCAACTGATGTTATGAGCTACCGCTTCTTGAGTCCTGGCATCAAGTATTTTTGAAGCCTGTTCGGCGCCGAGCGGACGGCTGAAATAATATCCTTGTCCCTCGTTGCAGCCGTGACGTTGAAGGAAATTGAGCTGCGCGCGGGTTTCCACGCCCTCCGCAATTACGCTCTGGTTGAGGCTTTTGCCGATGTTGATCATGGCTGCGACGATGGTCGCATCCCCCGGATTCTCGGTGATTTCGTGGACAAAGGATTGATGGATTTTCAGCACGTCCACCGGAAAACGCCGGAGATAGCTAAAGCTGGAATAACCGGTTCCAAAGTCGTCGATTGCGAGCCTGACGCCCATAGCTCTGAGAGCGCCCAGCGTACCGACAGTGGCCTCCGCATCCTGCATCAGTACGCTTTCGGTAAGTTCCAGTTCCAGATTCGGAGGCTCCACTCCCGTCGCAATCAACGCGGCGCGGACTCCTGAGAGGAAATCCTTGGCGCCAAATTCGGCCGCGGAAACATTCACCGCTATGGGAACATTCCCGAGTCCCGAATCGGTCCACGCCCGCGCCTGTCTGCACGCTTCCAATAATACCCAGCGTCCGATTGTTAGAATCAAGCCGCACTCTTCGGCGATGGGAATGAATTGGAGGGGATATACCATTCCGCGTTCCGGGTGCGCCCAACGAATGAGCGCCTCCATTCCGGTAATCTCCCCGCTATACAGATTGAATTTCGGCTGAAAGTGTAAAACAAATTCGTTTTTTCCGAGGGCGTATCGCAAATCCCCTTCGAGAGATTGCCGTTCTGTCAGCCGTTCTTGCATGTCCGACCTGAAGAACTGATAGTTATTCCGGCCGCCCTGCTTAGCTTCATACATCGCGATATCTGCTTTGTTCATCAAGCTTTCGGCGTCCGTCCCGTCGGCAGGGTAAGTGCTGACGCCGATACTCACGTTGATATCAAGACTCTTGTTATCGATAATATGCGGCGCCGTTAATGACCTGAGGATTTTTCGCGCGCTAAAGGCGGCGTCTTCGCCACGTTCGACCTGGGAGAGAAGAACCACGAATTCGTCTCCGCCCATACGGCTTACGGTGTCCGTCCGGCGGACGGAGGCCACCAATCGGCCGGCAACCGACTGCAATAGTTTGTCGCCGACGTCGTGGCCCAGCGAGTCGTTGATCTTTTTGAAGTGATCTAAGTCAACAAACATGATCGCGAGCCTTCTAGTCTGGCGTTCCGCGAGTGAAATCGCTTGCGCCAGGCGGTCGTTAAACAGCATGCGGTTCGGCAGATCAGTCAGGAAATCGTGTTGCGCCTTATGGGATATGTCGAGCGACGTGGCGCGGGCGGCGCTCACATCATGGAAAGCAAATACTACCCCTGTTACACCGCCGTCACGACCATGGATAACCGTCACCAAATTTTCGATTCCATGATGGAACCCATCTCGCCGAACTAGAACGCAATTGGCACAGTGCGTGGTCGACGCTTCGGTCTCACCGCGGTGGATGAGTTCAGCGATATTGGGAATTGTTTCGCCATTCGCAGCATCGATGATATGGAGCACGTCCGAAACAGGATGGCCCAATGCTTTCGCCTGAGACCAACCGGCCATTCTTCCCGCGATGCGATTTAGATAGGTGACGGCGCCGAATTTGTCGGTACGCAGAATTCCTCTTCCAATTGAATCAAGGGTGGTGTTGGCGATATCATTTTCTAATGACAGCGCCCGCGCTGCGCGTCGATCCATCATCGAACGCACCGCCCGCGTCAGCCCGTAGGCATCGGCGTGATTCCAGAGCAAGTAGTCCTGGGCTCCGCGCTGAACCGCTTGTTTCGCGGTTCCTTCTGCGCCGGTATCGGCGAGGATCAGAATTGGAACATGAGGAGCGGCTTGATGAAGCTTGTCAAAGTTCTCGAGGCCATGGCTGTCGGGAGGCGCCAGGTCAAGCAATACGGCGCCGACCGCCCCGCTACGCAACCGCTCGATCCCGCCCGAAAGATCTGTAACCCATTCGACATCGAACCGCTCTTCCGGCGCCGAAGTCAAATCGTCTAAGATTTTCGCGGCGGCGTCTGCATCGGTCTCGATCAACAGGACACATTCGTACCTATCCATGGTATTCAATTGTTTCGCTGGTCTAGCGCCCACGGTCGCCATCTTCCTGGATCCCCCGAGAACGCCTTACTTTCGCTTCGCCTTTTCGGCGTCATCCGCGGCCATGAACCGGAGCATTTGCTCCTTCAGTTGCGCATCCACTTCGTCCGCGATCGTGACTACGTCGGGAAGGAGGGCGCTGAATTCCAATTGCTTCACGTTATTGTGCAGGGTGGTAAAAATAGTGACCTGAAGTAAACGCGACTCCTCGACGACCATCGCCACCGTATAGCCTTGCTTTCGGCGCAAATCGCCGTGAGTGGCCGCGGCCTTCGAAATGGGGGCTTTTGTCCCGGTATCCATACGCAAGCGAGCAATGACATCATGCAAAAGGTAAGGAAGATGGCCGGTGCGGTCTTCGAAGCTGAGGGGGATTGACATCAAGTCCGGTTCATGGTCGACCCGCCCGAGCCAATCCCTGATAACATGGTGGAGTTCACGTTCGAGAATGTCCGCCACCGACTCAACAACCGCAACGCCACCGCCGCCGTTGGCGCTGCCGATAGATTTTAATGGATTGATCATTACACGCTCCATAATTTTCGATTCAGGTTTGTCAATGTCATTGACTCGGGTCGCGCGCAATCTCCGCAACACCGTTCTGTTCACTGGCGTACTTCGCTAGCCACTGTGTCACCGCATCGGCTGAAACTCTGTCCAAAAAGAGGCACTGTACAAAACAGGACAGCCCGTGCGGTACCAAAGTGGGATTCCAAAAGGGGGAATAGTGATGAGTTGGTCTTTCGAGATTCTCGAATTCGGTGCGGCTGGCATTTGCATTGGCGCTATGCCACGGAGAGCCTGGCACATGCACATGAATGTGTCGCGACATTCGCGATGTTTTCTCCCAGTGAGTATTGAAGCCGCTCCACCAACTCCGGTAGACCATGGGGGGAAAAAGCAGCTAGCTGGGCCGTCCAGCGCGCGCTGGCACAAGCGACGGATTATAAACAACAAGGCGAGCCGGGCACGGGAGTGGAGTCGCGTGCTGGCTCGCCTTGCTGCTACGGAAACTTCAGAGAGAAGTTAGGCTAACAATTTACGTTAGCGAATGTCCTCGGCGACAGTGGGGCCGGTGTGGCCTTCGATTAATTTCAGGGCGCGATGACGCCAGGCGCCGAGTCCGCGATTGAGAAAATGGCTGCGATGCAGAAAAGGAAGGACCGGCGCGCGCCGGCTAGAGAGTTGGTTGAGCATTCGGTAGATGCGCCCGTCGCGCTGAGCATATTTGGTGGCCATCAGAAGAGTCTCGACGGCGTCCTGTTTGCGTCCTGCGGAAACGTAAACTTCCGCGAGATTCAGGTAGAGCTGCGGCTGATCACGCTTGCCTTTCAGCGCGGCGTTGCAGAGTTCTTCGGCTTCATCCCAATTTTGCTGGGCGCGGGCAAGAGTGAGTCCAAGGTAGGAGCGATAAAAAGGATTTTCTTCTTCGAGTTCACTGGCACGGCGGATGTGGGGCAAGGCTTTTTCAGAATAATCATCGCGCAAGTATCCAAGAGCTTTTCGGAACTCGGCGAATGCTTCTGTGTCGATCATGTGGCCTCCGAGGGATTGGAAGCTAGGGCGAGTTACGCGCGGAACCCGCCCCCAATATGTACTGCGACATTGAGATGAGTTTATGCGGCACGGATGGCGGATTCTACTGGACTGCTGGACAGTCTTGGGACAGTCGGAAATTTAGGAAAGTTATTTCCACTGTTCGGGTGGAGAAAAATCGCGCGCAGGATTGACTTGTTTGGTGGGGCGACGTAGAAGGGTTGGGCGAGATTGGGCGTTGGCGTGTGCGGATTCTGATGCCGGCGGGTCGAGGTGAAGGGATGAATTTCAAGTCGAAGAATTGCGTAAGTATTTCGCATGGATGGCTAGCATTCTGCGCGTGCGCGGCGCTATGCCTATTGATGGCTGGCGGTATGGTGGCACAGGAATCTGCTCCGGTAGGCGGCCCGGCGAATGGTTATTTGACCAGACTGGACCCCGACTCGCTGATGGTGCGCATCGCGAAGATTATGGCGCGGCCGGAATTTCGATATGCGAGCTTCGGAATTGAGTTTTATTCGCTGGATACCGGGAAGCCAATTTACCGGCTGGATGCGGGGAAACTTTTTACGCCGGGTTCCACTACGAAACTGTTGACAGAGGGCACGGCGCTGGCTCTTTTGGGAGCGGATTACCGCTTTCAGACGCGGGTGTATCGCACGGGACCAATTGATGCGGACGGCACGCTGAAAGGCGATTTGATATTAGTGGCGAGCGGGGATCCGAATTTGAGCGGGCGGATTCAGCCGGATGGAACAATGGGCTACACGAATGAGGATCATTCTTACGCGGGAAGTCCGGACACGAAGGCGGTGCCGGGCGATCCTCTGATGGCGATTCGAGAGCTGGCTGCGCAGGTAGCGGCGCATGGAGTAAAGCGCGTGGAGGGTCACGTGATTGTGGATGCGACGTTATTTCGCGAAGGCGTGCGCGAATTGGGAACCGGCGCAATTATTTCGCCGATGTCGCTGAATGATAATTGTGTGGATTTGAATGTGACGCCGGGCACGGCGGTGGGAGATGCGGTCGCTGTTACAGTTTCGCCGCAGACGAGTTACGTGCGTTTTCTGGTGCGGATGAATACCGGCGCGAAGGATTCGCAGCCGATGATGCGTTACAACTCGGATGACGTGGATTTGGACGGAAGGCGGACCGTAATTCTTTCGGGCAGCGTGCCGGTGGGCGGGCCTCCGATTCTGTGGACTTATAAAGTGCCGGAGCCGAGCCGGTTCGCCGAAATTGCTTTTACGGAAGCTCTGCGCGACAAGGGAATCACGGCGGAAGTTCGGCCCGCGGCGACGAAACCGGATTTCGCGGCGGTGGCTGCTCAATATAAGGATGATGCGGTTGTGGCGGAACATGTATCGCCGCCGCTTTCTGAAGAAATAAAAGTGACGCTGAAGGTGAGCCAGAATTTGCACGCGAGCATGACGCTTTCGATTGTTGGCGCGCTGGTGGCGCCTCCGCGGCCGGGAAATGGATCGGAGCAAGCAGGATTCGATAAGGAAAACGGATTCTTGACCAAGGCGGGACTGGATTTGGGAGGAGCTTCGCAGGGAGATGGAGCGGGAGGGGCGCAGTCGGCATATTTCACGCCGGATTTCATGGTGCACTATTTGGCATACTGGTCGACGCGCCCGGACTTTCAAATGTTTTACAGGGCGCTGCCAATTCTGGGGCGCGACGGAACGCTGTGGAATATTCAGACGGATTCACCCGCGGCGGGAAGCGTTCACGCGAAGACCGGGACGTTCAGCGCGGCGAATTCGCTTACGAAAACTTTGATGGTGACTGGCAAAGGACTGGCCGGATACATGACGACGGCGAGCGGAGAGCATCTGGCGTTTGCGATTTATGCGAATCACGTGACGGTGCCGCGCGATTTGCCGGATGCCGCGACGAAAATTGTTGGTCAGGCGCTGGGGGAAATTGCTGCGGCAGCCTATGACGCACGCGGTGGCGACGGTGTCACCATGGAAGGTGTTTCGCAGCAGATTGGTGTGGGCGAATTCGATATTTTAATTCGCAACGGGCACGTCGTGGATGGCAGCGGGAATCCATGGTACGCGGGCGACGTGGGAATTCGCGGGAATCGAATTGAGGCGATTGGGAATCTCGCCGACGCGCACGCAAAGCGGGTGATTGACGCGAAGGGGATGGCGGTGGCGCCGGGCTTTATTGACATGCTCGGACAGTCGGAAAGTTCGATCCTGATTGATAGCCGATCGCTGAGCAAACTTTCGCAGGGGATCACATCGGAAATTACGGGAGAAGGCGGAAGCATTGCGCCGCAGGATGAATTGACGCTGGGTCCGCTGAAGCCATTTTTGGATCATTACAAGCTCACCGTAGATTGGACCGACTTAGAAGGATATTTCCGGCGGCTGGAAAAATCCGGCACGCCGATTAATTTGGGGACGTATGTTGGCGCGGCGCAAGTTCGGGAAGCTGTTCTGGGCGATGCCGATCGCGCGCCGACGGCGGATGAACTTGCGAAAATGAAGCAGCTTGTTGCCCAAGCGATGCAACAAGGCGCGATGGGAGTTTCTACGGCGCTGATTTATCCACCTGGGCATTTCGCAAAAACGGACGAATTGATTGCGCTCGCGCAGGTGGCGGGAAGTTACGGCGGAATTTATGCTTCGCACATGCGCAGCGAGGGGCGCGCGGAAATGGCTGCGCTGGACGAAGCGATTCGCATTGGGCGCGAGGCGAAACTTCCGGTGGAGATATTTCATCTGAAAGTTGCGGGGAAGGATCGCTGGGGACAGATGCCGCTTGTGGTGAAAAAAATTGAAGCAGCGCGGCAATCGGGCGTGGATATTGCGGCGGATATGTATCCCTATCTGGCGGGAGCCACGGCACTTTCTTCGGCGCTGCCTCCGTGGGTGGCGGCCGGCGGGCCGGCGAAAGAGATTGAACGGTTGCACGATCCGAAGATGCGCGCGCGCATTCGACTCGAAATGGCGATGAGCCACACGGACTGGGAAAATTTGTATTTGGCGGCCGGCGGCGCGGGCGGAGTGATGATCGCGTCGGTGTTCAGTCCCGAGTTGAAGAAATATGAAGGCAAGACGGTAGCGGAGATGGCCGCAGGCGAGCACAAGCCGCCGATTGACGCGCTGATGGATTTTGTTATTAAGGATAATCTTCAAACTGGCGCGTTGTACTTCATCGCCAGCGAACCGGATTTACAGACGGGGCTGAAGCAATCGTGGACGAGTATCGGCCTGGACGCGAATGAAGAATCGCTCGACGGGCCGCTATTTAATCCGCATGACCATCCACGCACGTGGGGCGCGATGCCGCGATTTCTGGGACACTACTCGCGCGATTTGAAAATGATGCCGATGGAACAAGCGGTGCGGAAAATAACGTCGTTGCCGGCGGAGCGCGAGCATCTGCTGGAACGAGGAATGTTGAAGCCAGGATATTTCGCGGACATCACAATTTTCGATCCCGCGAAAATTATCGATCACGCGACTTACACGAAGCCGGGCCAGCTTTCGGATGGCGTGGAATTCGTGCTGGTGAATGGACAAGTTGCGTTTGAACAAGGGAAAATAACGGGCGTGAAGGCGGGCGTGGCATTGCGCGGGCGGGGGTGGAAGGCGCCGGATCATTCCGGAGGCGGATCGAATTAGTTGGCCGGTACTGCGAGCGCGGAAGGCGTGACGGCAATTTGGAGAATTGCTAAAAATGAATTTCGCGAAAGAATTGAGAGTTCGTCCGGGAAAGCGCGTGAAACTTTCGCGTTACGACGCAGCCGATACGTTTGGATATGAGAAGGGGCCTGCGGCTAAAAAACTGGTAGAGAAGGCCGTGGCGCGGCTGGACGAATTGCAGGGCATACTCTACGCGGAAAACAAGCACGCCGTGCTGATTTTGTTGCAGGGAATGGATACGGCGGGCAAAGACGGCACGATTCGTCACGTGATGTCGGGTGTGAATCCGCAGGGTTGCCGCGCAACTTCATTTAGAGTTCCTTCGTACCAAGAAGCGCAGCATGATTTTCTGTGGCGGGCGCATCTGGCCGTACCGGGGCGGGGACAGATCGGAATTTTCAACCGGTCGTATTATGAAGATGTGCTGGTGGTGCGGGTGCACAAATTGGTGCTGGAGGAAATTTGGAAAAAACGCTTCGAGCAGATCAACAATTTTGAAGCGATGCTCGCCGAAAATAACGTGACGCTGCTAAAATTTTTCCTACACATCAGCAAGGACGAGCAGAAGCGGCGTTTCGAGACTCGGCTGGACGATCCCTCGCACCAGTGGAAGCTCTCGCCGGCGGACCTGGCGGAACGCAAATTTTGGAATGATTATGTGGAAGCGTATGAAACGGTCTTAACGAAATGCAATACGGACGACGCGCCGTGGTACATCATTCCTGCGAATCATAAGTGGTTCCGCAACCTGGCGGTTTCGCGGATTATTGCGCGAACATTTGAAGGCTTCCACTCGAAATATCCCAAGCCGTCGTTTGATTTTTCCCACTACAAGCTGAAGTAAACGTTTCGCGCCAACTGCCATTGACTCCCATTGTCCGAGAGAGTATTTTTGCGCCATCGGGTTGAAATTATGAAGGGGGCACTATGCTGCGACGAACTGCGTCCATTGCCTTGATTGTCCTGGGATTTGCGGTGCTGGGTGTGCGCGCCGGCGACGGGTGGGTTGATAAGGATTGGCGGAACTGGTCGAAAGAAGAAGTGCAAGTGGTACTGCACGATTCGCCGTGGAGCAAGCGCTGGGCGAAAGGTCAAGTGAATACGAGCGCTGCTTTGCCCGGAGTTTCCGGCGCGGGTCAGGAAGGCGCCGCCGGAGAGGGCGCGCCTCGCATTGATTACTATTTTCAGATTCGGTCCGCGGAACCGGTGCGCGAAGCCATCGTCCGTCAATTCCAGTTTGACCAGGAATACAATACTTCCATGTCGGACAAAGAGAAGAAATCATTCGACGAAAAAGCCGCGCAGATTCTGAACCGCTCCTATGACGATGTGATTGTCGTGCATGTACTTTACAGTTCAAACATTCAGTCATTCGAGCGGGAGCTAGCCACTTACTGGCAGAGCCTCACGCAGGATTCGATCAAGGACAAAGTTTACTTGATCACAGAACGGGGTGATCGCGTCGCGCCGACTCGTTTCGTTTCGTCCAAGACTGGGACGTACGAGTTTGAGCTAAATTTTCCGCGGACGGTGAACGGCGAGCCATTAATCCACACGAGGGATAAAGAGTTCAGTATCCAGTTCCAAAATCCGGCGGTAGGCGGATCGGCAGAAAGCAAGTCCGCGCGCGAAGGTACCGCTCAGTCAGGAGGCTCGTCGGAGCGCAAACAGGGAACCGCTGGGCTTCCCAAGAATCCGCTGCCTCCGACGGGAAATGCCACGAACCCGGCGAGTCATACGGTGGCCAACTTCAAAGCAGAGCGCGTGCTGGTTCAATTCAATGTGGATAGCATGATGTGGAAGGGAAAGATTACCTACTGAGATTTGAGTGAAGCGATCGCGGTTCTGCGAGATGGCGATCGATTCTTGAGGAGGAACGATATGAAGCGCCAACGATTTGCAATTGCGGTGCTGGGAATTTTTGCGCTGGCCGTTCTGACGGCACAAGCCGAGGACTTCTGGGTTAAGAAAGACTGGACCAAGTGGTCGAAAGATGAGTGCAACAAGATGTTGCAGGATTCGCCGTGGAGCAAGAAGTGGGCAAAGAGTGAAGTGCTACTGAGCGCGGCACTGCCTTCACAGCAGCAGCAGAATCCAGCGAACGGCGGCAAGGGGAACCCGGGCGGTTCGCTCGGCTCGAGTTCCACGGGCACGACCGGAGCCGGACAAGAGGGGGCCGGTGGGGATAGTGCGCTCGAACTGCACTACTTTGTTGAATTGCAATCCGCCCTCCCGGTGCGGCAGGCGATCGTGCGGCAACTGCAACTCGGAAATAATTACGACAAGCTGGGCGCGGAACAGAAGAAGGCCTTCGACGATCAGGTTGCGGGCATGCTGAACGCCACGTATGACGATGTGATTGTTGTGCGTGTGAGGTACGGGTCCGCTCAAACATTCCTGGAGCGGCAACTCGCAGCTTATTGGAAGGCAATTCCGGGTGACGCCCTGCCCGTGGACGTTTTCCTGATTAACGAACACAATGACCGCGTCCTACCGGTCAAATTCGTTTCACCGAAGACCGCAGAGTATTCGTTCGAGCTGACTTTTCCCCGGATGCAGAACAACGAGCCGGTGATTCGTCCGACAGACAAGTCTTTCAGTATTCAGTTTCCCCATCCCGCCATCGGCTCACAGAATCGTACTGCCAGCAATCCCACTGATCCGAACAATCCGAACAATGTCAGCAATCCGAGTGGGCCCAGCTTGGGGAAAGAACGCGTCTTGATAACTTACAAGCTGGACAAGATGACCGTTGGCGGGAAGCTCGCATTTTGATTCGACGAGCCGGTCCGCGAATATCAGACTGCTGATTTGAGTATTATAATAGATTCGATGGCACAGGGACCCGCAGCTGGTAATTCACGGTTTCTGGTCCTATGTGCATCTGTATTCTTTGGGGGGCGCACATGAGATTCAAAGGTCGTTGGATTTTCGCAATTTTGGCGATTTCATTTGCCGTTGTGTTGACGGTGCGCGCGGAGGATTTCTGGATAAAGAAGCCCTGGACGCAATGGTCGAAGGACGAGTGCAACAAGATTTTGCAGGATTCGCCGTGGGCGAAGAAGTGGTCGAAGGGCGAGGTACACCTTACCGAAGCAATGCCGGGAGAATCCGGCGCCACGGCCGAGGGAGCCGGCGGCGAGAAATCGCCGGAAATTCACTACATTGTTGAGCTAAGGTCCGCGCTTCCGATCCGCGAAGCAACCGTGCGGCTGCAGCAGATTGGAATGAAATACGACAAGATGACGGACGCGCAAAAGAAAGAATTCGACGCCAAGGCCGAAGAGTTCTTGAAACGTACGTATGACGATGTGATTTTGGTCCATGTGGACTACGGTTCCAACGTCCAAACGTTCGAACGCGAAATGGCTACCTATTGGAAGAATATTCGCGAAGACGCGGTTCCGGTTGATTTTTACTTGATTAACGAGAGAGGCGATCGTATCAGCCCCGCAAAGTTCAATTCTCCAAGAAACGGAAGTTACGCATTCGACTTGATCTTTCCGCGGTTGAAAAACAACGAGCCGGTGATTCATGAAGGCGACAAATCCGTGAGCATACAGTTTGTTCATCCCGCGGTTGGGACGCAGACGACGGCGTCCGGCGGCGATCCGACGAGTACGCTGGATTCTTCTCTGACGCCATTTGGCAGGGAGCGTGTTTTGATTCAGTACAAGCTCGACAAAATGTCGGTTGGGGGAAAGCTGACATATTAATTTGCGCAGGCAGCCCGGCGAGCCCCGGAATGGTGTTGATAAGTGTTACAGTTGTGCTTGCATCCGGAACGGCGCACTCCGGAGCTTGAAGTTGTTAAAGCGCAATTATAGCTCCCGGGGGCCGGAATGAGTTCTCAACGTCGCTTTTTCGCTGGTGTTTTGGCAGTTCTGGTCGCGGCGGTACTTACCGCCAATGCAGCTGACTTTTGGGTCAAGAAGGATTGGAAACAGTGGTCGAAGGATGAGTGTGAAAAGATATTGCAGGATTCGCCCTGGGCGGTGAAATGGGCCAAGAGTCAGATGGCGAGCAGTCAGATGCCTGGCGTATCGGGAGCAAACGCGGAGGGCGCGGCCGGGGAAAAGACTCCGGAGATGCACTATTACGTTCAGCTGCAATCGTCCCTGCAGATCCGCGAAGCCGTTATCCGGTTGTCTCAGATCAATAACAAATACGACAAAATGACGGAGGCGCAGAAGAAGGATTTCGATACGAAAGCGGGAGCGCTTCTGAACCGGAATTATGACGATGTGATTTTGATTCACGTGACGTACGGCTCAAACCTGCAATCTTTCGAACGAGACATGGCTACCTACTGGAAAAGCATCCCGCCGGATGGACCGCCAATTGACCTTTACTTAATCAACGAGAGAGGCGACCGGGTGCCACCGACCAGGATCAATTCGTCGCAGAATGGTTCTTACACTTTCGATCTTATTTTTCCGCGCCTGAAGAACCACGAACCAATCGTTCACGATGGCGACAAAGCGTTCAGCCTCCAATTCACTCACCCGGCGATCGGGAATCAGACTCAAAGAAATACGACAAACCCATCCGACCCTTCCATGGATGTTTTTGGGGAAGAACGCGTGCTGATACAGTTCAAGCTGGACAAGATGACGGTAAATGGAAAGGCAAGTTTTTGATCGAGTGGCGATAGAGCAGTTCCAGGGGACGCGCCGTAAGTCATGACAAGTGTTCGTCTCGGAGGTCGTTCACCGAGAGAAACGGTAGGTGGCCAGTGAAGATTCATCCATCAGCAATCCGTGGACCCATCGTCCGAAAGATTTTCACCCACTGGAAAAAGTCTTTGGAGATTCTCGCCTGTGCCGCCGCGTTCGTTCTGATTTCCTTGACGCCGGTACTGCGCGCCGGCCCCCAATCTCAGGCGCCACCGCCGCCTCCCGCGAAAACGCAAACTCCTGCCGATAATAATTCCGCGCCCCAATCATCGCAGCCTGCCATTCGCGTGATGCGGCAGATGGTGCAGGTGGACATTATCGCAAAGGATCGTAACGGGAAGCCTGTTCAAGATTTGAAGCAGAGCGATTTTTCGCTTTACGATAACGGAAGGCGGCAGGAAATTTCATTCTTTTCGCTGGAAACGGACAAGACGAGAAACTTGCCGCGTCCTGCTTTGGCTCCGGGCACATATTCCAATTTAATTGAACAGAAGCAGGGCGTACCGGGGAACCTGACGATTCTGTTGCTGGATTATCTGAACACCAAGCATTCGGATATCGCCTTTGCGCGGGACAGAGTGATGAAACTCCTTCGAGACATGAAACCGGACGACCGGGTTGCTGTCTATGTGTTGAGCGGGCGGCTTTATGTGCTGCACGATTTTACCAGTGACATGAATGCGCTGACGCAATCCGTAAAGAAGTACGACACGGTTGATTCCGCGGACGTCGCGAATTCAACATTTACTCCCGTCTGGACGGGTTCTAGCCAGATTGCTGCTGATGCGTTTCTGAATCAGGCGTCCCAAGATATGTCGGACTACGCGAATATTGACCGAGCGTTTACGACGACCAACGTATTCGAGATTATTGCTCAACATATGGTCCGGTTGCCGGGTCGAAAGAATCTTATTTGGGTGTCCGGTTCGTTTCCTATCAACATCAACTTGGACAAGATGGAAAATTCTACGAACGATGCCTACTCGACTCCGTCAACTCCGGTCGAGAGTCCAAACGCTTATAAAATGTTTGACGGAGGTTCGCCCTCTGGTGCTGTCGAGAAATTCACAGGTTTGTACATGTACGATCGGCGTTCGTTTGAGGAGCTTCTCACCCGGGCCATACGTGCGCTTGCGAACGCCAACATCGCGCTTTATCCAGTGGACCCGCGCGGACTGATTGGCAATCTCGGTGCGGACCCCACTTACAGCGCGGGTGCGTTGGTCGGGCCCCAGATGTATCAACAGCCGGGCGCGCTTTACGATGTGGCTCCGAACATTGACACCATGAATCAATTGGCGAATCAGACCGGTGGGCTTGCTTTCTACAACAACAACGACATCGGCGGCGAGGTTCGCAAAGCGATTGAAGATTCTCGCGTGAGCTACATGCTTGCATTCTATCCTTCGGTTGATGATGGCAAAGGAAAATTCCACAATATTAAAGTGAAGGTGAATCGCCCGGGATTGGAATTGCGTTACCGCACCGGATATTCGCCTCAGCCTTTGAATTTTACGGGCGTGGTGGATAACAGCGCGATTCTGAGGGAAGCCATTGCAAGTCCGCTGGATGCGACGGGGCTGGGGATGACGGTGCACGCCGCGGCAGTAAGAGGCGCGGCAACTCCGACGGTAGCTTTGAAAATTGATCTTGAAGAAAATGACGTCAGTTTTAAATTTGACGATGAGCGCAACGTTGGAACGATTCAAGTGATGCTGGTGCAGTTCGATACCGAAGGCAATCAGATCTGGGGCGAAACCAGCAAAGTGAAAATGCGCCTGGTGAAGGATACCTACGCGCGAGTCCGGAAAGAAGGTCTTCAGTTCGGACGGAACTTGCCGCTGAAGCCCGGCGCCGTTGAATTGAAGGTTATCGCGTGCGACGACAAGAGCAGCGCGATTGGATCGGTTTCGATTCCGTTGGCGTCATATTTTCCATCCGCGGGACATTAGGCCGGTAAACGGGTTTTGAAGTTTCGCAACTACGTGCGCACGCTGTTGAGCGCAGCTTAGTGTGTGCGATTCGTATTTTTCCTTCCTGCAAATTTCCAAGCTAGAAGAATGTGCGCTGGTAGATAGAACAGCAGCGCCGCGCCCGCAAAAATAATTGCCACATGGAGTGGCGCTGGTCCGAGCGCGCGATGAAATATAGGATCGAGAAAAGCGTAGTTCAGATTTAATGCTGTCCCCATCAAGCGAGAAACTGCCATGAAGGCCACTGTGATTGTTGACTGAAGCGCGAGTGCGCGCCGGTCGTATCCGATCCGCGCACACAGAGCGACCAGCAGGATTGGCAATCCGATGTGGAATAGCGACAGCAATCTGACCCACAATGGATGCGAAGCGTCCCAAAGATATTCCGTGCCACCAATTAAATTATGGTCGAAGAATAGGCGCCAGCCCGCATCGAGACTCCAGACAATGGCAGGCACCAGCGTTGCAAGCGCCTGTGACGAAATAAGCAAGCGGCTTCCGAAGACAATTCCCAGGCACGAAAGGATCACGGCGATGTCGCACAGGTGAAGAAAATTCTGCCAGCCCCAGGCGCGCCAGTAAGCGGGAATCCAGACTGCGAGCCACGCGAGCGCGAGCCATCGCAAACGGGGAAAGTTGATGCGAGGGAATCCGGGGGCGCGCGAAGAATCAGGAGAAGAAGTGAACGCCTTTTGTGGATCTGTCACGAGCCGGACTTTATATCCTATTCACGATTTCGGGTAGAGAAGCTTCAGTTATGCGGCTGCGCAGTCGGGCGATCCGTGCTTGCACTGGCATTCAGAATACTGCTCGTATGACGGCCGGAAGGCTGGACCGGCGGTTCCTTCGCTACGGAAGGCACCGTAGCGCGCCTGTGGCAGGAAACGGCCCACCAGCGATTTTCATATTTGGGCAGCTCGCACATTTTCTTCGGACAGGACGTCATTCCATCCTGGCCTTCGCACTGGCAGTAGCATTTGAATTGCTTCGCGGCCGTTGGTTGCGTAGTGCGGCCGTCAGCGAGCGTCACCACGCAGGAGCAGGCGAAAACTGTGAGAAGTACAGCGGCTTGCCACCGCGCGCGTCGTGAAGTTGTCATGCGTTATGTTGGGCCGTTGAAGTGTTTACCTCGTATGGGGCTGGAGGATGGTTCGCAGCGTACCGGGGTTCTATAACCACGTTTTGGAGGTCATACATAATAAAAGACTTAGGGCCGTAGTACAGGGTGGTACTCCGAGATTGTGTTGCATTCTGCCTCTTGCGGAGCAGGCAGGACATTAAGGCTGTGCCTCGCCACCGATTTTCTCGCGGCCAGTCAAGTGGACGCAACGGTTGAAGCTCAGTACCGAATCAGGAACGCCGCACCGAAATGGGAAGGTGCGCTTGGGTATCGAGGCGTATCAGGCGGCGAATTGCGCCCGCAAGTGAAAGAGAAGATTGAGAATTCTACTTAGACGAACAACCGCGAAGGATGGCCCACTTCTTGCTTTCTGAGGCGTGGGTGCATTTCGAAAGCGTTCCAAGCCGGACGACGAGCGAGGCGGAAGGGGCTTGCTCGTTGAAAGGAACGGATCGTTCCTACCTGCCTCTGAGAGGGAAGCTGGATGGATGACCCCACGCCCCGGCCTTGCGCCGGGACACGAAATGCACTTACGAGGCTCCTGTCCCAAGCTGGGGCCTCGTTCTATTTATAATTGTTTCAACCGCGAAAACTGCTTCAGAATTTTCGAGCAGGCGCTTCTAGACCAATCCCTCAGCGACAGGAATATTTGCGGCGCGAAGAACATGCGCTACTTGAGTTGCGCGCAGACGTGACGCGTCGTACTCAAACCGCACGACCTGGCCTGCATCGTCAATGTGGAAACGCCGCAGACCGTAGGTGTTTGAAAACTCCGCGAGAGCTCGCAGTTGCTCGGAGGTGATGGGCGATTGCAGGCGAAACTTCACTTCGACCAGTGTCATAAGCAGCGATTATATCAGGAGTGTGCGTTGGGATGCAGGCTTTGGAAGAGAAGCTTCCTCGGAGTCAGCCAGATTGACAAGTAGACGTGCGATCGTTAATATACCCCATGGGGGTATATTACATTCGTGGTTCACGGAGCGGAACTGTGAAGAGCGTGAAAGGAAAGCAGCACGCCAGGAGGACAGCGGCGACCTGTGGCTGTGAATCGAAACAGGGCGCGCGGCGCGCGGTAGCTGTAGATCCCGAAATCAAGTCATCCAATCAAAAGCGATTGCGCCGCATTGAAGGGCAGGTTCGCGGATTACAGCGCATGGTGGGGGATGATCGCTATTGTGCGGATATTTTGACGCAAATCGCGTCGGTGCAAGAAGCACTTGGAGCGGTGAGCCGCGAGTTGCTGCGTAATCATTTGCGGCATTGCGCGACGCATGCAATTCGCGCGGGAACTTCGCGGCAAGCGGAGGCAATGTATGAGGAATTGTTGTCGTTGCTGAGCCGAAGGATTGGCTGAAGATTTAAGGATTTGAGCGGAGAGGAAGGGCAAATGCCATTGGAAAGAGATCCGGTCTGCGGAATGCAGGTTGATCCGCTGCGCGCTGCTGCAAAGGTCGAGCACGACGGGCGAACTTTTTTCTTTTGCTCCGGAGGATGCGCGAAGAAATTTGGTGACGCTCCGGGAAAGTATCTTTCCGCGAAGCCAGTCGATTCAAGTGAGATGTCGCGTTCTGCACTCAATGCAAGTTCCGCTTCTAGCGGACTCGTGACGATCGGCGGCGTCGGCGTTTCTGCATCAAATCCTATTCACCCGATGAATCCGAGCTCGCGGAAGCACGTTCACGCTTCACATGAAGTAAAGAGCGCGCCCGATGCTGCGGTGGAATACACGTGTCCGATGCATCCCGAAGTTCGCGAGAGCGTCAGCGCTGGTGCAAACCCGCCTCCGTGTCCGGATTGCGGAATGGCACTGGAGCCGGTTGCCGTCGAGGCAACTCAGCCGGCGTCGAAGACGCAATACGTATGCCCGATGCATCCGGAAATTGTGCGCGATGCGCCGGGAGCTTGTCCCATTTGCGGAATGGCGCTGGAACCGCGCACTGTGACGCTGGTGGAGCCGCCGAACGCCGAGCTTGTTTCGATGACGCGGAGATTCTGGGTGAGCGTCGCCCTTACGACTCCGATTTTTCTAATGGCGATGTCGGATTTAATTCCCGGCCGACCTCTGCAGCGATTTCTTTCGATGCGCGGAATCGTTTGGATCGAGTTTCTCCTTTCCACTCCCGTCGTGCTGTGGGGCGGCTGGCCGTTCTTTGAACGCGGAGTTGCCTCGATTGTTCGGCGAAAACTGAACATGTTCACGCTGATCGCGATTGGATCCAGCGCCGCGTATGGATTCAGCGTTGTTGCAGCATTAGCGCCCGGAATATTCCCCGCGTCGTTTCGAGAAGCCGACGGGAGCGTGGCGTCTTACTTCGAGGCCGCCGCGGTAATTACAACTCTGGTGTTGCTGGGGCAGGTTCTGGAACTTCGCGCGCGCAGTCTTACGAGTGGAGCGATTCGCGCGCTGCTTGGTTTGCGACCATCGACGGCGCGACGCGTGTCGGCGGATGGCCGGGATGAGGATGTCGCGCTGGACGCGGTGCATCCGAGCGATAAACTTCGCGTGCGACCCGGAGAGAAAATTCCGGTGGACGGAATTGTGTTGGAAGGGCGCAGCACAGTGGACGAATCCATGATTACCGGCGAAGCGATTCCCGTGGAAAAAATGGAAGGCAGCCGCGTAACGGGAGGAACGATCAATTCCACCGGCAGTTTTGTTATGCGCGCGGAAAAAGTAGGGCGCGACACCGTGCTGGCGCAGATCGTGAAAATGGTCAGCGAGGCGCAACGAAGCCGGGCGCCGATTCAACGCTTAGCGGATGTCGTCGCGTCGTACTTTGTTCCGGCGGTTCTGGTGTCAGCGGCAATTACTTTCACCGTTTGGGCGATTGCCGGTCCGCAGCCGCGGTTGGCGCACGCAATCGTGAACGCCGTCGCTGTACTGATTATTGCGTGTCCGTGCGCGCTGGGGTTGGCGACGCCGATGTCAATTATGGTTGGCACCGGCCGCGGCGCGAGGGCCGGAGTGCTCATCAGGAATGCGGAAACGCTGGAAATTCTCGAAAAAGTTGACACGCTGGTTGTGGACAAGACGGGCACACTGACCGAGGGCAAGCCGCGAGTGACATCGATTATTCCGGCGGCCTCGCACAGCGAAGCGGAGTTGTTGAGTTTCGCAGCGAGCGTGGAGCGCGCAAGCGAACATCCGTTGGCTGCGGCGATACTGGCTGCGGCCAAAGAAAAAGCCGTCGAAGTTTCCGCCGTTTCTAATTTCAGCGCGATCGCAGGCGGTGGAGTTACTGCTGATATTGCTGGAGCAGGAAAAGCGCCACCAGTGCGCATCGCGCTCGGAAGCACGAAGTTTTTAGTTGAACAGGGAATCGGAGCGGAGTCGCTGGCAGCGCAAGCGGAAAAGCTCCGACTGAACGGAGACATCGTTGTGTTTGTGGCGGCGGGTGGGGATTTAGTCGGAATGATCGGCGTAGCGGATCCGGTGAAGAATACCGCAGCAGAAGCTCTGCGTGATCTGCGCGCCGAAGGATTAAAGATTGTGATGCTCACAGGTGATAACAAAACGACCGCCGAGTCGGTTGCAAAAAACCTGAACATCGATGAGGTATATGCCGAAGTTCGTCCCGAGGGCAAAAGTGAAGTCATTCGCCATCTGATAGCGCAGGGACGCAATGTGGCGATGGCCGGTGATGGAATCAACGACGCGCCCGCGCTGGCAGCCGCGCAGGTCGGCATCGCGATGGGCAGCGGCACAGATGTGGCGATGGAAAGCGCCGGGATTACGCTGGTCGGGGGAGATCTGCGCGGCATCGTTCGAGCACGCCGGTTGAGCCGCGCGACGATGCGGAATATTCGTCAGAATTTGTTTTTCGCGTTCATCTATAACGTGCTGGGAGTTCCGCTGGCCGCGGGAGTTCTGTTTCCCGTTTTCGGGCTGCTGCTGAACCCGATGATTGCCAGCGCCGCGATGAGTTTCAGTTCAGTCTCGGTAATCACGAACGCCCTGCGTCTGCGGAAAGCTACGCTGTAGCGCAACCCGTACTCAACCGAAAAGTTTCGCGCCCGCCACTGAATAAATCCCAATAAAAACCACCGCATCCGAAGACTTTCGACGTGAGATCGTGTTTGAGAAAGTGGGCAGAGAGAAGTAAGTAGTCAAATTCAATGCGAACGAGGTGGATTTATGAAACGCGAGTGGCTGAATTGGAAATCAGTATTTGTTGCAGTTATTCTGGTTGGAGCGTTTACGGCATCGCAGGTGTCCGCCCAGCAAACTCAATCAACCGGCCAAACATCTTCAACCGCGGCGCAACCTGCCGACAAAGACAGGATTGCTGACCGCAAAGAAAATCAGCAGGATCGAATTGCCCAGGGCGTGAAGAGCGGGCAATTGACCGCGGAAGAAACCGCGCATCTCGAAAATAAAGAAGCGAAAATCAACAAGGAGACCCGCGCGGATCGGGCGGCGAACGGCGGAAAACTAACCAGTGCCGAAAAGGCGCAGGTGAATCGCCAGCAGAATCGGCTTTCTAATAAGATTTACAAGGACAAGCACAACAACCGCACGCAGCACCCTAAGTAACAGTTCCTTCGCAACTTTCCCGGTGAAGTGTGCAGATGCTCCTCTGTGCGGGGAGCATCTGCATTTGTAATCAACAAATTTGTCGCGCGCGATTGTGCGCTCAGTGTGCGTGTGCGAGAATAGAGACTGAGAATAGTGCGTGAAGGTGGCGCGCCGAATCAAAAATGGGAACAACACTCGGACATAACGTGACGCTGGAGACTCCGGAAGATGTCGGCAAATTTCTTTCGGACGAAGGCGTAATTTTCACGCAGCTCGATAAAGCCATTAACTGGGCGCGCAAGAGTTCCATCTGGCCGCTGGGATTTGGTCTGGCGTGCTGCGCGATTGAAATGATGTCCATGGCCGCCGCGCGGTTTGACGTCGCGCGCTTCGGCTCCGAAGTATTTCGTCCGTCTCCCCGCCAAGCCGATCTGATGATTATTGCCGGGCGCGTATCCGTGAAAATGGCGCCGGTGATCAAGCAGCTCTACGAACAAATGCCGGAGCCGAAGTGGGTAATTTCCATGGGAGCGTGCGCCACGTCGGGCGGCGTCTTCAATAATTACGCGATTGTACAGGGCGTGAACCAGGTGATACCCGTGGACGTTTATGTTCCGGGCTGCCCGCCGCGGCCGGAAGCGTTGCTGTACTCCATTTTGCAATTGCAAAAAAAGATTCAGGGCGAGCGCGGAAGTTTCAAGCGCGCGCTAAATATTGCTTAGCCCGCATTAGCTTTCTTCCAAAACATTTCTTGGGATTACAAATGCTCGGCGAAATTCGTTGCGCGAATCGCGGAGCGTTATCGTGGAGAAAGCAGCCGCAGGCCGGCGATTCCAGCGACGATGAGCGTCATGCAGCCTAGGCGCAGGGCCGTGCGCGGCTCGTCGAATAATGCGATTCCGAGAAGCGCGGTGCCGATTGCGCCGACGCCCGTCCATACCGCGTACGCCGTGCCAATCGGAATTTGTTTTGCCGCGAGCCCGAGCAAATACACGCTGACGATTCCGCCCGCGAATACGCCGACGGTCGGCCATAGGCGCGTGAATCCATCGGAATATTTCAGCGTTATCGCCCAGCCAACTTCGCACAGCCCTGCGACCAAAAGTAAAAGCCAGGCCATCGTTCCTCCTAAACTGTGAGCGTCAGAAAACGAATCAGGCGCGTCCGCGCGATCCAATCGGCAAAGCGATTACTTCGGCGTCGCTGGCTGCACAGGTAAGTCTGCTGCCAACGGCATTGTGCTCTCGCCGGAGGTACGCCATTCCGATTGGGCGCTCAAGAGCATACGAAAATGCCGCGCGCGTGACGTAGCCCACCTCAGCGGCGCCGGATGAGAGCGGAGTCTTAGCCGCGGGAACTGTGTTGCCGGCAAAGGCTACTCCCACGCGGCGGCGATTCACGTGGCCGCGTGAGCGCACGCGCTCGACAATCTCTTGGCCCGTGTAACAACCTTTTGTATAGCTGATGTGCGAATCTTCGAGCCCGGCTTCATGCGGAATTGTCGTCTCGTCGAAATCGTATCCGAACCACGGAATTCCAGCTTCGAGACGCAGCGTACTAAGCGCGTCATATCCGATCGGGCCGCCACCGTTTGCGCGCGCAGCACCAACAAGCGCTTCCCAGAGTTTCGGCAACGATTCGCGCAAAGCGATGAACTCCGCCCCGGCCACGCCGCCCGGCGATCTGCGAACCATTCGGCAGGAGATGCCCGCAACTTCCGTCTCGGTGTGACCAAGTTCCGGAATTAGATCGAGGGCAGGCGCCCCGAGCGCCGAAATGACCTTCGACGTTTCGGGTCCTTCCACCGAAACAACGCCAAACTGTTCCGTCACGTCTTCCATCACCACATCGTCCATGATGATGAACTTATCGAGCGTGGCGGCCGTGCGCTCGCGAATCATCGCGTCAGTAACGACCAGGAGCCGGTCGGCCATGGCATACGTGTCCAGCACGGCAAGTATATGACCCTGCGGGTTCAACAGCAGGGAAGGAATGCCCTGGCCGCACTGCAAATCGCGAATATTATTTGTGAGGATTGCGTTCAGATAGCGAACGCGATCCGGTCCGGTAAAATTAAAAAACGCACGGTGGTTCTTGTCGGCCACTGCGGCAGTTTGTCGCGCGTAAGAATATTCCTCGCGCGAATCCTTGAAGCGAGAGGGCAGCGCGCACCCAAAATATTCAGCGAATGTAGCGCCAGCTGATTCGTGCAGCTCGCGCAATGGAGTTTGAATTGGCATGAGCGAACTTTCTATCCGTAACTATCTTATACTGCGTTGTGAGGACGAAGCGAGTGTCAGAAAATAATTCGGGATCGCAAATGAAGGATAATTTCAGGAAAGACGCGCCCGCGAAACTGATTCACGAGATTCTTCCGGTCGGACTACTACAATGCAATTGCCACGTCGTCGGCGATCCCGTGACGCACGATGCAGTTGTGATTGATCCGGGCGACGAGGCGGCGCGCATTCTGGAAGTGATTGCGCGCCACGATTTGAAAGTCCGCGCAATTCTGAATACCCACGCGCACATCGATCACGTCGGCGGATTGAAAAAGATGCGCGAGGCAACGGGTGCGCCGATCCTAATGCATAAAGCTGATCTGGCGCTATATCAAGCGCTGGAAATGCAGGCGCAGTGGATTGGCTGGGCCACACCGGAACTCACGGAGGTAGACGAATTTCTGACTGAAGGTAAGTCCATCAACTGGGGCAAGTACGAACTTCGCGTAATCCACACGCCCGGGCACACGGAGGGAAGCGTCTGTCTGTACCTTCCTCGCGATCGGGCTGGACTTGTCGGTGCGGATGAATCAAACAAGCCAGTCACAGCGGATCAAGCCGGCCTGCTCTTTGCAGGCGACACTCTTTTTGAGGGAAGCATTGGTAGAACCGACCTATGGGGTGGATCGCTGAAAGAAATTATGCGCTCACTGAAGACGAAAGTGTTGGCGCTGCCCGACGAGACCGTTGTTTTTCCCGGCCACGGCCCCGTAACGACAATCGGCATTGAGCGCGAGACAAATCAATTCCTACAAGGATTATGAGCTCCGGGTCTTGCGTCACGCAAAGCGTCATTGCTCGCGCAAACGCTGTTCACGCTCCACGCGTAATTCTTCCATCACGCTTTGGACCAATTCCTTAGCCTTTTGTAATTCATCCTGAATGATTTGAATGTCCATGGTCGGCTTTTCGGGATCTCGATTACTGTGGCAATACACGCCGTGCTGCCCGACAAAAACCATCGCGTTGGTGACTCGGTCGAGCGAAACGGCTAAGCGCCCGCGATGCCGCCCCAACATTTGCTCGTAGCGCTCCAACTCGTCTTTGTGCTGATCGAATGCGGACATTCAGACTCTCCTCAATCGCGCTGCATGCGTCCAAATCCAAACTACCGCTTTCGCAGGAGCACCGCAACTAGTGTTGGAAGTGGCGCGCCTCCGTAATCGACAGCGCGTCCCACACGTGTCGTAAGCCGTATTGCAGCGGAGGAACGCCTTCCGGCCCTCCTTATGGACGTTCGCCGCGTACACGCTGGATAATGGGCGCGTCGCATTCGGAGTCGTGTTCGGATGCTACCGGTTTCAGTGAGGGGTCAATGAGACGTTCCGATCTATTGCAGCACTCTGAGAAACATCATACCGGCCGAACCACCCAAATTGTATTTGGTGAGCGGCAGCATCTGCTCCGTGTGCTCGATTCCATCGAAAACACGAATGTGTCCCGCCCGCGTTTCGAGCAGGAGCGGCGCACGCTCGAGCAACTGATTCACGGGCGCACGCAGGAGTTGAACTCCGTCAACGACGATTGGGATTTGAAGGTTGGCATGTTACTGAGCGCCGACGCCAAGCCCGAGCTGCTTGAAAGACTCGCCCGCGAAGCTCCCGAGCACGATTATTATCTGCTGCGCCTGATTAGCGAACACCCGCGCGTAACTGCGAAGACGCTGAGCAAGCTCGCGAAGCACCCGTACGCCGCGATTCGAGAAAATGTGGCTCGTCATCCCAACGCCGATTCGGCCACGCTGACAGCACTCGCGAAGGATCGCAGCCAGCCATTGTGGTATTTGGTGGCATTCAACCCGAATACGCCCGCAGCGCTGCGCGGTAAACTGCAGGAGCGGTTGCGCAAGCTTGGGCAAACAAACTCATCCGCAAAATAGAATTGTTTTTCACCCGCAAAGGTGATTTCTACTCCGAACTCGCGTCCTGAAAGCGTAGAATGTCGGCATGCTCGACGAAATGCGGCCGGCGCATGTTGCACAGCAGGAAGGCAACGCACCCCTCAAGATTCCCGCGTCATTCAATATTACTGACCATTTTCTTTACGTTCCCGCCCTCGCACATCCCGGCTGTCCAGCAATTCTCGGAGAACCCGCGCCAGTAAGTTATGGTGAACTCGCGAGCCTGACCAAGCGCGTGTCTCTGGCGTTGTCGCGAGAGGGAATTGCTCCCGGCGAGCGCGTCCTGATTGTTCTACCGGATTCTGCGGAGTTCATTGCTGCATTTCTAGGAGCTGTGGCGATAGGCGCAGTGGCCGTTCCTGTGAATTCGATGGCGCGCGAAACCGACTACGCTCACTACCTTCGTGACTCAGGCGCGCGTCTCGCCATCGTACATGAATTTGCGCTTACGGAATTCATACCGGCCGCGCGTGGATTTCGAGCGGGCTCGATTGTCGTCGTAGGAGAAAGCGTTGTCGTGGGAGCGAAGAGCGTCGCGCCTGCAGGCTGCTTGCGCTGGCAAAAGTGGTTGCCTGCAAGCGCCGAGCATAAGGCTACGCGCAACACTCTTGCGACGGACACCGCGTTTTTTCTCTACACGTCCGGCAGTGGAGGCACGCCCAAGGCCGCCGTGCATCAACACAAGGACATGCTCGCAACTTCCCATTCCTTCGCTCACGGAATTCTGGGCATCACCGCCGAAGACCGCACCTATTCCGTCTCGAAATTGTTTTTCGCGTACGGACTCGGAAATGGAATGTATTTTCCATTCTCGGCGGGGGCAGCCACGGTGCTTGATCCCGAGCGTCCCAAGCCCGAGCGGACCGCCGCGCTTTTAGCGACGTACCGCCCGACAATTTTCTTTGCCGTGCCGACATTTTATTCCGTGCTGTTGCGCGAGGCCGAGCACGGGCTTTCCATGGATTTTTCTTCCGTGCGCCTGGCGGTCTCAGCGGGCGAACGTCTGCCGCCGGAAATCCTGGAAAAATTCAAAGCACGATTCGGTCTGGAAATATTGGACGCCATTGGATCCACGGAGATGCTTCACATGTTTCTTTCTCCTCAGCCGGGCCGCGGGCGACCCGGAAGCTGCGGATTTCCGGTGCCCGGTTATGATGCAAAAATTGTGGACGACGAAGGCGCGCCAGTGATGCAAGGCGAAATTGGAAATTTGTGGGTGAAGGGCCCCAGCGCGTTTTCGGAATATTGGAATATCCCAGAGCTAACTGCGCGCACCAAAATCGGCGATTGGGTTGCGACGGGTGACAAGTTCTTCGCCGATGCCGACGGCTACTATCACTACTGCGGACGCGCTGATGACATGATGAAAGTATCGGGCATGTGGGTGGCGCCGACGGAAGTGGAAAACGCGCTGCTCGGTCATCCCAGCGTCGCCGAAGCGGCAGTCGTTGCGGTAATCGAACCAAGCGGACTCACGCGCCCGCTTGCATTTGTGGTGATCCCGCCCGACGTTGCGCCGACACCCGAGCTGGCCGAAGACGTCCGTCAATTCGTGCACAGCAAGCTGGCAGGATACAAGTGTCCCGCGGAGATAAAATTCCTGGACGCGCTTCCGAAGACCGTCACTGGCAAGATTCAGCGATTCCGGCTCCGAAGCGCCTCATCCGACCCGGCCAATGCGCCATAGACAAATTGGCTCTTTACAGCCCATAATAGTGGTGTAAATTGGCCCAGTCGAAAGAGCCAATGCTGCCACTACAACTCCAGCTCGAAAGCCACATTCCGCTGTACGTACAACTGCGCGATCAGGTGCGCGCGCTTGTGCATGGTGGAAATCTGCGCGTGGGCGACCGCATTCCGGCCACGCGCGAACTAGCCGTCCAGTTGGGAGTGCACCGCACCACCGTCGCTAACGCATACGCCGAATTGGAATCAGAGGGACTCATCCGCGGCCACGTTGGGCGCGGAACATTCATTTGCGGTGAATCGAACATCACGAAAATTACCCCTGCGCCTCCCTCGCTGAACGGCGGCGGCGGAGTCCGCTGGGAATCGCTTTTCGCGGACGAACGCGGAGAAGAATTACTCAGCCGTCTGACGCAGCCTGCAACCGCGGACAGCATTTCGTTTGTAGCGGCGCGGCCTGATAGTCGGCTTTTTCCCGTCTCCGAGCTTGCTCAGTGCTGCCAGACGGTGATGAAGCGCGAAGGCGCCGAAATTCTGCAGCTCGGGCCGTCGGATGGTTATCCGCCTTTAAAAAGCGCGCTCGTCGAACTGTTACGAGGCGAGGGCCTCGTCATCAAAGACGAGAATCTGTTGATTACCGGCGGCTGTCAGCAAGCGCTGGATTTGCTTTGCAAGGCGTTTCTGCGCCCCGGCGATTCCGTCCTTCTGGAAAATCCAACCTATCCCGGCGCGATCGCAATTTTCGCCGCCGCGCGTGTCCGCTGCCTCGGCGTGCCGGTGCACACGGATGTTCAACCGGGGTCAACTCCGGGCGTGGATCTCGCAGCACTGGAAGCGACGCTTCTCTCGAATCGCATTAAGCTGATGGTGCTCACGCCGGATTTTCACAATCCGACCGGCACAACTTTGCCGATTGCCGCGCGCAGACGTTTGCTGGAAATTGCGGCGCGCTACCAGGTACCGATTGTTGAGGATCATATCTACGCGCGCCTCCACGCAGAAGGCGAGCGCATGCCTCCGCTGAAACAATTGGATCGCGCGAACCTGGTCATTCAAGTTGATAGTTTTTCAAAATTGGGATTTCCCGGCCTGCGCGTCGGCTGGTGCGTCGCGCCTCCGAGCGTGATCGAGCGCCTGCGCCTGGTGAAGCAAACAACGGACTTGCACACCGATCAACTCGCGCAAGCAATTCTTGCGGAATTTATGCGCCGGGGATTGCTCGCGAAGCACATCACGAAGGTGCGCAAGGCTTATGCCAAGCGTCTCAATGCGATGCAGTCCGCACTCACGCGCCACATGCCCGAAGAAACGCGCTGGACTCGTCCGTCCGGCGGCATGTGCATGTGGGTCGAGTTACCGCCCGGATTCGATTCCAGCGAATTGCTGATTCACATCCGCGAGCGCGGCGTCCTGTTCGCGCCGGGACGTTATTTCTACTTACAGAATCCGCAGCCAAACACGCTGCGCCTCAGTTTCAGCAATGTGGACGAAAAAGAAATCGCCCGCGGCGTTGCAACTCTCGCCGATGTCCTGAAGCAAGAAATGCGCAAGCGTCAGCGCGGGTCCCGCAGAATAGAAGGCGCGCGGGTGGCGCTGGTATGAGCGCGACTGTAAAGAAATTTCCCGCAAAAGCCGACAACGTCTGCTTCGGCTGCGGCGGCGCTAATACTGCCGGAATGAAATTGGAATTTGAAGCGGATACCGAGACAGGTCATGTCATCGGGCGCTTCAAAATAGGAGAAGATTTTCAAGGCAGCATGGGAATGCTGCACGGCGGCATCATCGCGGTCCTGATGGACGAAGCGATGGGAAAAGTTTGCAGGTTAAGCGAGGTGCGCGCCGTCACCGCGGAACTTTCCGTCAAGTATCTCAGGCCGATTCAAGTGGATCAAGAAATTGTCGTTGACGCATTTCAAGTCAGGCGCGACGGTCGGGAGATGTATCATGAAGGTACGATTTCAGACGCACGGGGCAAGGTGCTCGCGCGGGGCACGGGCCGATTCGTAGTAATTAACCCAGCCGATTTTGCGAAGCGAGATTCGTAACCAGGACATCAAACTGCTAAAGATTTGGCATCACACTCATCACTAAAATGTGAAGGAGAATGAAATGGCGAAGGTCAATGGACGCAGCAATGGAAAAAACAATGGCAAGCCGAACGGCAAGTCGGCAGTGAAATCCGATTCGCGTGGCCTGGGTCAGGTCGTCGAAGTTTCGCGTATTCCGCGGAATGACGCCAACCTCTGGCGCGTGAAAGTTGGCCTCGCCGAAATGTTGAAGGGCGGCGTCATCATGGACGTCACCAACGTCGAGCAAGCGAAGATCGCCGAAAAGGCCGGGGCCTGCGCGGTGATGGCGCTCGAGCGCGTCCCTTCCGACATTCGCAAAGAAGGCGGCGTTGCGCGTATGGCGTCCACCAAAATCATTCGCGAAATTATGGATACGGTCAGCATTCCCGTGATGGCCAAAGTCCGCATCGGACATTTCGCCGAAGCGCAGGTTCTGGAAGCGCTCGAGGTGGACTTCATTGACGAGAGCGAAGTGCTCACACCCGCCGATGAAGAAAATCATGTGTGGAAACACGATTTCCGCGTGCCGTTCGTTTGCGGCGCGCGTAATCTGGGCGAAGCTCTGAGACGAATTGCCGAAGGTGCGGCGATGATCCGCACGAAAGGCGAAGCCGGCTCCGGAAATATTGTCGAGGCGGTACGCCACATTCGCGCGATTGTCAGTGAGATGCGCCGATTAACAACTCTGCGTGGCGATGAACTCGCGCGCGCGTCGAAGGACTTGGGCGCGCCACTCGAACTAGTTCGCCAAATCGCCGAGACAGGGAAGCTTCCAGTCCCGAATTTCTCGGCGGGTGGAATTGCAACTCCGGCGGATGCTGCGCTGGTGCGTCAACTCGGCGCAGAAGCAGTTTTCGTCGGCTCTGGAATTTTCAAGTCGGCCGATCCCGAAGTTCGCGCGAAGGCAATTGTGAAGGCGGCAACTCATTTCAATGATCCAAAGGCTGTGCTCGAAGCCAGCGAAGAACTCGGCGAAGCGATGAAGGGTCTCGACATCCGCCAGTTGGACGAGAAGGATTTGCTCCAAACGCGTGGTTGGTAATTCGCCGGTGGACGCAAAACATAGTTCAATAATAAGAATAATGGTGGCGAATGAAAGTCGGCGTGCTGGCAGTACAGGGGGATTACGAAGCGCACGCGGCGGCGCTCAAGCGCTCTGGCGCTGAAGCTGTTTTTATTCGCACCGTCGCCGACATGCAGGGAATTGACGCCCTAATTCTTCCCGGCGGCGAAAGCAGCACGCAGCTTCAGTTCCTGCAAGAAGAGAAGCTCGATGAAGCCATCAAAGATTTCGCGCACAAAGGCGGAGCCATCCTCGGAACCTGCGCTGGTGCAATTCTGCTGGCCCGCGAAGTTCACGGTCCGGATCAGAAATCCTTGGGCCTCGCCGATATCGTCATCGAACGCAACGCCTACGGGCGTCAGCTTGCCAGCCATGTCACCGAAGAGCCATCAAAGTTAAGCGATCGGCCGCTAGAAATGGTATTCATCCGCGCACCGATTATTGATAAGTTGGGCCGCAGAGTCGAAGTTCTCGCCAACTCCGAAGGCCACCCCGTGCTCGTTCAACAGGCAAGCATTCTGGCGGCAACATTTCATCCGGAGTTGACTTCCGACCCCACTGTCCACGAGTATCTTCTTCATCTGGCGCGCAACGGAAAATAAATTGAATCCAGCAAAACGCTATCGAGTGCTGTTCGTCTGCCTGGGAAATTCGTGCCGCAGCCCCATGGCCGAAGCGATCGCGCGCCGAACCGCGGCGGACGTAATCGTTGCGGCCAGCGCCGGCACGATGGCGCTGGGCTTCGTAGCCCCGCCGACTCTTCGCGTTCTCGAAGAACGCGGCGTCAACGTTGAGGGTCTCAGTTCCAAGCCCATCACTCGCGAAACCCGCAGCAACGCCGAGATCATCATTAATATGACGGGAAGTCCCGCAAAGCGCGTTCTTCCTGGCGAAGAATCAAAGACCGAGGACTGGATGGTCACCGACCCGTATGGCGAACGCGTCGAAGCGTATCGTGACACCTACGATGAAATCGAAGCGCGCATGACGGAATTTGCCGCGCGTCTTCGTGCTCGCCGAACGGCTGCGGCAGAATCGGCAGCGCGCGAAAAATAAAGGAGAAATTGTGCGGCGCGAAACCACCAGCGTTTCTCAGGAAGATTACCTGAAGGCAATCTGGGAAATGCTCGAGGAAGAAGAAATTCCCATCAGCGCCCGCGTGGCCGAGCAACTCGGCGTCACTCCACCCGCCGTGACTGCCGCGCTGAAGCGCATGACCCGCGACGATTATCTGCGCATCAATCGCAATGGACGCATCCGCCTCACCGCGAAGGGGCGGGGAATCGCGCAGCACCTCGCCCTGCGTCATCAGCTCGCTGAAAAACTTCTCACCGAAATTATTGGCCTCGATTGGGCCAAAGCGCATGACGAAGCCGAGCGCCTCGAGCACGCCATCTCTCCCGAAGTCGAAGCGCTTTTGCTTGCGCGTTTCGGCGCAGAAGGAACCTGCCCGCACGGGGTTCCGCTGTTTGGCGGACTCGCGAAGCTTCGTCGCCGTGATGGCGCTGTGCAGCTCAGCGAAATCAGCGCAGGCACGACGGTCGAAATTCTCTGCGTCTATGAGCGCGATCCAAAGTTTCTCCTGTTTCTCGCCGGACTGAAACTAAAGCCGGGTGTTCGCCTTCGCGTCACGCGCCGCGAATACGATCAGACAATGTTGCTCGCCGTAAACGGGAAAAAGATCCATCTCGGCGTGCCGGCAACCAGCCGCATCTGGGTTCGCCGTTTGACCGCTTAGCCAGTCAATCAGTTTGAGCTTCTCCGCATATCCTCCGTCTGCCTGCCGAAGCTTGAAATTGCATTCCGGCGGGTGTAACGTCCTCTTTCTCAGCACGAACTCATCGCACCGAATCGAAGGGAGCCCACGATGGCTACAGCAGTCACCGCACCATCCATGGATTCAGCAGTAGCAAGTTTTATTAACCGCAAACAAAAACTTCTGATTAACGGCAAATGGGTCGAAGCCGCATCCGGCAAGACTTTTGCCAGCTATAATCCCGCTACTGGCGAAGTGCTCGCCAATATTGCCAAAGGGGATCGTGAAGACATCAACCGCGCCGTCATCGCTGCGCGCGCCGCGTTTGAGACTGGCCCCTGGTCCACAATGCCGCCGGCCGGACGCGCAAAATTGATCTGGAAGCTGGCCGACCTTCTCGAAAAACATGCCGAAGAATTCGCGCAGCTCGAATCGCTCGATAATGGCAAACCGCTTACCATCGCCCGCGTCGCCGACCTTCCGCTCTCGATCGAGCACTTCCGCTACCACGCCGGCTGGGCGACGAAAATCGAAGGTAACTCGATTCCGCTGGCCTTGCAGGAGCGCTCGAAATTTCACGCGTACAGCGTGCGGGAACCCGTGGGCGTAGTCGGCCAGATTATCCCCTGGAATTTCCCTCTCCTGATGGCCGCATGGAAGCTCAGCCCCGCGCTCGCGGCCGGTTGCACCGTGATTCTGAAACCTGCGGAACAAACTCCGCTCACGGCGTTGCGTCTCGGCGAACTCGTGCAGGAAGCGGGATTCCCGGACGGCGTCGTCAATATCGTCACCGGCTTTGGCGAAGCCGGCGCCGCGCTCTCATCGCATCTCGGTGTGGACAAAGTTGCGTTCACGGGTTCGACTGAAGTCGGCAAACTGATCGTGAACGCGTCCACCGGCAACCTGAAGCGCGTGTCGCTCGAACTTGGCGGCAAATCGCCAAACATTGTTTTCGACGACGCCGATGTTGACGCCGCAATTCCCGGCGCCGCCAGCGCAATTTTCTTTAACCACGGTCAGTGCTGCTGCGCAGGCTCGCGCCTCTTTATCGAAAAGAAGAGCTTCGACAAAGTTGTGGACGGCATTTCGCAAATCGCGGAAAAAATCCAGGTTAAGCCGGGATTCGATCCGGAAAGCGAAATGGGTCCGCTGGTATCTGAGGAACAGCTGAATCGTGTCTGCGGCTATCTGGAATCCGGCCTCGAGCAGGGCGCGAAAGCAGTCACCGGCGGCAAGCGTCACGGAGACAAAGGTTATTTCGTGAAGCCCACTGTCCTCGTGAACACGAATGACAAGATGAAAGTCGTGCAGGAAGAAATTTTCGGGCCGGTCGTCGTAGCAACTCCTTTCAGCGACCTGAACGAAATAGCTGCGCGCGCCAACGATTCCATCTACGGCCTCGCCGCGGGAATTTGGACGCGTGACATCAAGAAAGCGCACGGGCTCGCAGCCAAGCTCCGCGCCGGCACCGTCTGGATCAATTGCTACAACGTATTTGATCCCGCGATGCCGTTCGGCGGATACAAACAATCCGGCTGGGGACGCGAAAGCGGCCACGGCGTAATCGAGCATTACACCGAAACAAAAGCGGTCTGCTCCGCGCTTTAGTTTCACCACACTAATATTCCAGCGCCGCGTGACACCGCATTTCTCTAGTCTCGCGGTGCTGGGTTTTATTTCCCACCTGCCGTATCATCATTCCCGAATCGTTTCCGAAAATTGTTCCTCCGAACCATGCTCAGCGCCCTACGATTTTATTGGACTTCATGCAAAGGCTACCGCCTGAGACCATGGCGAAGCCCCTACATCCGCTGGCGCATGGAAACGTTTTTCGGTGCCGAAGCCGCTCCTACCGACGCACGCACTTTTTTTCGCCTGACCTGGCGCGAACGCGCCCGCCTCCTAAAGTTCTTCCGCTGGGCCGAAACCCGCCGCCGCGAAATGCGCCGCAAGCGCGCCTTCTAGTAGCGGATCCGGCCCGATGAAAATCATTTCGCACGTTTGTCCGGATGCGGCGTAGGTGTAGTCTGTCGCCGTTTTAAAGCCACGAAGGAGATTCCCGTTGAAAACACTCTCGCGTCTTCTCATATGCCTCGCGATATTGATTTCAGCCCGGGTGTGCGCGGCGCAGGACCTAGGACGCCGAAGGCTGCAAGAACTCCAGAATCATTACCCGCTTTCCGGGCGGCGTACTCACGTCCTGCAAGGATTGAGCCGACGATAGTTTCACTTTCACCCTCGACAACTCCAAGACCAAGGCGTTCGAAGGCGAATTCTATGAGATCAATTATCAGTACCCAAAGACCGCGTCCAAGGCGCAGGTAGTTCGCAACCTGAATACCGCGCTCCGGACCGCCGGTTACACTATGGTGTATGACTCCGGAACCTACGGTGATTTCACGGGCCACATGGGCAAAACATGGATTCAAATCGAGATCGGTGGTAGCGGCAGTATCAAGGAAACGATTGTTATCGAGACGCAACTCACACAGGACGTCGTGGCCAACGCCGTCGCGCTCTCAGGCAGCCTTGCCAGCACCGGCCATACCGTCGTGAATGGAATCCTGTTCGATACCGGAAAGTCCGACGTGAAACCGGAATCCGCGCCCGCGCTCGACGAAGTTTCAAAATTATTGAAGCAGGACGCCAAGCTCAAGCTCTACGTCGTGGGCCACACCGATAATGTCGGCGCCCTGGCCTCCAACATGGATCTCTCGAAGCGTCGCGCCGCGGCAGTCCTGCAATTGCTCATCACGAAATACGGCGTAACCGCCGACAGGCTCCAACCCTACGGCAACGGACCATACGCGCCCCTCGCGTCGAACGACACCGAAGGCGAACGCACGCTGAATCGCCGCGTCGAATTGGTCAAGCAATAAACCATCCGACAAATCGTGTCTGCGGTTATCCAACGCAAAAATATGGCGCGGCCCGCAAAGGATGACGCCCAAATCCTAATTCGTTGGCCAACCGCGCCATCCTGCTCCGCGTTGCCGGGGCCGGCTCTTCTATAACTCGGGTCTTCAGACCCGGGGCTGTTCTGCGCTAGATGGCTAGAGCGGGACCGATTGGAAGACCGCGCTGGCTCCTTTTTCCTGAGCCTTGGCTCCCTAGATTACTCGGTCAAACGACCCCAGCCGTAGTCCTATCAGCCATAGGCAATTATCGAGTAACAGACTGCTACCGGTTGGCCGGGGATTTAAGACGGGAACCTCGGTTCGGTCGGAGATTCCGGGGTAGCTTTTGGGCACAGATAAACCAAAGTACTATGCGGCGCTCCTCAGAATTCCACCATAGTTAGGATGGTCTTTGCGCGTCCTATTAGTAGTTTCTCGTTTTTGAAGCATGGGTTCTTATTTGAACGAGAAGTTCCAAAGAATCGGCGGAAACGCAGTCCGAACGGAGAGATAGGCACCCGTGACAGTTTCGATATCCGACAGGAAATCCCGAATTGATGACGCGACGGCTGCTTCAGAAAACGCCGTGTGGGTGACCGTCACTGGTGTGGATGTGAAGGGCCAGATGTTTAGGCGCCCCGCTACGATCCTAATGTTGGATGGCCGCGAATGCATCTTCCGGTCCGACTGCCAGCCCGAATCGGATGGTTCCGTACTGCTTGAATTTGATTACCGGGACGCCGATCCCAAGCGCCACGTATTGCACGCAAATGTGAAATCAACCTCGGCCGACACGGACAGCGGTTTTTATACAGTCGTTATTGAGTTGGAAGTTGCCCAGCCCGGGAGAATTCTCCCTAAACCGGCCGAAGCTCAGGCAGTGACTATCAAATCGGCGCCGCCATCCGTCCCTGCTGGAACCGTACACTCAGCAGAGCGTAAAGGCGGTCCAGTCACGGCGCCTCGTGATCTTCCTTCACCCCCTCCATCGAACGGTACTCCTCAGCCGCCTCCTCGCCCGAACTACGAGGACAGTCCTAAAGTTAAGTCTGAGAGTGAGGAATTGCTCCCGAAGACTCAGGCCGAAAATCCGATCGCGGTACGCGAAGCGCTAAAATTGGCCGTCGCGTCAGAAATCAAACAAGAGCTAAACCTCCTTAAGATCTGGATTTCCAGCGAACTAGAAAAGACTCTGCCAGGGATCGTCTCCTCGAATATGGAGAAGATGATCCGCGAAGCCGTAGAGAAGCAGACCTCCGTCAATTATGAAATTTCCAATCAGGCGCTTAACGCCAATGTGGCGCGCCAAGTTGAAGATCGAATCGCCGAGCTTCGCCTCAAACTTGGAGGCACGACGAAAAAACCCGTTGACGAGCAGACAGAGCTTTCGCGAACTGCCGGGGACGGCGTCGAGCAGGAGCTGAGTTCACATGCGGCCGCGATCATGCGCTCATTCGAAGAATCGACAGCCGAAATCGCGAAAAAGCTCTTGGACGATCAAACAGAGCTTGCGCGAACTGCCGGGGACCACTTCGAGCTAGAGTTGAGTTCACGTGCCGCCACGATCATGCGGTCCTTCGAAGAATCGACAGCCGAAATCGCGAAACGGCTTTTGGACGATCAAGCAGAGCATTCGCGAACTGCCGAGGACCGCGTCGAGCTAGAACTGAGTTCACGTGCGGCCACGATCATGCGCTCCTTCGAGGAGTCGACGGCCGAAATGGCGAAAAAGCTCTTTGAGGTGCAATCAGAGCTTTCACGAACTGCTGGGGACAATGTCGAGCAGAATCTGAGTTCGCGTGCCGCCACGATCATGCGCTCCTTCGAAGAATCGACAGCCGAAATGGCGAAAAAGCTCTTTGAGGTGCAATCAGAGCTTTCACGAACCGCTGGGGACCACGTCGAGCTAGAGCTCAGTGCACGTGCGACGACGATCATGCGCTCTTTCGAGGAATCGACAACCGAAATCGCGAAAAAACTCTCTGAGGAGCAAGCAGAGCTTTCTCGAACTGCCGGTGACCGCGTCGAGCAGGAGCTGAGTTCACGTGCGGCCACGATCATGCGGTCCTTCGAGGAATCGACGGCCGAAATGGAAGCAAGGATCAATGCTTCGCGCGCCGCTACGGAAGTTGCGCTGACCAGGTCGCAAACCTTGCAGCAGGAAATCAACGACGGAATGCCTCCGCTTCAACACGCTTTGCAGCAATTGAACGATGCCAACAGAGCCGGAATAGAGAACCTCCAGAGTGAGGCAGTGTCCGAAATAAGCAGGTGTGCTGCACAATTCCAGAACCAACTCGACAAGGTTTCCAGGGAGAGAGCAGTCGAGTTTTTGATGGAAATCGAAAAGCGCCTGGCTCCCAATCAACAACAAGCCGACGAACTTCTTGAGAAGCTTGGGGCTGTGTTCCAACTATTGCAGAGTACGGCGCGGGTGCAACAGGAACGATTAACCGAGCATTCCAAAGCTACTGCCGCTAGCTTCGAAAAAGAGATTAGATCGCTCTTGCTTCGTCTTGCTGGCGGCGCTTAACACTTAACACTGAAGGGTTCTGAGGGGAATACTATGAGGGCACTTGATCACGTTAAAGAACCGGCGGTAAACAAAGTTAGCAACGGAGAAGCCGAGGCACGTCCCGCATCGAAGCGCCGCAGTTCGCGGGTAGTGATCGATATTCCTGTAACCCTGTTTGGCCAGAGTTCGGATCGTAAGATGTTTAAGGAGCAAGCCAAAACTCTAACCGTCAGCGCTCACGGAGCGCTCGTTTCCCTGAAGGCAGACGTTGATTCTCAAAGACCAGTCCTCCTGGCGAATCCGAAGACTGGAATGGAAGTTCAATGCCGTGTTGCTAATCGAAAGAGTACTAGGGACGGTTGGTCGGAAATTGGTCTTGAGTTTGCAAATCCACTTCCGAAGTTCTGGGGGATCCATTTTCCTCCTGAAGATTGGGACCCAGCGGAACGCAAGAAGGCTACTTCCCCTGAAAGACCTGTTGATACCTCAGCGAGAGGCTCGAAGCGATGAAAGACAAATTCCTGTCATATCTACGCGGTGTAAGCAAGGAGCTCTGGCTGATACTTTCGATCGTCGCTTCGGCCGGAATATTCAACTATTTCATTGGCGGCCAGAGATTGATTCTGACGTTCTATAATCTCCCGACCTTCTTTGCGGCTTACTACTTCGGGCGGCGGCGTGCCGTAGCAGCCGCACTTGCCTCGATCCTGTTTGTCACCTGGGTCGATATGATGAATCCGGCCCTTCTGGGTCGGCAATCCGCTGCAATGGATAGCTTGCTGACTTGGTCCGATTTGACCATCTGGGCGGGCTTGCTGTTGATCTTTGCTTACGCGAGTGGAACCCTTCACGAAAACGCGCAACGCAGGCTAAATGAACTTCGGCAGACGTATACGGGCCTGCTCCAGATCTTGAGTCAAATTATTTCCAACGACAAATTCACCCAAAACCATTCTTACAGAGTTTCGGTGTACGCTACTCAAATCGCAAGTGAAATGCGTTGCAGTTTGGATCAAATCGAAGATATTCGGGCCGCGGCATTGTTGCACGACATTGGAAAACTCGAAACGAGCCGGGATATTTTGTACAAGGCGGCCAAGCTTACCGAGGACGACATGAAAGAGATCAAGACTCATGTTCAAAAAGGAGTCAACTTCCTTAGCCCGGTGGCTGGTTCACTTCGACGTGTTATACCCATTATCTTAGCGCACCACGATAAGTTCGACGGTTCAGGCTATCATCCCACCAAGGGTGAAGACATCCCCATCGAAGCTCGGATCATTAGCGTCGCTGACGTATTTGATGCGTTGATCAGTGATCGTCCTTACCGTAAGGGACTGTCGCCCTTTGAGGCTAGAGATATCATCTTGAAGGGAGAAGGATCAGATTTCGATCCCCAGATCATTAGGGCTTTTGAGGCGGCTTTTCAGAAACAACGTCTGGAAGTTTCTGAAGTCTTGGTGTGATAACAGAAATAACCGGCGGGTGCCCATCCTTGCTTTTGACGACATAGCGGCCACCTTCAGGCGGGCATCCTTCATCCTTCATCCTTCATCCGTCGCCCAACGCATCTGTTCTGCCTTTCTCCCTGTTTTCCTGCACCCCTACCTTCTTGCCTCCGACTTTCCTACCCCGGCCTGCGCCGGACCGCAAGTACCCGGGTCCTCCAAATCCGCCTCTTGTACCTCACCTCTTCCGCGTTTTTTGCGTCCCGATGCTTTCTGTCGGGAAGAGGTGAGGCTTTCTCCCGCCCCGCCACGCCGTCGACGTCCCAAAAAACTCCGGCGGGCGGCGCCGCTGAACCATCTGGGCGTGCGCGCTCCGAGACGGCGAGAAATGAAGCTGATTCCCGACGCTGGTGGGAATCCATGCCGGATCGACGCGGGCTTTCACTCCGCCGCATAGCCGGGCGCTCTACGTAAGGGAATCGAGGTTGAACTCGCCCAGCGCAAAGCCAAAACCGGTTACGTTTCTCCTGTCGAGATCGCCGCCTTGTACGCCGAGCTGGGCGACAAGGATCATGCCTGCGAGTGGCTCAGCACCGCATATCAGGAACAGGACGCCTTGCTCGTTGACCCCCGGACCGACTTCATGTTCGATTTCATTCGATCCGACACGCGCTTCGCCGACCTCGTGCTCAAAATCGGCTTCCCGCAATAGCATAGGCCTCCGCCCATTTCAGCGGAATTCCAGTTAAAATGTGTGTGATTTCCAATTCACGCGATTGAGGACGGTGGCGCATGACTCCGTTACCAGACAATGGCCTGATTCACCTCAGCAGTCCCTACTCCGTTCCGGAAACACTCGAGCGGCTTGGGTCCATTCTCCGTTCCAAAAACCTCACTATATTTGCTCGCGTAGATCACAGCGGCGAAGCTGCCAAGATCGGACTGGCAATGCGCCCCACTCAACTGATTATTTTTGGCAGTCCCAAGTCCGGCACGCCCGTGATGGTCGCTTCTCCAACCATTGCTATTGACCTGCTGCTGAAAGCACTGGCTTGGGAAGACGCGGACGGCAAAGTCTGGCTCTCCTACAACGACGCCGACTATCTAAAGCGCCGCCACGAAGTCCCTGACGAATTGTCGAAGAACATCTCCGGTATCGGTGCCCTACTCGAAAAAGCCGTGGAATGATTATCCGATTCCTGCGCCGAATAGCGCTCGCTCTGACTTCCAGCCGGGATCGCGCGAATCGCGCCGGGAACTACTTGGACGTCGCGATCCTGCGCAGCAGTTCATCAACCACATCGAAGTCGATGTTTTCCGGATTCGTAAATCGGATGCAACCCTTTCCCTTACTCGAGCCTGAAAGTTTGTCTCGCAAATCTTTCACCGCGGCTGCTCCACACCCGTACATTGCAATGTATTGCTTCTGACTTGCAAACGCGAATCCCATTACGTCGTTGCGCTTGTAACACGGCATTCCGTAGTCGATACACTCCTCGTATCCAACCAGATTCTTTTTGCAAAGATTTCGTAACTTTGCAATCGCTGCCCGTCGCGCCGCAGGCACTTCCGCGACGTAGTCCTTTACGTTTGCTGCCTCACTTTTCATCGCTATCCCTCCCGAGCGCCCGATTCTACATGTTTGCCGTTCTCACGAAAACGGATCGAGGTGACCTGGGCGTTCCGCCGTTCGTTGACTCGCGAATGCCTCATCCGTAAGATGAAGCGGCCCGAATGCCAGGCGCCCTCAAATCATGATCGGCCAAACCAATTCGCACTACCGCATCACCGAAAAGCTCGGCGGTGGCGGGATGGGTGTCGTCTACAAAGCCGAAGATTTGAAGCTCGGCCGTTTTGTCGCACACAAGTTTCTTCCCGACGACGTTGCCAAAGACCCGCAAGCCCTCAGCCGTTTTCAACGCGAAGCCAAAGCTGCTTCCGCGCTGAATCATCCGAACATCTGCACAATATATGAAATTGACGAAGCCGACGGACGAGCTTTCATCGCCATGGAATTTCTGGATGGCGCCACCCTGAAGCACTGCATCGGCGTACGGCCCATGGAAATCGAGACGATGCTCTCGCTCGCCGTCGAAATTGCCGACGCGCTTGACGCCGCACACGCCAAAGGAATTGTTCACCGCGATATCAAGCCTGCGAATCTTTTCGTCACCGAGCGCGGTCACGCCAAAATTCTTGATTTCGGGCTCGCAAAAGTTGCGCTCGTGGCCGATTCGGCGCCGATCGCATCCGCGAACACCATGACTCACGCCAAAGAACAGAACCTCACCAGCCCCGGTTCGACGCTCGGCACAGTTGCCTACATGTCGCCCGAACAAGCGCGCGCGAAATCACTCGATGCTCCGACGGACTTATTTTCCTTTGGTGCGGTGCTTTACGAAATGGCAACCGGCACGCTGCCGTTTCGCGGCGAAAGCACAGGTCTAATTTTCGACGCAATCCTCAACCGCCCTCCCGCTCCTCCGTTGCGCCTGAATCCCGATCTGCCCGCCGAACTCGACCGCATCATCCACAAATGCCTCGAGAAAGATCGTGACCTGCGCTATCAGAGCGCTTCCGAAGTCCGCGTGGATCTAAAACGACTTCAGCGCGATACAAGTTCCGGCCACGTGCCCGCGGCGGAATCTACCGCGGCTGGTGACTCGGGCAAAACGCGCAAGACAAGAGTTGGCAAGACGATTGATTCGCTCGCCGTCCTGCCGTTTGAAAACGCCAGCGGCGATCCCGCCAATGACTACCTGAGCGAAGGCATCACCGAGACCATCATCAATCAACTGTCGCGCCTTCCGAAGGTGCGAGTGGTCCCGCGCGTCGTCGTCTTCGGTTACAAGAGAAAGGGAATTGATCCATTCACCGCCGCCAGTGAACTTGGCGTACGCGCCATTGTCAGCGGCCGCGTCCTGCAACATCACGAAACTCTGATCGTGAAAGCGGAACTGCTTGACGTCGTCAAACAGGATCAGCTCTGGGGCGACTCCTACAGTCGAAAAATGGCGGATCTTTTTGCGGTGCAGGAAGAAATTGCCGGAGAAATTTCCCGCCACTTGCAGAAAAAATGGTAAGTAAACCGGCGGCGGTTGCCGCTGAACGCCCCACAGCGAATCCGGAAGCCTACCGGCTCTATCTGAAGGCCATACAACAGGCCAGAACTTGGACGGAAGAAGGACTTCGCAACAGCCTCGAATTCTTTCAGCAGGCCATCGCCATCGATCCCAGTTACGCGCCGAGCCATGCGGGAATCGCCTATTCACTCGCCATGATCGGCTTCTACGGATTCATTCGCGGTAGCCAGGCCTACCCCAAAGCGCGGGCGGCCGCGAATCAGGCGATTCGTTTGGATCCGACCATCGCGGAGGCGCACGTCGCCCTGTCTCTCCACGCTTTGCAGTCGGACCGCGATCTCCAGCTCGGCATCAGCGAGGGACAGAAAGCCGTTCAGTTGCAGCCGGACCTGGCTATCGCCCATCATGCGTTGGCGATCGCTCTCGTCGTAGCCCAGCGATCCGAGGAAGCTCTTCTAGCGGTGCAAAAAGCAGCGGAGCTCGACCCCCTAACGCCACTATTCCAAGCTTATGTCGCGTGGATATTGCACTGTCTCGGAAGGAACGAAGAAGCTTGGCAGCAATTAATGTCAACGTTGGATGTTCATCCTAACGACTACTACACAATTCGCATCTTGCTGTACTGCGCGACGACTCCTGAGCGGTGCCGGCTGGCTATCGAATTTGGAAAAAAGATCGCCACGCTGACCAAGAGCAAACTCGCTGGCCAAGGCATGCTCGGTGCGCTGTACGCCCGCGCCGGAGAACGGGAGCTCGCCGAAGAACTGGCTCGACAGATAGAGGCCGAGGCAGCAAATGAGCCGGCATTCGCCGTCTACTTGGCGATGATCCGCTGCGCCTTGGGCGAGAAGGAAGCTGCGGTCCAGTGGCTTGGGAGCGCCGAACGGGCGGGAATGGGGTTTCTGATTATCATCGCGGTCGAGCCGACCTTCGCACCGCTGCGCCCGCTGCCGCAGTTCCAGGCTCTGGTCCGCAAGTTGGGACTCGCTTAACCCAGCTTCGAAAGCTCCGCTCTCGTACAGAGTGTCATTCCCGTAACCCACCGCCCGCAAACCAATGGCTTCAACGCAGTCTAGTCCCGAAAATAGAAAGCGGAGGCATCGTCACCCTTGCGCCGAATAGTTCTGGTTTGCGTGCTGCTGGCGGTGCTCGTCTTCGGCTGGCTCTGGTGGCGAAGCTCCTCATCGCACCAGCAGTCTGGCGTAAAGGCCGCGTCGACAATCGTCAAGCAGCCCGTCAACTTCGCGAACCGCGCCTTTGACCCGGAAAATCCCCCGCCCGATATGCCGCCCCTTGCTCCGGACGAACTCGCAGTATGCGATTCAAATTTCCGGTCCAACGCCAATGTTGCCGGTGAGGCCCACGAAACAGATTCCACCCACGCGATCGTCACAGTCACCAGCGTCAGCGTGAATCTTCAGCTCAACATCACCATCTGGATACCGTCCACCGCGACGCAACACGTCATCGAACACGAAGAAGGCCATCGCGAAATCTCGGAACATTTTTACGAAACCGCCGACAAGCTCGCCGCGCAAATCGCAGCCACTTACGTCGGGAGAAAATTCCTAATCACCGGCACGGATTTACACGCTGAGCTAAGCAAGTCGCTCCAACAAATGGGCGCAGATATCACCGAACAATACAACCAGGAACTAAATCCCGAACCAACTCAACTCCGCTACGACGCCATCACCGATCACAGCCGCAATGACGTCGCCGCCAAAGATGCCGTAGCCCAAGCGCTAAGCGAAAACCGGCGCGCCTCAACAGGCATCGGCCTCGACGAAGGCGTAGCCATCCTGGTTCACAACGACCGGTTCGAGGTATTCGGCGCAGGCCGCGCGTCAGAATAAAATCTGGTCTTTCACCTTGACATTCTAGTGGAAGGGTTATATTCTTCCGCCTAGAATGTCTACTAAAGAACAAAAAGAACGCATCGAGATGCTCCAGGGCACTCTGGACCTTTTGATTCTGCGCACTCTAGTTCTGGGTCCAAGGCACGGCCACGCCATCGCGAAAGCAATTGAGCTCAACTCTGACGATGTTTTGCAGGTTGAACAGGGGTCGCTGTATCCGGCGCTCCACCGGCTCATCAAGCGAGAATGGATTTCGTTCGAGGCCGGCACCTCCGAAAATAATCGCCACGCAAAATTCTACCGGCTGACTACCACAGGCCGCCGACAACTCACACGCGAGACCAACAAGTGGGACAAATTCGCTCGCGCGATAGGACAAATTCTGCGGCCGGCGAAACAGGAAGGTGACTCATGAGGCTGCGCAAGCACATGTTGGAAAATCTCGACCAGGATATTCGCGAGCACATAGAGGCCGAGACGCAAGATAACATTGACCGTGGCATGTCGCCGCAAGAAGCGCGCTTCGCAGCTTTGCGCAAATTCGGCAACGTGGGCCTCGTCAAAGAAAACGCGCGCGAACTGTGGACTTTGGTTTGGCTTGAGCAGTTGCTGCAGGATGTACGCTTCGCTCTACGCATGCTCTGCAAAAATCCCGGCTTTGCTCTTACCGCGGTACTTACGCTGGCGCTCGGAATCGCCGCCAACATCATCGTTTTCGGCGTCCTGCAGGCAGTAGTCCTGCGATCACTTGATTTGCCTCATGCAGACCAGGTGATGACGCTTCAGCCCAAAGTCGGCGGCCCCCTTTATTTCGCATCCGGAAATGCGAGCGATTTCTCCGCGCGACACACAAAGTCTGCGAAAAACATTCTGACGTCGCTACCGCAAGCTTGATCGAGACTTGGATCGACCAGACCGAGCAGCGGACTTGGTTCCTGTCAGAAATAATAGGTGGTCTTTGAACTGGACAGTTTAGCATATCAAAGATTCAGGTCGGGGACGGTTGTTCGTCCCCCGCCAATCCTGATGGTGGAAACGCGGGTCCTTCAGGACCATTCCGTGGTAGAATGTACGTGGAAAGTTATACCCTCCTCCGGATTTTCCGCCATGCAAGATCTGAAGATCCTTCAAAAGACTGAATCGCTTCACGAGGCGCGGTGGTGGGAATCCATGCCGCATGGACGCGTCCACTGCTATCTCTGTCCGCGCCACTGTCACATCGGAGAAGGGCAGAGCGGTTTCTGTTTCATCCGCGTCAATCAAGGCGGCAAATTGTACAGCCTGGGATACGCTTCGCCCGCCGCGCTGCAAGTGGATCCTATTGAAAAAAAGCCTTTGAATCATTTTCTTCCGGGCACGAAAGTATTTTCGATGGGTACCGCGGGCTGCAACATGGGTTGCTTCTTCTGCCAGAATTGGGACATTTCAAAATCGCATCAGGACCAGGTTCATTCAACTCTCGTCCCTCCCGAAGACGTTCCGACTCTCGCGCGGCACAACGGCTGTCCGACCATCGCGTTCACATACAACGAGCCGACGATCTGGGGCGAATACGTCGTGGACATTTGCAAATCCGCCCGCGAGCAGGGAATTGCAACCGTCATGGTGACCAACGGCTACATCACGCGCGAAGCCTTCCACGATATTTACGATCACATTGATGCCGCCAACGTGGATCTGAAAGCGTTCACCGAGAACTTCTACGGACGCGTCACCCTAACCGAATTGCAGCCCGTCCTCGACGTAATCACCTGGCTGAAAAACGAAACCAATGTTTGGTTCGAGCTGACCAACTTGCTGATCCCAACTCTGAATGATGATCCCGGCGAAATTCGCCGCCTCTCCGATTGGGTCTTGGAAAATGTCGGCCCGGACGTGCCCGTTCACTTCACAGCATTCCATCCGGATTTCAAATTGCGAGATAAACCGCCAACGCCGCCCGAAACTCTTCACCTGGCGCACAAAATCGCCCGCGAGGCCGGACTACATTTTGTTTACGAAGGCAACATTCATGGCGGCGCCAAGGACACAAATTGTCCCAACTGCAACGCCACCGTAATCCGCCGCTCGTGGCACAACGTAATCGAAAACAATCTTAGCAACGGCGCCTGTCCCAAATGCCGCAAAGCCATCCCCGGCCGCTGGAAAACTCCAACTTCCGCTGCTCCACTTCGTACCGAAAAACAAAATAATCTAGCCCAGTACGATTCAATAAACCTTTAGTTCAGCTACGCGAAATCACCAAAAATCAATCTTCACATTTTCCAAAAACAGCGCTCCGCCAAATTGAGTAGGACGACCAACTCTATTAACAGCGCACCTCTAAGTCACCAGAAGCAAATGGGTTAGCAAATTCCGGCCAGCAATTATGACGAGGAATCACCACGAAGTAAGAATTGAAGAATCCCTAAACCGCCCAGCCATATCGTTCCACCTGGCTGAAATGCTCGTGCATCGCATCTCGTGTTCGCGAAACAAATTCAGAGCAACTGACCGATGTCGTACCTCGATCAGCAATATCCGCGGTACGAATTCCGGATTCAAGAACATGATCGATCGCGGATTCGATCGCTTGCGCTTCGGCGTGCATGTCAAAACTTTCCCGCAGCATCATTGTCGCACTCGAAATTGCTCCGATAGGACAAGCAATATTTTTGCCCGCAATTGAAGGAGCTGATCCATGAATCGGTTCGTAAAGGGAAGGACCGAGTCCCCAACTCATCGAAGGAATTAGGCCGAGGGATCCTTCCACGCCCGCTGCGCCATCGCTCAAAATATCTCCAAACATATTGGAAGTTACGATCACGTCAAATTGTTCCGGCGCAATCACCAGTTGCAGCGCGGCGTTATCCACATACATGTGATCCGTTTTCACCCGCGGATAATTTGCGGTGATCTCTTTTGCTCTGCCACGCCACAGCACGGAGGATGCGAGCACATTCGCTTTATCGACTGACGTCAAATGATTTCTGCGGCGCGCCGCACGTTCAAAAGCAAAACGCACGATGCGATCGATTTCCTGCGAAGTGTACAATTCAATATCGGATGCGCGTTCCGATCCCGGTTTGCCTTCGGCCTTGTGTTCGCCAAAATAAATTCCGCCCGCAAGTTCGCGAACAATTTCCAGGTCCACGTTTCGCACGCGTTCAGCGCGCAATGGCGAAATATTAAGCAGCGATGGTCGAACATGAATCGGCCGAACGTTTGCAAAAAGTCCCAGCTCTTGCCGCAATTCGAGAAGCCCACTTTCGGGCCGCTTGCCAAGTGGAAGTGCATCCCACTTCGGCCCGCCGACTGCGCCCAACAAAACAGCATCGGCAGCGCGGCACGCCGAAAGAGTTTCCGCCGGAAACGGTTTACCGCAGTGATCGATTGCATTTCCACCGAACGGCATCTCGATGAATTCAAATTTGTGGCCGCTTTCAGCGGCGCAATCTTGCAGCAGGGTTACAGCGGCAGAAGTAACTTCAGGGCCGATGCCATCGCCGGGAAGCACGACGATGTGCTTGGCCGAATTCTTCGCGGCATTTGAGAGTAGTTGGCTCACTGGTTCTACCGATTTAGCGGGCATTTCTTGAATTCTCCGAAGGAATTAATTTGTGGCAGCGCGAAAACATTTGTCATCCAATATGAAGTTGGCCGCTGAAAGTCTAATTGACTGCTGCCGTCACCGAGACTTCACTTTGCTTTCTTGCCTGCAGGAAGCAGGTAAGCAGTTGACGGTCGGAAACATTCTTGTTGATGTCGGCCAGAATTGTTACGCGCCGGTAACATTCGTCCAATTGCGGATCGCTCGGCTGATGTCCAAGTTCGACCAATCGCGCGCGGACCGCGTTTCTTCCGGAATGTTTTCCGAGAACAAGTTTCCGGGCCGGAACTCCAACTGCTTCAGGAGAAATAATCTCATATGTGAGCGGATTCTTGATGATTCCGTCCTGATGGATTCCTGCTTCGTGCGCGAATGCGTTTGCTCCGACGACGGCTTTGTTCGGCGCAACGCCTGTGCCGGTAATGCGCGCGAGTAACTGGCTCGTCGGAAATATTTCGGGCAGGCGAATTCCGGTCGAAATTCCAAAATGCGATTGCCTTACCGCGAATGCAACGGCGAGTTCTTCGAGCGAGGCATTTCCCGCGCGCTCGCCGATTCCGTTGATCGTGCATTCGATTTGCCGCGCGCCTGCAGCTGCTGCTGCAAGGGAATTCGCGACGGCGAGTCCCAGATCGTTGTGACAGTGCGCGCTGAAAATAATATTCGGGCGGTCGCTCAAATGGTCTCGAACTTTGGTAAACATCGCCGCGTATTCGGACGGGATTGCGTAGCCAACTGTATCCGGCAAATTTAAAACGGTGGCGCCGGCATCGGCGGCGATTTCCATTACACGGCAGAGGAACTCGATATCGCTGCGGCTGGCGTCTTCCGCCGAGAATTCTACTTCCGCGCAACGATTTCGCGCGTAACGCACCATCGCGTCCACAGCGTTCAAAGCGTCCTGACGCGAGATACGCAATTTGTATTTCAGATGAAGATCAGACGTAGCGAGAAAAATATGGATGCGCGGATGCGCCGCGGGCTCGATGGCTGCCAGCGCGGAATCGACATCGCGTTGACTGGCGCGCGCAAGCGCGGCCACGCGGCAATTGCGAATTTCACGTGCCACCGTACGAACACCCTCGAAATCGCCGGGCGAAGCGATAGGAAATCCGGCTTCGATAATGTCCACGCCGAGGGATTGCAACTGATGAGCCATGCGGAGTTTTTCCGCAACGGTCATGGAAAATCCGGGCGATTGCTCGCCATCGCGGAGTGTTGTGTCGAATATTTGGACTCGTTCCACGGATGTCCCCCAAAGCAATTAGACGCGTTGAGCGGGAATTCTGTCCAATTGATAATACTTGCCATGTGAATAAAAAATGCTTATAACGATACATCGGGAGGTGGCCCTTGGATTTGAATGAATTGCACGTGTTTGCGACAGTGGCCCAGGAGAAGAGCTTTTCGCGGGCGGCGGAGCGTTTGTTTCGTACGCAGCCTGCGATCAGTATGTCTATTCGGAAATTGGAACAGTGGGCTGGTGAATCGTTGTTTGTGCGGGGTTCGCGGGCCAGTCGATTGACGGATGCCGGAGAATTGCTGCTGAGCTATGCCGAGCGAATGTTGAATATGCGCGAGCAGGCGCAGCGCGGTCTGGGGGATTTGCGAGGATTGGGCAGTGGCCGGCTTTCGCTGGGAGTGAATGAAAGCTCGATTCACGCGCTACTGCCGCTTTTCGCGCGTTACCGGCGGCTCCATCCCAGTGTAAAGATTTCCGTGGCGCGCACGTCCTCTCAAGACGTTCCCGCAGCGCTTTTGAATTTCAAAATTGATCTTGGCGTGATCTCGTATGTGCCGCAGGAACCGAAACTAATCGCGATTCCATTTTTTAAGGACAGGTTGACGCTGGTGGTGAATCCGAAGCACCGTCTGGCGCGGCGCCACAACGTGAACATCAGCGAGCTGAGCAAGGAAATATTTATCGCGCACATTGTAGACTCGGAGCACCGCTGGAAAGTGATTCAATTATTTGAAAAGCACCGCGTTGCTTTGAATCGGGAAGTAGAAATGCCGACGATTGAAAGCATCAAGCGTTTTGTGGAGATGGGAATGGGCGTGGCGATTGTGCCGGAAATGTGCGTGCGCCACGAAGTGGCGGAAGGATTGTTGAGCGAGTTGAAGATCAAGCAGCTGAATATTCCGCGGCGCTTATATATTGTTCACCGGCGGCACGATCAGCCGAGCCACGCGGCGGAAGCGCTTTTGCAGTTGATTCGGGAGCGCGAAGCGCGGAAGGCGGCGAAGGGTGGTTCGGATAATTGAGCGTTAAATTTCTTTAACCCATTGTCTAACTGCGAAAACTGGAAAAGTCACTTTAGATCGTGAAACGTGAGACGCGATCCAGAGAGAATAGCCACGCGCGTTTCGGACGAAGAGCACGCGACTGTCGGGCGGTCGGTGTCGTCCACGTTTGGATCTCGCCATGACGCTGCGGGAAAACTCGCTAGTAGGTTGCCGCCGGCGATGGTGTATAGCGCGACAGCTCGTCCACCCGCGAGAACGAAGCGGCCAGTCGTGCCACAGAAGGCGCCGTGCATTGATCCAAATGTTTGGTCATCGGCAACCTGTAGATCGAGCTTCCCCCGAGTCTGCCCGTTCGTGCCGTCTTTGAGCAGGACGTCCTTCGGGGCCGACTCGTTCCAAGTTCGGTCGGGAAAATCGACAACCCACACGCCGTCTGGGGAACGCACGGAGTCGAAGCCAAACCATCCGAGCAAGCGGCCAGTCTTCAAATCGACAATCTTCCGGCCAACGCGATTGTTCTCAAATTCAATTTCTCCGTCCGTTGTGACGCCGCCGCCGAACCCTCCCCCGGCTGAAATGTACTCGCTCGTTCTCTTAACGACGAGCGTTTTCGTTGGCCAATCGTAGACCGTAACGGTCATGGGGCTATCGGCCGGTCCGGACTCGGAATAAATCGAGACGAGACGCCCGTCTCCTGAGAGGGCAGCGATTGCATCGGAATCCGTCGGATCGTACCAACTGGATGGAATGTCCTCGCGTTGCCCCGTTGTCGTGTCGAGAAGGACGAGATGTACATGCGCGCTAGAGTCGGCAACGGCTAGAATCGCCTTTCGTCCATCCGATGTGACCGAGCGGATTTCCGTGCCGGGAGTCAGATTGTCAACAGTGGCCGCCGGCCGTCCGATCATCATGCCACCCACTTCGTATACGAGCGCACGGCTTCTTCCGATTGCGTAGAAATGATTCGCGTCGCTAAACGCGAGTTTCGCATCTCGGTCGGGTGGCGTGCGCGCATTTGAGGATCTGACGATGCGCACATCTTGCGCGGGAGCGACGGAGAGAACCCATCCAGAAAGCAGCGCGAGCGTGAGCAACAATAATCGGTACATCACTGCCTCGCCTTTTCGTGCTCCGGTAGCCCAGTCACGGGCCCGCCGAGCAAATCGAGCGTTCGGATGGCGTTGCCCGAGTTGGAGCTATAGACGCTGAAATGCAGGTCGGGCTTGCCGCCTGTCGCGCGTCGCAAACCCTCGAGGGTGAGAAATGTCTTGCCGTCTGGTGAAAATCCGAGAAGGCCCGAAGGGCTCGCTATTTCCCACAGCTGTTCGCCGCTATTGACATCCCACATGCCCATTCTTGGTGGTGCTGTCACGAACTTACTGGATTCCCAATATTCATCCCAGGTCAGAAGGAAGCGCGTGCCATCAGGACTGATCATTTGAGCGCCTGCGCCTGCGCCCAAGGGACATTTAGGAATTGCGACGCTGTCTCCCGAATCGACTTTCCAGATTCGGATGCGGCATGCTGGTGGAGTGTTCCAGTGCGCGTTCGGAACGACGGTGTCTCCGACAACGTGGGTGCCGTCTTGTGTCCAAGCGGGATAGTAGCTGCCGAAACCTCCGTGAGCGAACGGAATTTGTCGTGTGCGCCGGCCCGTCGAATCCCAAACCTCCAAGACATTTGAGACGGAGATTGCGAGGCTACCATCGCGACCGTAGAAGTTGAAAGAATCCACGCGAGGTATTCGGCCAATTTCGCGGCCAGTGTCGGAGTCGTAGAGATACGTAGGTCTACCGACGCAGACAAATCTCCGGACGTCGGGGCTGAAAGCCATTGTTCCGGTCCATCTATCTGGCGTAACGATAAAAATCTGTCGTCCTGACGCAACATCCCACCTCACAACGTGAACCTTGGAGCCTCTGCCCTCAGTCGGAGAAAAGGTGAGGAGACGCTTGCCGTCCGGGCTAAATTTTCCTGCAACTTGTGCTTCCAACTTCCAGATCTCTTTCCCGCTTTTCAGATCCCATAGGCGGGTGCTCGTATCCTTCGATTGAATTGGATAATCCACGCCGGTTATCCAGGAACAGGAGAGCGCATACTTGCCGTCCGGGCTGAACTGGACGGATTCGATGCGTTCGCGATGCCCGACAAGTTTGTGAAGCAGACGGCCTGTTCCTGCATCCCACACATAGACGTCGAAGCCGATGTGTCCGAGAATGCGCGTGCCGTCATAGTCCCAGTCCGGCGCGGATCGCCAGAGAGTTGAGCCGAACGTCGACGTGCCTTTCCCGTCCTGTGCGAATGCGGCAGCGCTCGTCGTCAGGCAGCAAAGGATTATAGCAATCCTCAACGATAGCCCGCGTTTGCAGGTTGCGAACTTCCAGCGTTTCATCTCAGCCTCAGTCTGGATAATTGTGAACCCAATTGTAGAAGATTAGTTGTATTCGCTGATTCTCAAACATTAGGGACGCACGTATTATTCCACGGGCATAAATCGCAAGCGCAAGCGAAGGATAAGCACGCGCCCCGGAAGCGTTCGCAATTTCCCTCGAAATTTTCCTCGCAGCTCCCCTCGTAGCTCGGGACAAGCGGGGAACAAAGCGGAAGACGAAACGAAAAAGAGAAAAGCAAAAGAGAAGAGCAGGTTCCTCGCGTTTCGACGCTCGGAATGACATCGTTTCATTTGGGCGCTCAAGAACAGAATCGTGGATCTCTGTTGGAATTGGTGTGGCCGGAATGCAGATGGAGTGATAACAAGGAAGGCCTGTGGGCCGCGTGTTTCACGTTTACATCATGGCGACTAAATCGCGGGTTATTTATATTGGGATGTTGAACGATCTGGTTGGTCGGTAGCGGCAGCACAAGTAGAAGCTGGTGAGAGGATTCGCGCAGCAGCACAACGTGGACCGATTGGTGTGGTTTGAGGAGCATGGAAGTGCGATTAACGCGATTGCTCGGGAGAAAGAAATTAAGGGGTGGAGACGGAGTAAGAAGATTGCGTTGGTTGAAGAGAAGAATGGGCGGTGGGATGATTTGAGTGAGGGGTTTCGGTGAGGAGCGGAATGCGAACGGAGAAAACCAAAGGCCAAAGCCAAAGCAGGTTCCTCGCGCTTCGGCGCTCGCAATGACGGTCAAAACAACAAGCGAGAAGACCCGCGCGTTGAGACGACACGTGGGGCACCCGACACCCCGTATTGGTGAAACTGCGCGTGGATTTGCGTCGTCTAGGAAGTCAGTTCCCAGCAGATTCTTTAAACTATTTTCGATAGTTGCCCGCCCAGATTTCCTTAAGCCGGCATTTTTTCTGAACTCAACATCAGAAAATTTGATAGAGTGGCCCCGCGCTTCTACTTGTGGATGTTGGCAGGGGTTACTTCGTGAGTTCGTGTGGTTCTGGCGCGAATCTTTCTCTGTTCCGGCAATTCGGGAAGACGATTTCTTGAGAGGAGGTTCAATGAAAATCCGTTCGATGGTTGTGTGCGGTGCGTTGATCGCGCTGGTGTTTGCGCTGGGGCCCAATGTGTCGCGACTTTTGGCGCAGGGTAAGAGCGCGAAAAAGCCGGCGGCGGCCGGGCCGCAGAAGCAGGATGAGGAATATACGAAGCTGATCAAGCAGTATTTGCAGGATCCGCGGATCACTACAGAGTTGGTGGACCACATGCCGGCTTCGGATACGGTGCAGAGTCCGCTGAAATTTTTTGGCCGCATTCCGGGCACGCCGGGCGAGCTGACCTACTCGAAGGACATCAATCGTTATTATCAGTATTTGGCGAATACCTCGAAGCGCGCGAAGTATTTCAAGATTGGCACGTCGGAAGAGGGGCGCGATATTGTTTTGCTGGCGATTGCGGATGAGGCGACGATCGCTGCGCTGGATAAATATAAGGACATGCTGGGGCAGTTGACGGATCCGCGGAAGACGACTGAGGCACAGGCGCAGACGCTTTTGAATACTGCGAAGCCGATTTATTACATCACCAGCGGAATGCATTCGCCGGAAACCGGCGGGCCGGAAATGCTGATCGAGCTGGCGTATCGGTTGATGATTGAGGAGACGCCATTCATTCAGAATATTCGGAACAATGTGATCACATTGATTACTCCGGTGATTGAAGTGGATGGCCGCGAAGCGGAAGTGGACACATATTATTTCAACAAGAAGCGGCGCGCGGCGGGCGAGACGGGAACTTTGCCGCTGATGTACTGGGGCAAGTATGTGCAGCACGATAACAATCGCGACGGAATGGGTCAGCTTCTGGAGTTGACGAAGGCTGTGACGCGGACGGATCTGGAATGGCATCCGACATTTCTTCACGATTTGCATGAGGCGCAGACTTATTTGTATGCGTCCACGGGAACCGGGCCATATAACGATTCGCTGGATCCCATCACGATTGACGAGTGGTGGATGATGGCCGAAAACGATGTGATGGAAATGGCCAAGCGTGGAGTGCCCGGCGTCTGGACATATGGTTTCTATGACGGATGGGTTCCGAACTATATGTTTTTTATTGCGCACGAACACAATGCGACCGGGCGTTTTTACGAAGTGGAAGGTTACGGGCCGGACAATCGTACGGCAAATGCCGGGCCGACCGTGACGAGCAAGGAATGGTTTCGTCCGAATCCTCCGCTGCCGACGATTCAATGGGGGCCACGGAACAATACGAACATTCAGGAGTCGGCGATTCTATTTGCGCTGAACCGCGTGGCTACGGATAAACATCTTTTCCTGGAAAATTATTGGCTGAAGAACAAACGCTCGGTGGAAAAGGGAAAGAACGGGCCGACATACGGTTGGGTGATTCCCGCGGGACAAACGCGCAAGGCGGATGCGGCGGATGCTGTGAACGATTTGCGCACTCAGGGACTGGAAATTAACCGTGCGACCTCGTCGTTCAAGGCGGGGAACGTGAATGTTCAGGCTGGAGATTACGTGGTGCGCGGCGATCAACCGTTCCGAACGCTGGCGGACATGTATTTCTCGATTCAGAATTACCCGCCGCAGAATCCGCGTCCGTACGACGACACGGGCTGGACGTTCCAATTTATGCGGGACATTAAACTGCTGACCGTTACGGATAAGAGCCTTCTGGATCAGCCGATGACGCTGATTGCTTCTGAAGTGAAGGCGGCGGGCGGAATTGAAGGCAACGGGCCGGTGGTGGTTGTGGCGGCGACGGCGGACAATAACATCGTGACGTTCCGTTTCAAGAATGCGGACGTGAAAATGTCCGCGGCTGAAGATGAATTTGAGGCCGGCGGCCACAAATTTCACGCCGGTTCGATCATCATTGAAAAGGCGGATGCGGCGAAGCTTGGACCGATACTGAAGAATCTGGGCCTTTCGGCGTGGGCGATGTCGGCAACACCTTCGGTGAAAATGCACGATCTGCCGGTTCCGCGCATCGGATACGTGCATAGCTGGTCGCGTACGCAGGACGAAGGTTGGTGGCGCGCAGCGTTTGACGCTTATGGAATTCCGTACACATATTTCGCTGATCAGAAATTGAAGGAAGGGAATCTGCGCGCGAAGTATGACGTGATTGTTTTTCCTCACGTCGGCGGGAACGCGATTTCACAGGTGAACGGCACGCCGGTGACGGGAAGTCCATTGCCGTATAAGAAGACGGCGGAGTTTCCGAACTTGGGATATGTGGATCAGAGTGACGACATTCGCGGCGGCATGGGGATGGATGGACTTGTGGCGCTGGCGAAATTTGTCGAAGAAGGCGGCACGCTTATCACCGAAGGATCTACGGCAACGATTTTTCCGGATTACGGACTGACGCCGGGCGTAACCGTCGAACATCCTGCTGACTTATTTGTGCGCGGCTCGATTCTTCGCGGAAGATTTACTGACAAGAAGAGTCCGATTGCGTACGGGTTTGAGGGAACGGATTTGCCCGTGTATTTCAATCAGGATCCTGTTTTGAATACGGGCGGCGGTGGCGGATTTGGCGGTGGCAGAGGCGGAGCTGGCGGTGCAATCAATGGCGGCGAAGGGCAGAACGTTACCCCGAATGCGGTGCCGGTGCATATTTCTCCGTGGAGTGAGGACGAAGCGGGTGCGGCGGCTGGCACGGAGCGGCCGTCGGCGGCGGATATTGCGGCTGTCGGCGCACAGACTGGGCGTGGCGGACGCGGAGGAGGTGGCCGAGGTGCCGCTGGCGCTGCGGGTGCAGGGGGCGGTGGTCAAGCGGGTGCTGGTGGCGGACGTGGCGGAGGACCTGCGGGTCCGGCCGCTCGTGTTGTGATGCGATTCCCGGCGAATGCGAGTGACATGTTGCTTTCGGGCACGCTGGCAAACGGTGATGGGCTTGCGAATCGCGCGGCGATTATTGACGCGCCGCTCGGCAAAGGGCACGTCGTAATGTTCGCGCTACGACCGTTCTGGCGGTGGCAGACGCAGGGAACCTATACGCTGGGATTCAATGCGATTATGAACTGGAACGCCTTGGATGCGGGCCGGGAAGCTGCGCCGCAAGGCGGACGGGGAGGACGGGGCGCGGGCGACCAGTAAACGCGGTTCTTGTTTTGGCTGAGTTCAAGTGCGCGGCCGGAAATTCCTTCGGGAGTTTCCGGCCGTTTGTTTTTGCAGATACAATTCGCGGTCGCCGTTGAACTTTCGCAGCGGCAGGCCTGTACCCATTTACATTTAACGTTAAACGTTATACGATTGGGTGGTGATCCGGTCCTTTCGCTGCTCTGAAACTGAGCGTCTGTTTCACCGAGAGCGGGTCCGCCGATTTAAGTCATTTGAGCGACAGGCTCTTCGGAAACTAGATATCTTGGACGCCGCGCCCGATATCAGAGCGCTGTCGACTTTACCGGGAAACCGCCTAGAGCGTCTGAAGGGGAATCGGATCGGACAGTACAGCATCCGCGTGAACGATCAGTGGCGGATTTGTTTTGAGTGGCGCGATGGACACGCTTACGAAGTCGAGATTGTGGACTACCATTAGGAGGAGGCTGCGATGGCGAAGAAACTGAAACCAGTGCATCCCGGAGAGATTCTGCGCGAGGAGTTTATGATTCCGCTGGGCCTGAGTATGAACAGGATGGCGATGGATCTGCGCGTGCCGGTGACGCGCATCGCGGAGATTTATCACGAGCGCCGAGGCATTACTGCTGACACGGCGTTGCGATTCGCGCGCTACTTTAAGAACGGTCCCGTTTTTTGGATGAACCTGCAAACGCGTTACGATTTGGAAGTTGCCGAGGATGAAATTGCGGCGAGGGTGAATCGTGATGTGCGGCCATTTGAGGCCGTGGATGAACGAGTGGCGTGACCATTCCATTTGCATCGATGCGGAACACCCGCGCTCAAGATCAGAATGCGGGCCGCGAGCGAGAAAATTGAGTCCTCACAGAATTCACCTCCGTTCTCCGTTCGTCTAGAGCTATTCTTCCTGGCTTCTAATTCAATAGATACGATGCCAGGTTCTTAGCAATTGGCTTTGCCTGGCGAATGCGTCGGTGAGAAGATGCGGTTGCTTGTGAGAGTGCGGACGTGATGGAGCGAAAAATGACCAAGATTCCCAGCTGGACGAAATCTTACGCGCGAGCCGGCGCGATTGTTGGCGTGATGGGGGTTTGCATGTCGCTGGCGGGAATATCGCAACGCGTAGGCGGACAGCAGATGGGCGGTGGCCCTGGCGCGGGTAGGGGCGGCGCGGAATCGCTTGGCGATTTGCGGTTTCGGAATTTAGGGCCGGCGGTTGCGGGTGGACGCGTTGCCGCAGTGGCGGGAGTGCCGGGGAGTCCAAATATTATTTATGTTGTCCCTACCAATAACTCATCCCACGCGAAGGATGATGTCGGGGACAGCCCGTTCAGGTCTTTTCCTCACTGCTCGCAGAGGGCTTTTGACTTCCGATGGAGTCATTAGTAGGGACACCTTATCAAACTCCGCTCCATACTCTGGTGTCGTGCGCCCTGTGGAGGCATATTCGTTGTCTCCAGAGCAGGAGAAGCATACGATGTGCGGGGTAGAGATCGAAATCGGAAATTCGTGACAAAGGGCTACAGAGGCGAACTCATGAAAACACGCTGGGTCGTGACGATTATCGCTGCCGCACTAATGATTTTTGTGGGCAGTGTGGCGTTTTCACAAGACAAAAATGATGATAAACATTGGGACAAAGACCATCCGACGTTCAATGCCCACGAGCACGAAGTTGTGCAAACGTGGTGGACAGAGCATCGCGACCATCCCGGGACCGGCTTCCGCGCCGAAGATCGCCTTCCGGCGGATTGGGAGCCACTCCTGAAACCAGGATTCGTTCTGAACGAAGAGTGGCGTCATAAGCTCCATATCATACCGCCGAGTCTAGGATTTCATTTGCGGCGGCCCCCGATGCCCTACTTGGTCCACGTGATCGGCGGGCACATCGTGCTGGTGAATCATGATGATTGGCATGTAGCGGATGTGATCAACCTAAATAACTAAGCTGATTAGATGACGGCGTCGGCTCCTTCTTCCGAGTGGACTTGGCGGCTAGCCGTTTTTTCTTGCGCAATGAGGGCTCTCCCTTTTACTTAGGGCGCGTTCTTACCTGCGGAATTTTTCCGATGAAATTTGGTCGTACCGTGCTGCACTATCATCTTCGTCTGCGTTGTGTTCGTGAAACCTTTGTTGGCCCACACTTGGCCCGCTGACTACGAACCAGAAGGTCGGGAGTTCGAGTCTCTCCGGGCGCACCACTTTCCTTAGTCAAGTGACTGGGTCCGAGAGTGACAGCTATGCAAAACCTTGGAAACCGGCGATTGGAGTCCTATACTTAAATAAATGAGCAGGTGCAGAATCAAAACTGCTGCGGTTCTCTTTTTCACTGTAACCTGCATAACTCCAGTCGTTGCGCAGGATCTCCCAACATTGCTTTTGCGCTTACAGTCCGAGCACGGCCGAGTTCAAGTATGCCGGAAGTAGTCTTGAAGACAACATTTGGAACAACTTCATTTCAAACGTTATGAAGTTCTGTAATCCGAAGCAGTGATGCCAGAATCGGAAGGAATCTCGTAGGGTTGCGGAACAGAACGTTCAACACTCTCAAAAATTTCGAGGATAATATGAGGGAAATGGCAGAGAATGTAAGCTGGGGAAAATATTTGCATCTGGGCGTCAGAATCATTTCAGGCGTTACGTTCGCTTTGTATGTTCTGTGGATGTCTCCTTGGACATTCAGTCATTTATTTGGAGGCATATTGCGGTCTCCGTTCCTGATTGATTGGTTCGGAATTTCCACCTTCGCCCTCTGTGCAATCGTTGGGATTGAAGCAATTCTTGTCGAAAAGAGCAAGAATATTAGCCGCCAATCTCTCCGGATTGACGCCATCTTTGCCGTTTCGTGGTCTGTTTTATTCTGGGCAATAATAATCTACGGCATTACACACTTTGCAACGGTATAGAACTAGAGGAGCCGTCCTGAGCAAGTCGAGTATCGGGGGGTATATCGGTACTGGAGGGAATTGGGGTTTTGGTGTTGGAGCCTATGTGACCATCACATCCGTTGCTGGGTGTCAGCAAAGGCACCCGTAATGAGCCGCTCTTCGGCTATAGTGATGCTTATTGCGGGAATTGCTGCCATCATATTTGCGTTCGTGCCCGGCGGCGAATTCTATCCGGGTATGATCGGAACGCCGAAGCGGAAACCTCTTCCCAAATGGTTCGGTCGGGGCTGGTTTATTGCTGGCGGCGGCGTTTTCATCTACTGGGCGATTCGATACGGTTTTCTCCGAAAGTGAGGCGGGGCGGGTGGCCGCAGTTCCACATCAATCTATGTCCGTATTCCTAAAGCAGTTCCCGAACTGGACCGTGCCGGGTCACTGACTATGATGAAGACAATACTCGCGCCATCACTATTACTTGCTCTGGCGACGTTGGTCGTAGGCACCATCCCAGTTCGGCAGCTGGCTCAAAACGAAAAACAGCAACAGGACTGTAAGAAGCGACTTACCGAGTGGAAAAATGAGGAAGATCTCGGAATCAGGATCTTCTATTCGCCCCAAGCACTGATGGCTCACTATCCCCGCGTTTTTCTGCCAATGTCTCCGCTCGACCAGCGACTGGGGGTGCTCGACAGGGAAGTCATTGGTGTGACACCCACCGAACTGCGCGCGCTGCTCCAGAAGCTGGCCGATGCGAATCTCGATTGGAGGTCCTACGATCACACCATTCCTCTTTTCCCCGGGGACGCAAACTTACCCCGTGAGGGATTCCGTCGGGTGCAGTTTCTAGTCAGTTGTGGGAAAGGTTCGTGCGAAGCATATATGGATCCTTCCCGATTGTGCGATGTGCTCGCAACATTTGACTCCGCATTCACCACTCCGAAGGGACTCTGGTATTTTCAAACTTATCGAGTGAATTTGGGTTGTAAGATCACCGGATACGACCCTCAAAAATACCACGATCCCACTGGGTATTAGGCGGGTGGCTCAGCCTTTGAAGTGAGGGCGGCCCATCCTTTGCGGCACACGTAGTGGGTCAGTTTCCGCTTTCGGCGTTTACCAGACACTGACGGCACAATCATGTTTTCCATCACGAATCTATCCAGCGTGCCGATTACCGCGCTCATCATTCAGTGTGACCGGAAGACCCCCGCCGGAATCGGAGGCGGATATTCGGTAACGTACCTCGATAGCGTCATGGACCCTGTCTTCGTGCCCCCTGAGCGCATGGGCGAGATCCCCATTCCAAGCCGCGTCAAATTGCTCGCGGCGGTATCGAAAGAGTTGATTCCGCGCCTGTGATGTAGACTCTCTCATTGGAGCTGGTACAAAAACTCGGGCTGGTCAGGTCGCTCCCGGCAGTTCCATGCAGCTATATGAAGCGGTACAGAAATTCCGATTGATCGGGTCAGCTTCCGTACATGACCTCGTGCTGCAGCGTGACCGCGGTCAGATCACATTCACTGACGGCACAATTTATTTTCAGGCGCCGATTGACGGGCATGTTTATGGCGCGGTGTTCATCGGAACGGGCAAATTTCACGCGGCCGCGCCTCCCGTAAAGTTCGAGCTGGATAATTTGCGGCGGCTGATCCATGCGGCTGCCGTGGATTCTGACTTCCACGCGGCGGTGATGCGCTTCACGGACGACACCTACGAAATCCTGGGCAAGGGCAGTGCGCCGTCGGCCGTTGCGCCAGCGGACGCTGTTAAGCTGGCTGAAGCGTATGACGACCGGATGTCTGATGGGACGGGAGCGAACATCTCCGCGCGGCTTGCTGAGTCCATTCTAAACCATGAAAGCCCAGGATTCTTCCTCGCTGAGTTCAGCAAAGGAAGTCTTGGGCGGTTTTCGTTCCTCTGGGATGCTCAGACGAGAATTCCTTCCGAAATATTCGGCATCAACGGAGGCGAGAAGGGGCTGATCCTTTACTACGAGCCTACTGTGGGCAGGTACTACAATTGGATGGCTTTTTATCCGCAGGAGAACTATCCCGACGTGCCCAGAGAGTTTCCCGATGCGTACGATCAAGTAAAGATTCGGAGCCATGATATTGCGATTGACCTGCGCCATCCGGGGGATGAGCTTCGCTATAACGACCGTATCACGATGGACGTGGAGCAAGATGGCCTGCGGGCTGTGCAGTTTGCCGTCAACCGGGACCTGAAGTCGGAAGGCGCCAATGTGGATCAGTATCCGAATAGAATCCGACTTGCGTCCGCCAAAACCGAGGACGGCAAGCGACTTGAGACCGTGCAAGGACTGAACGACAAGACGGTGTTGGTGTTTCTGCGCGAGGCGGCGAAACGCGGACAGAGAATCACGATTCAGATGGGATTTGAAGCAGTCAAGTCGCACTCCTATAGAGGAGGGCCTGGAGGATACCCCAACAATTGGTATCCAAGGCACGGCTACCGCCAGCGTGCGATGTTTCGTGCGAGGTTTATACATAGCAAACGCTACGTGGCAATCGGCCTGGGCAAGCAGATTTCCGAAACGCCATGGAGTAGAGACCGTTCGTACCTAGAAACCGAATGGAAGACGGAGACTCCTCTCGCATCGTATGGTTATGAACTGATTGACAGGTATCGCGACGACTGCAAAGAAATCGATTTGGAAGTGAAGACCGCTGAAGCGACGTTTCCCGTGAAGCTCTATGGAGAATGCAGTACGGGGAGAGCAAAATACATTCAAGGCGAGATTCAGAACGCTCTGCAGTACTTCGACCAGTTGTATGGCCCTTACCCGTATTCCACTTTAGGTCCTTATTCCGGAGGCGCCCTGACATTCATGGCGGACCGAGCAACGTTTATTGGGTTCGGGCGAGCGATGGTCTTTGAATGGTGGGGGAGAAACATCACGGCGCGCTCGTACCGCGACCAGTGGATCATAGATGGTTTGCAAAATTACTCGGGTTTGCTCTACGAGAGACATCGCGGCGGAGACGAGAATTTCCGATACATTCTGCACTCGGAGCGGGAAGAGTTGGGATATGGAACCGTGACGATTAGAGGAGCGGCTTCCGGGCGAATGGTGGACCTCGGTCCCATTATTCTGGGGCGGCGACTGGGGGCGACAGAATTCCCAAACGTCTTCGGCGAACTTGTAATTCAGAAAGGCGCGCTCATATTCCGGATGCTGGATTTTCTTTTTACCGATCCGGTGACGCAGGACGACCACGCATTTTGGCAGATGTTGAAGGAATTTGAGAAGGCTCACGATAAAGATGCAGCGAGTACGGAGGATCTGATCGCCGTCGCAAACAAGAATTTCTCGAGCACCGCGATTGCGCGTCAGTACAATTTGAAGGATCTGAACTGGTTTTTTGACCAGTGGGTTTACGCGGCAGGATTTCCTTCGTACCGGCTGGTTTATCACGTGGAAGCGCAGCCCGACGGAAGCGCGATGGTGAAAGGGAATGTTTTTCAGGGAGGCGTTTCCGATAACGCGAAATGGTTTATGCCGCTGCCCGTGACGGTGAGCTTTGGAAAAGGGAAGACGGAGCATTACACGGTCGCGGTTACCGGTCCGAGTGCCGAGGTCAGTTTCAAAGTGGCTGCGATGCCGGACAAAGTTGAATTGGATCCGGATTTATTCGTGATTTCGTTGAAGACATCAACGCAGAAGGATCGCTGAGAAAAAGCTCCAACGAGGTTGCTGACATTCGCG